>Ga0209201_1000010_pt1 | contig 339377 bp, 249 predicted proteins | sample AD_UKC055_MetaG_FD_184411 | JGI IMG/M metagenome (GOLD analysis project Ga0209201, IMG submission 184411) | Active sludge microbial communities of municipal wastewater-treating anaerobic digesters from USA - AD_UKC055_MetaG (SPAdes) (version 2) | ecosystem: Engineered > Bioreactor > Anaerobic... | reverse complement strand
CGACGTCGCCCAAGGCGGTCCAGTCGGTCCCGTTCTGCGAGTAGGCGACGGCCACGTCCTTGAGCCCGAAACCGAGAATCAACTCGAACTCGGCGTTGTAGTTCCACACCAGCATCTCGTGGAGCTTGTAGACACCATCGAACTCGTACTGGATATAGAGGTCCTCATCCGCAGGAGCGGTAGCCAGCCACATGTCGGTGGTCCTGGTGGAATGCTGGTCGTCGGCATCCAGTCCCGACCCGTTGACGGTATTCTCCGGCCCGGCAGTCGCCTCCGAGGCGCCGTTACTCGTGGCCACTACGTTCTCCACCGTGTAGACGAAAGACTCCGTGGTGAAGCGCCAGACACTGCCCACGTCCCAGCCGACACCGTTGGCCTCATCGACTCTCCAGTAGTATGTCGTGCTGAAATCGAGGTGTCCCGTGGCGTCGAAGCTGTTGGGATCCAGCGTCGCGACGACCGCTGCTCCGCTGTCGACCGCAGCAACGTCGTCACTGAGCAGGACTCTGTGCTTGGGCGACGCAGCACCCACGTAGTTTCCCGGCGTCCAGCTCAGGGCGGTCTTGACGGCGACTTCCACCTCTCCGTTGTCAGGGTCGGGATTGGAGGCGCGCACACCGCTCCATCCGCCCGTCACGAGGATGTTGTCGATGGCCCACCACCAGTCGTTGCCGGCATCGTACATCCCAAAGGTGATCACCATGCTCGTGGCGCCGGCGGGATTCGGGATGTCGACCACGATGGTCTCGTTGGTGGAGTTGTCATCCTTGAAGTTCGGGCTGCTGGAATCAGACTCCCACAAGAGCACTGTGATCGGCTCGGCTCCGTCAAAGGAGACCCTGATGGTTCCGGTCTGACGGTAGTTGTCGTCATACTCCGGACGCCAGCTCGAGTCGAACTGGAGCTTGACGGTGCCCGGCCTGGCGGAGGACAGGTCAATCGGAGCTGTGCTGAGCCAAACATTGTACGTGCCCGTAGCAGGCACAGCGGGATGCCCCGCGTCGTCCCACTCATCGCAATCGGCGATGGCAACAGTACCTTGTGCCAAGGTGAATTCCACACGGCGTTGATCGCCGGCGGTTTCGATCCACCAATCCTTGTTGGCGAAACCCCACCCGGCCCATTCGGTCACACCATCGTTGGCCGGATCCTCAATTCCCGGGACTTCGCTGGCATCGTTGATCCAGCCGGCCGGCGGGATGTCGGTCCAGACGGCATCTCCAGCCACCCCCTCGTCGACGTTCGGCCCCAGCGGCAGGCCTTCGAAATCCTCCGACAACAACACAAAGGTCTCCTGGGCCTGCGCCATGCCGACAAAGGCCAGGACAAGGGCCAACAGCAAGTACTTCGTTCTTTTCATTTCTCCATTCCTTAAAAAGAGTTTATGGGCTGTCCAGCATCGTGTGCACACCAACCGAGCGACTCCTGCTTCTTTAACACGCAAAGGTTAGAGTCGTGTGTACCGCCCGTTCTTTCTCTGTTAACGCGTGTCTCTGTCTGCAACGGCAATGTGAAGATCCATTGCTGACACATATCCGGAGTCTGCCGACTCCGATACCCGCTGCGAGCGTTGCGACTCCCCTTCCGTTCACCTCCTTCCCGAGAGAGAACAGATCTCACAAGAAGCAGACATGAAAATGCATACACTTCGGCGTGTAGCAGGACTCCCGGCCATATCCGCTCCTCGGTAGACACATAGCTTGGCGTTTCCAAGGCCAAAACGCGAATGCCAGGTGAAAACTTCGCACAATCACTTGTACCACATTCCGTGACACCAACACAACGACAATCGCTACCGTCAGCAGAGTCGAAACGGGGCCCGCCCCGATATCGTTGGGCAGGCCCCCTGCAATGCTTCAGAATCTGCAGGACACCGCTGCTCCTGCGGACGGGCCTACGGGGCGACCGGCCGACCGAAGGCGACATCGTCGATGTATATGGTGCCTTTGCCACCTGCGGCCGGACTGGTCCGGTTGCCGACGCCGATCGTCACCTTCTCGACTCGGCTCAGCGTGACACCTGTGAAACCGCTCAGCGGAATCTGCCACTGCTGCCACTCAGCCGCCAGGACGGCGTCCGCATCCGCATGGACGACCGTTGCGGCATGCCCGGCATTGTCCTCCAACGTGACGTAAAGCGGCTGGGACTCATTTGTCGCACTGCCCTGGAAATACAGGCTCAGGCTGTCGGCAGCTCCGACCGTCAAGTCCTGTGGATCATCGAAGACCCGGTCCGCCTCTGAGTAGAACGGCGAATTGCCGTTATCGTAGGCCAAGGGCATGGATTGCCGGCCGCCGTGGACAATCGTGCGCTCGGCAAACGGGGCATTGAGGTGGCCGACCGTCGAGCCGGTGCTGTTGACCCAGCCATCGAGCCATGTATCGAAGATGGCCTCGCCGGCCTCGATGTTGTCGGTGTAACTCTCGAAATCGTCGATCAGCGCGTATTCCTGCGTCGTGAAGCTCCATACGGCTCCGGCCCAATTCGACTGGTCTCCGATCTCGTCCACTCTCCAGGAGTATGTGGCGCCGAATTCGAGCGTCTGGGGCGTGAAGCTGGGCTCGGCCACGGTTCCGGCCAGAGACAGGGCCTCCGGATCCATGCCGAGATAGACCTCGTGCGAGGTCGCCTCGCGACCGGCGCGCCAACTGAGGGCACTGGCGCGATCCACGTCGGTCGCCCCGTCAGCCGGCTGCGGCTGCCTTGCGGACACCGGAATATGGTAGAAGCGAACTTCGCTCAGGCCGTACTGCGGGATGGAGCCCCAGTTGCTCTTTACGGTCAGCCGGACGTACTTGGCGGCCACACCCTGGAAATCGACCGCCGTATTGTGAGCATAGTGTGGCTTGGCAGTCGACCGCGCAAACTCCACATCGCCCAGAACGCTCCAGTCGGTCCCATCCAGCGAGTACTCGACGGTCACGTCCTTGAACCCGAACCCGAGCACCAGGTCGAACTCGACGTTGTAGTTCCAGACCCACATTTCGTGGAGCTTGAGGACCCGATCGAACTCGTATTGGATATAGACCGGATCGGTACCGGCGGGCAGGCCCAACCACATATCGGAGATTTTGGTCGAGTGCGTATCGTCGGCATCGAGCCCTGAGCCATTGACGGTGTTCTCGGGACCGGAGGCGGCGTCCGAACTGGCGTTGCTGGTGGCGATGATGTTCTCGGCCGGATAGGCGAACGGCTCGGTCGTGAAGCTCCAGACCTCGCCCTTGAAAATCGTGTTGTCGGGGGCGGAGTTCACCTCGTCGATCCGCCAGTAGTAGGTGGTCTCGAAATCGAGCAGGTCGGGTGAATCGAACGTCGTGTCGGTCTGCCCCTGGCTAACCAGCACGCCGCTCGAATCCGCGCGGCTCGCGTCATTGACATCGTCGAAGACCATTCCCAGGTACACATCGTGTGTCGCGGCGAACTTGCCGGCAGACCAGCCGAGAACGACATCGCGAGGCACGTCGATGGCTTCATTCTCGGGAACCGGATCGGCCGCCACTTCGGGGCCGGCGCCCTGCATCGCCTCAATCAGCTCGTCGAGCGTCAGGCAATGACTGTAGATCCGGACGTCGTCGATGCTGCCAATCCAGTCGCAGCCCCAGCCGTCGGAGCCGATCAGGACCGGACAGTTGCTGGCGGTGATGGCGCCCATTGGGGTCGTCTCGGCCTGCACGCCGTTAAGGAAGCTGGTCAACGTCGAGCCGTCGTGCGTACAGGCAATGTGGCACCACTCGTCGCGAACCAGGTTCTGCCCGACATAGGCCCAGGCCCTGGGCGACGTGTTGAACGTGAACGCCATGTAGGGCTGCGTGCTGCCCCAGCCGTAGCGAACCTGATAGCTCCAACTGGGACTGGCGTTCTGGTCCGCCTTGGCCATCGGCGCCGTTTCCGTGCCTTTTCCTTCGGGGTCGTCCGCTCCGGGTCTGATCCAGAGAGTAATGGAGATCAGACTGGTGATGTCCAGGCTGGCGTCGGCGCCGCAGTTGATGTAGTCGCCCCCACCGCCGGCCGCACCCAGCCCGTGGAATTCCAGGGCCTTGCCGGTCACGCCGGGGACCCACGTGGGGTTGCCAACGATGGTCCCATCGTTGCCCTTGCCGGATGAATCCAAGACGGTGGTGCCACTGCCCTCATCCAACTTCCAGTGACCCACCAGCTCCCCCATCGCCGTTCCCGCCACAACCAGCACACAGAGAACGGCCCACCAGACAGATTTCCTGCACATGAGTATCCTCCTTCAGACAGTAAGTGAATCAACACATCAGCATCCCGGCCGCATACCGGAGCGCTGTGTCTATCGAAGATACATACAACTGCCTGGTCTGCTCTTGCGTCCGGCGCAAGGCAGACGCTCAAGATGGGGTTCTATCGGTCCTGCCGGTCGAATGAGCCCCACATCCACCGCGTTCGAGACCTCTGAAGTGATGCCTTCATTTGAACTGCCTCCGTTCCGCACCGTCCCTACTCCCACTCCATGATCCGTGCCTCCGTGGCACGCATCGGACAGCACATTTCCGTACCCATTGACTGTACCACATCCGCCGACGGAGAGCAACACCATTTCTTGGTGTGCTTTGTCCGTATCGACCGCAAGGCGCAGCGACCTGATATGTGGAAACTACGTATTTTTGGGTTGCACCGGGGCGGACATGCCCCCACCGGCCGGAATGTGGCGTTCCCGGAGGCGTAGAGGCCGTTTTGCGCCCGGCCGGACCCAAGGTCGAGGGCTTCGCGACCGGCTATGGAGGTGTGGTTTTGAAGGGCCAACTGAACTTCTCGAACCGCCCAAACTCCGCGTCCGAATAGTCGGCCTGGCCGTGGTCGGTTTGGAGGCCCGAGCGAACCTGCTCCACGTGGCAGTCCACAAAAACGGCGTTGGCGGTGCCTCCGTTCCAGTCGCTGCGCTTGGCGCCGTGGAAGGTGCCGAACCAGTCGCGGCCATCGCCGCAAAGGGCATTGTCGTTCAGCACGTTGCTGCAACCCGGCCGCGTCCACATGTTCTCTTCGGTGAAGAAAAACACCTCGTTCTTGGCTCGGGTGATCTCGCTCTGCTTGAAAACGCCGCCGCCGGCGGCGCCGGACTTGGAACCCAGGTAGGCGTTCATGCTGTAGCTGTAGTAGGGATCCATGGGATTGGCCGGATCGTGACTGGGATGCCTGTGCCCCTCGCTTTTGGCGACGACGTTGAATGTCGGGCACAGATGGACTTTGTCGCTCTTGAGATAGGGCCAGAACGGACCGTCGGCCTTGTACCTTGGATCGTGCCATCGGCAGTACCGCTGGTACCCGCTCACCGGGGCCTCGGTCTTGACCAGGGAAGTCCACGCATTGGGATAGCGTCCGTCCCAATCGTCCAGATAGAGCACCTGGGCCAGGCCGTACTGACGCAGGTTGCCCCGACAGGTCATTTCCTGGGCCTGCTCTTTGACCCGCTGCAAAGCAGGCATCATGATGGCCATGAGGATGGCGATGATGGCGATGACGACTAACAGTTCGATGAGCGTAAATGCGTGCCGTTTCGGGTACATGGCTTGCCTCCTTTTGCCCCCGACGGGGTCTGTCAGCCAGCAATCTTGTCCCAGATACACACAAACACTACGACTGTGCGAAATGGATTGTACCTCTTCAGCGGCGCCGCACGCAAAGGAAATTTGCCCCACAGGCGGATCGAAGACCATTTGCCGGAGCTTGCAGACGTCCGTCTGCGGTACCCGGGCGGCCATCGGCAGGCCAGCCTGCCACCCATCGCAGCTTTCGTGCACACCTTGGAGCCTGGGAAGACACACCTCGAAGACACCACCTTCTTCCAGCGCCCTGCAGTCATTGCCGTCCCGGGACGACATCGACGCGACTTCCCTGACGCCACCTTGAGGGTAGCCCCCCGGCAGGAGGTCGCCGGCCATAGGTCTATTCCTGCACCTGCTGCTCCCAACGGTCCATGAACAAAACCAGATCGTTGGCGTCCACGACACCGTCGGTGTTGAAGTCGGCAGACACGGGCGTCTGGCTCATGCTGGCGAAGGCGGTTCCGCCAAAGGCGCCTACGTTCACTCGACCGCCGTTAGGCTGGCGCTCGCCTGAGAAATTGGCGTCAGGGTCCCCCGCATCCACGCAGGGACTCGTCACGTCGTCGAGCACCCAGATATCGTGCTCGGGCCAGTACCGGCCACACGTGCTGCGCAGGTGATAGTCGCCCGCGTCGGGATCGGCAAACATCGGATTCTCGCTGAAAATGCCCTGCCCCTCGGCGCCTCGCTCGATGCAACTGTACGCGGCCTGGCACCCGTACAGATCGCTCCATGTGTTGTCCCAGAAGATGCTGCTGCGGATGTCCGGACTGCCGTCTCCAAACGCCTCGATGCCGCACTCGTTCCCGACGACCGTGACGTGAACGATCGTCGGCGAGCTGTCGGCGATCAGAATGCCGACCCGGCTGCCCCGAATCACGAAATTCTTCAGCACACTGTCCGCCCCCTCGCCCCGATGGAACGACACCGCGTATCCACCCGGCACCTCCAGAACCGCCGCATCGCCCACACTGCAAACCGTGATCGCCTTGCCCAGGAAGTCGATGGTTCCACGATAGACACCTGGAAAGACATTCACGGCATCCCCGTCCTCTGCCACGTCGATGGCTTCCTGAATCGTGGTGCAGGCCAGCATGACAGATCGACCGCCGTTCGAATCGGCGCTGCGAACGAGCTCGACTTGGTTGCCATCGAGGTCGCTGGCATACGAGACGTGGATGTCCATCTTTGCGTTCGGCTCCTGTCGGCAAAAGAAGAACGTCTTTCCATCGGCACTGAGACGCGCGTAGTACGAGTTCCCGCCGGGTGTATCGAACATGGAAAGATGCTCAGGCGGGCCAAAAGGACTGTCGAGAGACGTTCGGGTCGTCCGGAACAACTGAAAGGTCTCGTTTCGATTCGATCCGAAGTAAAGGGTCAACCCGTCCGGCGCGACGTAGGGATGCATGTCCGACGCGCTGCTGTTCAGCAGCTGCAGATTCTGGATGTTTGTGAACGCCGATTCCCGGTCGGCACGGCTGGCCGTCCAAAGGTCCCATTGGCCTCTGCCGCCGGGCAGCGTGTTTCCGCTAAAGACAATGATCCGCTCATCCTGCGTCAGCGTGGGATTGGCCACATCACCCAGTCTGTTCAACTCGGAGATGTTCGAGCCGGCCATCCAGAAGGCGCTCGCCGAAGATCGTTGCGTGACTTTCAGACGCTTGCCACCTATTTCCGTTCTGTAGTAATACATGCGCAGGTTGTCCGGCGATACCCACGGATAATCCACGTGTCCCTGCGTGTAGTTCAGAGTGCTGATCTCCCGGATCGCGGCAAAGGGGCCGGTGGGACTCTGACGCACCGCCTGATAGATGTGTGTGTAGCCCCACCCGGGCTCGACCGAGAAATACAGTGTCAAACCGTCAAAGGACAAGAAGGGACTCTTGTCGTCATATTTGCTGTTCACCTCGGTCATGGGGACAGGCTCGGTCCATTGGTGCGCGTCGCAGATAGGGGGCACACTCGAGACGACGACCTGTACGATGCACAGCACCAGAGATGTCACCGGGAGTACACGCGTCGCTTCCATCTGGTTTTTCTCCTCAACGCCTCAACCGTCGCAATCGGTCCACCGCCACAGGCCGGACACAACCCACCGCTTACCTCTAAGTATGCCCACAAGAGGAAGACAAGTCAAGCAAATCCACAGTTCTTTTTGCTTGGACCCTCCAAAACCGGACCGAATGAGGGGAGCTTTCGCCAGTGCACCTCTCGACTCCTTCGGGCCATTCTGCACCTCCCCTCGGAGTCGGGGCGGCGTGCCAGCTCAGGAAGCGAATCGGACGTAGATATCCCCGGCTTGCTTCTGCGTGCATAGTGTGCGCAACACACTATCCATCTCGGGACGCGAAACCCACTGTGCCAACCCCAGCGTAGTCGGCGTGCCTTCGAGACAGTAGTTGAACTGAGCCGGACCGATCCCCGAGAGATGATCGACGCAATTGCGCGTCGATTCCACAAACTCCGGGGTGAATTCGAAGCAGACGGCCGGCACGGGTCGGGAGAGTCCCTTGAGGGCTTCATGTTCGTAGCCTTCGACGTCGAGCTTCAGAAAGGCGGGACAACCATACTGAGAGATCAGTGCATCCAGAGTGGTCACGTCGATCGTCACCGTCTTGCCCCAGGTACATTGCGCATATCGCCCGCTGGCCCTGACTCTCTCGATCCATCCAGTCGAAAGGGACGAGAGCGAATGGGAGTCACAGAGCTGCATCTGTGCTTGACCCGCTTTCGCACCCACGGCAGTCTGGATCAGCATCACCTTGTCGTTGACTGAGAACCTGCGGCGCAACCTCGCCATGCACTGCTCCTGAGGTTCCACGGCCACCACGCGGGCGCCCAGTCGCAGGAGCACCTGCGTTCGACGACCGACATTGGCGCCCACATCGAAGCAAAGGTCGTTGGGGCGAACGAACTGGCTGTAGAACTTCGCATACTGCGCCTCTGTGCCGGTGAGCCAGTGCTTGAGATCGACAACCACATCGTACAGGTGACACGCCCGCAGGGCTTTTCGCATCATCTTGTTCATCTGGTTTCCTCTGCATTCTCCGTGTCGGAACCGCTCGGGGCTTCGAGAGCGGTCGGTCCCGGCGCTATATGTCCGATCCTGCCCCACCAGAGCAACTGGTACACACCACCGAGGATGGCCATGAAGACCAGCGACGACAGGAGGATCATGGACATCAACAACGCCTCCGACCGGCTTACCCCATACCCGGTCAGCAGTCCCACCAGAGCCACCTCTCGAACACCGAGATTGGCGACGGTGATCGGGATTTTGCTCAGCAGGAATATCACGGCACACACCCACATCAATACGCCGATAGAAACACCGATGCCGGCCGCCCGTGCGGCGCAGTAGTAGATCAGGAGACCGACGAGCAGAGTGTTCAGGGCGTTGATGCCGGCGACGATCAGGTGGAATACCAAACCGGCGTTCTGAAAGTCAGCGATCTGCGTCAGCAGCGTCAACGCTTTCTCCCGAGCACCACCGGGTAACAGCCTCAACGTGGCCGCCAGTAACTTCGTGACCGGTGCGCCGGTGCGGCTGTTCAAGAGAAGCACACTGATCAGAACGATCAGGACCAGCAGAACCCCGCTGGCTACCGGCACGATCCACGTCCGCTGCAAACCCGGAAAGAGAATACCCGACGGATTCGTCACCATCAGGGCCGCCAGTCCGATGGCCGCCATGACAACGGACAGCGTCACCTGATTGTACAGCATGCTGCTCAGAACATGACCGCCTTTTCCCGTGAGCCTCTTGAGAATGTACCACTTGACGCCGGTGCTCAGAATGCCGGGCAGGACAAGGCTATAGAGGGCCGTGATAGAGCTGATGCCGAATAGTGTGTTCACACCGACCCGGCAGCCCTGTTTCCTCAGGATCAACTCCATGGCCAGACACTGCATCCAGAAGAAGGCGGCTGTGGACAGCCATACGCCGAGAAGGTAATCCCACCTCGCCGCGCGCACAGTCTGGAGGAATTGGTCGAGGTCGACCTTCGAGAAGGCCCACACCAGCAGGACCACCGCCACCAGGATCCGGGCAAAGAACCGAATCAGTCTATTGACCTCAGCCCTCATTTCAACCCTTTGATATCCCCGCCCTCCTTGATACCCGCGATGAGCACGCGTCTCAGAAGACCGATCTGGATCTTGTATAGTTTGTGTGCGATCCGGCTGTGAGGAAACAGGACGTCGAGCCAGCCGAACGGCATCCACGCCGCAAGGGCCGAGAGCACAAAGCAGGGAATGCCTCGGAAGGTGGCCGCCTGATAGCAGCCGTCCACACGATCGAATCCGGCACTGATCAGCAACTCCTCCAGCCTTCGCCACGAAGTGATGTAGCTGTGGCTGAAGTCGCCAATGAAGAAGTGATGCCTCCAGTTGGCGTAGTCTGGAGCATACAGGACGAACCGGCCGCCCGGCCTGAGCATGCCCAGGACCTGTTTGCTCAGTTCCAGCGCGTCGACCATCGTATTCATGTGTTCGATAACGCTGTTCATGACGACGACATCGAACGCGCCTCCGAACTCCGGCATCGGCGGGACAATCGCATTGACGACATTGACGCCGCGATTGCGAAGCTGGTCGGCCATCTCCCGATTGGGCTCGATAGCTTGGTACTCAGCCCCCGCCTCCAGGCACAGGTCGGTGAACACGCCGCGGCCCGGGCCGATCTCCAGTACACGATCTCCTCTGCGGATGCCCGAGAACTCGAAGATCCGCCGGGACACCCCTTGGACGAGCCACACGCCAAGTCGCGTCGGGCGGTCCTGCGCGAAGTGATCGTAGAATGTCGTCTTCTCTCTATCCGTCGGCATTGGCGGTGTTCCTATACTCCTTCCGTTATCGGCATTCGTCGCAGCACAAAGCATATCTCCCGCCCCCCGCCGGGCCAGCGACCGCGAAGGTACCGCTCGATAGCCTGTGCCGCCCTTCCGCCCGGGAAGAACCCCAGATGCCCGTAGGTCCGGAACTCGACAAGCGTGAACCGGCCGAACACCCGCCCCAGAAGATCGTCGCGCACGAAGCCCTGCTGCGAGTGGAAATCGACGATCTGCTGGATCTCGGTCCCGCGCAGGTCGAAATCGAACAGACCTTGCTGCCTGATCTGCCGCGCGACCTCGGCCAGCATGGCGTTCCTCTTGCGGTATTTCGGACTGATCCTGCTGGTTACCCATCGCAGGAGACGTTCGCTGAGCGGACTCCATTCGGTAATTCGGAAGAGGATCGTCCTGGGTCGAAAGACCACGGTGGCGAGACACCGCAGGAGGCGGCCCGAGAACGGCAGACTCCTGTCGGCGTTCGGCTCATGGGCCACAATCAACAACCCCCCGGGGTTGAGTACACGCACGCATTCAGCGGCGAAACCATCCAGGTCATACATATGGTGCAGCACCGAATTGACGGAGATGATGTCCACCGCACTCGATGGGGCCGGAATGGCCGTGCCGTCGATCTTCTCGAAGAGGTGACGACACGGCAGAGATTTGCCATCGAGCCTCTCTTTGCATACCGCAAGCATCTCCCCAGATACATCACAGCATATCAGAGTGTCCCCGGCCCGGAGGTGCTCCGCCACGGATACGGCGACGAAGCCCGTACCGGCACCGTAGTCAAGCCACGTGATCGGCGTACTTCGGTCGATGTACTTCCCGGCCGCTTCCCTCCAGAAGCGCTCCTCGAACTGTGGGATGTCCTCATGCAACTGGTCGTAGCTGGCGTTTTCGAGATTGTGATAGATCTCGTTGACCCGCCGTACCCGGTCGGCATCCAGCCTCTGGAGAATGCGCCTTGACAGTCTCATGCGCGTCCTCCGGAAATCGAGCTACTGCGTGCGTGCCGAGCCCTGATGACGTTCAGCATCGTCTCGGCACACCGTCGCCATGAGAACATGTCCGCACGACGAAAGCCCGAGGCAACCAGTCTCTCACGAACCTGCCGGTCCGTCAAAACCGTTTGAATAGCGGCGGTCATGGCGTCAACATTGTATGGATCGACCAGAATCGCCGCATCCCCTGCGACCTCGGGAACGCTGCTCGCATTCGACGCGACCACCGGGCAGCCGCACCGCATCGCTTCCAGGACGGGGAGCCCGAAACCTTCATACAGGGAGGGATACACGTACGCATCGGCCAGCGTATACAGAACCGGCATGTCCTGCTCTTCTACATAGCCAATCTGCCGGACTCGGTCCCGAAGTCTCAGCGTGTCCATCATCTCGTATACCGACCGGTCGCTCCAGGATTTCGAGCCTGTCAGGACCAGCTTGTGCGGCACGGCATCGCCAGTCCGCGCGAAAGCCTGCAACAGTCTCACCAGGTTCTTTCGCGGTGACAACGAACCTGTGTACAACAGGAAGGCCGTCGGCAAGTCGTATTTCGCCTTCACCACGGCCAGGCAATCCGGATCGTCAATCCGCCGATAGATCGAATCAGCCGCCTCGTAGGTGACCGTGATCTTCGCCGGGTCGCAACCGGTGTAGTGCACGATATCGCGTTTGGTGTTCTCGCTGACGGCAAACACACCAGCGGCCTTTCGCGCCGAGCGAGGAAGGAAGGTACGCATGTAGAGCGTATCGAGCCGGCGATAGGCATTCAACTCAGGCAGAAAGTAGGCCAGGTCATGAATCACCACGTAGTTGGCGCAGCCCGTCCACGAAGGGATCACGTTCTTGGGAAAGATCGCGGCATCGATCTTCAGCTTGAGAAGCATACGCGGAAGTAGAACGAAATCCCACCAGAGTTTGCTGCGGCCCTCCCGCACGATCTCCGTACAATCCGCCGCAAGCCCTCGGAATTGCTCGCGATTGTAGAAAAAGAAGAGCTGATCCTCGCCACGAGACCCGGCAAGGGCCGGCACGAGAGACTTGATGAATTGCCGGGCGCCGCCGGAGGGAATACTCAGACCTCGCGCCGAGAAGGCAATCCTCATCGTTTCCCCTCCGACAGCAGTGACGCGCACAGTTGCAGATACGATTCCGCTACGGCGTTCCAGGCGAAGGCTTTGGCTTTCTCTCGGGCGGCCAGGGACATGGCGGTCAGTATCGTCCGCTGGTCGGCCAGCTTTCGCACGGCCGCGGCCAGGGCGGCCGGAGTCGGATCGTCCACGACGATGCCGTTGTCCGAGATCAGTTCGTCGACGCCCTCGCAGCGGGTGGTGACAATGGGCAGCCCCGAGGCCATCGCTTCGAGCATGGCGTTGCTCATCCCCTCCTGCGCGCTGGCGCTGACCAGGAGGTCATGTTGCCGGTAAATCTCGGGCATCCGACCCGCATTGCATCGTCCCGTCATCGTGATCGCACCCCGGAAGCGTTCGCCGGCGATCCTGCGGCGAAGCTCGGCTTCGAGGGCGCCGCCTCCAACGATGGTCAGTTGTACGTCGCCGCCTTCCTTGCGGAGCAATTCGATCATCTCGATCAGCACAGGCAGGCGTTTCGTCGGAGACAGCCGGCCCACCGTGATCAGCCGCAGGGGTCCCGGCCCGCCGGAGGGTCTTTCGGCCGGAGTGAAACGCCTCAGGTCCACACCATTGGGGATCACCTCGATCTGCGCCGAAGGCAGGAACCGCAAGGCCCGCTGCCGCAGCCCTTCGCTGCACGCCACCAGGGCCGACGCCCGTTGCCAGATCGGTTTGAACACCAACGGACCGAGCACCTTGTACTCCAGTTGCAGGCGGGCATTGTCGCCGGGCACGTCGGAGCCTCGAAGCGAGATCACGTAGGGCAGCCTGCCTGCCGTGCGGTAACACAGCCAGCCCGTGGGGAAACCGAAGAACGCATGGACCAGATCATAGGTGTTCTCCCGCAGAAGCCGGCGATAGTGCGGGCGAGCCTTGAGGAGCCAGGCAAGCACCTCGCTGCGCCGCCAGAAATGCAGCTCCTTCTTGCGAATGCCCACCTTGTGGACACGAATGTTGTCGGCAAACTGATCGAGGAAGAAGCCGGGCTTCGGGGCCGACGTCAGCACATCGACCGTCAGATCGGGCCGGCCCGCAAATTCCTTCAGCAGCGCATGGTGGGCCTGCCCTCCTCCGCCACCGATCGGCGGAAACTCATAGTTGAGCATGAGCAGCTTCATCGATCTACACCGCCTGTCACCTGCCCCACAGGGAGCGTGACGACGTCTTTCTTGTCATCCTGAGCGGAGCGCAGCGCAGTCGAAGGATCTGGCCATAGACAGAGTACAGATCCCGTTCGCAGCCAGATTCCTCGACTGCGCTCGGAATGACAGAGTCGTGGCCGGGCCATCGATGAGACATGCGGAGGCATTCGTTCAATCCTTCCTCTGAGCGACCACATAAAGGTTCGTCTGGAGCACGAGCGGCAGTTTCTCAAAGTTGACCCTCGCGACCAACGAGCCAAGTGGCCCGAGCTTCTGGAGTTTCGGACGCGTGAACTCATTGATCGCATTCATCTTCGCAAACTGCACGTCGAATCCGTGTTCGACCAGCCGTCGGCGAAGCTGCCGCGGCGTGTGCAGAGATGGATGGTATCGTCTCCACTTCAGCGACCTGTGCGCGAGAGTCTCGAAGGGTGCGTTGCTGTATTTGTTGGGCGTCTGAAACAGATAATAGCCCTTCGGCTTCAGCACCCGACGCACCTCGCTGACGTGCCGATCGATCCGCGCGATGTGCTCGAAGAGATCGAAGCTCAGGACCGCGTCGAACTGCCCGTCGGCAAAGGCCAGCTCCTCGGCCGGCTGCACCTGCAAATCGAGGTCGCCGTACTTGGCCAGGCCGTACTCGATGGCGACGCGGGAGATGTCGGTGCCGGTGACGTGATAGTCTCGCCGCGTCAACTCGCTGACCACCGCGCCGATGCCGCAGCCGATCTCGAGAATCCGATCGCCCGGCCTGAGCAAGTTCGTCCGGGCCAGGAAGTCGAGGTTCGTCTGCAGGTTGCCCCGCTGCTCCTTGCCCCCTTCGAGCCCACCACGCCAGCCGCGGTCGTACAAATCCTGCTGCTCCTTGAGCTGTGGGTCCATCGCCATCGGCTCGTCATCAGTCTTTGCGCTGAAACAGAACCTGTTCTCCGAACAGGCCCACGATCCTGTAGTTCTTCATGACATAATCGCGCAGAGGCTTCATCACTTTGAAGCGCGCCGCCTCGTCCGGCCCGATCACCTCGCCCAACTGCTGGGCATAGGCCTCTTCGTACTGCTTGACCGTCGTCTCGTCCGTCGGCAGGAACTGCTGTCTGATGAGCGGCCAGAGTTCCATAGGCGGCACGTTCCAGGGGAAATGCCGCTTGCGAGTATCGACGATGAACTTCGGAGGACGCTCCCCGAACGCCGTCAGGATCTCCTGAATCCTCTCGGCAAGCTGCGGCGGCGGCAGCGTGTGCATCGTCCCTTCGAATGCCTTCGGGGTCGGGCTCATCCGCTGGGCCTGAACGTAGATGCCGGGAACCCAGCCCCAGACGTAGATCGTGTCGTCAGGCTCGGTGTGCTCGCGAATGTACTGACCCACCTGCTCCCAGGCGCCCCTTTCGCCCTTCTGCCGTTCGTCGACGCTGCGCCAAGCGGCGTACAACGGCTGGGCGGGAATCCGGCCGGCGCGAGGCGGTCGGTACCGCTCCGCAACCTCGTTCCACTTCTGCACGTAGCCTCTCGTGAGGATCTGGCGACCCTCAGAATCCTTGTACGCAGCGCCGGTGTGCGGGCTCTTGCGAATCCCGAAGAAGACGTGCCAGGACAGAACGATCATCAGCACGACAGACAGCAGCCCCACGACCACCCAACGGCTGCGATTCGGATCGGCGTACCAGCGGTGGCTGTACAGACCGACGAGATAGCTGCCGAGCATGGCGGCCGAGGCGTTCAGCGGCAGATAGTATTGCTCGTACGAATGGGGGCTGATCCACACAAAGGCCATGTCGAAAAACCACCACAGCGCGAACAAGAGCACGAACCGGCTGGAATCAGGCTCGGTCGAAACGTGTGCCTTCGCCCGCCGACGCCGCAGAAGAACCACGGCTCTTGCCACGACGGCTCCGGCGGCCATGGCGATAGGCAGAATCAGCAAGGCGTAATACCGCAGCACCCGCCGGAACGCTTCTTTTCGCTCGGCCGGACCGAGCAGCCGCCAACTGTCGCTGACGTAGCCGGGCAGCAGCCTCAGGATCAGGCTGTCATCCCGCGAGGCCGCAGCGCTGTGTCCGACGTCTGAGGACGCCGTGTCGTCGCCACGGGCCTCAGCCGAGTCGTCAGCCTTCCCCGTGTCGGCCTTGTACTCCATCTTGACGCCGACCAGCTTGAGCGCCGGGGCGAAGGCCCACGAATAAGGCCAGTAATACAGCGGCGTGCCCATGCTCGCATACCACACACCGATCGGCGCCATGGTGATGGCGGCGCCCGCGATCAGCAGCAGGACATCCACGCCCACCTTCTTCCAGCCGCAGCGATGCAGAATCGGTTGCGCCAGCGTGAACAGTCCTACCGCCCCGATGGCGGAGACACCCGTCTGCTTGAAGAGAGGTCCGGCAATCAACAGGGCCCCGGTCAGCAGCGCCCACCACCGCTTCCCGTTCAGGTGATAGAACACGAAAGAGCAGATCCCCATGATCATCAAGGCGATCATGAACTGCTCCTTGACATTGCCGTATTTGGCGATCAGCGGCGCCGAGAGATACACAGACGCGACTGTCACACTGACAGCCGCCGCCAGAGTGCCATAGAGCCGACGTACCGCAACGAACATGAGTGCCAGGGCGACCGCCTGGAAGAGGCCCTGGAGGATCTTCGAGCCGGTTTCGTTGAAGCCCGAGAGCGTCACGCCGAGCATGTTCACCAACAGCGTGCCAGCTTGCGCGCTGGGCTTCTCGTCGTGGCCGATCCGCGCCCCGGCAAGGATGTGTTGGGCGGAATACACGTACGAGCCGCTGTCGAACGGGTCCGGGTAGCTCAGCTCGAAGTACTTGCCCAGAACGAACGGGACGCCGGCCAGGAGGAGAATCAGGCCCGCCATCAGGAATCGCCTGGTGCGTCCGTCGCCAAGGGCAATGCGCTTCTCGCCGGCGTGCGTTGAACGTCCGTGGGAATGCTTGCTTCGCTGAGGCATCTTACTCATTCACGTTGTCTCCACGGCCGTCCGTCGCGTCGAGGATTTCTCTTATCACATACGTCGGGCGATTCTGGGATTCGTGATAGGTGCGTACGAGCAACTCGGCCAGCAGGCCCATCAGAATGAACTGGATGGTCGTCAGGAACAGCACCGCCGTGAGCAACAGCAGCGGATTGCCGCTCATGTCCACGCCCGAGTTGACCTTCTGCGAGATGACCATCAGACCCAGCAGGAAGGCGAAAAGGGCCATCAGGCCGCCGAGACCGCCGAAGATGTAGATCGGTTTGGTCGAGAAGGACCCGAGGAACTTGACGGTGATCAGATCGAGAATGACCTTCCAGGTGCGGCCGAGCCCGTACTTGGCCACCCCGGCGGTCCGCGGTCGATGGTTGACCACGCATTCGGCGATCCGCGCCCCGCTCCAACTGGCCAGTGCCGGGATGAACCGGTGCATCTCGCCATAGAGTTTGGTCTGAGCCAGGACCTCCCGCCGGTAGGCCTTGAGCGTGCAGCCGTAGTCGTGCAGCTTGACGCCGGTGATCTTCGAGATCAGCCAATTGGCCATCCGCGAGGGCAGCCGCCTCGTTAAAGCCTTGTCGTGCCGTTGTTTGCGCCAACCACTGACGACGTCGTATCCTTCGCGGAGCTTGGCGACGAGCATGGGGATGTCCGCCGGATCGTTCTGGAGGTCGGCGTCCATCGCGATCACGATACCGCCTCTGGCGTGGGAAAAACCGGCGCTGAGGGCCGCGGTCTGCCCAAAATTCTTGCGGAAGCAAATCACCCGCACATTCGGATCGGCGTCGTGGAATTCCTCCAGGACCTGGAAGCTGCCGTCGGTACTGCCGTCATCGACGAAGATGATCTCGTATGCGTAGCGTCCGTCCAGAGCCTGTCGGATCTGGTCGTACAGCGGGCGGAGGTTCTCCTGCTCGTCGAGCAGCGGCACCACCACCGATAACTCCGTCTGACCTTTGTCGTGCGTCACGTTGGCGATATCCTAAGCATGTCTGCCGGGCTGTTTCGAGGCCCTATCCTAATCCGGGGGCCGCGCTTTTGCAAACAATCGCAAAATCCGCTCAGTCAAAGGATTATCGGCGATATGAGGGTGCCGTCTGAGAAGAATCTCGTGACGTTTCACCGCCATCGTGCGCGCAGCGCAATCCGTCCGTGAGGGGTGCGCCGAACAGCCCTAATTCGACTCATACGGTCCGATCTCGTCGACGGGAATCGGCTCGAATAGAACGGACCTCAGCAGGCTGGAATCACTGGGGATCTGCCCGCCGGAGGCGATCTGCGTCGCGAGGGTCCCGTCGGTAGTGGCGTTGAGGGCGACCTGCCCGGTCCCCCCATCGCGCAGAAAGATACTCTCGCACCGGGCGAAGAGGTTACGGCTGATAATATTGACGTCGGCATGACTCTTGAGGTCGGCCAGCTCGGGATAGCGGCTCGCATAGGCAGGCTCTCCCGCTTGGGGCAGGAATCGCTCGATGGCCTCGAGCCAGCGCGACTGGCCCCAGCGGCTGAAACTCAGACCTGCCAGACAGTCGACGAAGAGGTTGCCTTCGATGAGATTTTCCTTGCCCCCGTGAATCTGAACACCGCCGAAGTGAACCGCGCCACACCGTTCGAAGAGATTCCCGTAGACCGCGACGCCGGAGATCATGTCGTCCAGCCGCACCCCCGCCGCCCCGTGCTGCGTGCCACCTCGAATGTCGCTCCAGCGATTCCAGCGGATCACCACGCCGCGATAAAGCGGATTGCCGAACATGTCCAGCCCACCCTGGTCGTCCGATTCGCGCACCACGTTGCGGATGTGGTTCAGCTCGATCACGTGGTCGTTGCCCTCGATGCGCATCGCCGAGGAGGGTATGTCCTCGAACAGGTTGTGCGCGATGCGGTTGCCGCAGCCGTCGAGGTGAACCGCGGGCGCATAGGTGCGTTTGAGCCTGGAAATGTTCGAGACGGTGCAATTCTCGACAAAGTGCCGGCCCGGCGTCAGCGTCGTGCGGTCGCCGCCGGCCACGCGGGTTCCGCCGCAGCCGAGTGTGCGCATCGTGCAATCGAAGATGCCATGGTGCAGACCGCCTTCGACGACGATTGCATCGCCACCGAACCGCTGGATCGTGCAATCCGCGACGAGGCAATCAGCTCCGCCGCGGATGTGGATCGCGTCCCCGCGTCCTTCCTGGAGAGTCAGGCCGCGCAGGATCACATGCTCAACGTCGGTCAAGGCCACAAAGGGCTGGTCGAACACACTGAGGACCACGTCCGCTTTCGACACGTCGAGCCCCTGCGGCGGCAGCCAATAGACGGTCTGCGTCCGCCGGTCGAGATACCACTCACCCTCGGCATCGAGCTCGCGGAATACGTTCAACGCGTAGTAACGCTGGTCTTTGCGATACCCATAGCCGGAATAGGGCGGTGTCAACGTGAACGTCTTCGCATCCGCGTCAATCGAGGCGACCTTCTGATACTCCTCGAACCAATCCCAGAACCAGTAGCCATACAGACGCACGTCGGGCTCGTCGAGCCATCGGCTCGGGCGGTCCTCGACGTAACGGAACTTCCCATCGCGACAACCTTCAATCGTGTTCCAGAGCTTGAAGTTGTCGTCGCCGAGAATCTCGCCGGTCTTGACGAAGCCCTCGTTGGGCCATCGGGCGAGCGTCTGAGGCTTCCCATCGACGAACAACTCCGGCCGCCGACGTAATTCCGTGGCATCGCCCCAATCCTCAACGCCCAGGGGCTTGAGGTCGGCTTCGAGCACGCGACTGCGAACGGCCTGATCCAGTCGCTCGCGAACCGCCGCATCGGAGATCGGCTTCCATCCGCTCACTCGGACGCCCCCGCAAAGGACGGCCGCCGGACCTTCATAGACCACCGGCGCCTCGGCAGAGCCCGAGTCTTCGCTGGTCAGTTGCAGGGTGCGCTCCCAGACATACTCGCCGGGGCCGATGGCAATCTTCACTCCGCCTCTGGGCAGTCCGCCACTCGATTTCTTCAGTTGACGTACCGCCTCGCGCGCCCTCTCGATGCTGCGAAACGGCCTCCGACGCGAACCGTCGGCAGCATCATCTCCCGTCGGCGTCACATAGAACACTCTTCCCGGCTCGGGCAACAAGGGCAACGGTTCGCGGTAGGTCTCCGGGTCGCGCGCGGGTAAGCCCCTGGCGATGCGTCGGGTCTCAGATATCCGTCGCTTCGCGATGTCACGATGGAACCGCAGCAACGTCGCGTCCGCCTCCAGACGTTCCCAGGCCGCGAGCGCTCCTGCTGTATCCTGCTTCGCCAGCGCCACTTCCGCCAGTCCAAACAAAGCCAAACTGCGAGCGAATGGCGCAACGGAGGCGTCGCGCGCCACCGTCTCGAATCCCCTGATGGCTTCCTCCAGCCTGCCCTCGGCAAAGGCTCCAGCCGCCCCATCAAGCCCCGGACAAGACGAAGCGGGCGTCTCCTGCGGCGCTCCCGTTGCCACAACCGCCAGGATCAGAACGCCAGCCAAAACCATCGGAGCAATTGAGAATCGCGTCAGACTCATGCGTATCTATCCTCCTGTCAGGACTTCGTTCCGGTGTCGTCACCCCCAGACTACAGGTGGCCGACCCGCACAATATACCAGAGCGGCCCCCAGGATCAAAGCCCGCGTGTGCTACGCAATGCCACGGAGCTCCACGCTTGAATGGCGCTGCGGGTGAGCATAAGATACGGCGATGCTGGAGAAAGGATTGGTTCAGATCTATACCGGTGACGGCAAAGGCAAGACGACGGCGGCGTTCGGGCTGGCGCTGCGGGCGGCCGGACGCGGCAACAGAGTGCTGGTCTATCAGTTCCTCAAGCCCCCTTCGCTTGACCTCGGGGAGCGTCTCGCCCTGCAATCAACGGCGGAAATCCGGATTGAGGCAATGGAAGAGGACTGGGACATGGCTGTCTCGTTTAAGGACAAGGAGGCGGTGGAACGGACGCGGATCGCCATTCGCGAAGCTCTGGCCAAGCTCACCGAAGCGGCGCAGAAACGATCTTATGACGTCCTGATCCTCGACGAGATCGTCTATTGTCTGGGCCACGGACTGGCAAGTCTGGAAGACGTCAGGCGTCTGATCGAACGGCGCGATCCGGCTGTGGAGATTGTCCTGACGGGACGGGACGCCCCCGTCGAACTGGTGGAGCTGGCCGATCTCGTCACGGAAATGAAGAAGATCAAACACCCGTTCGACAAGGGGATCGGCGCCCGGCGCGGAATCGATTATTAGCCGTAAGCCCTGTAGGGGCGAATGATCATTCGCCCCCACCAACAAATAAAGGAGAAGACGTTGGCCAAGAGTGTGGCAGCGATCATCTGTGCCGCCGGACCGGGAACCCGGTTCGGGGGAAAGCGAAAGAAGCAATTCACCGACGTTGACGGCCGGGCGGTCTTCGTGCGAAGCATCGAGCTGTTCGCCAACCGCGACGACGTCAAACAGGTGCTCCTGGGCATCTCCAAGGAAGACGAGGAGATCGTCAACGTCAAATGGGGCGCCAACCTGAAGTTCTTCGGCGTCAAGATCTTCTTCGGTGGAGGCGAGCGGTTCGATACCGTCCGAAAGGCCCTCGAACTGGTCAACGACGACATCGATCTGATCGCGGTCCACGATGCGTGCCGATGCTGTGCGACCGACCAGCTCGTCGGGGAGGTCATCGCCGCCGCCGGCAAGAGCGGCGCCGCCATTCCCGCCTGTCCGGTCACGGCGACCCTCAAGGAGGCCAAGGACGGCGTCATCACGCGGACCGTGGACCGGGCCAATCTCTTCGAAGCCCAGACGCCCGAGGTCTTCGAGGCCGGCCTGCTCCGCAAGGCCTACGAGAATCTGACCCGGCTCGACCCCGCCCAAGTCACCGATGACGCCTTCCTGGTCGAAGCGCTGGGCCACGAGGTTTCCATCGTCCGCACGGATTCGTCCAACATCAAGATCACGGTCCCGAGCGACATCGCCATCGCCGAGGCGATCCTGAAAAGCCGCCCGAAACCCAAACCCGAAGGTCCGATAGGACCCTATATCGAGGCCCAATGGTAGCTGCGGAACCGGGTGGACAAAAATTTCTGTTTTTTCCCGCTTGACAAACTCGGGGTAAACGGGTCTAATAGGGTCACTATGACGCTGAACTATCGCTATTACTGCAACTTTTGGTGGTGGCCTGAGGAGATAAATCCGACGGGCGAGCGATAATTTGCCATAGAAAAACCGCTAAGAAAGACCTTGTGACGCAGCCTGTTGGAACCAGCAGGCTGCGTTTTTTTTTGGTGTTTCGGCGGCTGTGTCAGTAGAACTTCGCTATTCTGAGAGCCGGACTTATGGATGATTATCGACAGATCATACGCGGGGCCGAACCGGGCCAGATCGTCCCGATCGTCAAGCGGATCGACGTGGGCGATCCCCTCGATTTCTTCGCGAAACTGACCGACTACGGCCGGGCCAAGAATTGCTGCCTGCTGGAATCCCGCGAGTACCTGGCGGGCACGGGGGCACTCAGTTTCGGGACCGCCCGACCGGCCCTGTACCTGACCGGCACAGGATTGGACTTTCGCATCCAGGCCCTCAGCAAGACCGGAAAGCGGATGCTCGGTTACCTGGCCGGTGACGAGAAGCGGTTTGCCTTCTGCGAAACGGTCATGTTCGAGGCGGATCGGATCATCGGGCGGATCCGGCCGACAGAAGGGACGATGGACGAACAGACCCGGCTTCGCAGCACAAATCAGATGGACGTTCTGCGGGCGGTGGCGTTCGCGTTCCGGCTGGCAAGCAAACCCTTCCGAGTCACCTGCGGCCTGCTCGGGGCCCTCAGCTATGACTTCGTGGACCAGTTCGAGAAGCTGCCGGCCAGCGAGCAGGACGTCCTGGGCAATCCCGACTACGAGCTTTTTTTCGCCGACAACATCTTTCTGATGGACCACGAACACAACCAGGGCTACGTCGTGGTCAATTGCATGGTCACCAACGGCAACCGCGAGGCGGTCGTCGCCGAGGCGCAGGACGCCTTCGATTACTACTTCAACATGGCGCGGTTCGAGCCGCCCAAGGGCAGACGCCACGACGGCCCCCTGCCGGCCGCGTCGAGCGACACAGGCCAGAGTGAATACGAGACCATGGTCCGCGCCGCCAAGCAGCACATCCTCGACGGGGACATCTTTCAGGTCGTTCTGAGCCGGACGATCACCGAGCCGTGCCCGGACGAGCCGCTGGACGTCTACAAACGGCTGCGCAAGCTGAACCCGTCCCCGTACATGTTCTATCTGAACATGCCCAGCGCGGTGCTGATGGGCTCCAGCCCCGAGTTGAACCTCCGTGTCAGCGGGACCGGTCCACGCCATGTCGAAATCCGGCCCATCGCGGGCACCAAGCCGCGAGGACGCATCGACGGCGAGATCGACCCCGACACCGACTTCCGATACGAGGCGGAGCTGAAGCTGGACCGCAAGGAACTGGCCGAGCACATGATGCTGGTGGACCTGGCGAGGAACGACATCGCCCGCGTGGCCGATCCGGGCAGCCGGGTTGTCAACGAGCTGCTGACCGTGGAGAAATACGAATCTGTCCAGCACCTGGTCAGCAACGTCAAAGGCACGCTCCGGCCCGACCTCGATGCGCTAAGCGCCTACCTGGCGACGATGAATATGGGAACGCTCACCGGCGCGCCGAAGATCGAGGCGATGAAGATCATCCGCCGGCTCGAAAAGAACAAGCGGGGCTACTACGGCGGCGCCGTCATGTACCTGACGGTGGACGGTCAGTTCGACAGTTGCATCACGATCCGCAGCCTCCAGGTCCGCGACCACACCGCCTACATCCGCGCCGGCGCCGGGATCGTGCACGACAGTGTGCCCAAGACCGAATTCGAAGAGACCGAGCACAAGGCCCGATCCTGCATCCGCGCCATTCGAGGACAATGATCGCAAGGTGACACCGAAAGCACCGCGTGAAGGACGAAACCATGCAAACGAACGACACCAGAGTCCTGTTCATCGACAACTTCGACTCGTTCACGTACAACCTCGTGGACGATTTCGGCAAGCGGGGCTGCGCGACCCGCGTGTACCGCGCCGACACGAGCCTCGACGATCTGATTGCGGTCTGTGCCCAGTTCGATCCCGATCTACTGGTGATCTCCCCGGGACCGGGCAACCCGGACACTGCCGGCGTGTCGCTCGAAGCGGTGGCGTATTTCCAGGACAAGCTGCCCATCTTCGGCGTCTGCCTGGGGCACCAGATCATCGTGCAGCACTTCGGCGGCACGATCGGCCACGCCCCGGAGCCGATGCACGGCAAGCCCTCGCGGGTCAGCCACAACGAGAAAGGGCTGTTCGCGGGCATCGAGAACCCGCTCCAGGCCGGGCGGTACCACAGCCTGATGGCCCAGCGATTGCCCGACTGCCTGGAGAAAACCGCAGAATTCGAGGGCGTCGTCATGGGCGTCCAGCACAAGGAGTTGCCCATCTACGGCGTCCAGTTCCATCCCGAGAGCATCCTGACCCCCGCCGGGGGCAAGATCATCCAGAACATCCTGCGCATCGCGGCCCAGAAGAGACAAACGGTAGGGAGCTAAGCCATGGCGACAATCACCGAGTACCTGGAGATCATCCTGAACGGAAACGACCTGACGTTCGAGCAGGCCAAGGCCCTGCAAGACCGGATCTTCGAGGGCGAAGTCACGGAGGTGCAGATCGCGGCATTCCTGGCCATGATGCGGATGAAGCGGGCGACATCGGCGGAGATGGCGGGCCTGGCACAGTCGCTTCGCGATCATGCGGTGCCCGTCAACGTGGAAATCGACAACCTCGTTGACACCTGTGGCACGGGCGGCGCGGTGATCAAGACATTCAACATCTCGACCGCCGCCGCTCTGGTCGCAGCCGGCGCCGGCGTCTACGTCGCCAAGCATGGCAACCGCGGCATTACCAGCCGGTGCGGCTCCGCCGACGTGCTCGACGAGTTGGGTGTCAAGATCGACCCTGGCCCGGACGTCGTCGCCGAGTGCATTCGACGGGCCCACATCGGGTTCATGTTCGCGCCGAAGTTCCATCCGGCGATGCGTTTTGTCCAGCCGATCCGCAAGAGCCTGGACTTTCGGACCGCGTTCAACATCTTAGGGCCTCTGGCCAATCCCGCCCGCGCGACCGCCCAGGTGATGGGCGTCTCCGACGTCGAGCTGCTGGACCGCATCGCCGAAACGCTCCGGCTGCTGGGCGCCAAACGGGCAATGGTCGTCCACGGCCAGGGCATGGACGAGATCAGCCTGTTGGGCAAGACGAAGGTCATCGAGCTGCGTGATGGGCGCATCGAATCCTTAGAGCTCGACCCGTCCGAATTCGGTTTCGCCGGCGCGTCCATCGACCAGCTTGGCAGCGGTGACGCCATCACCAATGCCGCTCTGATCCGCCATATCCTCAGCGGCAAGGAACAGGGGCCTCGCCGCGATATCGTTGTCCTGAACGCGGCCGCCGCGATCATCGTGGCCGGACTGGTGAACGACTTTCAACAGGCCATCCCGCTGGCGGAGTATTCGATCGACGACGGGAAGGCCATGAACTGTCTCGAAACACTGATCGAGGTCTCCAACAAAGGGTGAATTTTCTCTGTATTTCGGATCACTGTCATGCTGATACCTAAGGTCAAGATTTGCGGAATTACGAACTACGATGATGCTGCGGCGGCCCTGGAAATGGGCGCCGACCTGATCGGGTTCAACTTCTACTTGAAAAGCCCGCGGTATATCCAGCCGGAAGCGGCGACGAAGATCATCAACAAGCTGCCCGCCTTCGTGGACCTCGCCGGCGTGTTCGTCAACAGTTCCCTCGAAGAGACGCGGGAGATCGCCAGCCAATGCCAGCTCGACTGGATCCAGTTGCATGGGGACGAGAACGCCGAATTCTGTCGCTGGCTGGCCTACGACAGCCCCAAGACGATGAAGGCGATCCGCGTCAAAAATGCCGGCGACATTCAACAGGCGGACAATTTCTTCACGGACGCCATCGTGCTCGATGCGTACGACCCGAGCAAGTACGGCGGCACCGGCCTGACCTTCGACTGGAACATCATCGGCCACATCGGCAAGCGCATCTTCCTGGCCGGTGGGATCAATCCGGACAACGCGGTCGCGGCCGTCGAACTCGGGGTCTATGGGATCGACGTGTGCAGCGGCGTCGAGGCTTCGCCCGGCAAGAAAGACCACCAGAAGATGAAGCGGCTCTTCGACAATATCCGACACTTGAGAGCATGACCATAGGTCCTGCAGGTCCAATGGGACCTATGTTTGAAAGGGCATTCGACATGAAACACAGAGGCAGATACGGCGACTACGGCGGCTACTACGTCCCCGAGGTGCTCATCCCGGTGCTGGAGGAACTGGAGGAGGCGTTCGATCGATTTCGTGACGATCCGGCGTTCGTGGCTGAGCTGGCCGACCTGTCGGCGCACTACGCCGGCCGCCCTACCCCGCTGTACCATGCGAAGCGATTCAGCGAGCACGTGGGATTCCAGGTCTACCTCAAGCGCGAGGATCTGCTCCACGGCGGCGCGCACAAGGTCAACAACACGCTCGGCCAGGGCCTGCTCGCCAAGCACATGGGCAAGAGCAAGCTGATCGCCGAAACCGGCGCGGGCCAGCATGGGTTGGCCACCGCCATGATCGGCGCCCTGCTTGGGATGGAGACGAAGATCTTCATGGGCGTCACCGACGTCGCGCGACAAAGCGTCAACGTCCACAAGATGAAGCTCTGCGGCGCGGAAGTCATACCGGTGGAGGGCGGTACAGGGACCCTCAAGGATGCGATCAACGATGCGCTGCGATACTGGACGGCGCACGTGACGGACACGTTCTACCTGTTCGGCACCGCCGCCGGGCCGCACCCCTACCCGATGATCGTGCGGCATTTCCAGAGCTGCATCAGCCGAGAGGCCCGGCAGCAGTTTCTCGATCAGGTGGGCCGCTTGCCCGACGTGGTAGTTGCCTGCGTCGGAGGCGGCAGTAATGCCATCGGAGCCTTCGCCCACTTCATCGACGACCCCGACGTCAGGCTGATCGGCGTCGAGGCCGGCGGCCAGGGAGTCGCCACGGGCAAACACGCCGCCAGCATCGTCGCGGGCACGCCCGGCATCCTCCACGGGGCCCGGTCGTATCTGCTCCAGGATGAGGAGGGGCAGGTTCTGGACACCGAGTCGATCAGTGCGGGACTGGACTATCCGGGGGTGGGCCCGGAACACTGCTACCTGAGTGACATCGGCCGGGCCCAGTACGTCGCCGCCGAGGATGCGGACGTACTCGAGACATTTGGCCTGCTGACGCGGATCGAGGGCATCCTGCCGGCCCTGGAGAGCACGCACGCGCTGGCCTACGTGGCCGGTCTGAAGGGTACGCTGGCCCCGGAGACTGTCGTCATGGTCAATCTCTCCGGCCGGGGTGACAAAGACGTCGGAATCGTGGAAGCACATCGACCGTTGGAATAGGTCCGATCGGACCTATGGGACCTATCCAAGAGCAACATAGACAGGATCAACAAGCATGAAATCCTATAGTGACGTGTTTTCCGCACTGAGAAGAGAGAAACGGGCGGCGCTCATCCCGTTCTTCGTCATCGGCGATCCGGACTTCGACAGCAGCCTGGCCCTGGTCAAAGCCACCATCGACGCCGGAGCGGATATCCTCGAACTTGGCGTCCCGTTCTCGGACCCCATCGCCGACGGGCCGACCATCCAGAAAGCCGACATCCGCGCCGTGCGCAGCGGGATGAACCTACGGCGGGCAATGGAGTTCATCCGGCAGATCAAGAACTACCGGGACATCCCCATCGGCCTGCTGATGTACTACAATTTGATCACTCACTATGGCACGGAGGCGTTCTTCCGCGACGCCCACGACGCCGGGGTCAACAGCGTGCTCGTGGCCGACATGACGATCGACGACGCAGGTGAGGTGCTCGGACCGGTTCGCGACGCCGGCCTGGACAGCGTCTTCATGGTCACGCCCAACACCTCGCCCGAACGAATGAAGCTAATCGCCGCCCAAACGACGGGCTTCATCTACACGGTCTCCGTCCTCGGTGTCACTGGAAGCCGCGACACCCTCTCCGACAGTGTACAAGACCTGGTTCGTCGGCTCAAATCGCTGACCACCGTCCCGATCTGTGTGGGGTTCGGCATCAGCAAACCTGAACACGCGCGGGCGGTGGCCGACGCGGGCGCCGACGGCGCAATCATCGGATCGCGGATCGTGGGCATGATCGAGGCCCACCTGGACGATCCCGCCCGGGCGATTGCCGAGGTCTCCGCCTTCGTCCGACAGGTCAAGGCGGCCCTTTCCACGTCCGGATAAAGCCGGACGATACGCGTCCGCATGCGAAAGCGCCTGTTTCCCCCCATTTTCGTCCGCGGGTGAACCTTTCTCCTCTGACGGCAGTAGGAATCCGTACGCAACATCTTCAAGCAGGTAGTTTAAGTGGGGTATCACGGAAAAACTGCCGAAGTAGAAGGCAAATCGGACAAAACCTTTGCTTGTTAGGAGGATATCGCCATGACACGGAAACCGAACGCGGTCGCCATCGGAGCGGTGGTGCTGTTGTGGACGTCGATTTCGCTCGCCCAGGGAGGCTCGGGACCTGCCGGACAGGACCCCGCCAACCAGCGCATGGCTGTGCAACAGCAGCAACGCGTCCAGGCATTGCAGCAGCAGATCGACGAACTGAAGAGCCAGCAGGACTCCCTGATCGAGCAGTTGCAGGTCATCCACGCCAGCGCGGTCAAGGAGAAGGCCACTGAGACCGCAGGCAAGGTCGAGAAGCTCATCGCCAGCCAGCAGGAGACGTTCCGCACCAGGCTTGCGCAGCTCCAGCAACAGCAGCAGCGGATGACGCAAGGGATGCGGCAGCGAGCCGACCGGCCCCAGCGGACCGGGCGCCGAGGCCGCAGCGCCCCCGACGTGGAGCTCAAGAGTTTTGACGGCCGGACCTACAAGCTGTCCGACCTCGAGGGAAGGATCGTCGTGCTCGAATGGTTCAACATGGAATGCCCGTTTTCCCTGTATCACTACAATACGAAGCCGACGATGGTGGAGTTGGCCAACAAGTACAAGGACAAAGAGGTCGTGTGGTTAGCCGTCAACAGCACCAACCACACGAAGGCGGAAGCCAACGTCGCGTTTGCGAAAGAGCACAAGCTGCCCTATCCGATCATTGACGATCGGTCGGGCCAGGTCGGACGGGCCTTTGGGGCGAGAACCACACCCCACATATTCGTCATCGACAAGGATGGCGTGGTCGTCTACCAGGGAGCCATCGACAACGCGCCGATGGGCAAGGTGGAGGCAAACGTCGCGAACGTCAATTACGTGGACCAGGCCATCTCTCAGTTGTTGGCCGGCCAGCCGGTAACCACGCCGACCACGCCCCCCTACGGCTGCTCGGTCAAGTATCCGAATCCATAGGACAGACCTGATGCACTGTGACGGCCGGCCCGCCGTTACAGGAAACGAACTGTCCAAAGCCGGATGGGCCCCTCGTTGCCGGGTCGCGTCGATCTCGACGAAACCGCTGGCAACGGGGGGCCTTCTTCGTTAGAATGGGCTTCCCGAATTCTGTGATGTCCGGCGAAGGGGCCGGAGAAGGTGATTCATACCAGAAAGGGAGGCCAGGATGCGACGATTCTCGTTCACCCCATTTCCAGGGAGATTCGGCAGTTTCTTCTTGATTGCGTTGACTGCTGTGGTGGTGCGCGCGGAGACGCTGACCTATGTCGATCTTGTCGGGCGGCTGACGGACCTGGAGCACCTGGCAACGCTGCCTGAGACTGGTGAGAAGTGCGTGCAATGGTCGAGCTGGGATCGACGCAGCAAGTACGACGGGGCTTCCGGCAAGTACGTCGACTGGGACGCCAACGGCGACGGCGGCGGGATCATCCGCAAGGAAGGTGACGAACTGGTGTTTGCCGAGATGACCGGTCCCGGCGTGATCTGGCGCATCTGGTCGGCGCTGCCCAAGGAAGGACGCGTGAAGATCTATCTCGACGGGGCCACCGAGCCAGCGGTGGACTTGCCCTTCATCGGGTACTTCAACCGGGAGAATGAGCCGTTCACCTATCCTGCTCTCGTCCACGAGGCCGCGCGAGGGCAGAATTGCTACGTCCCGATCCCCTTCCAGAAGTCCTGCAAGATCACCGCCCAGGGCGACTGGGGCGCGTACTATCACTTCACCTATACGACATATCCGAAGGGAACGGCCCTGCCGACCTTCACGCGGGAGCTTTCGCAGGCCGAGAAGGATGCACTGGCCAGGGCGGACGAAATCCTGAGCGACTGCGGACCGCAAGCCTTCTCGGCACGAGGCGACGATGTCGCTCGGCACACCGCAAGCAGCGCCGAAGGCGGCATATGCACGATCGCCGGTCCCCGGCGCACAGGGGCGATCAGGACGCTTCGGCTGAAGCTTGACCCGCCGGCCGGGCCGGAAGACCGCGATGCGCTGCGCGAATGGACGATCCAGATTCGCTGGGACGGCGAGAAATCGCCGAGCGTCTGGGCGCCGCTGGGCGATTTCTTCGGCACCGCCGCCGGCGCCAACGCGTATCGCTCGCTGCCCTGCGGCCTGACTGACGATGGGTGGTGGTACAGCCACTGGTTCATGCCTTTCGCCTCCGGCTACGAGATCACCCTGGTCAACGACGGAGCCCAGTCGCGCAAGGCCCACCTGGAGATCGTGACAGTGCCGCTCAAAGGCAACATCAGCCAATATGGGCGGTTTCACGCCAAGTGGCATCGGGATGCGTTTTTGCCGGAAGACCCCGAGCGGCGGAAGATCGACTGGACGATGCTCAAGACGCAGGGACGCGGCCGCTTCTGCGGCGTCATGCTGCACGTCTGGAACCCGCGCGGCGGCTGGTGGGGCGAGGGCGACGAGAAGTTCTTCGTCGACGGCGAGAAGTTCCCTTCGACGTTCGGCACCGGCTCGGAGGACTACTTCGGCTATGCCTGGTGCGATCCGGCGCTGTTCGAGAACTGCTACCACAACCAGACGATCAGCATGAGCAATCGAGGTCACGTATCGGTCAACCGCTGGCACATCACCGACAATGTCCCGTTCCAGAAATCGTTCGAGGCCGCGATTGAGAAATACTATCCGAACGACAAGCCCACGCTGTACGCCGCGACGGCGTACTGGTATCAGGCCGCCGGACAGAGCGATCCCTACAAGCCTCTCGGCGTCGAGCAGCGCAAAGGCTACTGGACGCCCATCGAGGTGTTCAAGGTCAAAGGCGCCCTCGAAGGCGAGAATCTGAAGGTCCTGGCCAGGAGCACAGGCAACACAACCGCGCAGGACATGTACGGCTTCGGACCCGACTGGAGCGGCGATACGCATCTCTGGTGGACCGATGCCAAGCTCGGCGCGACGCTGGACCTGGCCGTGCCCGTGCAGAAGGCCGGCGTGTATCGAGTCAAGATGCAGTTGACCAAGGCCGTCGACTACGGCATCGCGCAGTTCTATCTCGACGGCAGGAAGCTGGGCGATCCCATCGATCTCTACAACGACGGCGTGGTCGCCACCGGCGAACTGGACATGGGCCTGCACGAACTGTCCGCCGGCGAGCACACGCTGCGGATTGAGATCGTCGGCGCCAACGACAAGGCGGTCAAGAGCTACATGGTCGGCCTAGACTACGTGAAGCTCGAAGAGGCGAAACCCGCCTTCTACCTGCCCGAAGATCCGGACTACACGATTCTCGATTCAGCCTCCGATTCGGTCCGCTTCACCATCGAGCGGACTCTGGTCGAGTACAAGGGCAACCTGTCGAGCAAGTCCAGCTTCGTCGACAAGGACGGCAACATCATGGGCTGGCACGACTTCGGCAACCTGGAGGGTCCCGGCTGGGCCGCCAACGCGGTCGGCGGCGCGTACGAACTGCACGCCTACGGCCGAAGGCACAGGGATCCGGCGCTACAGCGCAAGGCCCTGTCCATCCTGGACCACGTCCTGAACGCCGGCTTCATCGACTACGAAACGGGCTTCATCACAGGCTACCGCGAGATCACCACCGACCGCTTCTGCCTGAACTACCAGCACAAGGACAACTGGTTCTGCCCCGGGTCGATGGCCAAGATCGCATATCAACTGCTGCTGTTCAGCGACGTCGTCGAGGAGCCGCGCAAGAGCCGCATGCGTCAGGTCGCCGCCACGACGGCCCAGTGGATCGACGCGCGCGTCAAACCCACGTCCAACGGCTGGTATCCCAGACGCTGCAAGCCCGACGGCGAACACTTCCCGCAGAACGCCTATGGCGATGGTGACATTCTCTTCGAGAAAAGCGGCGACGGCCTGTTCATCCTCCAGCTCCATGTGGGCCTGACCGAGCGTGGCCTGGCCGACTACACGGAGGCCGTCCGTACGAAAGTGAGAGTCTTTATGGAGGCCGGCGGCATTTTCGGGAGCATCAACCACGACACCTACGACGAACACGAGTGCGTCGCGTACGCGGTGGCGTTTCGCGTGCTGCGCCAGGCCGCATCGCTGCTGAAGGACGAACGCGTACGCGCCTTCGCCTACGACAAGTGCCTGGCCGGCATGGATCAGTTCAAGATGACCGAAGATCGCAACGGGGTCCAGACCAAGGGCCTGCTCTACATGGAGAGAAGCTGGGACACCGCCTATCTCTGGGAGAACGCCGAGGCGGCGCTGGCCTACCTGGAAGCCTTTCGGGATACGGGCAAAGAGGAGTATCTGCTCGACGGCTTGACCATCCTTCGCGCCATCGCCGAGCATCACCAGCGAGACACGGGCTTCTTGACCGAAGGCGTCGACTGGAACAACCACGTGGGCAGGCAACACCACTTCGACGAGGCCGAATATGGCGACATCAAGTACACCGAGCCTTTCCTGAACAACCTGCACATCATCGAGCCGACGCTGCTGGCCGTCGAGCTTGGCGTCGCCGGTCCTGCCGTCGTGACTCCGTGACCTTCAGCGGCCCTGCGTCTCAGGCGCCGACGCCTCCCTTTCCGCAGAATCGGGTCGCCTTCCAATCCGTCTGCCGTCTCCCGCCTCGATTTCCTTTGCGAACGTCCCGTCCTCGAAGCTACAATCGCACGTAAACCCATGCAACTTCGCAGGAGTCTGGAGAATGAGAAAACAGCGAGTGATCTCGACGTTGTCGGCTGCCATTGTATTGTGGGTGAGCGTTGCGGGCATGGGACGTGCCGGCGAACATCTGGTGCCGGCGGACAAGGGCCTCACCTCCGCCTATCTACAGGGTCTCCGTGAACGCGGCCAGCGCGCCGTCTACGCGGCCGACGAGGCGGACACCCTCGGCATGCCCGTCGGCGGAATCGCGACCGGGCAGATGTACCTGCGCAGCGACGGCACGCTCGGGCTCTGGCACATCTTCAACCGGCACATCTTCACCGGCTACGGCGCCGAATGCTATCGCACCTACCGACCGGATTCGCCTGTTGAGTCAGGATTCGCAGTCGTCGTCAGCCGAGACGGCACGCAGATGCGCAAGCCCTTGAACCGGGACTTCGGCACGGTCGAATGCGCAGCGGAATATCCCATCGGACTAGTCCGGTACCGCGCCGACGGGTTTCCGGTTGACGCGGAGATGGAGGCGTTTTCGCCCTTCATTCCGCTCAATGCCAAGGACTCCGCCCTGCCGGCAACACTCTTCCACATCGCACTGAAGAACACCTCCGACAAAACACAGGAGGTGAGCGTGTTGGGCTGGCTGGAGAATGCGGTTTGCTTTCATTCCGCCAAGAGTCGCGGCGTGACGCGCCAGAGCCGCATCACAGGCGAGAAAGGCCGGACACTGCTCATCCATACGGCCAAGGAGCCTCCGAAGCAGGAGACTCAGGCGCCGCGTCCCAAGATCGTGGTGATGGAGTTTGAGGGGCCGGACTATGGCGACTGGCAGGTTACAGGCGAAGCGTTCGGAAAAAGGCCCGCGCATGGCACGCTGGCAAATCAGCAGTCGGTCAGCGGCTTTCTCGGAAGCGGCCTGGTCAACACCTACCTCGGAGGCGATCGCCCACATGGCACACTGAGAAGCCCGGCGATGACGGTCACACGGAAGTACATCAACTTCCTGATCGGCGGAGGCAGCCACGCGGACGAGACATGCATCAATCTGCTGGTCGACGATCAGATCGTGCGCACCGCCACAGGCAAGGACAACGAGAAGCTTGAATGGCACTTCTGGAACGTCGAAGACCTGGAGGGCAAGACCGCCTGTATCGAGATCCTTGACCGTCACTCGGGCGGATGGGGACACATCAACATCGACCAGATCGAGATGGCTGACGAAGCATACGACGTCGACATGGGGCCGTTCGACAAGCTGCCCGACTACGGCTCGCTCGTGCTGGCGTTCGATGGATCAACGTCCCGTTCGGCGGATGCTTCAATCGTCATGACGAAGATGGTCGAGCTGGCTCCGGGCCAGACTGTGACATTCACGTTCGTCCTGAGCTGGTTCTTCCCGAACCACCAGAACGGGCATGAATACGCCAACCGTTTCGACAATGCTTCCGACGTAGCCCACTATGTGCTCGATAACCACACACGTCTAAGCGGACAGACCAAGCTCTGGCACCGAACGTTCTACGAGGACAGCACACTGCCGCGCTGGCTGCTGTTCCGGCTGCACTCGACCGTCGCCAACCTCGCGACCGGAACGTGTCAGTGGTGGAAGAACGGGCGGTTCTGGGCGTGGGAAGGCGTCGGCTGCTGCGAGGGAACCTGCACGCACGTGTGGAACTATGCCCACGCGCCGGCGCGGCTGTTTCCCGAACTGGAGCGCAGCGCGCGGGAAATGCAGGACTTCGGCGAGGGATTCGATCCCGACAGCGGACTGGTCGGCTTTCGGAGCAATCGGGCGTACGCCGCCGATGGGCAGGCCGGAACCATCCTGAAGGCATATCGCGAGCACCTCTGCTCCGCCGATGATGCGTTCCTCAAGCGGAACTGGCCCCGCATCAAGAAGGCGATGGAATTCTCCATCGGACAGGACGGCGACGAGAACGGCCTGATCGAGAACAGCCAGCACAACACGTTCGACATCAATTTCGAGGGGCCCAACACCTTCGTCGGATCGATGTATCTGGCCGCCTTGCGCGCGGGCGAAGAAATGGCACGAGAGATGGGAGACGACGTCTTCGGCGAGCGTTGCAGGCGGATCTTCCAAAGCGGCTCGCGACTGACGATGGAGCGGCTGTGGGACGGCGAGTACGTCATCCAGCTCGTCGATCTCGACAAGCACCCGAAACATCAGTACGGCAAGGGATGTCTGTCCGACCAGCTCTTCGGCCAGGGCTGGGCCCATCAGTTGGGGCTGAACTACATCTATCCGTCTCCCAACGTCAAGGAAGCACTGCGGTCGATCTGGAAGTACAACTGGGCACCCGATGTCGGCCCCTACAACGCGGCCTATCCCCCGGACCGCTGGTTTGCCCGGCCGGGCGAGGCGGGCCTGTTCACCTGCACCTGGCCCAAGAGCGAGTACCTGGCCGAGGGCGTGCTGTACCGCAACGAGGTCTGGACCGGGATCGAGTATCAGGTGGCCGGCCACATGGTGTGGGAAGGCATGGTCGACGAGGCGCTGGCGATCTGCCGCGCCGTTCACGACCGCTACCAGCCGGCGAAGCACAATCCTTTCAATGAAGTCGAGTGTGGCGACCACTACGCGCGGGCGATGGCCAGTTGGGGCGTCTTCACCGCCCTGTGCGGGTTCGAGTACCACGGGCCCAAGGGCCATATCCGCTTCGCCCCGCAGATGAGCCCGGAGGATTTCAGAGCGGCCTTCACCGGCGCAGAGGGTTGGGGCCTGTTCGCGCAGAACCGGTCGAACGACACGCAACGGGAGCGGATCGCGCTGCGCTGGGGGCGGTTGAACCTCAAGACCCTCGCTTTCTGTGTCCCGTCGGACTGGAAAAGCGTGGAGGTTGACATCGGCCACGAAGGCAGAACACTACGCAGCACACATTCGCTGGACGCCGGAGAGCTTCGCATCGAACTGGCCGAACCTGTGCGGCTTTCCGAAGGCCAGACGCTGGACATCGTGATCCGTCGCTGATCTTCTCGAATCGTATCACCGCATGGCACCGCCAATTGCGTAACCTATTCTAAAACAAACAGTTACAGAAGATCTGTTACATAAGCCAAGCGACGTCCTCTTCCTCCGGCAGCGGGCGATGGAATCAATGTGCCATCTCGCCGAGAGCTTTTTTTGTACCCATGCGCGTGGCCCGTTCGTATACTGATGCGACTCTGTGACATACGGACGAAACGCGAAATCACCTAATTGCTTCGGGAGGAAAGAAACGATGACACAGTCACGTAGACTCAAGAAGACATTGGTCTTGTCGGCGCTCTGCGTGCTCGGCCTTGCGATGGCGAGCCCGGCAGCGGATCCGATGACGATGGTCCCATCCGGAAGCCTGTTCTGCGTCCGGATCAACAACCTGGACGGGGCACTGGGCCAGATCGACATGTTCCTGACGGGCCTGCTGCCGTTCGGGGTTTCGATGCCTGTCAAGGCGCAGTTGGGCCAGTTCCTCGGTAGCACCCAACCGCAGGGCGTCAACATGGCGGGCGGCTTCGTCCTGTTCGGCCCGCTTCCCGGCGGTGATCCCGATCCCAGCCGCATCGGACTGCTCGTTCCGGTCAGCAGTTATCAGCAGTTCGTCTCGGGCAACCCCAACGTAGGCCAGCCCAACGCCCAGGGAATCTCGCAGATCGGTCCCGAGGGCGCGCCCATGCTGGCAGCCGTCGAGGTCGGCGGATATGCCCTGGTCAGCACGATCGGAAACGAAGAGGCCCTGACCACACTGAAGGCCTCCGGCGCCGGGTCCTCGACTCTGGCGAGCGCCTTGGATGCAGCGGAACTGAAGCAATCGGGCAGCGCGCCGGTCTGGATCTACGCCAACGTCGAACTGGCCGGCCAGCTCTTCGGTCCCATGCTCCAGGCCAAGATCGAAGAAGCCAAGCAGGGAATGCAGGCGATGGAGGCCCAAGGCCAGGGGGGAATGGCCAAACAGGCCACCGCCAACATCGAGGCGTCCGCCGCCATGCTCGACACCCTGATGAAAGAAGCCAAGTATCTCAGCATCTCGCTCAGTCCCAGCGTCGACAGGATCGGCGCCAGCTTCGTGCTGGCGGGCGTGCCCGGCTCAGGCATGGCGCAGATGTTCCAGGGCGGTTCTTCCAGCGGCGCCGGCAAGCTGCTCGGCTACATGCAGGACGGGGCCGCCGTCAACTTCGCCGCATCGATGGACAGTCCGCTGTGGAAAAAGCTCAACGAAGCCTCTATCGACATGATGTCCAAGGCGGGGGGAGAGGGCGCTGGCGCGGACGACATTGCCAGTCTCAAGAAGATGGTCGCCGATACGATGGACGCGTTCGGAGGGGCCATGGCCGGGTCGCTTTCCGTCGACATGAACAGCAAGCCGCCCTTCCGGGTAACCTGGGTGGCGGACCTGAAGGACCCCGCGAAATACTCTCAGCTCATGGACCAGGCCGCCCAGTTGATGACCACCGGATCGGTGGGCAAACTCTACGAACAGATGGGCATGCAGTGCACGTTCGAACTCAAGAAAAACGCGTCGACACATGCGGGCGTGCCCATCGACGCGGTCACCTTCGCCATGAAGGCGACGAAGGCTGACGCGCCGGAAGCCCAGGCGATCAATGCCATCTACGGTGACGGGCTCGACATCCAGATGGCGACGGTCAACAACCAACTCGTCTACGCTCTGGGCCCGGACGCACAAACCGCCGTCGAGAAGCTGATCGATCAGGTCAAGGCCGGCGGTCCGAAGGCGGTCAGCGGCGAGGCGAAGACCGCCCTGGCAATGATCCCGGGCGCTGACAGATCCGACTTCTTCATGTCACTCAACGTGCTGCATCTGATGAAGATCGCCAGCGCGTTCGCGCCGATGCCCATGCCCCAGACGGACATCCCGAGCCAGAGCAGCATCGCGGTCGCCGGCAATGCCAGCGGCGGCAAGATGACCGTCGACCTGGCCGTTCCGAAGCAGCACGTCCAGGAGATCATGGCCATCGTGATGCAGATGCAGCAACAGCAGATGCAGCCGTAAACAGTCAGTCCGTACAGCAATCTCGTCGACCTGGAGCGACGTCGGACCCGGCGTCACTTCAGGTCGGCGAGAGTGATGGCGCTACCCACTCCGGCACGAAGACAGCGATTCCCAAAATACTTCAGGAAGAGGTCTTGCGCCTTCTCGCCCGTGCAGTGGGTGGGCGCCACATACCGAACACCGAACCCTTTCAGGGTGCGGATGACCTGTTCGATCTGACCCTCCGTGGCCCATCCCAGATGGAAACCTCCCATCACCAACAGGATGTCTTCCTCATGCAGAGCCCGTACCTGCTCGACCATCTTCTCGATCCCGGGATGGGCGCAGCCGGTCAGGACGATCAGCCCCTTCACGGTGCGGACGACCAGGGCCTGTTCGTGAACCTGCCGGCCCATGCGTCCGGTGGAATACACATGAGCGCACATCTCTCTCGGGGATTCCACCTCGACAACTGCGGCGCCATAGCCTCGCACGGTCTCCTTGAAGCGCTTCGGGAAAGACTCCAACAGGAAGACGTCCACCTTCGGATGCACCGTCAGAAGACCCACGAGTCCGCCTGTATGGTCATCGTGGGCGTGTGAGAGGAACACGGTGTCGATGCCATTGGCGTCGATGTCCATCAGCGCCATGTTGTCCAGAAGCAGCGTCCCATCGCTTCCGGTGTCGAACAGAATCGTCTTGTTGTCAGGCCCGGTCACTGTCACCGCAAACCCCCAGGCGGTCTGGAGCCGGTCGTCGAAGGGATTGTTGTCGTGAACGATTCTCACGGTCAGGCTTTTCAGGGCCGGCGTCTCGGCGTCCCGATGGCCTTGTTTCATGGTTTCCGTCTCCCCTGTGTCTTGCAGTGAATCCCCGATCACGACCGACCCCCAAATCGCAACCGCCGCCACCACCGGCACACCGATGCAAGCTGCCCTGGACATCTCGCCTCTCCTTCCATGGCCCTCAGCCGGTCGTGTCCTGATACGCGGCACGGAGCCGCGACAGTTCCGTCTTCAGCTCGACAACGGTAGACGCATATGCCGGATCGCCGTGGACGTTGCGCATCTCCTGCGGGTCCTTCTCCAAGTCGTAGAGTTCCCATTCATCGATGTCGTGGTAGAAATGGATGAGCTTGTATCGCCGAGTCCGAACGCCATAGTGACGCTTGACGCTGTGCTCGGCCGGGTATTCATAGTAGTGATAGTACATCGAGCGGCGCCAATCCTCAGGCGTCCGACCGGCGAGAATGGGACGCAGCGAGCGGCCCTGCATATCCGCGGGCGCTGGAACGCCCGCGTAGTCGAGAAACGTCTCGGCGAAATCGAGATTCAGCACGATGTCCTTATTGACCGAGCCCGGCCGAATCTCCCTCGGATAGCGTACCACCAGCGGCATGTGCAGCGATTCCTCGTACATGAAGCGCTTGTCGAACCAGCCGTGGTCGCCCAGATAGAATCCCTGGTCAGAGGTGTAGATGACAACGGTGTCGTTCGTCGCGCCGGACCGGTCCAGATAGTCCAGGAGCCGGCCGACGTTGTCGTCCACCGAGGCGATGCACCGCAGATAGTCCTTGATGTACCGCTGATACTTCCACCGCACAAGGTCTCGGCCCTGGAGATTGGCCTTTTCGAAGGCCTCGTTCTTGGGTCCGTAGGCAGCATCCCATCGGGCCTTCTGCTCGTCCGCAAGATTCTTCATCGGCGTCAGCTTCAGATCGTGGTCGGTCAGCGTCTTGTCGATGCTCATGTCCGACTCTTTCGCCGCACGTCCCCGACCGGAGTAGTCGTCGAACAGCGTGTCCGGCTCGGGGATTGTCCGGTCGTCGTACATCGTCAGATGGTCCGGGCCCGGCTCCCAGCGCCGGTGCGGCGCCTTATGGTGAAACATCAAGCAGAACGGCTTCTGCCCGCTGCGCGCCTTGAGCCAGTCGAGACAGCGATCCGTGATGATATCGGTCACGTAGCCGGCATACTTCTTCCTCTGGCCCATCTCGATCATCTCAGGGTTGTAGTATACCCCCTGCCCGGGGAGGATGTTCCAGTAGTCGAATCCCATCGGGTCGGTCTTGAGATGCCATTTGCCCACCATGGCGGTCTCATAGCCGGCCTGTTGCAGCAGCTTGGGGAAGGTTTGCTGAGCGCCGTCGAACTCCTGGCGGTTGTCGGTGACGCCGTTAAGGTGGCTGTACTTGCCCGTCAGGATGACGGCACGACAGGGCGCGCAGATGGAGTTCGTGCAGAACGCGTTGTCGAAGCGCATTCCCTCTTTGGCGATGCGATCCAGGTTCGGGGTCTGGTTGATCCGGCTGCCGTAACAGCTCATGGCATGGGAGGCGTGATCGTCGGTCATGATGAAGATGATGTTGGGCCGCCTGGCCGTCCCGCGCGCCGTTCCGTCGCCTGCCGCGCAACCCGGCCAGATCGACAGCGTCCCGGCTGAACCGGCCAGCACGCCCAGGGTCTTGAGAAACTCTCTTCTGCTCTGTCCTTTCACGATCGCCCCTTTCCAATCGCTCCGGCTTGTGGATGACGAGCCGGCATCCGCCGATGCATACCGAAGGTGCGGCCAGTATACCACCTCCGATCCCTCAAAGAAACCGCCGTATGGCCCTGCCCCACAGAAGCTCCTCTGTGGAAACGGGATGGGGAAGGCGGCAGGTGTCTGCCTTGCGAAACTCGGGGAATGGAAAGAACCCCTTGAGCGCCGCGGCACGTACAGTATAATGGCGGCGGTCGCTAGGGGTGACCGGCCGGAAACGCCGGTCTGAGAAAAAACCCTCCGAACCTGATCAGGACAGCCGCCCGGTCGAATGAACCGGGGGAACATGCCTGCGTAGGAAAGCGATAGACAAGACGCTATCACTGAAGTGCAATGAATCGCTTCCTGCGGGAGCGATTTTTTTGTTGGCACCAGGAGTATAGACACATGGCAACGCAATTACAGCAGGCCCGAGCCGGGAAGATCACCGAGGCCATGAAGTACATCGCCGAGGTCGAAGGCGTCAGTCCCGAGACGATCCGGACGGAAACCGCAGCGGGACGATTGGTTATCCCCGCCAATACGCTCCATTTGAAGACCAACCTCAAACCGATGGGAATCGGGCGGGTCCTGACCACCAAGGTCAACGCCAACATCGGCACCAGCAGTGCCCGATGCTCCGTCCAGGCGGAAATCGAGAAGATGAACGCGGCCCTGGCCGTTGGCGCCGATACGATCATGGACCTCAGCACCGGCGGCGACCTTGACGCCGTCCGCTGCGAGCTGCTGGCCCACTGCCCCGTAGCCTTCGGCACGGTGCCGATCTATCAGGTCATCGAGGGCCGGGAGGTCGAAGAGATCGATAACGACATCCTCCTGAAGACGATCGAGAAGCAGGCCCGCCAGGGGGTCGATTTCTTCACGATTCACGCCGGACTGCTCCGCGAGCACCTGCCGCTGCTCAAGAGCCGTGTGGCCGGGATTGTAAGCCGCGGCGGCGCCCTTCTGGCGAAATGGATGCTTCATCACGACAAGCAGAACCCACTCTACGAGCTGTTCGACGAATTGTGCGACATCATGGTCGAATACGACGTGTGCTTCTCCCTCGGCGACGGGTTGCGCCCGGGGGCCATCGCTGACGCCACCGATGAAGCCCAGATTGCCGAGCTGCGGACACTCGGCGAATTGACGCAGCGGGCCCAGGAAAAGGGCTGCCAGGTTATGGTCGAGGGACCGGGCCACGTCCCCTTCGATCAGATCCAGTACAACATGGAAATTCAGCAGAAGATCTGCCACGGGGCGCCGTTCTACGTTCTCGGTCCACTCGTGACGGACATCGCCCCGGGATACGATCACATCACCAGCGCCATCGGAGGCTGCGCCGCCGCGTTCTACGGTGCGTCCTACCTGTGCTATGTGACGCCCCGCGAGCACTTGGGACTGCCCGACGCCGACGACGTTCGAGCGGGCGTGGTGGCCACCAAGATCGCCGCTCATGGCGCCGACGTGGCGCGAGGTTTGCCGGGCGCCGCCGAGCGGGACCGCCGGCTGAGCGTGGCCCGCGCCAATCTGAACTGGAAGGCGCACATCAGCGAATCACTCGATCCGGCGACCGCCGATCGCATGCACCGCGAAGCTCGCGGCCAGATCGAAGGAGGCCGGGTCGATTCGGCAGACTTCTGCTCGATGTGCGGCCAACACTGGTGCAGCGTGCGAATCAATCGGCAGGTGCGGGAGGCGATCCGCCAGCAGCCCCGTGAGACGCCGCGCCATGCGTGATCGGCATCACGTCCGCATCGAGTCCAGCTCGATGATCGCAATCGGCAGGAAGATGAACAGGGGCACCCAGGGCCAGAACTCCGGCATGATCCGGGCGAACACCACCTCCGTCGCCAGCATCTTGCAGACGAACGTGGTGATGTAACAGGCCACCGTCAGCGCGAAGCTCACCAGGATGGCCGACTTCATGGCCCGCGGATCGCGGCAGATCAAGACCGGCAGGCTGACCATGAGCATGGTCAGGTTGATCAGCGGATCCGTGATCCGGAAGTGCCGTTGGCTGGTCAGTTGCGCCACGTCCTTGATCTTGGTCTTCTGTGCTGCCAGCGCCGCCAACTGCCGGGAGCTGAGCAAGGCGTTGTACCCTGACATCTGGCGGACCGCGATATCCTTTGGCAGCAGATCCGGCGCCTGATACGAGGCGACGGGCCTGGCGTCGGCCGCGTCAGCCGCTTCGGTTCCGATGTAGAGCCCATTGACCAGGTCCCAGCTTCGCGTCTTGTCATTGTAGACCGCCGCGTCTGCCGAGATGCGTCCGGTCACCTTCCAGACCCCCGGGCGATTCGGATCGCTCTGCCGCGTGAGGATGGTCGGCGCGTCCAGGGTCAGCGTTTCCATCGAAAACTGACGGGAGCAGATCAGCGAACCCTTGCCGTCCGCGAGGAACCACACCGCGAACGACTCCTGCCCGGGCAGGTCGTCCTCGTCGCGAACCAGCTTGTCGCTGATCGTCGGGATCAGCACTTCCTGGTTGGCCACAGACAGGCCCGTGAACAGGATGGCCAGGACGAGGATCGGCCCGACGATGCGCTTGGCGCTGACGCCTGAGGCGATCATCGCCACCAGTTCATTGGACCGGACCATCCGGCCCAGCGCGAACGCCGCCGCCACGACCGTGATCACCCCGGCGGTGTCACGGAAGTAGAGCGTCGTCCGCATGGCGTAGAACAGGACAATGTGGCAGGTCATCGCCCACGTGCCGCGCGAGGCATGCTCGGCGAATTCGTCGATGTTGACGAACAGTTCGATGATGATCCGCAGCCCGATGAGCACGCAGAACGCGATCACGTAGCCGACCATGAAGTTCTTTGCGGTGTAGCGATCCAGAATCTTCATCGCTGCAACTCTTATATCCTCTCTGTCGTCCGGGACTTTCGATTGGCCTCAGGTTCTCGCCAGCCGCCGGTAGATGAAGGCCGCCAGCACCGTCAGGGCGGCCAGTCCCGCCCACATGATGGCCGTGCCGGAGAGACCCTCGGAGCCCAGGTTCCCCGTGAGGCGCTTGCCGCTGATGATCGTCACGACCAGCACCGCCGCAGGCACGCAACTGGCGCCGAAGGCGCTGAGCAGGTGACCGCCTCGATTGATGATTCCCAGTCCGATGCCGATCAGGATCATCGGAACGCAGCCGATGCCGAACACCAGGCGCGAGTTCATCTCGGCTTCGATGTCCACCAGCGTGCGGCGGATCTCCCGGTCGAGCTGCTTTTGCAGCGCCGCCAGCATCGACGTCGGCGGACCTTGCAGAATCGCCGCCGCCCCTTGCGGAACGACCGTCTCGAGCACGCCGGCGCGATGGAGGCTTTGCTGCAACGGCGCCGGCAGCGCCAGTCTGGAAACGATGTGCCGAACGACAAGCTGCCCGGTGACTTCGACTCTCGGGCTGTGCAAATCCAGACTCAAACCGGGGCCGGCGAGGTCCTCATCGACATGAATCATGGCCTTGTCGCAGCGCAGAGTCCGGAGGTGCCTGCCCGAGAGGCTGTCATACTCCTCCACACGAATCGGCCCCAGAAGATCGATGTTGCCTTCGTCGCGCAACGCGCAACGGGACGCCGTGAACCGCACGGCTCGGTCCCGCCCGCGCAACTCATAGGGCCTTTCGGTGGATGTCCCCAGCTTCTCACTGAGATCCTTTGCCAAGGCTTCCGTCGCCAACTGCGTGAAGGCCGACCGGGCCACTCTGCCGACAGGATCGAACCGCATCAGGTTGGCGCGAATCTGCTTGATCTCATGGACCTTCTTGAACTTGATGTCATCGCCCAGCAGAGAGCCAAAATCGGCCTGGAACGATCCAAACTCCATCGTGCCTCCCGTGCCGCCGGCCTGGGCCATCTGCTGCAACCCGTACACCTCCAGCGTAACCTGGTTGGAGTTCTCCTGCGAATCGAAACGGACCCGGGCGGCGTCGGCAGTACGGATGTCCCGGATCGCACCGCGCTCGGACTGAACGACGACGATCCCGGACAGCGTGTCCCCTTTTGGATCGACGTTGTCCGCGTAGATCAGAAACCGCCCGTCGGGCGGCATCTTGTAGAACCCGCGCCGCTGGATGTTGCGAAAGAGAATCTGCTTGGCGTCGGCCTTGAGGGATTTCTCCGCCAGATGCACGAAATACGGCATCACGTGAAAGCTCAGCAGAAGGTTGGCGATGGCCACGAGAATCGCCAACACCAGGCCGGGATAGACCATCGTGAACAGACTGACGCCGCTGGCCCGGCACGCGTCCAGTTCGTTGTCGCTGGCGAAGCGGCCGTAGGTCAGGGCCGAGGCGAACAGGGCCGACATCGGAAGCACGAACGTCAGCGTGATCGGCATGAAGTACAGCAGGATATGAAGGACCTGTCGAGGGCCCACCCCGTATTCCTGAACCGGCCCCAGCACGCCGCCCAGACTGAGAATCAGCGTCAGGCCGATGGTCGCCAGCAGGAAGACCCGGAACAGCTCGCGGAACACGTATCGTTGCAGCGTGAAAACCATAATCAGGACCGCTCTTCCATCACTCCGTTCATGGCTACGGCTCCACGATGCGCGGCGCCCATCAGGTAAGCGACCTCACTGCTGCGGTTTGACGTCGGTTTCCGTCACCTCAAGCGGATCGATATCTCGAATCCTCTCTGCATAGACCTTGTGGGGATACTTCGCCAGAAGCGACGCTCCATAGCGTTCCATGTGGTCCTTGAACCGCTGCGTCGTCAGGGCCGACTGGACCTGATTCTTCAGCGACTCGGAGTACGGCCGCATCTGTGCCGGCGTCTTCTCGATGACCTTCACCACGCGCCATTGGATCCGGTCGTCGAAGAACCCCTTCACAGGCCCCACGACATCGTTCGGTTCCCCTTTCCACAGTTCGTTCCAGAACGCCCCCTCGCTCGACGGATACACGTTGTGCTCGGGTTCTTCGGCCCGCAGAGACTGCTCGGCCTTGACGGTGGCAAACGCCGATCCGCTTTCGACCGCCTTCTTGGCCTGCTCGGCGGTCGGAAGGTCCTTGCACCAGATCTGATCGATCTTCAGCGAGGGCTCGATCGCGAACCTCTCCGGGTTCTGGTCGAAATGGGCCTTGATCTCCTCGTCCGTCGGCGCCGGGACCTCTTTGTACTTGTCCGTGCGGATCTTGCCGAGAATGGTCATGTCCTCGCGGGCCCGGATGTCGCGAACCAACTCTTCCTTCTTGTCATAGCCGCGCGCCACGGCCTCGGCCTCCACGATCGTCGGCTCCAGTCCGCGATTCAGCAGCTTCTCCACCCCGGCCGGCGTGCCCAGGTCCTTCGACCGTCCGGGCGGCGCAATCTCGTTCAACGTCTTGAACCAGTCGTACAGCGTGAACTGCCCGCCGGTGTAGGTCGCCAGAGCGATGTCTCTTTCGTCCCTGCTCAACTCGGTCTGAATCTGATGATTCGTGATCCAGAACACGGTGCGGCCTCGCGGCTCGACCGGCTGCGTCAAGAGGCGCTGATGAATCTGAGCGGCCCGCGCGAAGTTCTTCTCGACCTTCTTGACCTCGAATTTCTTGACCAGTTCGGCGTACAGCGTCTGGCGGACCGGCGGCCACTTGGCCGACAGCACCTGCCCCTTGGCCTGTTCCGGACTGAGGTTCGGATCCGCCGCGATCTTCCCATCGATCTCCGCCTGACTGACCGGAACATTCTCCTGGACATAATCGCTGAGGAACGCCTGAATGAGCTTGCGCTGCCTGTACCGGTCCACAGACGTGGAGACCGATTCATCCTCCGCATACCCCAGCGCGCGTCCTTCAAGAACCATCGCCTTCTCCAGGAGCATCTCCTGCAACACGGATTCGGCAGTGACAGGCTCCTGTGGCCCGGCGGAACCGTCGCGCTGCGGCCGAACACTCTGCGACAGCCGCTGTGTCAACTCGCCCCTGGTGATGGAATAGTCACCAATCGTGGCCACAATCAACGATGGGTCGGCGGAAGGGCCGCCGTCCCCGGGCTCGACCTTCGACGGCCGACAACCCGCCAGGAAAACAGCCGCGAGCACCACGACAGCACCGAACAAAAGGATACGCAATCTGTGCTCTGTCATCATACCCTTTCTTCCCAATGGTTCATCCCCGTGCTTGTCACACAGAAACGCAAGCTCATCGCCAGCGATTCTCGTGCGTCGGCCCCCCTCGGCGCCGAACTCTTCAATGGATCACCTTATTCAGCGGATACGTGATGATGCCCGACGCTCCGGCGCGCTTCAACGCGGGAACCAGGGCCCGTTCCACTTTGTCGTCCACGATCACCTCGATCGCCACATAGCCCGAGTCCGCCAGGCTGGACACCGTCGGACTCTTTTCCGCCGGCAACACTTTGAGGACAGCGTCCAGATCCTCCTTGCGAACGTTCATCTTCAGCCCCACCTTGGTGCGCGCCTCGATCGCCGCCTGGAGCAGAATAGCGATATTCTCGATCTTCTCTCGTTTGAAATCATCCTGCCAAGCCTGTCGATTGGCGATCAGCCGCGTCGTCGAGACGATAACCGTATCGATGATCCGCAGATTGTTGGCGCGCAGCGAAGTCCCCGTCTCCGTCAGCTCCACGATGGCATCGACGAGGCGGGCCTTCACCTCGGTCGCGCCCCAACTGAACTCGACCCGGACGTCGATGCCCCGGTCGGCAAAATACCGCCGCGTCACGCCGACCAACTCGGTGGCTACGATCCCCCCCTGAAGGTCCTCCGGCCGGGTCGCCTTCGATTCGCCGGGAACCGCCAGGACCCACCGCGCCGGGTTGCTCGTCGCCTTGCTGTAGGGCAGCTCGCACACCTCGACGACCTCACAGTTGTTCTCCGTGATCCAGTCGAATCCGGTGATGCCGGCGTCGAGCACACCGTCTCCCACGTAACGGCCCATCTCCTGCGCACGCAGATAGACCGGGGCGATCTCCTCGTCGTCGATCGACGGCTGGTAACTCCGCCTCGAATCGGAAATATCGAACCCTGCCTTGGCGAACAGCTCCACCGTCGCCTTTTGCAGACTCCCGGCGGGAATACCCAGTTTCAAGACTCTCTCTGAACTCATCTGATCCATCCGTACCCCGTGCTCGCGCGCTGTGCCGGACCTGCACCCCGCGATCGCACGTGTCATTTCTTGGCCTTCACCACGTTGGCGGTCTTCGCTTTCTTGCGTGGAGCCTTCTTCTTGGCGACCTTGGGCGACTCGCTCTCCCGCCGAAGCAACTCGTAGAACTCGTAGGCATTCTTGGCGGCAATCTGGCGGGTCAGGAATCCCTCGATGTCCGACTCGTCTGCCACCGGGTCGACCACCTCATGCTGCTTGAGATAGTCCGCCATCTGACCGGTCAGCGGGATGGCGTGACCCTGCAAAGACGTGAGCATGCAATAGCCGACCACGTAGGCGTCCATCCCGTCGAGGTGTTCGAGGGCCTGCTTGGCCGGACGCTTGCCGACCTTCTTGAGAGTCTGCAGGCTCAGCACATGGTACTCGTCGAAGACCGCCCGCAGGGCCGTCGTCAGGGCAAAGGCCGTCGCCCGACTGGCCGCCGTATCCTCGTGCAACACCTCCACGATCTCCTCCACCCGCGAGACGCGCAGATCGTTCCAATCCACAAAAATCTCCCGGAAGCCCTTCATCGCCCGCTGCGTGGCGACCTCGCTCAGCCGCTCGCTGACGATGCCGTGAATCAAAGCCTCGATCGGATCGTCATAGCTGACCTTCTCCACCTTCGGATGAACGCGTTTGAGCGCGCGATAGAGCTTCTGCAACCGTTGTGCGTATTCCTTGCTGTTCTTCATGGCCTTTCCAGATGATCCTGCGGCCAGCGAGCCGCACTCCAAAACGCCGCGTGACAGAGCACAGACACCCATTTCCTCACACCGTGCATCAGACATCCGGAGCGTCCGACGGGCCCGATTCGACCTCTCGGCGGCGACGCTCGTTCGCCACCTGGTCAATCAGTCGCATCGTTTCCAGTGTCTTGTGAAAATGCTCGTCTCGGTGAAAACGCAACACCGGGCAGAACTTGCTTTCCAGGGCCGCCCCCAGCAGCGACTGAATGCGCTTGGTGGCATGGTCGATCGCCGCAAACGTCTTGTTCTCGTCCGCCTCGTTCGGCGCCAGCACGCTCAGGTAGACCTCCGCCGCACGCAGATCCGGCGCCATCTCCACCCGCGTGACCGTGACGAGACCCGCAATGCGAGGATCGCTCAGGTGATTGGCAATGGCGTCGCTGACCACTTCTTTCACCACACGAGCTACTTTTTCCTGCCTTCGGGTGGGCATACCGCCGTTTCTTCCTGTGCGGGTCGTCGACACTCGGCTCATGAATCCAGGGTCCGGGCCACCTTGACGGTTTCGTAGAACTCCAGAGTGTCGTCTATCTTCAGATCGTCGAACCCGGCCAGCTTGATGCCGCATTCAAATCCCGCCTTCACCTCGCGCGCGTCGTCCTTGAAGTGTTTGAGGGACTCCAGCGACAGGTTGTCGCGAACGACAATGTTGTTCCGGATCAGGCGGGCCTTGGCGCTCTTGAGGACCACGCCGCTGTTGACGTAGCAGCCGATGACGGTCCCGATCCGGGAAACCTTGAACGTCGCCCGGACGATCGCCCGACCGAGGACCCTCTCCTGCTCTTCCGGTTCGAGCAGACCGACCATCGACTTCCTCAGGTCTTCCGTGATGCGGTAAATCACGTTGTACAGCCGAATGTCCACCCCTTCGGCTTCCGCCGTCTTGGCGGCGCGCTCGTCGGCCACGACGTTGAAGCCGATGATGATCGCGTTCGACGCCTCCGCCAGCAGCACGTCCCCTTCCGTGATGCCTCCGGGCATGGCCTGGAGAATGTGGATGCGGACCTCGTCGACGCTCAACTCCGAGAGGTACTTCTTGAGTACGTCCACCGATCCCTGCACGTCGGCGCGGACAATCAGGTTCAGCTCCTTGACGTTTCCGGCTTCAATCTGACTGAACAGGTTGTCCATCGTCACCTGGGTCCGCTCCGCCAGCGATCTCTCGCGGGCGCGCAGCCGACCTTCTTCGGCCGCCTCCTTGGCACGATTGATGTCGTCGAGGCAGTAGAACCGGTCGCCCGCCTGCGGGACGCCGTTGAGACCGCTGACCTCCACGGGCATGGAACTCGTGGCGGTCTTGATCTTCTTGCCGTAGCTGTTCTTCATCATCTTGACGCGGCCATGTGTGTCGCCGGCCAGAATGATGTCCCCCTTGTTCAGTTGCCCCTCCTTGATGAGCACCGTCGCCACCGGACCCTGCTGCGGTGACATCTTGGCTTCGATGACCCAGCCGGTCGCAGGAATCGTGTCGTCGGCCTTCAGGTCCATCAGCTCGGCGGTATAGTCCAGCGCCTCGAGCAAATCCTGAACGCCCTGTCCCGTGGTGGCGCTGGTCTTGACCACTTCCGTCGTACCACCCCACTCGGTCGGGGTCAGATCATGCTCGGCCAACTGGGCGTAAATGCGGTTGATATCGCAGCCGGGCAGGTCAGTCTTGTTCAGGGCCACGACGATCGCCACGCCCGCCGCCTTGCTGTGCGCGATGGCTTCGATCGTCTGAGGCATCACCCCGTCGTCGGCCGCAACCACCAGGACCACAATATCCGTCATGTTCGCCCCGCGGGCGCGCATGGCGGTGAACGCCTCGTGGCCGGGCGTATCAAGGAAGGTGACGGTCTTGTTGTTCCAGGTCACCTGGGAGGCGCCGATATGCTGCGTGATGCCGCCGGCTTCACCGGCCGCAACGTGCGTGGAGCGGATCTTGTCCAGCAGGCTGGTCTTGCCGTGATCGACGTGCCCGAGCATGGCCGCCACCACCGGACGCCTGATGAGATGGGCGCGTTCGCGCACCTCGAATTCCTTTCGAATCTCTTCTTCCGCCGTGCTCTTGCGCACGATCTCCAGCTCGGTCTCGAACTCCAGGGCGACCAGTTCGGCCATTTCGTTCGATATGACCTGGTTGGCGGTCACCATAGTCCCCTGCTGCATCAGCTTGGCGATGATGTCGGCCGCTTTGACTGCCAGAGCCGCCGACAGATCCTTGACCGTGACGGGTTCACTGACCGTGGCTTTCCTGGGCCGTCCGGCGGCGGCTTCCCGCTGCGCCTTGGACGCGATCTTCCGCGACGGACGCAGCCGCAACCCCTCGCCGCCCGCGGCGCTGAGTCGCGCCTGTCGTTCGTCAAGGTCTCGCTGACGCCACTTTCCGTGGACTTTGGGCTTCTTGCCGGCTTCCTCTTCGACGCCTTCTTTTCGGCGACCGTGAGTTCTCTCCTTGTGGTGTTTGCCCCGCTTCTTGTCGGCGTCGGCCGGGGCAACCACGTCCGCCCCTTTTTCCTTGTTTCTGTATATCAGAGGCTCGGTGATTGCCGCGTCGCGTCGCGGACGCGGACGCGGACGAGGTCGCGGGCGATCCAGCGGCTCGGGCGCCTCGACACGGACCACCTGTGGCCCGCTGAGGATAGCCGGCTTGGGCTTTCCAAGCATGGGTCCGGCGGGCAGCACCTCAATCTCCACCTTTTTCGTTTCCACCTCGGGCGCCGGCGGGGGCTCTGTGACCACAACCGGCGGTTCCGGCGTGACCGCTTCCACCGCGACTACAGGGGCCTGCACTGGTTCCTCCTCCGCCTGTTCGACCTCCATTACAGCCGCCACCGCTGGAGCCGGAGCTTCCGCCTCTTCCTGCGGAGCTTCCATCTCATCGGACGGCTCGGCCTCGGCTACCGCCGCCTCGACGGAACCGGAACCATCCGCTTCCTCGGTCGACGGCGACGTTTGCATCACCTTGGTCCGCTGGGGTCTTTTGACGCGAACCTCCGATAGGTCGACCTTCTCCGCCGTTTCCACCGTCGTAATGTTTTCCCCTTCGCTGAACCACTCGCGAATGGTGGCAGCCAGACCGGCGGAAATCGCGGTCATGTGATTCTTGACGTCCAAACCTTCGTCTTGGCACTTCTTTACGATCGCAGAACTTTTGACACCGAGGTCACGAGCTAATATGTAGACTCTTGTAGTAGCCAAGGAACCTCCACGTCCCTATTCGTCCTGATCCTTCTTCCGCACGTCCAGACGACCCGTCTGCTCGGCCAACTCCTTTTCGGCCTGCTTACGTTCCGATTCGGCCGCCATCATCTTGGCAGCCTGATCGGCGCCCAGCACCAGTCTCTCGGCGAAGTCAGGATCCAGGCCCAGCTCGCCCACCAGCGGCTCGGGGCCCACGTCGTCGAGATCAAGAACCGATATGATACCCAAGGCAATCAGCTTATCAACGAGGATGTCGTCGGCACCTTCGACGCTCTTGACACAGGTGGCGAGCCTCTCGATGCCGAGGTTGTATTCATCCGGAGTGAGAATGTCGATGTCCCAGCCGCTGAGCCGCGCCGCCAGGCGGACGTTCTGCCCGTGCTTGCCGATGGCCAGGGACAACTGATCCTCTTCCACTACCACGGTAGCCCGCCCCAACTCGAAGCACAACGCGATCTCGCTGACCTTCGCGGGCATAAGCGCGTTGACGACAAGGACTTGCGACGACTCGTTCCATCGGACGATGTCGATCTTCTCGCCGCCGAGCTCGTCGACGATGTTCTTGATGCGGCTGCCTCTGACGCCCACGCAGGCCCCCACCGGGTCCACCTTGTCGTCGTAGCTGGTCACGGCAACCTTGCTGCGGTAGCCTGCTTCCCGGGCCAGGGCCCGGACCTCGATGATGTTCTCGGCGATTTCCGGCACTTCCGACTCGAAAAGACGCCGGATGAAGTCGGGGTGAGTCCGCGACAGGATGATCTTGACCTGGCTGGCGGTCTCCTTCACGTCGAGAATCAGGCAGCGAATACGTTCTCCCGGGCGGTGGGTCTGTCCCATGATCTGCTCGCCCTTGGGCATGAATCCCTCGGTCCAGTGATCCAGGTTGACGATGAGTGTGCCACCTTCGTAGCGGACGACCGAGCCGCTGATCAGTTGCCCTTTTCTCTGAACGAATTCGCTGTAGATGCTGTCCCGTTCGTCGGCCCTGATCTTCTGGATCATCACCTGCTTGGCGGTCTGAGCCGGAATCCGGCCGAGCCGCCGGATGTCAATCGGCTGCTGATCCCGGAACGCCGCCACCTTGCCGTCGTTCCTGTCGATCCGGACCAGGATCTCGCTGTCCGGGTCGCCGAAATGCTTGCGAACCGCCGAAATCATCGCCTCTTCGAGATCCGCGAAGATCGACTCCTTGTCGATATTCTTGTCCCGGGCGATGTTATCCACGATCCTCAACAATTCCTGGTTCATAGTCTTTTCTCATCCAAACTCAGACGGCCCCCTGAGTACCTGCCTTGGTACGCCGGAGACGACTATCGCGTCGTATCGTCGCCCGCCGCCCATTTCGCCGACGGGAACAGATGCCCCAACAAAGAGCAAAAAAAAGTGGAAACCTTTAGCAGTTTCCACTCCAACACACCCATGCCCAACCGAGGTTGTTTCCTGCGTTTCGCCTACATCAGTTGCCTCCGACAGCAGCTTGGCCCACTCATCGGTCGAAACCGCCAAACCTCACCATCAACCTCGCCGGCGCCACGATACTGAAGCAGAAACATCGATTCCACAGCCACCATCGGCGCGAAAGCGCAGCCACAATTTGCGAATCTATGCCGCTGCACTGTTCACATGTCCTGTAAACGCCATTGCCTGCACCTCGCACAGCCTTACTGGCAGCCATTAATCGTCGTAATCCAAGCTGTTATGATAGTGGCCCCGTGGGGCCAGGGCAACAACTTTTTTGAGTATTTTGGCCTTTTTTGGCGTCTGACGATATCCAAAAATGCCCGGTCCGGGATATGACTCGCCAGCCCCGTCTACCCCCCACATATAGAGCACCCCATCCCGAGAATGCCCTATAGCATGTGCCACAGCCAAGCCCGCGAGCCGATGGCTCGGAAAACCTCTTCCGGCTTGCCAATCGCCGAGCCGCCAATTATGATCCTATCGATCACATGGGCACTCTGTTCGAAAAGGGGTTAGAAATGCAGCCAAAACTGGCGGTTGTGGGTGCGGCCGGACGCATGGGAAGGCGGATCGTCGCCCTGGCGGTGGAATCGAGACAATTCGAGATCGTCGGAGCCACCGACGCCAAAGGCCATCCGGATATCGGAAAGGACGTCGGACTGCTGGCCGGAGCGGGGACCCTCGGCGTGCCGTTGACCGACTCCTGCGCGGGGCGGTCAGACGTGGTAGTCGACTTTTCCACGCCGGAAGCGGCCGGTAACACCCTGCGCTACTGCACTGAAAACCGGATCCCACTTGTCATGGGCACGACGGGACTAAGCCGCGACCAGCAGGCCATCCTCTCCGAATCGGCCGCCAAGATCCCGCTCCTCTACGGAACGAACATGAGCGTCGGGATGAACGTCCTGTTCGCTCTGGTGGGCAAAGCGGCCGCTATGCTGGGGCCAGACTACGATATCGAGATCGTCGAGCAACACCATCGGTTCAAGAAGGACGCACCCAGCGGCAGCGCCATGACGCTGGCGGAGAAGATATGCCAGTCCACCGGGCGGGATTTTCCCGACTGCCTCACGCATGGACGCCAGGGAAAGGATGCCCTGCGGCAGGCCAACACAATCGGCATGCACGCCGTCCGGGCCGGCGACATCGTGGGCGTCCACTCGGTGATTTGCAGCACGCTGGGCGAAACGGTAACCCTTAACCACACAGCACACAGCCGGGATACCCTTGTCAGAGGGGCCCTGCGAGCGGCAAAATGGCTTGTCGGCAAAGACCCCGGCCTGTACTCCATGGCTGACGTGCTGGGCATCAAGTAGACCTGACAATCCATGCTCGCGTTTCCGGACGTCCGCTGCGTTGTCCGGACAGAGATGAGAAGGCTGCTCTTTGCGGGAGAACGCCATGAAATCGCACTCTGCCCTTCCACTGATCATCGTCCTGACAGTATGTCTGTTCTGCGCAGACGAGACCTTTGCGCAGGATAGCATCACCATCCGTCCTGTGTCGGTCCCGCAGGAGGCGTTGTCCGGCTGGCCCGTGCTCCGGCGTTACGACCAACAGCACCTCGCTCGCATCGCGTTGCCTCTGGGCGGGATCGGGACCGGGACGCTGTCGCTGGGCGGTCGGGGCGATCTACGCGACTGGGAGATCATGAATCGGCCGGGCAAGGGCTTCGTACCGATGAGGGGGTCGTTCAGCCCGTTCTTCGCGGTCTTCGTGAAGACGCCCGATGGAAAGACGCTGGCCAAGGCTGCCGAGGGCCCAATCGACCTTTCCGCCTATGAGAACAGCCATGGAAGCACGACGCCTAACCATGGTCTGCCTCGTTTCCGCAACTGCTCGTTCGCGGTAGCGTATCCGCTGGGCCAGGTGGCACTGTCCGACTCGGAGATACCAATCGACGTTCGCCTCGAGGCATTCAATCCACTGGTCCCGGCCGATCCCGAGGCCAGCGGTATACCCGTCGCGGTCCTGCGGTACGTCCTGCACAACAAGACCGATCAGAGGCTGGTTGCCTCCGTCTGCGGGACGATGCCCAACTTCATCGGGATCGACGGCTCCGGCCAGACCAGAGACTGGAAAGGCGACCTGATCGCCACCGGAGGCCGCGCCAACCGCAACCACTATCGCGAGGCGGACAACCTCCGCGGCATCTTCATGGACTCTGAAGGCGTCGCCGAGAGGGCCGAGCAGTGGGGAACCATCGCGCTGGCGACCACGGCCGAAGGCGCCGTCACCCATCGCCTCTCCTGGATCGCCTCGGGCTGGGGCCGGTCGCCGCTTGACTTCTGGGACGACTTCAGCGCTGACGGCCAGCTTGAAGAGCGGCAGCCCACTGGCGAAGACACCCCGATGGCGTCGCTGGCCGTCCAGGTCGAAGTCCCTCCACGAGAGGACGCCGCTGTGACCTTCCTGATCGCGTGGCACTTCCCCAACCGCATGACCTGGACCCCCAAGGGCGTCGATGAGGACCGGATCGGCAATTACTACGCGACCCGTTATGCCGACGCCTGGGACGTCGCTCAGAAAGTCGCGGCACAGCTCAAGCGGCTCGAAGCGGACACCGCGCGTTTCGTGCGCACCTTCTGCAACAGCGACCTGCCCGAGGTCGTCAAGGAGGCGGCGCTGTTCAATCTCAGCTCGCTTCGCAGTCAGACCTGCTTTCGCACGCAGGATGGCCGCTTCTACGGATTCGAAGGGTGCAGCAACCGGGGCGGCTGCTGCCACGGCTCCTGCACCCACGTCTGGAACTATGAGCACGCGACGGCGTTCCTGTTCGGATCGCTGGCCCGATCGATGCGCGAGGTCGAGTTCGCCCTCGCGACGGACGACAACGGCCTGATGAGTTTCCGCGTCAATCTCCCTGTCGGACGGGCTCGCGAGTTCGGCAAGGCAGCCGCCGACGGCCAGATGGGCTGCCTGATGAAACTCTATCGCGACTGGCAGCTCTCCGGCGACGATCGTATGCTCGACTCGCTCTGGCCGCACGCGAAGAAGGCCGTCGAGTTCTGCTGGATCGAAGGAGGGTGGGACGCCGACAAGGACGGCGTAATGGAAGGCTGTCAGCACAACACGATGGACGTCGAGTACTACGGACCGAATCCCCAGATGGGTCTGTGGTATCTCGGCGCGTTGCGCGCCGCCGAGGAAATGGCCCGGCACCAGGGCGACGAGGCCTTTGCCGCAACGTGCCGGCGTCTGTTCGAACAGGGCAGTCGGTGGATCGACGAGAACCTCTTCAACGGGGAGTACTACGAGCATCACATCCGCCCCCCCAAAGACCGATCCGCGGTCGCACCCGCCCTGCTCGTGGGCATGGGCGCTGCGGACCTGAGCAAGCCCGACTACCAGCTCGGCTCCGGCTGTCTGGTCGATCAGCTTGTCGGCCAGTACACCGCGCACGTCTGCGGCTTGGGCTACCTGGTCAAACCCGATCACGTGCGCCAGACCCTCGCGAGCATCATGAAGTACAACTACCGCGAGAGCCTGTATGATCACTTCAACTGCATGCGCAGCTTCGCAATGGATGGCGAATCGGCCCTGTTGATGGCCAGCTATCCGAAGGACCGGCCGGAAAACCCGTTCCCGTACTTCAGCGAGGTGATGACCGGGTTCGAATACACCGCCGCCGTCGGCATGCTCCAGGAAGGCATGATCGACGACGGCCTCAAGTGCATCACGAACATCCGTGACCGATACGATGGCCGCAAGCGCAGCCCATTCGACGAGGCCGAGTGCGGACACCATTACGCCCGCGCCATGGCCAGTTGGGCGGCCGTGCCCGCGCTGACCGGGTTCCTTTACAGCGCCGTGGACAAGACCATGACCTTTGCCAGACAGGAGGGCAACCACTTCTGGTCCAATGGCGATGCGTGGGGCGCCTGCATGATCCAGCGGACAGGTGACTCGGCCAAGGTTACGCTGGCCGTCCTTCACGGTGAGGTGACCCTCACCGAGTTTCGCCTGACCGGCTTCGGCGTCCGTCAATTCGGCGACGGGCTGCGCATCGAGGCGGGCAAGCAGGCCCAGTTCCAGGTGACGGGTTCTTCGTAGACCACCGCCAGGCCGCCGGTCACTGGGCCACGTCCCGGCCCTGAATGCCGTGAATGGTCAGGTTCGCGTCGGGCAAGCCGTCACGCGCGGGCAGAATCCGCTCGGCCTTGAGGGAGACGACGTGGCTGTCGGCGAACAGGAAGTTCCGCGCCCCCTGCCAGTTCCACCAGCCCTGCTCGATCTCGACGGAGGCATGGCTGCTGGCCCACTCGCCGATGAGAATCTTGGCGGCCGGGTGCGCAACGGAGTCGGCCCGCTGCGGGATCGACGGACGCGGGTCGCTGTAGGTTTCGGCTCTCTCGTTCATCGCATCGATCTGCTGCGGGCTGTGGTAGAACGTCATGGAATAGGCGTAGCTGGTCGATTCGAACAACACCGGGTCGGCACGATCCTCGGGACACAACAGCGCCGAGGGATCGTTCACATCGATAGAACCGCCCAGGTAAGGCTTGACCCAACGCCGCCATCCGCGCCCCATCCATAGCCAGTAGACCGGCTCCTCTGACACCGGATCGGTCGCACACGGGTATGTGCTGTCGTTGTCGTTGAGGTACATGCTCATGCCCAGGCCGATCTGCTTGAGGTTATGGGCGCAGGACACACGGGACGCCGCCTGTCGCGCCTTTCTCAGCGCCGGAACGAGGATCGCCAGCAGAACCGAGACGACGCCAACGACAATGAGCAGCTCGATCAGACTGAATGCCGTGCGGCGGCTGTTAACTGGTCGTACGTGACAAGGCAGACCATCCATGGTTGTTTGTATCCCGTTATTCCAAGGTAGGGCGAATGATTATTCGCCCCTACTCGACTGTCACGCTCTTGGCCAGATTGCGCGGCTTGTCCACATCGTGGCCGCGCAGCACCGCGGCGTGGTACGCCAGCAGTTGCAGCGGGACCACCGTCAGCAGCGGCTGGAACAGCTCGGGCGCCTGGGGGACCGTGATCAGATGGTCGGCGACGCTCTCGAGGTACGCATCGCCCTCGGTCGCCACCACGATGATGCGGCCGCCTCGCGCCCGCACCTCCTGGATGTTGCCCATCATCTTGTCGTACTGCGCCCCGGCCGTCGCGATGAACACAGCGGGCATGCCGTCGGCAATCAGCGCAATCGGACCGTGCTTCATTTCCGCGGCGGGCAAGCCCTCGGCGTGAATGTAGCTGATTTCCTTGAGTTTTAGGGCTCCTTCAAGCGCCACTGGGTAGTTGAACCCGCGCCCGAGAAATAGCCAGTTCTCTTTGTCGATGTTCGCCGCCGCGATTTCCCGAATGCGATCGGACTGTTCGAGAATCGTCTCGATCTTCTCCGGAATCTGCGCCAGCTCGGCGACGTGGCGAGTGGCGTCTTCGCTGCCCAGGTGCCGGCGCCGCCCCAGTTCAATGGCGAGCATGCTCAGCACCGCCACCTGCGCGGTGAAGGCCTTCGTGCTGGCCACACCGATCTCCGGACCTGCGTGCAGGTAGATGCCGGCGTCGGTGGCGCGAGCAATCGTCGAGCCGACCACGTTGACCACCCCGAGGACCATCGCGCCGCGTTCCTTGGCCTGCTCGACGGCCGCGAGCGTGTCGGCGGTCTCGCCCGACTGGCTGATGGCAATGACGATCGTGCCGTCTTCGATGATGGGGTTGCGGTAGCGAAATTCGCTGGCGTACTCGGTGCCGACGGGGATGCGCGCCAGGTGTTCGAGAAGGAATTCCCCCACCAGGCCGGCGTGGAACGCCGTGCCGCAGGCGGTGAAGATCACGTGGCGGGCCCGCGTCAACTGCCGCAGATAGTCCCGGATGCCGCCCAGTTTGATCCGGCCCTCCTGTAGCTCGATCCGTCCGCCCATGCACGTGCGCAGCGACTCGGGCTGCTCGAAAATCTCCTTGAGCATGTGATGCTCGAAGCCGCCCAGCTCGATCTGTTCGAGCGAGAACTCGATCTGCTTGAGGTCCTTGGCGATCGCGACGTTGTCAATCGTCTTCGTATGGAATCCGTCCGGGCCGACGAGCACCATCTCGTTGTCGGCCATGTAGATCGCCTGCGTGGTGTGCTCGACGATGGCGGCCGCGTCGGAGGCCAGAATGTACTCGGCGTCGCCTACGCCCAGGATCAGCGGGCTGCCCCGCTTGGCGCCGATCAGCGTGTCGGGGAAATCGGCACAGAGGATCGCCAGGCCGAAGGTGCCGTGCAGCTTCCGCAGGGCCTGCCGGACTGCCCACTCGAAGGCATTCTGGTCGTCGGTCAGGGCGGTTTCGCTCTCGTTCGCGTAGATGTAGCCGATCAGGTTCGCGATGACCTCCGTGTCCGTTTCGCTGCGGAAGGTGACCCCTTCGTTCTGAAGCCAGGTCCGCAGCGCCGCATAGTTCTCGATGATCCCGTTGTGCACGACAGCGATCTTGCCGGTCCAGTCCAAATGGGGATGCGCGTTGACGGTGTTGGGTTGCCCGTGCGTAGCCCAGCGCGTGTGCGCGATGCCCAGGGTGTCACAACTGCGCGGCTCGTCCAGGATCTCTTCCAGGGCGCTGATGCGTCCGCGGGTCTTGGTGACGCGAATCGAGCGGTCGTCCAGCACGGCGACGCCCGCCGAGTCGTATCCTCGATACTCGAGGCGCTTCAACCCCTCGACAAGGATAGGCTGAGCGGCCTTTCTTCCCAGATAAGCGACAATTCCACACATGGTCGTATCCTCAGTTTCTCCGAGTTTCGTTCCCTACAGAATCGGCATTCCCGGACGAAGACTCTACCAAAAACGGCGAGAAACCGGGCATTTCCAGACGGGGAAGGAGGGTTCATCATTGCAGGCTCGCGCGACGACGGTCGCCAATCACTTCTGCTTAAGCGGGCTATCAGCTATTCTGATTTGACCGGGGCAATCGGCGGAAGCTACATTTGTCGGATGATCGTCGTAATTGACTACAACATCGGCAACGTTCGCAGCGTCTGCAATGCGTTCCGGCATATCGGCTGCGACATCGAGTTGAGCCGGGATGCCGGAACCGTGGAGAACGCCCGCGGCCTGGTCCTGCCGGGCGTGGCGGCCTTTGGATACGCAGTCAATGCTCTCGGCTCGGCCGGCGAACTCGTCAAGCGGGCCGCCGCAGCGGGCAAGCCGATCCTCGGAATCTGCGTCGGCTATCAGATGCTCTTCGAGGAGAGCTGCGAGTACGGCCCTCACCGGGGACTGGGCCTGATTCGAGGCAATGTCGTCGCCTTGCCGCCCGCCCAGCCCGTCCCGCACATGGGCTGGAATCGGGTCGAGTTGCCGGCGGACATGGCCTTATTCTCGGACCTCGGCGAGGCGAAGCACTTCTATTTCGCCCACTCGTACTACGCCCAGCCCGCTGACGAACGAGTGAAGATCGCCTACACCGACTATGGTTTCGCCCTGCCCGCCTCGGTCCAGAAGGACAACATCCACGGCGTGCAGTTCCACCCGGAGAAGAGCGGCCGGCAGGGACTGAAGGTCCTCCAGAACTTTTACGAGATGTGCACTCGGAAAGCGGCGGCATGCTGACCAAGCGAATCATTCCGTGTCTCGACGTCAAGGACAACCGCGTCGTCAAGGGCGTCAACTTCCTGAACCTGCGCGACGCCGGCGATCCCGTCGAGCTGGGCGCCCGATACAGTGACACGGGAGCCGATGAGTTGGTGTTTCTCGACATCACCGCGACGATCCGCTCGCGAAAGACCATCGTGGACCTCGTCGAACGCGTCGCGAAGAACGTCTTCATCCCCTTTACCGTCGGCGGCGGCGTGCAGACGGTCGAACAGATCGACGAGCTGCTGCGCAGCGGCGCCGAGAAGGTCTCGGTCAACACCGCGGCCGTGCAGAACCCGAACCTGATCACCGATGCGGCCCGACGGTTCGGCAATCAGTGCGTGGTGCTCGCCATCGACGCAAGGCGGTCCAAGACGCGGCCGGAGCGCTGGCAGGTGTGCGTCAAGGCGGGCTCGGAGCCGACCGACCTCGACGTCGTCGAGTGGGCCAAGCGCGGCGAGGAACTCGGCGCCGGCGAAATCCTGCTGACCAGCATGGACGCCGACGGCACGTTGGCCGGCTATGACAACAAGCTGAACAAGGCGGTCTCCGACGCGGTCAACATTCCCGTCATCGCCTCCGGCGGCGCGGGCACACTCGACCACCTCTACGACGCCATCGCCGAAGGCGGCGCCGACGCGGTGCTCATGGCCTCAATCACCCACTTCGGCGACTTCACCATCACCCGGATGAAGGAATACCTCCGCGACCGCGGCCTGCCCATGAACCTGTGACCTGCGACAGGATTCGCACGAGGCCTCGGTCGCCGTCGACCTCGATGGTCTGGCCGGTCCGAATGATGCGCGAGGCACCTGCGACGTTGGCCACGGCGGGGATGCCGTACTCTCGGGCGATGATGGCGCCGTGCGAGAGGATACCGCCCAAGTCCATGACGACAGCGGCGGCCGGCAGGAAGTACGGCGTCCACGCCGGATCGGTAGACGGTGCCACAAGAACCTCACCCGCCTCGACGTGCTGGTAGTCGTCCGTATGCAGGATCACTTTCGCCTTGCCAGTGGCCATCCCAGGGCTGACCGCCGTTCCTTTCAACAGCGTCGCCATTGTGTCGACCTCCGGCATACGATGTTTATGCGGATCGAAACGTCCCACCACGACGGGCGGAGGCGTCAGGCGGCAGTTGCGCTCGTATTCGGCCCGGCGTTGCGCAATTCGCTCGGCCACATCGAAATCTGCCGCTCCGCTCGCGACCGGCTCGACCTCGGGGATTTCGAGGAAGAAGATATCGTCCCGCTCGCGCAGGATGCCTCGCCTCACGAGCCGCTCGCCCAGTTCGAGCACGACACGGCGAAAAGAGGCGATGTGGCGGACCGCCTCGTTCTTCCAGTTCTCCCGGTCGACCGCAACCTTCCGCCCGTTGCGCAGGGCCCAATCGAAGATCCAACGCTTGATCGGATTCTTCAACCGCCGGCGACACTCAAGGGTAAGCCGCTCCCGTTGCTCGGCGAGACGTTGCTGATTGGCCAGAGGATCGGCACTGTCGGCAGAACGAAGGTAGCCGCGAAGGAGGTTGGGAATGTAATCGGGTCGTTCGGACCAACGCGCGTTCAGCAACTCCAGCTCACCCCGACAGTGATGGCCATGCTCGCTCATGAATCGATCCCAGGCGATGAGGAACCGCCGGCCGTGCTCGGTCCGCTCCAGTGCGGGACGTACCTTGTCCCAGGTGATCTCGGAAAGCATAAGGCTTTCGATTTCGTTGCTCTCGTGAGCCAGCGATGCGAGCCGCCACAAATCGAGACCCGCCTGAGTGTCGGTGATGCCGCCCTGAGCGGCAAAGAGCCGAAAGACCAGCGTCAGGTCTTCATCGCCAAGCCAGTCCCGACAAACCTTCTCAAGGACGGAAAGCCCCACAGTGCCAGGTCCCAGAAAGAGCAGATCGGTGTTGGCGAGGCTGCCGTCGATCATCTCGCCAATGAGAGACAGCAGCTCTTCCGTCGGCAGGGCATTGGCGTCCACGCGTGACAAGGCATCGCCTTGCGCCCGCAAAGAGGCCTTGAAGGCTTCACCCCGGCTCGGTCGATGCGCAATAATCGTGCGTACGATCCGGGGCCAGGAGAGGATGTAGCGGAACCAGGAGAAGCCCAGATCGGGCAGGTCTTCCTCGCACAGGTCGATTTCGCCGAGCTCGAAGAGCCGGTTCTGCTGGCCTCCCATCAGAGTCGAAGCGCGGGCCCATCTCTCCGGGCCCTGGTTGAAGGGCATCCCAGCGGCCAGCCCGGTGTTGATATTGAAGTAGAGCCTTCCGGCGACGAAGCCCACGATCGGGGCTTTCGTCACATCGGCCCCAACCAGGCGAAAGATCGAGCCGAACAACGGCGTGAACATCGGTTCGATCATCGAACGCGTCATGGGACTCATCACGTCGGGCACGACCTCGCCCAGATTCAGATTGGTCCAGACCTGGCGATCTTCCCACGGCTTGGGCTCGGGAATTGCGGTGATGGGCCTGGCCTGGAGAAACCAGAGAGTGTCACCCTCAAGTGCCCACTCGATGTCCTGCGGACCGCGCAGTTTGCGCTCGATCCGCCTGGCCTGGCGCGCGAGGCGTTGGGCCGATGCAACCTCCAGGACCGGTTCAGCGTTCGTGGTCGTCTGGCGGATGACGCCCAGGTTCTTCTTTCGCAACACAATGCGCTCGGGCGTGACATGGCCGGAAACCAAACGTTCGCCCAGGCCGGCGCAGGCCTCGATCACGATCCGGCTCGGGCTGCCGGTGACTGGATCGAGCGTGAAGACCACCCCCGCCGCCTCAGGCTCGATCTGCTCCTGCACGATGACCGCCATCTCGACCTGCCCGTGGTCGATCCCGTTTCGCCGGCGATACTCATATGCCCGCTCGGTCCAGAGGGAAGCCCAGCACTTCTTGACCGCGCCCAGACAGGCCTCCAGGGAGGTCACACCCAGGATTGTCTCGTACTGCCCGGCAAACGAATGCCCGGGCAGATCCTCGGCCGTCGCCGAGGAACGCACCGCCACCGTGCCGGCGTCCAATCGCTGGTACGCCCTGGCAACCTGCTCGCGTACCCCATCGGGCAGAGGTGAGCTCGTGATGAGCCTACGGATCTGTCCCAGAGTCGTTTCAAAGTGATCCGCCTTCACATCGAGACACGCCGCCATCTGGGCGCGAAGGTCACCCGAACACAGATGTTCCCGGAAAGCAGCGGTCGTGACGAAAAAGCCTGGCAGGACCTTCGCCCCAAGCCCGCGCAGTCTACACAGACTGGCCGCCTTCGGACCGATCCGCGCGCTCAATCGCCCCGGCGACCGCCTGCCCAACCATACGATTGCCTCTTGCACGTCAACTCCGCTCGGTCCAACTAACCACAGGATGGGTCCCCGGCGGCCCGCCGGTTCCCGTCGCAACGTCCTTCCACCATGTCGGTAAGACGCACCTCGGACCGGTGTGTTACAGATAGCCCCGTGGGTCAAGAATCCACTCTACAGAGGACGATGGAGGAAGCCGACGGTGGATTCCATGATGCGGGCCTGGAGCTGCTGGGAGTGTTCGGCGGTTTCGCATTCGAGGTCTTCGAGGTTGGCCCGGCAAAAACGGCAGCCGAGCACGTTGAGGTGGAAATCCACGTACCGCTGCCAGTCGTCACCCAGCGTGCGAAGCAGGAAACCGCCGATCGTGCTGCGCTTGGGGCAACTGAAGCGATGGTATTCCCAGATATCCGTCAGGACCCCCTCGAAATCTCCCGACGAGGGGTCCGAGGCGATCTTCTTATTCTCTACGAAGCTGCGGATCTGCTTGAGACTGCGATGCTTGACCAGGGCGACGGTCTTCTCGTCGATGTTCATCGTCTCGGCAACGCGCTTGTTGGGCAACTGGCAGTAGAGCAGCAGCTCGATGATCTGCAGGTCACGGAATCGCAGGGCGCGTTTGAAGCCGTCCACAAGCTCTTCCATCGCCTCGGCCAGCACCGTTTTCTGGAGGTCGTACTGCTCGTCGGCCCGGGCGTACCAACTGGCGGTCTGAACCGAGCCGGCCACCTGCTCGAAGGCGTCGGAGGAACCCTCGTCGGAATCGCCCTCATAGGCGTCCTGGATCAGGCAGACCTTCCGCGCGTCTTTGCGGCGATAGCTGTCGATGATCTTACGCCGGATCAACGAAAAGAGATAGGTCTCGAGGTCACACTCGCCGCGAAACCGGTCCAGACTGCGGACGAACGCGATGAACGCATCCTGCACCACGTCCTCCGCATCGGCGCGTTGGGGGAGCTTGGCGCGGGCAAAACGCAGCAGGCGGCCTCGATACCGCCCGATGAAATCCGACCACGCCTGCTGGTCACCCTGGCGAATCTTGTCCAGGAAGTACTGTTCCGGCTTCGAGACCTTATCCATCTGCCGTCGCTCTTCTCCGGCCGCTCGTCCATCGCACCCCCGAGCGACAAGCGACGAGCGACCCTGCCCTGTCACCTCAGGACCAGGAATATGGCAATGATGCCCGCGATCGCCAGGACGGTCCCGGCGATCCGCAAGGTCCATTCATAATACCCTTTGGTGGCCATGTTGAGGAAGAGGTAGGTGACGACAATTACAATCAGAACGCCGAGCGCCGAGAGGATCATTCGAGCCCAGGTGACTCGCTCGCCGTGCACCTCGGCGGCCTTGCGGCTCTGGAGCCAGGCGAGCTTCTCGGCAGAGGCGTCGATGAGCATCGCGTGGCGCCAGATCTTGCCCGCTGAGCCGTCGAAACTCTGGACGAACTGATCGAGGATGAAGCCCCCTTCCTGCACGTCCTGGCTGCTGACGGTCAGCGGCGATCGTCCAGGGATCGGCTCCCATTTCGTCCCGGCGACGGCGCTGAGCTGGTTGCAGGCGTCCTGGATCGCCTGCTGTCGAGCCTCGTTTTCATCCGTGCAGGCCTCCTGGGATCGCGCCACCACTACCTGGCGGTCGGGCCTCTTGCTCACGTAGCGGGAGAAGTCCTCCAGCCAGGGCTTGTCGCTGAACGAGACATTGACGGTGCTGGCCTGTCGGTTGGCAAACGCGGTGGCCTCCAGCGACCCATCGAGCGGTTCGTCGTGGCCGACCGGGCGGCCCGGCCGACCGCTGAAGCGGAGCATGATTCCGACCTCATTCGGTTCGAGGTTGCGCGGATTCGCGTCCACGGCACAGGGGATGTCTTTCAGAGCCTCCTGCAAAGCCCCTTGAAAGGCCGCTGCCAACTCGGGATCGAGCTCGTTGCGGAAGATGACGATCTTCTCGGGAAGCTGGCCCTGGACGGAGAGGATTCGCACGGGTCGCTCCATACGCGATCCAAGCGCCCGAGCGGCAGAGAGAATCGAGGGGTAAATGTCCGCCTGGAACTCGGCCTCGATGCCCTCCGACCAGATGGGTGATTGGCCCAGCACGGGCGCTGCCGGCTCTCGCGGAGCAATGGGAGCGATCGGGCTGACCTGAGCGCTGCTCTCGACCGAGTGACCGGTCGCACGCTGGGTGACCGCATGTCTCAGCGGTTCCAGTCGCAGGGGAGCGAAGAAGGCAACCGCCCCCATCGCCAGGATCGCCACGAATACAAATGCACCGAGCTTCGGCGTCTTCTGAAACAGGAGAATGAGCAGCACAAAGGCAAAGGAGCACAGGATCATGACGAACGGAAACGCCGGCACGATGGCGGGCAGATGGCGCGACGCGTTTAGAAACAGGAATGCGAACGGGACCAGCACCAGCAATCCGGCGACAATCCAGGTGCCCACCTTCGGAGTCTTGTTGACCAGAACGATCAACAGGACGAAGGCAAATGAGAACAGGATCATCCAGAACGGGAAGGCAGGGAAACCGTTGAACATCAGGTTCGGTGTCATAGAACCACCTCTTGGTTGGGCATCGGTGCGAAGATCGGTGTGTGTCGGCGCGGCGGCCAGGCAAGCATGAGTATCGAGACCAGGGCGATGACGCCTGCGAAGATCGCCTCCTCCTGGCCCAAGGCGTTGAAGAGCCGTTCGAGGCCCGCGCCCACCTGGTTCTGGCGGATCAGATCGGCGATATTCTGGGCCTCCCGCGAGGAGACGACCTCACTACGAAAGAGCGAGATCGCCCAGAAGAACCCGCCCAAGCCCAGCAAGGCACGAATCAGATGGCTGGCCCCGTTCTTGCGCCGGCCGATCATGATCAGGACCGCCGCCACAAACAGCAGGGCCACGATGAGTAGTCCACCGCCCTGCTCGACCATTCTCGGCCATTCGGCATAACCGAAGATCCCCTCCAGGTCCCGGGCAATTACGGGATCGGGCCAGCCGGCCGCCACCACCACGGGCAGGTGCAGGCCGATGGCCAGGCCGACCAGGATCGCCGCAAGAAGGAGGATGTGGCCGAGCGCACAGACCAGACCACTGAACGGATGCCACGGCTCGTAGATGATCGTCCCGGTGCTGGCGTAGGAAGGCGAAGACGGCGGTTCGTTTCGCGCCGGCGCCACGGCAGCGGCGGCAGACTCACTCGGCGCCACGGCCGCAGCATCCCTGGCCCCTATCGGTGCCGCCGCGACCTCTGGATGATCCGGCATTTCCACCGTCTCGGCACTCGGACCATGCCAGTTCACCACGGGCAGGCCGTTCTTATCCTCGAACTGACCTGACAAAATCATGATGATGTCGATGAGCTGGCCGACAACGAACAGACCTAACGTGAAGAACCAGAGAACGCCGGTCCCGATCTTACCGACGTAGAAACGATGCAGACCGGGCACAGGCCCTGCGACGGCCAGAAGCAGCGCCCAAAATCGCTTGGCTGGCGAAGCCGCCCCGCTCGGCATCGCGCGGTGGCACGATCGCTGGTGCAGGGGTCGGCCGGCATCGTCCGGCATCCCAACATCACGCACGCCGAACACGCGCGGCGGCGTAAACAGCACAACGAGGGCCAGGATATTTGGGAAGATGATGAAGAACAGAAAGACGCCGAACGGCGGGCCGCCATGCGTGGTGCCAAGCAGGATCGAGGAAGTAACCACAGTCTGAACGCACAAGGTCACCAATGCCGGCCGAATCAGATAGCGGTACCAGCCGGTGAACTTGCTCCGGAACATCATGAAGAAACACAACACGGAGAAGATGAACGCATCGACGCCAAAGGCGATGGCAAATCCGAAGTCGTTTCCGTGCATGCTCGTGCCGGCCAGAATGCACAGAGACAGTCCGAGTCCGATGCTCGCCAGCCAGCCGAACATCCACAGCGGGCGGGCATACGGCGCGACGGGACGAGCAAGGACGCCGGAGCGAGATTGCCGCTCGGGCGATTGCGCCGCTCGGGCGTGGACGCTCAGCACCTCGGCAACAGGCCGGCCGAACGGGCTGGCCGCCTGGACCACCAGGACAATGCCCGCCAGCGCACAGGCCGCCGCGACCGGTTCGAGCCCGAAGATCCCACCGCTGACGTAGCCGAGGAAACCGATCCACAGGGCATGTCCCAGAACAACGCGCTTCTCTCGCTGAGGGTCGCTGATCTTCCACCAGTCTACCAGCAACATGGGCAGAGCCAGGGCCAGGACCCTTCCGCCCCACTGGCCCATGAAGCCGCCGAAGAAGGGAAACCATCTGAACGGAAATGGGCCGTGCCATCCGCCCCGGTCCCCGCCGAATGCGTGGCCGCCGAAGACCTGGGCCACGATGGACGCCACCAGCACCGAAACGAAGGCGGCACCGAAACACGTCCCCGCCCGGCCCAGCCAGCGGGCGTCCTCGTCCAACGTCGCCCACCACTGACGGCGCGAATGAAGGATGATCCGCGACGCGACACCGACCAGTACGAAGACGGTCATCGCCAGCGGAAGCGCGTTCTGATTGCGCATCTGGCCCAGCAGCGCTGCGCCGAAGCTGACGGTCGCCATCGTCATCAGGGCCAGGGTACGGCGCTGATTAGGACTGATCGGATCGGCAATCGTGACGCGGCTGGGCACGCTCTTTTGGGCGCGTTCCTTGGCGACCTTGAGCTTCTCGGCCATCTGCCCGCCGAGGACCTCGACTTTCTTGGCGATGAACTCGGCCTTCTTGCCGATCTCTTTGCTGAAGTCTTTCTGGCCCGGGGTCTGCCCGGCGGCGGCCGGCCGCTGGGCTCTGGCGGCTTTCACCTCCCCCATCTTGTGCGCGATGTGTTCGGCGACGACCGACAGCTCCTCCGGCGAGAACTGCGAGACGCTGTTGCGCACGTGCTCGGCGCCGAAGACGTCTTCCACCATCTGCTGCACCGTCTGGTACCGCTCATCGGGGTCCTTGGCCAGGGCCTTGCGAATCACGCGGCGGAACGGCTCCTCGACGTGTTCGAGTTGCGGCGCCGCGGTCATGTGCTTCATCAGGATCTCGGCCGGACTGGAGCCGAGGAACGGGACCTGGCCCGTCAACATCTCGTGGAGGAGGATGCCGAGGGCGTAGATGTCGACGCTGCGGTCGTAGCGCCCCGCGCCGATCTCCGGCGCCATGTAATGGACGGTCCCGACCGTGATCGTGTGGCTGACGTGCCGGCTGGCGCTGATCGCCTTGGTCAGGCCGTAGTCGCCGATCTTCACGTAGCCGTTTTCGTAGAAAATGTTGCTGGGCTTCAGGTCGCGATGCACGATCCCGCACTCGTGCAGGTACGACAGGCCTTTGGCGATCTCACGCAGGAAGAATGCGGCCTTCTGAGTGCCCAGCCCTCCGGGCGACTCCTTCAGCAGATCGCTGAGCGCCGGACCGGAGACGTATTCCATGATGACGAAAGGTCGGCCCTGATCGTTGTACTTGACGTCGAAGACCGTGACCAGGTGTGGGCTCTTGAGGTTCATGCACTGGCTGATCCCACGCAGCTCGATCTGCTCGTGGCTCTGGACCGCCTTGAGCGCCACCTGCCGGCCGCTGTCGCTGACGGCGTAGTAGACCTCGCCGAAGCCGCCTCGCCCGGCCGCTCGCTGGATGGTGTACCCCTCCAGCGGTCGATCTCCGTACTTGTATTGGTACGCGTCCATAGTCTTCTCTGCCGGATAAAAAGATCGTCGTCACTTACCTTGCTGCTACGCGTGAAAGCTGGCCAGGACCATGGACAGTTTGCCGATCCGAATCGGCTGGTCCATCGTCAGGCCTTTCTCCGGCTGCATCGGTCGGTTGTCGATCGTGACAGGCTGGCTCGCCCGGCACAGCAGTCGGTCGTTCTGCTCGAAGAACGTGATCGTGTCTTCGAGATGTTCGGTCTGCACGTGATGGTTCGTATAGGGTCCGACGAGAATGTCACGACCCATGAGGAGAATGTGTCGGATGTCGGGTCGGCCCAGCCTGGCGCCGCTCAGCAGCAACAGAGCCGTCGTGCTGGCCGGGTTGGGCAAACGGAACCGCAGCCGGCATCTCGGAGACAGTGCGATCGTGTCGCCGTCAGCCAGCAGCTTTTCGGTCACGGATTCGCCGTTGACCTGAACGGCGCTTTGCGACCGCACGAAATAATCCGCGTCGACGCGCTCGATGCTGACCACCGGCAGGTTCGGCTCGGCCATTAACCCCAGCGTCGGTCGGGCCGACGAGCTGATCGGACCGATCGTCACACGCGCGTCGCGAAAAACGAGATAACTGCCGATCCCATCCATCTGCATGACGAACTCGGAAGGCAGCGGTGACGTGTCCCTGTTGTCCATTCGCGCATCCATACCTCGAACGATCCGACGCGGCAGTTCCTGACGCGCGGGGGCTGCCGGCTCGTCGCCTTCCATTGTCTGTTCTCGACTACCGGCGGCGTCCGCAATGCTCAGGCCCAGCGGCCCGGCATCGAGCTCTTCCAGCGCCTCGGCCGCGTGCTTGACGTCGCCGATGGCCTTGTCCAGCCACCGGGCGGACGGGTACATCGCCTTGACCTTCCGCAGCAACGGCAACGCGCCGCCGGGCTGGCCCGCCGCCACCAGCTCAGCCGCCTGGTGGCAATGCGTCAGCGCCCTGCGCAGCTCGGTCATCTCCGGACTGTCGCCGTCCAGCGGAGCCAGCCTCTGCAACAACAACTGGGCGCGATCGATGCGCCCCTGTTCCAGACCGGCCTGAACCTGCTCGCCGGCGAGCTTGCGGATTCGACCGAGCAGTTCACCTGCCCGACCGTTCCGCGCCTTGACGACACCGGCGGCACGGATGAAATCCACCGCCGCGACGATATCACTTCGCTTCAGCGCCTCCTCGGCTTTGGCGACCGCATCTTCGGTGTGCAACCGGGCGGCGGCTAATTCCTGCTTGAGCAGCTCGGCCTGGGCATCGCCTGGATTGGCCTCGGCCAGGATTTGACCGCCGACGGAATGCCAGCCATCGGCGATCCGTTCTCTGGCCTGCGCCACGCGAAGAGCGTCCTGCTCGTGCCCCTGCTGCCGCTCGACGATCGCCCGGCAGACCGCCTCACGCAATTGAGCCACATCGTCGCTGTTGCCCGCCAGCTTCTCGGCCTTGTTGCAGTCGGCCAGCGCCAGGTCCAAACGGTTGCCCTCCAGGGCCTGACGAGCCCGCTGGAGATAGGCCCGCGCCAGTCGGCCGACCAGCCTCTGGCCGTGGCGATGATGCCGGACGTCCTCGGCCTTGGCGATCTCAAAGGCCTCGTCGAGCCGGCCGTCGGCCAACGCACATTCCGCTTGCTTGATTCGCAGGATCAACACGACAAGGCTCCTTCTCGTTGCGAGCGCCGGTGAAGCTGGCCTGATTCGATTCTATCACTCGGCGCGGGTCTGTGCAATGCAGCCCTACCTGGCGGATAATGCTCCATTCGGTTCTGCGAGAGCGGCTGCCCGACGCCTCGGCCGGGCAGCGAGAAGCTTCGTCTTTCTAATCAGACGCCTCAGAGCCGTGCACCTTCGCAACCGGCGCCGAATCTGCTTCGACCGGCCCGTCGTGCTGCTGGAAATACTCATCCACCTGAGCAACGAGGTCCGCTTCGACAACGGTATCGACCGGGATCGCCTCGATGAACCGGCTCTCGTGCGCCAGCACGCGCTCCGCCACGTCCAGACGCTTCTGAATCTGGGCGATCAGCTTCTCGGTCTGGGCCAGTTTGCCGTTGTCGACCTGGACCTTCGAGCCGACGGAGGCGGCCTTCACGATGCGATACTGGCTGGCCAGCGTCTCAATCTTGTTCTCGAGGATGTTCTTCTGCGACCGCGTCTTCTCGAGCAACTGCACCGCGGCGTTGAGCGAGTTCTCCCGTGAGGTCAGCAAGCGCTGCTTGCTCGCCAGGACCAGCTCGCTCTCCTTGATCCGCTCGAACCGCGCCGCCAGATCGGCCTTGACGTCCTCGCGGCTATACTGCCGGCCCGCGAAGGAATACTGCGCCTGATGGGTCTCCAGCGAGCCGCGAAGCGTCTTGATCTTGGCACGTTCGTCTTCGAGACCTTCCTGGTTCTTGGCGATCTCGCCCTTGAGCGCGGCCACTTCCACCTCTTCCTGGGCGATCAGCCGGATGTTGGCGTGCATCTCCGGGATGATCTCTTCCAGCAGATCGCGGGCCCGACGCAGCTCGAACTCGATCGGGACCGAGTCCTTGACCACGGTCCGCACGCCCTTGGCGGAGCTGCGGGCGTAGCTGACGATGTCCTTTCCGAACAGCAAACCGCCGGCCAGCCCCAGGCCGACCGTTGCCATTGCCCCAATTTTCAGCCATTTCGTAATCATTTTCGAACTCCTCAAATCTCGTTAACCCCACTGATTGCCTGTTTTCGGCCTCGATTCGGCCACATTGGGTTGGTCGCAGGCCGAAACCGTTTATTGCGGGGAAATTCCACGCTGGATCGCCGATACGGACCCCCATCGCTGCTTTTCAGGCTGTCCGCCCGGTTTTATCCGGACATTGGCGGAATCCGGCGCGGTTGGAATACGGTGGCGCTTATGTCTGACGCATCCCTTTTGTCATTCCGACTGGAGCGAAGCCTTCAGCCCTGAGCGAAGTCGAGATGACAGATAGAAGAATCGGCCGGCCCCAGGAGTGGCGATCAGGAACCATGGCCCCAATCTGCCACCGTATGCCGGGTACACGCAACGAATCCAGGCTGAGGTTGCAGCCTTGCCTTGAGCGAGCGGATTGGATAGCATGCGGCCTCGACGGTCTGGAACCACCGACCCCTCAACAGCAAGGAGAGCATGCTATGAAGGTTGTGGCATTCAACGGAAGCGCCCGAAAAGACGGCAACACCGCCATTCTGGTCCGGCAGGTCTTTGCGGAACTGGAGGCCGAAGGCATCGAGACGGAACTGGTCCAGTTGGCCGGTCAGCCCATCCGTGGCTGCACCGCGTGCGGCCAGTGCTTCAAGAACAAGAACCGCCGATGCGTCGTCGACGGCGACATCGCCAACGACTGCATCGAGAAGATGGTCCAGGCCGACGGCATCATTCTGGCGTCGCCGACCTATTTCGCCGACGTGACGACGGAGATGAAGGCCCTGATCGACCGCGCCGGGTTCGTCGCCCGGGCCAACGGCGACATGCTGCGGCGCAAGGTGGGCGCCGCGGTGGTCGCGGTCCGACGGGCCGGCTCCATCCACGCCTTTGACACGATCAACCACTTCTTCTTCATCGGCCAGATGATCGTGCCCGGTTCGAGCTACTGGAACATCGGCATCGGGCGGGCCGCCGGCGAGGTCGAACGCGACGAAGAAGGCTTGCAAACCATGCGAACCCTCGGCCAGAACATGGCCTGGCTGCTCAAACGGATTGCGTAACGGGCCGAGCAGACCATTCGTGGATGACCAACGAGAAAGGGGCCTGTACCGCGGTGGTACAGGCCCCTTGAAGTGCCTTTCGCCGCCAGGAGGCGGCTTCACCCATTGCCAGAAGCGAATGCTACTGGGCGGCGCCGAGCAGTTCGATCTCGGCGATCTGCATGCTGTTGGCCGAGGCGGGCGTGCGCACGGCGGTGAACAATAGTTGATAGTGCGCATACGCCACGGTGTTGGCGAACTCGATCGGCGTGGCGTTCTTCGTGAAGCGAGGCCAGGCGGTCGCGCCAGCGAAGTCCAGCACGTCACCGCTGGCGATCAGCGTGTACGGCCCATCGATCGTGCCGTTCGAGCCGGACAGCTCGAACTTCACCGGATCGCGTTCCGCCGCATCGTTCGCCGTCGTCAGCGTCAGGCCCGTCACCACCGTCGGCCCGACCAGCGGAGTGACGCGAATGCCGGTCGGCTGCGTCACGCCCTTGAAGTGCAGGAACTTCGTGTTGACGTTGTCGTCGATCGCCAGGTTCGGCGTCTCGGCGGCGGGCCAGTCGGCGTCGTTCGGAACGCCCTGCACCGTGTCACCGGCGCCCGTGACGTCGGGCGAGGTGTACGAAAGAACCTCGGGATACAGACGGATGTCGTCGATGAGAAGAAGGCCCTTGGCCCCGGAACCTTCGACGCCGATCGTCAGCGAGCGAACGTTGCTCACGTTGCCGACCTGCGACAGATCGATGCTCCAGAGCTGCCACGATGGACGCGCCAGGTTGATGGCGGGACCATCGTACGCGACCTTGGTGCCGTTGATCTTGACATAGAGTTGCCCGGTGTTGCCGGCGGCGCCGTAGAAGTACAGCGAGAGGCTCTTGACGCCATACAGCGACCAGTTCGCCGACAGCTCCAGATCCGCCTCGGAGACGGCGACGGACGTGTTGTCGTAGGCCAGAGGCATGGACTGCCGCCCGCTGTGGACGGTGCCCTGCTCGGCGAACGGCGCGTTGAGGTAGCCGACCGTCGAGCCGGTCTCGTTGACCCAGCCGTCGAGCCAGGTGTCGAAGATCGTCGTGCCGGCATCGATGTCGTCGTTGTAGCTTTCGAAGTCGTCGACGACCAGGTATTCCTGGGTCGCGAAGCTCCAGACGGGTCCCTGCCACGATTCGGTGTCCTGGATCTCGTTGATCTGCCAGTAGTACGTCGTCCCGAGATTCAGCTCGTCGGGAGCATAGGTGTTCACGCTGACGGTGCCCGCCAGAGCCAACGCCTCGGCATCGGTGCCGAAGTGGACTTCATGCGAAGCGGCGTCGCGACCGGCTCGCCAGGTCAGCGCGCTGTCCACGCTGACGTCCGTCGCACCGTCGGCCGGCTGCGGCTCGCGCGCCTGGGCAGGGATGTACATGAACCGGACTTCGCTCAGGCCGTACTGGGCCATAACTCCAAAACCGCCGTTGACGGTCATGCGGACAAACCTGGCGGCTACACCCTGGAAATCCACCGTCGTGTTGGCGGCATACGTTGGCTTGGCGGTCGCCTGGTTCAACGTCACGTCGCCCAGCACGGTCCAATCCGTTCCGTTCTCGGAGTATTCGACCGTCACGTCCTTAAGCCCGAAGCCCAGGATCAGCTCAAACTGCTCGTTGTAGTTCCAGACCAGCATCTCGTGAATCTTGTAGACGCCGTCGAACTCCCACTGAATCCAGATCGGGTCGTCGCCGGCTGGAACGCCAAGCCACATGTCACCGCTGAGGATCGAATGTTGATCGTTGGCATTGAGGCCGGAACCGTTGACCGTGTTCTGCGCACTGGACTTGGCTTCCGAGACGGCGTTGCTCGTCGCAACAATGTCCGCGATCGCGTAGGCAAACGGCTCGCTCGTGAAGCTCCAGACGTCGCCCTTGAAGATCGTATTGTCGGGGGCGCCGTTGACCTCATCGATGCGCCAGTAGTAGATCGTCTCGAAATCGAGGATGCCCGCCGGGTCGAACGTGGTCTCGGTCTGACCCTGGCTGACGAGAACGCCCATCGGATTGCTCCGGGTAGCGGCGTTGACGTCGTCAAACGACGCGCCGAAGTAGACGTCATGCGTGACGGCCGAATAGCCTGCCGACCAGCTCAGCACCACGTCGCGAGGAATGTCGGTGGCGCCGCTCTCCGGCTGCGGCCCGGTCGCGGTATTGATCGACTCGGCATATTCGGCCACCGCGATGAGGTTGTCGATGTTCACCGGCGCTCCGGTGTGGTCCTCAATGCGAACAAATCCGCGGAAGGTGTCGCCCGGCAGGAAGTGCGCGACATAACCCGGAGCGTTGCCATTGGCATCCGAAGCCAGAATCGTGAAGTTCTCAATCGGAGCCGGTGCGGCCGGACGAGTCGAGGTCCAGGCATCCGTCAGTCCCCACTTGACCCCCTCGTCGGTGATAGTCACGGTGCCGCCGACGTCCCAGGTGCCGCCTGCTGCGTTGAATCCAAGGATGTTCGTCGATCCGCCAGTTCCCCAAGTGGTGTTTGCCCCGCCGGCGGTCGTGACGTAGTAGAACGGGATGTCCGAATACCAGACGACTTTGCCACCGGCATCCAGGTACCGGCGAATGGTGCAATTCGCGTCCTGGGTCTCGGCGATCGTATCCGGCACGGCGTCCCGACACATGACAACCACGCTGAGCTTGCGGTCGGCAATGCGAGCGTCCATCCAGTCCCGCAGTGCGGCGGCATCCAGAACTTCATATCCTGCCGCCTCCAGGGCGTCTCGGACGGCGATGCCGTCGCCAGCCCAAGCCGTACCATAGTTGCTGTCCCAATAGGCGGCGCGGATGTATGGGCTGGCCTGCGCCTGCCCGACGACCACCAGCAGCAGCGCCGCAACGGAGATCATGTGGATCCACGTTCGATACATATACTACTCTCCTTCTGAATGTAACTGCTTGTTACAAATTACGTTAACACACACGTCGAGACACCGGCCCTCGCCGGCCCACCGGCCGCACGGTGCCTCTGGCCGGATCGCAAACGTCACGGATCCGCCCAAAGTTCTCTCGCAGATGCGATGCCGCCGCAAAAACTCGCTCATTCACCTCCTTTCCGCGCAGGGACAGGACCCCTGCCACGTCCTATATCAGCGGAAAGCATCTGACATGACCCCTCGCGTGTACTCGCACTCCCGGACAAAGCCCTCAATTGAGGCTTTGAGGAGGCAAGCCGTCTGCGTGCCTGTCACAACAAACTCGCCAGCTATTACACCATCGCTGGGCCTGAAACATGCCTATCCGAATCTATCTATTACTACCACATCGGGCCTTTGGAGACAACAATATTCTTCCCATATACCCCATCTCAACATCGACAGAAAGCATACCGATCTTCCAGACAATTGGCGGTATTCCTGACACTCCGTCACGACAGACCGAGCGCGCAATCCGATCCGTTCAGGAGCATTACCCTGACTCAGTAACGCGAGAACCCTCCGCCTGGACGCCGGCCGGCTTGCAGCGTCACGGCATGACAGACCAACTCCGCCCAGCCTTCGGGAATCGCTCCCGAGACACTCCAGCGAACCTCATGGCCGCCCTTGGCTGCGGACTCAGCGGCCCGCTTTGGCGCGGGCCTGTTCCAGCAAGGTTTTGGCTCGCTGGGCCAGATTGTCGCTGGCGGCCGCTTGAATGGCTTTTTCCAACGGCCCAATCAGCTTGGCCGCGTACTGGTTCGCCTCACGCTGACTCAGCAGCCGGTCGGCAATCCCCAGCAGGGCGACCGTCGCTTCCTGCTTTGTCGCCGAATCCGCCAGATAGGGCTCGATCACGCCCAGTGCGTCGATCGAATCGATGCCGCCCAAGGTGCCCAGCAGCAGCTTCTTCTCGTCGTCCCGCCGGACCAACTCGCCAGCCTGCCGGCACATCGTCAAACGCATCTCGGCCGGCAGGTCACGACGGGCCGCAAAACCCAGATACGATCGCAGAGACAACATTCTGTCACTGGGGTTATCGGTCACTCTGGCCAGCGCCAGCAACTCCGTGGCCGCGTCGGTAGTCTTCCACGTTCCCAGCGCGCGGATGGCTCCGGTGCGCACCTCGCCGTCAGGATCGTCGACCGCTGCACGGACTGCCTTCAGAGCCGCAGGACCACCAACTCCGCTCAGGACCCGCAACAGAACGATCTTCTGCGCCGGTCTCGCCCGGTCGAGCCGGTTGATAAGCATCGGGCTGACGGTTTGCGGATCGGCCGCCTTGCCGCAGACCTGACTCATCGCCTGCCTTGCCGCTTCGAGATCCGACGAGGCCTCCAGACCTCCGAGCAGATCGAGCAGTGGGGGCAACTGGTCCGGCCCGCCCAACTCGCCCACCATCTTGATGGCTGCCTGGCGGAGATTGCCCTCCGTGGTTCCGGCAGCTTTCAACAGGACAGGTACCGCACCCGTCATCCGACGGCGCCCCATCAACTCCAGCGCCGCCAGACGCCGGTTCACGTCACTGCTGTCGAACATCGTCATCACCGCCTGGTCGGCCTCTTTGCCCTGCATCGCCGCGAGGCACTCCTGGGCGGCCTGCGAAACCTGACGGTCGGTGTCGGCCATCAGCCCTGCCAACACAGGCACCGCCGAGACGTCGCCGATTTCCGGCATGGCCTTTATGGCGGCAACGCGAACGGCCTGTGGCCCTGCCTTGGAGGCTTCGAACAGCGTCGGCAGTGACGCCTCATCCCCTCGCTTGCCGAGCGTCTGAATCGCCAGGATGCGGTTGTCGGCAGGCAACTGAGGCAGCGATTCGGTCAGCGCTCGTGTAATCCCGGCGTCCGGCAGGTCCAGGGCCGTCTGGCAGGCGGCCGCGAACAACACGTAGTCGTCGCTGCGCAGATGCTCCCGGATGAGGGTTGCTTGTTCGCCGCCGCTGCGCGTCAGGATCGCGCCGCGCAGCGCGCCGGCTCGGACCTGGTGCGGACCCTTCGTCTGACGCAGCCGATCGTAGATCGCTCTGGCCTCGTCGCGATTGCCCTCGACGACGAGATGCTCGGCGCAACGCAATAGACCCTCATACACATCAATCATGCCCTCCGGCGGCGCATGGTCCAGGCTTGCGATCAGGACTTGCGACGCAGCCGAGTTGCCAATCTGGCCCAGCGTCCGCACAGCGGCCCCCATCGCTTCGGGGCTCACCTGGTCGTCCATGAGCATCTTCATCAGAGGTTCCACCGCCTGGGCATCGCGCCGGACGCCGAGGCTGGTGATCACGCCGATCAGAGGCCTGCCGCTGAGCTTGCCCAAGGCATCGCGAAGAGCCTGGTCCACCGCCGGATCGCCGATGGGCTCCAGCGCATAACGGGCCATGTGCGACATTTCAGGATCGCCCAGCAGCGACGCCAGCGGCGCAATGGCTTTGTTTGTCCCGATGATCGACAACTGCCGGCAGGCGTCGGCCTTGTCCTTGCGAGACGCACTGGCCGACGTCAAGGTGGCGATCAGCTTGTCTTCGTCCGACTTCGGAGCAACCGTCTGTGCCCACAAGGGCGCGACACCGGCCACGAGCAATGTGGCAACCGACAGAACGCATATTCTTGACTTCAACATGGGTCGATTTCCTTCCAGCTAAAGTGAGGCTCTCAGATGGTCCAGGGTTCCCGCATCGCGCGCGATCGGAATCGATTGGCTTCCTCGTCGTTGACGAACTCCTCCTTGACCGGATCGAAGCGCAGATCGCGCTTGAGCCACATCGAGACATTCGCCGCGTGTACGGTGGACATGGAGCAATGCATCATGACCGGGCCTGAGACGGTCTGCCGGCGGCTTTTGATGCAGTCGAGCCAGTTGCGCATGTGACTCATCGGACGTTGCGTGCGGGCCATGTAGTCGCCGACGAGCTTCTTGAAATCCTGCATCCAGGCGGGATTCGAAACCTCCGGTTCAGCGTATCCGTCGGCCGTGGACACCCAGCCTTCGGTGCCCTCGTAGCGAACGCCGCACGAACCATGCCAGATCTTGCCTTCCATGTCGCGTTCGAGCACCATCTTGATGCCGTTGGCGAATCGCGTGACCATGCCGTCGCCGCTGTCGTTCGCAACGTACTTGTACTCGATGGCCGAGGTGTCCGCGGCGCCGATGGCGACCTGGCACTGCGCGAACGTGTGGGCGCCCCACTCGCCGATGCAACTGGTGTGGAAATCGTAATGGTTTCGCCAGCCCCCGCGCACATAAGACGAATTGTAGGGCCGCCAGGGGCACGGCCCCAGCCAGGCGTCCCAATCCAACTCCTCCTTCGGCGGCAGCGGCTCGGCGGGCAGCCACTCGTGTTTCATCTCCGCCGCGTCCCATGGTGCGATGTGGGCGCGAACGGTGTGCACCTCGCCCAAATAGCCGAGGCGAAGCAGCTCGTTGGCAAAGGTGAAATTACCCTCGCTCAGGCGCTGGGTCCCGGTCTGATAGATTCGTCCGTAGCGGCGGGCGGTCTCCACGACGCCCTGCCCTTCCGCGATGGTCATGGCCGAGGGCTTCTCGGAGTAGACGTCCTTGCCGGCGCGCATGGCGTAGATCGAGGCCAGGGCATGCCAGCGGTCTCCCGTGGTAATCAGCATGGCGTCGATATCCGTTCGGGTCGCCAGGAACTCGCGAATCTCGGGATACATGGCGCAGTCGTTGTTGCCGTACCGCTCATCGACGATCTTCTTGACGGTCTCGCGGCTGGCTTTCTGGGCGTCGCAGATCGCGACGAACTGGACATCGGCCTCCGGCAGCATCCACCGCAGGTCGTGCTGGCCGCGGCCGCGAATGCCGATCCCGCCGACGAGGATACGCTCGCTGGGCGGCACGGCGCCGTTGCGTCCGAACACCGAAGCCGGAACGATGTACGGCACCGCCGCCAGAGTCGCCGTGCGTCTTAGAAACGCGCGACGAGACAGGCTCGATTTCTTCTGCGACATGATGGTCTCCTCATAAATACGGCAGGACCGGTCTGTGCCCACACGTAGGCGGGCAGCCATCCCGCATGCTATTTCACAGTCAGATCGGGGTTGTCAGGACCGAAATGCTTGAGCATCACGATCGGATCGGCCTTCGACGGGTTGGTGATCTTCACGCCTTCCCTGGCCGCACTTTCCGTGACGAAGTACTCATCGTACGTCAACTGCCCATAGCGGATCATGGTAGGCGTCTCGATGTCCCAGACGCCCATCTTGCCGTGGCCCTGCATCATGATCATGCCGTAGGCGCCGCTGTCCTTGACCGTCACGGTCCGGCCTGGCAGCACGGTCAGCTCCTTGGCGCTGAAAGCGGTGGACTTGTAGCAGATCCAGTTCTCGACGTAGCCGGCGGCCTGCATCTCCTTGACCGGCCGCACCGGGATCGGCTGCATGAACCGGTTCTTTGCGAAGTCCGGGTCGACGTTGAGGTCCCAGTCGACCACCGAAAGCAGCCAGTCGACATCGCCGGTCTTGTCCTTGGGTGTGTCTTTCCACAGAAGCTCTTTGGGCACGACCTGGTTGTGAGTGACATTTTCGTACATCGCGAAAACGTCCGAGGCCTTCTGCGGCTCGTAGGTGCACAGACTGCCCGGGGCATGAAGGACGCCCGGGGGAACGTCCCAGCCGGTCCCGGGAGTCAGCCGATAGGCCGGCGCCAGTGCCGTGATGGCGTTGTCCCTGCCCTCGGCCGCATCCGCCAGGGCCTTGCGGACCTGGTCCCTGGTCACGCTGGGATAGAGCCCAAAGAAGGTATAGGGGAAGTCGCCGCCGTAGTTGTTCACCTGCGGCGGGAAGTAGTATGCCTCCGGCTTGCCGAGCTGGCCCGTCAGCTTCGCGTGCTCGTCGCGATGATGGATGTGATGGGGCAGCGCGGCCTTGTTGTCGAAGAACTTCGAATACATCGGCCAGCGTTTGTACTGCTTCCAGAGTCGGTCGCCGATGATCTCGCCCTTCAGCGCGTCGATCGCGTCGCGAAGCAGGATCTGCCTGGTCTTGTCGCCGTCTTCGAAGACGATGAAGCTCAACCCCTCGTTGGGCGAGGTGAGCGGGCCGTTGTCGGCCGGCGTGGTGGAGCTGAACCATCGCTCGTCCAGGCCGCCACGCTCGCCTCCCAGCGCATAGTAATCATCGGGGTGCAGCTTGATCCGCCGACCCGGAACGCAGAACGAACGCGGCACCCACGTAGGCGTCAGACGCAAAATGCCTTTTCCCTGTTCGAGGGCCTTCTCGGCCACTGCCTTCGTCGCCATAATCCCCTGTCCCTTCTTCATCTTGCCATCGGCCCGTCGGGCCTGGTTCCGTTCAGTACGTGATGTCTTTCCACCTGCCGACCTTGGCGGAAGCCAGCACGGCTTCGCAGACCTTCTGCGTCGCCAGGGCGTCGCGGAACGTCGGCGCCGTCGGCTTGCCTTTGGCCATGTTCGTCAGGAAATCGGCGGTCTGGTGCACGAACGAGTGCTCGTAGCCGATTTGCAGTCCCGGCACCCACCACTTGCCCATGTAGGGCATGTCGCCGTCGGTGACGTGGATCGACCGCCAGCCGCGCACGATGGAATCGTCGCGATGATCGAAGTAGCTCAGGCGGTGCAGATCGTGGAGGTCCCAGGCGATGGAGGCATGCTCGCCGTTGATCTCGAACGTGTAGAGAGCCTTGTGCCCGCGCGCGTAGCGCGTGGATTCGAAATTGCCCATCGAGCCGTTGTCGAAGCGGCAGAAGAACGTGCACGCGTCGTCGATGCCGACCGGCTCGACCTTGCCGGTCTCGGCGTGCATGCGCTCCTTCACGAAGGTCTCGGTCATCGCGCAGACGGAGCTGATGGGGCCGTTGTGCCACATGGCGGTGTCGATACAGTGGGCCAGCAGATCGCCGGTCACGCCGGAACCGGCGGCCTTGACGTCCAGACGCCAGGTGGCCATGCCGCCCTGCGGGACCTTCGCCGAGATCGTCCAGTCCTGGAGGAAGTTGGCTCGATAGTGGAAGATCTTGCCCAGGCGGCCCTCGTCGATGAGCTGCTTGGCCAGCGTCACCGCCGGCACGCGACGATAGTTGAACGAAGCCAAGTTGGGCACCCCCGCCTTTTCCACCGCATCGACCATCTTCTTGGCCTGTGCGACGTTCAGCGCCAGGGGCTTCTCGCAGCAGATGGCCTTGCCCGCTTTGGCGGCCGCGATGGCGATCTCCGCGTGGTAGTTGTTCGGCACGCAGATGTCGACGACGTCGATGCTCTTGTCGTCGATCACCTCGTGCCAGTCGGTCGCGTAGGTTTCAAAGCCCCACCGGTCGGCGAAGGCCTTCGCCTCTTTCTCCTCCAGTCCGCAGATGGTCTTGAGAACAGGTTTATACGGCACGTCGAAGAAATTGGCGACCTTCCGGTAGGCATTGGAGTGTGTCCGGCCCATAAAGCCGTAGCCGATGATGCCGACGTTGAGTGTTTTGGCCATTGCAGTGATTCCTTATTCAAGGTCGTAGACGTTCGCAAATCGTGTGCGGCGCGCTCTCTGCCGCTACGCCGTCCATCCGTGGGCGGCGCGCACTTTGAGCATCACGTCGAGAATCTCATTCCAGGTGCTCTGCATCTCAAGCATCGCATTGGGGAACATGCATCCATCCCAACAGATGTGCTCGATGCCGCGTTTCGGGGCGTCCTTAAGCCAGTAGCCGGCGCAGCGGACGACGTCGAGCTTGCCTTTGGGGTCGCCGGCCGGGCAGTGCTTGCCCGTCTTGTCGTGCGAACCGGCGCCGCGCACCTCGCCGTCGTTCTGGGCGACGTGGAAATCGATCGTCCAGGGACGCAGCTTGTCGACCATCTTCTCGTAGGCGGCGTAAAACTCGCCTTCGGAGTAGCCGGGCTTCAGCAGCGCCGCCTCGGGCGCATTGTAGCCCATCAGGTACAGGTACGTGTGGGCCATGTCCGCCTGGAAGCCCAGCGTCTCGGGCATATCCACCGCTTCGAGCAGATCGAGCATGGCCTTCCAACTGTGCATGCCGGCCCAGCAGATCTCGCCCTCTGCCGCCAGGCGTTCGCCGTGGTCGGCCGCGATCTTGGCGGCTTCGCGGAACGTCTTGGCGATCGCCGCCGTGCTCTTCTTCGGGTCCTTGCTCCACTTCTCGACGTTGCCATCAGCCGAGTCGATCCGGATGACACCGTACTTGCGCACGCCGTGCTTGTTGAACACGCCGGCGATCCGGCAGGCCACCTTCACGGCATTGCAGAACTTCTTGCGGGCGGCGGCGTCGCCCATCGCGGTGTCGCCGACCGTGCCGGGCCAGATGGGGGCAACGAGCGAGCCGACGCTGAAACCGTATCCGGCAATCAGGTCGGCGGTCTTCTTCAGCTCTTCGTCACTGGCGTTGGGGTCGGTGTGCGGCAGGAAGAGAAAGCAGTCGACGCCGTCGAACTTCTGGCCGTTCACCTTGGCGCCCGCCGTCAACTCGAGCATCCGCTTCAGACTGATCGGCGGCTCCTGGCCCGGTCCATCTCCCTTGCCCACCAGCCCGGGCCACATGGCGTTGTGAAGTTTGGGGAAGGTCTTTGAACTCATCTCTGGCTCCTTTCCGGTGCGGTAGCGTTCGCTCACGGTCTCGTCCTGGTCATGTCAGGCGGCGGCGTCCCACCCTTCCTTGATCGTCTTATACCCAAACTGATAGCATTCCTCGGGGCTGGCCGACAGCTCCCGCCAGACGCACGTCGTCGCCGCCAGCTCGGGCAGGCTCGTCCCGAAGGCCTCGATCGTCAGCCACTCGTTGTAGCCGCCGGCTCGCAGGGCCTTGAAGATCTTCTTGAACGGCACGTGTCCCTTGCCCGGCGTGCCGCGGTCGTTCTCCGAGACGTGAACGTGACGGATCATCTTCAGGTTTTTCTTGATGCAGCCGACCGGGTCCTTCTCTTCGACGTTCGCGTGGAAGGAATCGTACATCACGCCGAAGTTGGGATGGTTGACCCGCTTGGCGTGGGCGGCGCCGTCGTCGAGGGTGTTGAGAAAGTAGCATTCGAAGCGGTTGAGGCACTCGATGGCGAGCACGACCCCGGCCTTCTGGGCATAGTCCGCGATCCTGCGATGCACCTCGGCGGCCCGCTGCTTCTCTTCCGGCGTGGGCCCTTTGCCGCTGAAGAACTTCCCGCCCAAGGGCTGATAGTACGGCCCGCACAGGACCTCCGAGCCGAGCGCCTGGTTGCAGTCGATCGCCCACTTGAGGTAATCGACGGCCTTCTCGCGGCTCTTGGCATCCGCACTGATCGGGTTGTGCTCCCCATCCGGCATGACGGTACAGGTCGTACACTTCAGGCCGTTGTCCTTCAGGGCCTTGGCCACTTTCTTGTAGTGCGCGGGGTCGCCGGCGAAAAGCGGGATTTCCGCGCCGTCGTAACCGGTGGCTTTGAGTTTTCCCAGAATGCCAAAATGCTCCTCGGTGACGAAGGGGGTCCAGAGCAAGAGATTGAATCCAGTCTTCATGGGCGTCCTCGAAAAGAATTGCTGATGATGGCCATAGTGTCCTGGCTCCTGGCGGCGGGAGCAGGCCCCTGTGCCTGCCCGGGGCAACCACGGCCGGCTGCCCCCTACGCGGCCGATTCATGTCCCTTCTACCGGCCGCGCCATGCCCTGTCAACCTTTTTCGAGGGCGGTTTGCAGGTGACGGAAAGAGGATTTCCGTGGCGCCTCACGACAATACGGCGCGTGCACGGGCGCAGGCTGGATGTTATAATCATCTGCCAAAAACAGGCCCGATTAAGGAGGTACGGATTATGACCACATCCAAGACATGCCTGCTGACCCTGATCGTCACCGTATTCGCAGGCCACACGAGTCCTCTGTTCGCCTCGGAGGCGCACTGGATCACGTTCGATGGCAAAGCCGGCCCCGGCCAGGGCAAACACATCGTCTTCGTCACGGGCGACGAGGAGTACCGTTCGGAAGAATCGATGCCGATGCTCGCCAAGATCCTCGCAGTCCATCACGGCTTCAAGTGCACGGTGCTGTTCGCGATCAACGAGGAAACGGGGGAGATCGACCCGGTGATCGGCAACAACATCCCCGGCCTGGAGGCCCTCGAAGGCGCCGACCTGATGGTGCTCTTCACGCGGTTCCGCGAGCTGCCCGATGAGCAGATGAAGCACATCATCGACTACACCCATTCGGGCCGGCCCATCATCGCCCTGCGGACTGCAACCCATCCGTTCTACTATCAGAAAAACAAGAACAGCCCTTACGCCAAGTATAGCTGGGACAACCGCGACGAAAGCTTCCGGGGCGGCTACGGCCGACAGGTCCTCGGCGAGACGTGGGTCAGCCATTACGGAGTCCACCAGAAGGAGAGCACGCGCGGACTCGCCGCGCCGGGCATGGAGAACCACCCGATCGTTCGCGGCGTTGGCGAGATCTGGGGCCCTTCGGACGTCTACGGCCTGACCACGCTGCACGGCGACTGCACGCCCGTCATCATGGGCTACGTCCTGGCCGGCATGAACCCGACCGACAAGGTCAACGAGGACAAAAAGCCCCTGCCGGTGGCCTGGACCAGGACCTATACCGGTGACACAGGCAGGACCGCCAAGGTCCTCACCACCACGATGGGACACGCCGGCGACTTCCAGGACGAGGACTTCCGCCGGCTGATGGTCAACGCATGTTACTGGTCGGTGGGCCTGGACGACCGGATCCCAGCCAAGAGCCGGGTGGACATCATCGGGCAGTACGATCCGAAACCCATCGGCTTCGGTGGCAACAAGAAAGGCGTCAAGCCCTGGGACCACGCCATCGTCATGCAACCCTGAATGGAGTGACATCTATGGCAACGGAATCGGTCATGGAGAAGACAAGGATCGTCGTCGCGGCGTGCGTCATGCTCACATGTGGCTCGCTGCGGGCAGACCAGGGGAACCAGACCACAGCATCGGGCGAAGCCTGCGACATCGTGCCGTTCGGCTTTCGCGTCTCCGATGCGGATGGACGGTCGCACGGAATCCGCTGGGCCGAGCCGAGGAAAGTCCGGCGGGTGATCGCCCAGTTCGAGGAGGGCCAGAGCCTGCCGGAGCCGTCCGAGGTAACGCTACAGTACTGGCGTCGGACCTGGGATGGAAAGGCCGATCCGGTTCAGGCCGAACGCGGAGCCGGCGGCGTGGGCTGGGATGCGATGGACGACTGGACCAACGGCAAGTGGATCGACGCCGAGACGTCCGTCGCCGCCGACGGCGCGACGTGGTCATTCTCGTTCCTGCCGATCACCTCCAAGGAGATCGAAGGCGTCGAGGGTCCCGGCGTCGGCTACCGCAAGACGCTCTGGGTGCGTCTGCTTTTCGGCCGGACCGCGCCCCGACTTCGCAGCCTGCGCGTGCTCACGGAGTCAGCGTATCAACCGCTGAGCGTTCGCATCCATTTCGGCAAGCCGGCCCTGGCCGCAATAGGCGCTGCCGGCGTCGAGAGAGGCCTTCTTGAGGTCCACAACGGCCGCCTCGTGAGCGTCCGTCCGTCCGGCGACACTCGAATCGACGTCACGGACAACCTCAGGTGGTCTTTTCCGGCCGGCGACAGCACGGCCATTGAGGCCGATCTCCTGGTCGCCCGAGATCCCGCCGACGACCGCTACGACCGGACCATCGTCACCGTCCGTTCCAGCGCCCGGCCGTTCTCCTTCTCCCCCGACGAGGTCGCCAGAGGCGACCGTATTCTCGTCGACGACTTGGGCGTGCTGGTGACAGCGGCGCAGGACACCATCACTCTGGAGGGCTATCGCGAGGCGCTGCGCACGGGTTTCCGGGGGCGCACGGTGTACGATCGCGTCAAAGACGCGCCGGAGCAGACCCTGCCGGGCGCCTGGGACGACATGCCCCTGAAGCGTCCGCTCTGGTTTGTCCACGGCCTGCCGGGAGATCGCAACACGATCCGACAGCACCCCAACGGTGACGTCGACATCAGCGCGGTCGGCCGATGGTTCAACGTCCAGAAGAGCGAACGGGACAGCGCCCGCAAGCAGTGGAAAGGCGACATGCTGCGGATCTCCTTCGGCCTGCCCGACGAAAGCCTTCGAGGCGGACGGCGGCTGGAGGAAGGCTACCTGCCGCTGGTGCACACCTGGTGGCAGGATGGGCCGGTCTATTACGAGCAGGCGACCATCGTGGACGCGCTGGACGCGGACCTGAGCGACATCGACCTCGACGACCCGACGGTGCTTCTGATGCAGATCCGCATGGTCAACATCTCGCCGACGGACCGCGCGCCCGTGCGGCTGCGTTTCGCGTCCCACGCACCCGGCGAGGGCAAGCTGACGGTCCAGCAGGGCCGCGCGGTAGCGCAGACCGAACAGGGTCCCTGCCTGCGGTTTCTCATCGCCGGCGCAGACCAGGGCACGTTCTCCGAAGAACCGGACGCAACCGCGTGGGCCGCAAGCCTCCCGCCGGGAGAGGCGATAACGCTGCACCTATGCATACCCTCGATCACGCTCACGGATGCCAAAGAGATCGAAACCCTGCAAGAACGCAAGTTCGATTCCGACGCCCGACGCATCTGCGGCTTCTGGCAGGAGCTGACCGCCAACGCCACACAAATCGAGACACCCGAGCCCTGGATCAACGACTTCTACAAGGCCCATCTGAGGCATCTGCTGGTCAACTGCTTCAAGGAGCTCGATTCCGATCGCTTGCACGCCCATGTGGGCACCTTCTACTACGGCGTCTATCCCAACGAATCGGTGATGATGATCAGCGACCTGGATCGTCGCGGCCTGCACGAGCAGGCGCAGCAGTGCCTGGACGCCTTCCTGCACTACCAGGGCACCGTCTCGATGCCCGGCAACTTCCGCAGCCGCGAGGGGCAGTTCTACGGCGCCGGCGGCCACGAGACCGGCGGGTACAACAAGAGCCACGGCTACGTCATGTGGAACATGGCCCAGCACTGGTGGATGACGCGGGATCGCGCGTGGATGGAGAAAGCGGCGCCCAAGCTCATCAAGGCCTGTGACTGGGTCGTCGGAGAACGCAAGGCCACGATGACCACCCTCACGGACGGCACGAAACCGCTGGAGTACGGCTGGCTGCCGAGCGGCTCTCTGGAAGACGTCACCGACTACTGGTACTGGCTGGCCACCAACAGCGCTACCGCCTGGGGCTTTCAGGCGCTGGCAGAGGCCTTGGCGGATTTCGGACACCTCGAAGGCGCACGACTCCAGAAGGAGGCACAGGCCTACTACGACGATGTCATGCGAGGCATCACCGAATCGCGCATTCGCTGCCCGGTCGTCCGGCTGCGGGACGCCACGTACGTTCCGAAGATCCCTTCCCGCCTGTACGAGCGAGGCCGGGCCCACGGCTGGCTGCGTGAAACGCTCGAAGGCTCGCTGTTCCTTCCGGCGTACGGACTGCTTGGGCCGGACGCCCCAGAGACCGAGTGGATCATGAAGGACTTCGAAGACAACCTCTATATCTCGGAACGCTATGGCTATGCGATACCCGCGTTCGAGGACTTCTGGTTCTCTCGCGGCGGATTCTCGATGCAGGCCAATTTGCTGGACGGCCCCCTGCCCTATCTGTGGCGGGACGACATCAGGCATTTCCTCCGCGCCTACTTCAACGGCTTCGCCTCCGCGTTCTATCCGGAAATCCGCATGTGCAACGAGCACTCGCTGCCCGAGCTGGGATACCCCAGGGGCGATCACTTCAAGTCTTCGGACGAGGCCCAGTCCACGTACTGGTTGCGGCTGATGTTCGTCCGCGAGGCAGGCCCGAACCTGTATCTCGGGCAGGCCATCCCCCGATACTGGCTGTCGCATGGAAAGCGGGTCAGCATCCGAAACGCACCCTCCAACTTCGGCGTCCTGTCGCTCGTGTTGGAGTCGCAATCGAACGAAGGGCAGATCAAAGCGGTTGTGGAGCCGCCCGGGCGCAACGCCCCGGAGCGCATCTTCCTGCGTCTGAGGCATCCGGACGGCGCCAGGATCAAGAGCGTCACCGTCAATGGGCAGCCCTATGAGCGTTTCGACGCCGACAAGGAATGGATCATCCTGCCGGGCAAGTTGGATGAACGTCAGGAGGTCGTGGCAAGGTACTGAGGCGATGTCCTACGAGGCGATGGTCGGCGCGACGCACTTGGTCAGAACGACCTTGCCGTCGCCGATATCGTAGAAATCCTGCAATGTGGCTTCGCGAAGGTAACCGATGCGTTCGTAGAAGGCGACGGTAGGTATGTAGGCGTCGCGGCCGGAGGTCTCAACGATCACGCGGCGCCCGCCTCGCGATCGGATCTCTGATTCGGCAAAGGCCATGAGTGCACGGCCGATACCTTGTCCCTGGCAGGAGGCGGCAACAGCAATCCAGTACAAATCCCAGGTACCGATCGTGCAGGGCGTCGGGCCGAAGCTGACCCAGCCGAGAACCTCGCCCCCTCGCACAGCCACGTACGACTGATAGTGTCCGTCAGGCCCGCCCCGAATGCCGTCGTCCAGCACCTCCTTGGCGATCTGGACCTCCCCCGGACGGAACATCTGCGTCCCCGTCAGCAGCGAGACCACCGCGTCGCGATGCGACGCCTGGCACCAGACGATGCGTAGATCGCCGGCGCCGGCCTTGGCGCCGATCCGTCGTCGTGCTCGGGTCCTGGGCCTGGCCAGACGCGAAACGGCATTGTCGATCGTCAGGCGGACGAAATCATGGTACGCAATCTCCGCCGCCTCCAGAGCCGCCGCGAAGCCGGCATCCGGCGAGATGTCCGGGTTGGCGTTCACCTCGAGGATGTAGGGCTCCAGAGCCTGGTCCAGACGCATGTCGACGCGGCAGTAGTCGCGGCAGTCGAGGCAGCGACAGGCCGCGACAGCCAGTTCCCGCACCCGGCGCGCCACCTTCGCCGGCAAGGGCGACGGGATGATCCGCGGCGTGTGGTGGTACTCGAACGTGTCTGCCAGCCACTTCGCCTCGTAGCCGACGATGCGCGGACGGCTTGCGTCGAAGGCGTTGAAGTCGATCTCCGCCAGCGGCAGAACCTCGGGCTCGTCGCCGCGCCAGATCACCGAGACGTTCAGTTCCCGCCCTTCGATGTACTGCTCGACCAGGGCCGGCTGGCCGAATCGCTCGTGCACGCGGGCGACCGCTTGCTTCAGAGCACGGCCCGCGTCGGAAACCACGCTGGCCGCATCGATCCCCTCGCTCGCATCGGCTCCGACGGGCTTGACAATGTATGGCCCCGGCCAATCCGTAGGACGGGCTTCAGCCCATGCGGCATCAACCGTAACGAGACGCCCTCGCGGAACGGGAAGCCCGGCGCCTTCGAGCAAGATCTTGCTTTGCCACTTGTCCAGCGACAGCAGCAGTCCCGGCGTCGGAGTGCCGGTGCAGGCCTTGCCGAACGCCGCACAGACTGCCGGCACGAAGGCCGCTCGTTCCGGATGGTCGGCGAATCCCTCCACAAGGTTGAAGACGACGGACTCATCAGCCCCGGACAAGACCTCAGGCAGTTGCCCATAGTCCCGCACGCCCACTGTCCGACAGGGTCGACGCAGCTTGCGACAGGCTTCGGCCACGGCCGCGACCTCCACGAGAACGCCTGCGTCGCTCTCCAGAAAGCCACCGGCCTTCGCTGCGGCCGGCTCGTTGTAGAGGATCAGCACCGGGCCGCGTGACATGGCAAATCCCCCCTTCGGCTCAGGGCGCTGACAACGATCCGGCCGATCAGATCCTCATAGGCCATCCCCTGCTGCGTCGCGATCATGGGCAGGTCCGAGTGCGTCGGGTGCAGGCCGGGAAGCGGATTGATCTCGATGAAGCACGGCTGACCCTGCGCATCCAGACGCACGTCCACCCGTCCGGTGTCCCGGCACTCCAAGGCCCGATACGCCGCCAGACTCAGCGCCTCGACCTCGTCTCGCAGCGCCCCGCGAGGCATCTCGAAGTACTGAACGTAACTGGCGCACTGCTCCTTCACCTCATAGGAGTAGTCAGCGGCAGGCGCGCCGGCGGCAATCGTGAACTCCATGGTGCCGAGCACCTCGGCCGCCGGACCGGTGCCCAGGATGGCCGTGGTGAACTCCCGGCCGGGCAGATACTCCTCGACCAGCACAGGCTCTCGAAAGCGCTCCAGCAGATCGCGGCACACCTGACGAAGCTGCGTCGGACCGTCGATGCGCGAGCGGTGGTCCACGCCTTTGCCCGTGCCCTCGGCGATGGGCTTGGCGAACATGGGAAACGCCAGATCCACCGACTCGACTTCGGCGAGGCTGCTGACCACCGCAAACCGCGGCGTTCGAACGCCGGCGCTCTGGACGATCCGCTTGGCCATGGCCTTGTCCAGCGTCAGGGCGCAGATCAGCGGATCGCTGAAGGTGTAGAGCACGCCATACATCTCCAGCAGAGCCGGCACCTGGGCCTCCCGCGAGCGACCCCAGAGCCCCTCGCTGATGTTGAAGACCAGGTCCCAGCGACGCCCCCCCGCCAACTGGGCCGCCAGCGTCAGGCCATTTCCGATCCGTTCGGGCCGATGGCCCAGCTTGCGAAGGGCCTGCTCCAGCGCCTCGATCGTGGCGGCGGAATCGAACTCGGCGACCTGCTCTTCACTGTAACCCTGGGCCAGGTACTCGTCTCGCAGATCGTAGACGAGCCCCACAGCCAGGTGTTCTCGTGTTCTCTCATGGGTTCTTGTCATGGTCTTACCTCGGCGGGTTCATCGAACAAGGCTCTCGCCAAGCCATCCTCCAATCGCGCCCGGCTGTCGCAGAATCTCGCCCGACCGTCTGCTCCGTCCCAATACAGCGGGTCTGCCCGGCGTACGATGCCGCCTGGCAGACCCGCCGAATGCGAATCATCAGAATGTCTCCGGGAGCGGTCCTACACTGCAGTGTGCCTCTCGACGCATCAGACGCGTCGCCTGGGCCGGCTTGATATGGCTGTGATGTCCGGCTGCCAGGTCCCAGACGCTCGGCGCAGAGACGTCGCTTGGGGCGTCCACGGGCTCGGCGATGCGATCCTGCGGCTCCGGATAGGCGATCAGCATACCCTCGTAGTTGCGCAGCACCGTCTGCGTCGGGCTCTGCGACACCACGTAGGTCGGCAGGACGGGAATCTTGCCGCCCCCGTGCGGAGTATCCACCACGAAGGTGGGGATCGCCAGGCCGCTCAGCCGTCCGCGCAGGTACTCCATGATCTCGATCCCGCGGGACAGCGGCGTCCGGAAATGCTCCACCCCCCGGACCAGATCGCACTGGTACAGGTAGTACGGGCGCACGCGGATGCTCACCAGCTTGCGGCAGAGCTGCTCGATGATCTGCGGCTGGTCGTTGACGCCGCGCAGCAGCACCGACTGGTTGCCCAACGGGACCCCGGCGTCGGCCAGGCGCGTACAGGCCTCGCTCGACTCCGGCGTAATCTCGTACGGATGGTTGAAATGTGTGTTGATCCAAATCGGGTGGTACTTCCGCAGCATCGCACACAGATCTTCCGTGATGCGTTGCGGCAGGACCACCGGCACCCGCGTACCGATTCGGATGATCTGCACCGACGGGACCTGACGCAGGCTGGCCAGCACCTCTTCCAGGTGCTCCGTGCTCAGCGTCAGTGGGTCGCCCCCGGAAACGATCACGTCGTGAATCTCCGGATGCTCCCTCAGATAGGCCACCGTCTGCTCCAGACGCCGCTTGCTGATGGTCGTCTCCCGCGTGCCGGCGACCCGCTTGCGCGTGCAGTGCCGGCAGTACGTCGAGCACGTGGTCGTCGCGATCAGCAGCGCACGGTCCGGGTAACGATGCACCAGCCCGGGCACCGGCATGTCGTGGCATTCCTCCAGCGGGTCCGACGAGAGAAACGGCGGGTCGTTCAGCTCCGCCAGTTGCGGCACGCACATCTGAAAGATCGGGTCGGTTTTATCGGCCCGCCGGATCAGGGAGGCATAGTACGGCGTGATCGCCAAAGGGTACTTCCCCATCACCGGCGACAGATCGGAGGCGTGCTGAAGGGAGGGAAAACGCGTTACCAACTGCTGGACCGTACGAATACGGTGTCGGATTTGCCATCGCCAGTCGTTCCAGGAGTCGGAGCACAGGCGACGGGGTGTGGCGACATCACACAGGGGCGGAGGTTCGTCATCTGCGATCGGCGAAGAAATCGCCTCGCAGCGTGACGAAGCACCTCCTGAACGGGATAGACTGCTCATGAGTACTTTGGTTCCTTACTAATTGGTCTCACGACCGGCTGAGGAATGCCTCGCAACGCAGAGCTCCTCATCGCTGCATGCGCCGTGGTGAAACACTCACCATAAGAGACGATAATCAACGTGTTACGTCGGATTGTCAACGGGTGATCCTTCAATCTTTTTCTTTTTTTTTGTCGAGACGAGAATTCGTCCCGCGCCGGACGGAGAAGCGGGCGACTCTGGGCGTCCCCGACCGAGTCGTCGACTCGCATTGCGGACCTTGGCCCCCCGCCCGCCGGCTCCCTTCTCCGCGTCGGAGCGGAAGTCTTCGGGGAAGTTCAGGTAGGCGTACTGGCCATGCAGTTCGTACGCCTTGCGGTCGCGGGCCTTGGCCGCCTCGACTTCGTCGCGGAACAGCCCGATGTAGAGGGACTTGCCGCGGTATCCTATCCCCGCCTGCCATCTGTCCTTGTTGCGGAATACGTCCACAAACTGGGACGACCCGCCGCATGGCCCCCGGTTGGCTTGGTTCTGTCGGCTCGTGCAGACCCGCAGATTGCAGCGCCGGTTGTTCAGGCCGTTGCCATCGATATGATCGACGATGTGGCCTCTGCGAGGCCGCATGATCATCCGGTGCATGTACGTGTCCTTGCCCTTCTGCCGGCACCGCGCATAGACCGTGGGACCGTGATGGCTGGCATACCAGCGGTACTTGCTCAGACGTTCGTAGTCGGCCGCATCGACCAGGGCAAACAGCCCCCTGCCCAGCGGGATGCGGCGAACCTCGCCCTCGGGCTCCTTCTTCTTCACGCAGCGACCTCTCTTGCCGAGTCTGCTTCGGGGAGGCAGCCAGCTCTTCGCTTTGAAGTTCCGGCACGTGTCGATCGGCAGGACCTCCCGCAGCTCGCCCGCGCTGTCCGGGTGGTTCGTGCACAGCAGCCGTCTGGCCACGCCCAACCACTTGTCCAGAAGCTGCCGCGATTTCGACAGCGGACAGGAGTAGGCGCACAACTGGCAGCGCCCCGCGAACAGGATCGCATAGACCGATTTCCAGCGTTTGCCCCGGTACTGCTCGGGCCAGACGTCGCTGTCCGGCGGCGGCACCACCCACCGCCTCCCGGCCCGCCTCTGCCGCTTGCTCCCCTTGCTGCCCTTCGCACCTTCGCACCTTCGCACCCCTTTTGGGGCTCTTTCCGCTTCTTCATCGCTCTCCCTTTCCGCTTCGTACATGCCTGGTGATCCGTGACCCGGGGTCCGTGCTTCCAGCCGCCACGTGGCTGGGTATATGGTATATCGACCATGCCTTTTGTCAACGAGAATTTCACCGTTTCCCTGTGATTTCCTGCCTCTGCCCGCCCCCCGCCGCACCGATTCCGATGGCCAATCATCAATCCCGGGCCCGACGAGCCGCATCTCCCCTGGATTGCGGGCGGGCCGTAGATCGGTAGAAGCGTAGAAGGGTGGATGCGTTCGCCCGCGACGCCAGGTGTGGCAGCCTCATCCCGATGGCCACCGGGATGGGGATGGATCGTCGCATTGGCAACTCACCGCAATCAGCGCGACAGACAAGTCTATCATCCCCAAACGCAGCGCGTTTGAGGCTGCCACACGTACCACGCTTCACGCGGCGCCCCGCCGCACCGCTTCACGGGCCACGGGGCACGAACGACGAGCCACGAAATCCCGTTTCTCGTTCCCTCTCCGCCCCCGCCGCTCTGCAATAGGCGCTGTGCAAGCGGAACAAGAGGCCTCGATGAGAGGTGGAAGACACTCGCTTTCGAGATCGGTAGCATCGGGAGAAGATCGGCAGGCAACGCACATTTCCTGTCTGCGAACTGATCTGTCCGTGATTATTCCTGGCCCCATGGGCGTCTACCTTATAGAGTCGATGCAAGCGATTCTGAGAGTTGGCGTGCTATATATGTTCCATGAGGCGGTCCGTCTAACGGGAGGAAGACGATGCACGATGCGCGTCACAGTCTGAAGGGAGCGATCTGTTGTCTCTGGAGCGTCGTTGCCTTGTGTCCAGTCGGATCATTGGGTGCATCTTTGCCCCCTGATCCCAGCAATGCCGCGTTGCTCTACTATCAAGCCTTCCTGCTTCGTCCGGAGCCCAATGAGCCTGAGAAGGAACTGATCTATGACGGCAGGATGGAGGACATCTGCGCGTACCTCAGTGGTGCGGCGGCTGCGTTCGATCCGGACGTCGAGCCACGTCTCCGAGAACTCGAAGCCCGGCATAGGGCACGTCTGACCCAGCCTCGGGAAATGACACTCAGCGAACACCGTGAACGCTCGGAACTCAACGCGTTGCGCGACGGTCACGATCGTCAGGAGAGGCTACGCGGCGTGGACCCCAACAGGGTGATTCGGGATTACGTTCGACGTTGCGCGAACGCCATCGAACTGGCCCAAGCGGCCTCTGAACTGTCCGAATGTGATTGGGGAATCCAACATTCCAGGGGATCGGCCTATCCGCTCTCGCAGTTGACAGAAGTCAGACCGTTTGCTCGCATTCTCCATGTTGATGCTCTGATCCATCTGGCGGATGACGACAACAGGCTGGCCCTTGAGCGATGTCTCATGACGCGCCGCCTGGCCAATCACATGGGACATGAGAAACACCTGCTCTTCCTTGTTTCCATGGCTTTGGATGGTCAGGCACTGCACTGCATCCGCCTCATCCTGGGATGTATAGAGCCTGATGCTGAGGTTCTCAATTGGCTGAGGGATCAGTTTGACAGAGAGGCCATTCCGGCTGCGTCACTGGCCCAGATGCTACGAATGGATTTCGAGGACGTCTGCCAGAGCGTGCGGAATGACCGCAAACGGCTCAACGAGGTGCGCGAGGCGATGCGACTGAAAAGGCAGATACGGGCCGCGCTGAAGCAGAACGGGCCGCCGCAGTTGAGTCAAACCGCGACTTCCGAGGACCTGACGGACGAAGAAGTCGAGGAGTTTGACAGACTCATGGCCGCGCTAGAGCAGGAACCCGAGCCGTCGGGCGGGGATATCGAAGAGGTTGGAGACCTAGACAATCTGACGGATGAAGCGCTGGTCACCCTGGCGGCCAAGCCCTATGCCGCCTTCCTGAACGCCGCCCTCGAAACCATGGCAAGCGACATGCCATATCAAGGCAAGATAGCGAAACTCAAGGAGCTGGAAAGGGAAGTAAGGGAGCAGTACGGCAACAATCGGGATTCCCAGCGAATGATGTTGGCCCACCCCGAAAGACTGCTGGGACTCTCAATTGTTATACTCTGTCAGACAGAAATGACGCGTGTATACGAGCCACACATCCGCCACCTGGCGCACGTCAACGCGGTCAGGGCGGGGACAGAAGTCTATCTCTTTCGCGCCAGAGAAGGCCATCTGCCCGAGGCGCTGCCTGCCGGCCTGCCCAAGGACCCATTCACCGGTCGTGACTTCAAGTATGAGATCACGGACGATGGCTTCATGCTCTCGTTGCCCGACGAGAGCGTCCTTGGATATGGGCTTTCCCCCTATCAATTCAGAGTCCGTCAGGGCACCGACCGGCCTCAGAACTGAGACGACAGTAGGGACAACCACCTCTCGCGGTTAATATGGGTCCTTAATGGGTGAACCTGCTGGTGTCGCTGTTCTTTGGCGTTCGTGCAGAAGGCGAGTCAGGGAGGTTGTGTGTGGCGCTCTGGGTTCTGGTTTTGGCGGCGGTGCTGGTCGATGTGGTCGTGGGCGATGAAGTGCCGAGTTTGAAGTGTTGCGTTTCGAGTTTGAAGAGGCTCGCTTCACGCTTCACGTTTCACGCTTCACGAGAGACGCGTGGTTTGGGACCGTACCCGGCGAACGACGCATGCTGCGAGTCGATGCGAAAGGGGCGTACATGGGCGTATTGCGGTATCATCATGTGGGGATTCCCACGGATCGGGCGCTGCCCGAAGAGGACTACAGCGCCCGGTACAAGATGTACGCCGCCGGCTATTTCGAGAGTCCCTATGGGGTCGAGTGGATGAAGTTCGATCCGGATTGTCCGCTGCCGGAACTGGTCAAAACAGTGCCCCACGTGGCGTTCGTCGTCGACGACATCGAGGCAGCGATCGCCGGCAAAGACGTGCTGATCGCGCCGAACAGCCCCACCGAGGGCGTGACGGTCGCCTTCATCGGCGACCACGGCGCCCCCATCGAGTTCCTCCAGTTCGACCGTCCCGAGTCCGAGATCTGGCCGCACGACTGCAAATTCAAGATCCTGTGAGACGCGCCGCCCTGTCGGCGGATGGTTCGCTTTGGTTCCCTGCTGGAAACCGTGTCAGGCCAACGATGACCGGTACCTGCGAATCGCAGGCAGCGTACTTGGCCGGTTCGCATCGGATGGGGGACATCGGGGCCAACTCTTGGAGAAAAAGGAACCGGATGGCGAGCGAACACGCTCGCCCTACGTGACGTGAACAAGGCTTGCCGGCGTGCGCGAGATACGAGATACGAGCACAGCCTGCCGAGCGAAGTCGAGGCGAGATACCCCCCCGCCGTCGGCCGGGGCTGCGGCCTCGGCGTGGCATTAGGGAAAACCCTTAATCGGTGGCGGTTGCGGGGAACGATGCCCCGGCGTATGATTCGCGGCATGGGACTGTGGCATCGAGTCATGTCGGTGGTGACGCTTTCAGGGCTGCCAAAGACCTGGCAGGTGAGCATTTACGGTCTGGCTGGCGTGGCGGTCGGGTTGGCGCTGCTGCTGGTCCGCGTGGCCAACGCAACCTCGTATCTCTCGGACAGTCCTCTGACGTGCATCAACTGCCATGTCATGACCGACGCCTACGCCAGTTGGCAGCGGGGCAGCCACGGACGCGTGGCGGTGTGCGTCGACTGCCACGTGCCGCACCACAACATCGCGGCCAAGTACGCCTACAAGGCCCGGGACGGGATGAAGCACTCGTACGTATTCACGCTCCGCGCCGAGCCGCAGGTGCTGGAACTGTCGGCTCCGGCGGTGCCGGTCGTTCAGAGCAACTGCGTCCGCTGCCACAGCGACCAACTGGCGATGGTTCGCCTGGCGTCGTCCCCGGAGCGGCGATGCTGGGATTGTCATGAGAATGTCCACGGCTCGGTTCGCAGCCTCTCGACAAGCCCGTCGATGCTGCGGCCGGCCTTGCCCGATGCGGGACTCGATTGGATGAAGAAAGGGGGCCAGTGATGGCGTCAGGAACTCCCGAGAGCAAGTCGAAGCTCTTTACGAGCAGCGCCGGCCCGCTGCCGCTGTGGGCGGGGGCGGCGATTCTCGTCTCGGCCGCCGGAGCGATCCTCGTGCTCGGGCTGCTGGCGGTCTCGGTGATGGAGCGACGGTGGGAAGCGCAGCGGCCGACCATGGTCGCCACGCCGATCGCTCAGTGGGAGCCCGACAACGCCGTCTGGGGACAGAGCTATCCGAGGCAGTACGAGTCGTACCTGAAGACGCGCATCACCGACACCAGGACGAAGTTCGGCGGCGCGGATCCGCGCGACTATCTCGAAGAGGACTCGTTCCAGGTGATCCTGTTCGCCGGTTACGGGTTCAGCAAGGAGTACCTCCAGGCACGCGGGCATTACTACGCGGTGCAGGACGTCCGCGAGACGGCGCGGATCGCCACGCCGTTCCAGGCCGCCACCTGCTGGACCTGCAAGAGCACGGATGTGCCCCGTATGATGGACAAGATGGGCGTGAAGGAATTCTATGCCGCCAACTTCCACGATCTGACGAGCGAGATCACACACCCGATTGGCTGTCAGGATTGCCACGATCCGAACACGCTGCGCCTGCGGATCACGCGGCCGGCGCTGCGCGAGGCGTTCGCCGCGATGGGACGCAGCATCGACGAGGCCAGCCATCAGGAGATGCGCTCGCTGGTTTGCACCCAGTGCCATGCGGAGTATTACTTCAAGACGGATGAATCGGCAGGCCTGAAGAACTATCTGACCTTCCCCTGGCCGAAGGGCACGACCGCCGACGACATGCTGGCGTACTATGACGCCATCGACTTCGCGGACTACGTGCACCCGATTTCGGGCGCGCGGATCGTCAAGGCCCAGCATCCGGACTACGAGTTGTACCGGACCGGCGTGCATTCGTTCCGCGACGTCTCGTGTGCCGATTGTCACATGCCTTACCGCACCGAAGGAGGCGTCAAGTTCACCGACCATCACGTTCAGAGTCCTCTGCTGAACATCGCGAACAGTTGTGCCGTGTGCCACCGCTGGAGCGAGGACGAATTGCGCGGCCGCGTGGAAGGCATCCAGACCAAGGTGAGCGAGGCGATGTTGCAGGCGGAGGAGGCGCTGGTGCACGCGCACTTCGACATTGCCGCCGCCGTGCAGGCGGGTACGGCCGACGACGATCTCCGGGCGGCGCGGGCGCTGGTTCGCGGCGCGCAGTTTCGCTGGGACTACGTCTCGGCGACGAACGGTATGGGTTTTCACTCCCCTCAGGAGTCGATGCGGCTTCTCGGCGAGGCGGCCAACCTGGCGCAGCAGGCGCGCGTGGACGCCGCCCGTCTGCTGGCACGGCACGGTGTGACCTCGGCGCCGCGCTATCCCGACGTCTCGACCCGGCAAAAGGCGTGGGATGTTGCGCAATCCTTCGTCGGCGGAGCCGGCGTCAAGCTGCTGCCCTGATCGCGGCGCGCCGCGGAATCGGCTCGACGAATGCAGACATGTCTATTGGGGCCGAGAAAATCGTGACGAGAAATCGTCCAATCCGGTCGATGGGGACACGCAGAAAGAAATTCTTCGTTTTTCTCATTTTTCTCTTGCCGCGAGCGAACACGTAGGACTATATTTATCCTATACAGAGTGGCGGGCCGGTGTCGGCCTGTCGCCAGCCGACGAACTCGGGTGAGATACGATGGATATACTCAGGCGGAATACGGATTACGCCCTGCGTCTGGCGGTGAACCTGGCCGGTCGTTATGGGGATGGATCGGTGTCGACCCGGGCGCTGTCGGACGAAGAGGACGTGTCGTACCAACTGGCGTGCAAACTGATGCAAAGGCTTCACAAAGAAGGACTTGTGGAAAGCGACATGGGGCCCAAGGGAGGCTTCCGCCTGGCTCGGCCACCTCAGGAGGTGCCGATCCTGGCGGTAATCGAAGCGATCCAGGGCCCGCTGCGGCTGAATCGGTGTCTCTTGGGCGACGGCGCCTGTCAGAGGCAGGACGGCTGCCCGATCCGGGCGCGGATCGGACGACTCCAGGAGCAGATGGACCAGTACCTTGGCGCCGTGACGCTGGGCGAACTGGCGCAGAGCCGGCGTCCGGCACAGAACTCCACACGGCGCAGGAGACGCAAATGACCGAACGAACGAAACAGACGGTGCTCCTGGAGGCGTGCGTGGGCAAGCCCGAGTCGCTCGGTTCGCTGACCGGATACGCCGCCGACTCCATCGTCAGCAAGACGATCCTCGACAAAGACAGCGGGACGATCACGCTGTTCGCCTTCGACCGGGGCCAGAAGCTCAGCGAGCATACCTCGCCCTACGACGCGGTGGTTCAGATCGTCGAAGGCCGGGCGCACCTGGTGATCGGCGGACGGGGCCAGGACGTCGCCGCCGGCGAGTTGATCATCATGCCGGCGCACGTGCCGCACTCGGTGGCCGCCGTCGAGCGATTCAAAATGCTGTTGATCATGATTCGTTAGATCGAATGAGAAAGGGGATGCCGCACAATGCAAGTGATGGACGCCAAGGCCGCACCGGGAATTCAGAACCCGCACCACGTCAAGGTGAGCAAGCTGCATGACAGCGAGCACGCTCAGGTGATGCACATCACCCTGGGGCCCGGTGAATCGCTCCAGAGGCATGTCACACCCGTGGATGTGTTCTTCTACGTCCTCGAAGGGCGAGGCGTGGTCGAGATCGGGCAGGAGCGGCGCGAGGTTGGACCGGATACGTTGATCGACAGTCCGGCCCGAATTCCGCACGCATGGCACAACGAGAGCGACGGCGTTTTCCGCGTGCTGGTCGTCAAGACCCCGCGCCCGTCGGAAACCACAAGATTGCTGTAGCGGCCGGGCCGACAAGAAGCCTCACGCCGAGGTCATCCGGCCGTCGGGAGTCGCGTCACGGGATAGCGGACCAGGAACAGAATATAACAAAGGAGATCGCAAATGTTTTGTTATCAGTGTGAGCAGACAGCCAAAGGAACGGGGTGTACGGTTGCGGGAGCGTGCGGCAAGGATCCACAGACGGCGGCGCTTCAGGACCTGCTGATTTACGCGACGAAGGACATTTCGCGGTACGCGTACCGCGCCCACCAGATGGGCACGCGGGACCGGGCGGTCGACGTCTTCACGGTCAAGGCATTGTTCAGCACGATCACGAACGTGAACTTCGATCTGCGGTGGTTCGGCACGTTCCTCCAGGAGGCGGCGATCATCAAGGGCAAGGCCCAATCGCTGTACGAAAAGGCCGCCCGCCAGGCGGGCAAGACACCCGAGACCTTCTCCTGTCCGGTCCGCTGGTGGGAGAATACGGATGACCTCCAAGGTCTGCTCGCCAAGGCGCAGGACGTTTCGATCGCCAAGTGGATCGAGAAGCTCGGTGGCACGCCCGCCGGCCTGCAAGAGCTGATCGTCTACGGCCTCAAAGGGGCCGCCGCCTATGTCGACCACGCCGAGATCCTCGGCAAGGACGATCCCAAGCTTTATGCCGACTTCCACCGCATGCTCGACTACCTGACCACCGGCCCGTCCGATATCAACGACTTGCTTGCCAAGGCGCTCGAGACCGGCGAGATCAACCTCCGCGCGATGGAGCTGCTCGACGCCGCCAACACAGGCGTCTACGGCCATCCCGAGCCGACAAAGGTGCGCATCACGCCGGTCAAGGGCAAGTGCATCCTGGTCTCCGGCCACGACCTCAAAGACCTCGACGAGCTGCTCAAACAGACCGAGGGCAAGGGAATCAACATCTATACGCACGGCGAGATGCTGCCCTGCAACGCCTATCCCGGCCTGAAGAAGTACAAGCACCTGGCGGGCAACTACGGCGGCGCCTGGCAGAACCAGCGCACCGAGTTCGACGAGTTCCCCGGCCCGATCGTCATGACGACCAACTGCATCATGAAGCCCAAGGACAGCTACAAGGACCGCATCTTCACGCTCGGCCTGGTCGGCTGGCCCGGCGTCAAGCACATCGACGACCGCAACTTCGCGCCGGTCATCCAGGCGGCGCTGGCGGCGCCCGGTTTTGCCGCCGATGCGCCGGCCAAGTACATCACCGTCGGCTTCGGACGCAACGCCGTGATGAACGCTGCCGGCAAGGTCATCGACCTGGTCAAGGCGGGCAAGATCCGCCACTTCTACCTGATCGGCGGATGCGACGGCGCCAAGCCCGGACGCAACTACTACACCGAGTTCGCCGAACAGGTGCCCGGCGACTGCGTGATCCTGACGCTCGCCTGCGGCAAGTACCGCTTCAACAAGCTCGAATTCGGCGACATCGACGGCATCCCGCGATTGCTCGACGTCGGGCAGTGCAACGACGCCTATTCGGCGGTGCAGATCGCCGTGGCGCTGGCGGGGGCGTTCGACTGCGGCGTCAACGATCTGCCGCTGTCGCTGATCCTCTCGTGGTTTGAGCAGAAGGCGGTGGCGATACTGCTGACGCTGCTGCACCTGGGTGTCAAGGACATTCGCCTGGGACCGAGCCTGCCGGCTTTCGTCACGCCGGACGTGCTCAACGTGCTGGTCGAGAAGTTCGACATCAAGCCGATCGGCAGTGTGAAGAATGACATTGCCGCCACGCTCGCCACCTGAGCGGCTGGCGATCCTGTACGGTGAAGGAGGACTGATCGCAGCTTCCTTGTCACCCCGAGTGGAACGAAGTGAAGTCGAGGGGTCTGGCCATGGACGAGGTGCGATTCTTGTTCGTGGCCGCACCCCCACGGAGGGGATGACGGCAAACTGCGGTACCTCCAAACCCGTAGGAACCGAGGTGTATCATGGCAGTACGAAACATCGTAAAGATCGATGAGGAAAAGTGCAACGGCTGCGGCCAGTGCGTCACCGCCTGCGCCGAGGGCGCGATCAAGATCATCAACGGCAAGGCGAAACTGGTCAGCGAAACCTACTGCGACGGCCTGGGGGCGTGCCTGGGGCACTGCCCCCAGGACGCCATCACGATCGAGCAGCGGGAGGCGGCCGAGTTCGATGAGGAGGCCACCAAGGCCCATCTGGCGAAAGAGAACAAACCCGAGCCGGGGTTTGCCTGTCCGGGCTTGGCGATGCAGCGGTTCGACGAGGCGGCGAAGGCTGCGCCGACCGAAGCCGCCGATGAACCAGCGGCGCCGTCGCAACTGAGACACTGGCCCGTCCAGTTGAAGCTGGTGGCGCGAACGGCGCCGTATTTCGCCGATGCGGACCTGCTGCTGGCGGCCGATTGCGTGCCGTTTGCGATGGGCGATTTCCACCAGCGGTTTCTCAAGGGCCGCAGCGTGGCGATGGGCTGCCCCAAGCTCGACGATGCGCAGTTCTACATCGAGAAGCTGGCGGACATCCTCCGGGCCAATACGATCCGCTCGCTGACCGTGGTGCACATGGAGGTGCCGTGCTGTTCCGGCCTGACGCGCGTGGCCCGCGAGGCCATCGCCCGTAGCGGCAAATCGATGGACTTCCAGGATGTCACTGTGTCTCTTCGCGGCAGCGTGATTCGAAACGAAACGATCCGCACGGGGCAAACCGGTGAACGAGAGGTTGCAGGCTGTGCTTGAGATTCTCAGACAAGTCGCGGTGGATTTCTGGGCCACGATAGCGCAGATGTCGCCCTATCTGCTGTTCGGATTCCTTGTGGCCGGCCTGCTGTCCATCTTTATCTCACAACGAATGGTCGAGCGGCACCTCGGTGGGAAGGGCATTCTGCCTGTTCTGAAGGCGTCACTGTTCGGCCTTCCGATGCCTCTGTGCTCCTGCGGCGTGATCCCCGTGTCCATGTCCCTCCGCCAGCGCGGAGCCAGCAAGGGCTCGACAATCGCCTTCCTGCTGGCCACGCCGCAGACGGGTGTGGACTGCATCCTGGTGACTTACAGTCTTCTGGGGCCCGTCTTCGCGATCTTCGCACCGATGGCCGCGCTGGTGACCAGTCTCGTGGGTGGCCTGCTCGTAAGCCTCTTCGGACAGGCCCCGGAGGACAAAGACGCTGAGACGGAAGACAACCATCCCGTCAATCCGCAATCGGATGGTTCTCAACCCGTTGGCGAGTGTCGCTGTCACCCTCTGACTACGCCCCGACGCCGGCTTCTCGACGGCCTGCGGTACGGCTTCCTGTCCCTGCCCCGCGACATCGGCAAATCCCTGCTGGTCGGTCTGACAATCGCGGCCGTGATCTCCGCACTGATGCCGGACGACTTCTTTGCGCAGAAGCTGGGCCGGGGCCTGCCCGCCATGCTCGTGATGATGCTGATCGGCATTCCCATCTATGTGTGTACCTCCGGATCGGTGCCCCTGGCTGCGGCGATGATCCTCAAGGGCCTGAGCCCCGGCGCCGCATTCGTTTTCCTCATGACGGGCCCGGTCACGAATGCCGCGGGTCTGGCCACGATCTGGAACACCCTCGGCCGCCGCACGGCGGTTCTCTACCTGATCACCGTCGCCGTCTGCGCCCTCGCCGGCGGCCTCCTGCTCGACGCCATTGCCCCCCACATGGAATTGGCCGCTGCGCCCCACGTCCACAACATGGGCCCCAGCCTCTTCCAGCACGTCTCCGCCGTCGTCCTCCTGGCCCTGCTCGGCTACGGCTTCTACACCCACCTGCGCCGCCGCGAACTCGCCTGACGCCGGGCGCATCTCCCCTCGACTTCGCTCGGGGCAGGCTGCGCTCGTATCTCGTCCACGTAGGGCGAACATCCCCGAGACTCTTCCCAGATCCACGGCCTTCACACTTCAATCTTCAACTTGACACGCCAAACTCGAAACTCAACACTCTGCGTCTCAACAGAACAGCGCCTTGAAGCCCTGGGTCAGGATGGTCACGCGTTCGCAGGGTGCAGTCGCAAGCCGCCCGTCGCCCGTGAAGCGTGAAGCGTGAAGCGTGAAGCGTGAAGCGAACCTCTTCAAACTTGAGACTCAACACTTGAAACTCGGAACTCCATCGCCCAGCACCATCGCCAGAACAAGAACCCAAAGTGCCATACAGAGTCTCCCTGATCCGCCTTCCGCACGAACGCCAAAGAACAACGCCACCCCCTATTTCAATGATTCAGGACTCATGGCACCTATAATAGGCGGCTCTCCATATTATCGCCAGACTATCTCATCGGTCTGCACCTTCATTGACTTGCCGTACCGGTGTTCGATAGCATAACGACGGATCGAGAGACAATCAGTAAGACAAGGCCGCCGACAAACATCCACTTGTGAAGCCAGTATTTGGTTGCGCCTTTTCGCTCAATCCCAGTCATGACTGCCTGCCTCTCGCTTATGTGTTGATGGGCTCTCTTGACTCGTTCTCTGATTTCATCCGGGGAGAGTGGCCGGCCTGACTCGTCTATGAATGAACCACCTTGTTCTGCGCGGTGCACTAAAGCTTCCTCTGTATTGTGGTCGCTGTCGAACCCATACAATACAGGAATCCATTCCATTCGCGATAGTCCCGCTAGGCCAGACACCAGCAAGGCTGCCCATGCAGCTATTTCGCAAGATGCCTGAATCTCACATGAGAATTGTGACGTTTGAACAGATAGGCCTAAAACGGTGAATACAAGTCCCAAGAAGTAGAACTCGAACTTCTGTTGTGTCTGGATGGCGTGCTCTTCATTTTTGTCCATGCGCCCTGCCTTAGAAGCAGTTGGCTCCTGCCAATGGTTAGTTGGTTGCAGTTATGCTCCCAATCGCCGTCAGTAATCGACATGGTCATCCGCTATGCCAAATAGGAGCGGACGAAAACAGGAGGCGGGAAACAGGGACAGCCGCGAATGCTGGTCCGTTAAGGGACGGACCACGCATGAAATCCCCATTTCTGACCCAAGAGCGCGGACCAAAGCGGCAAGAATAGCCCTAACGGACCGCCATTCTGGACAGCCACGAATTCTCTCCTCGTGTTGTCGTGTTTCTGTTACGGAACGTGCGTCTGGCCTGTCCATTTCGCTGGTTCTCCCAGCACTTCCCATTGGCGGAGCGAGGGTCTTCCGCGCCTCATCGGGGCCGTCGGTTCCGCCTGCACGGGTTCTATTGTAGAACGGCGGGGGCGGAAAGGCAAGGAAAAGAACGGTATCTCGTATCTTGTTGTTCGTATCTCGCAAAGGGGCGCGCCGGGACGCCGCGTGAGACGGTGCGGGTACATACCCACCGACTCGTCACCGGCCTGGAGCGGATGCTACGGACAGGCCTTGTGCTCTCGTACGCAGCGACGGCGGTCCTCACCTTTAGCGCAGGGACAGGCCCTCGGCGGCGAAGGTGTCGGCGTCGCGGAGGGTTCCGGCGGTGAATCCCTTGTGGAACCATCGCCTCCTCTGCTCGGAGGTTCCGTGGGTGAAGCTGTCGGGCACGACGTAGCCGCGTGCCGCCTTCTGGATGCGGTCGTCGCCCACAGCGCTGGCGGCGTTGAGCGCCTCGTCGAGGTCGCCGGCTTCGAGCAGGTTCACCCGGTCGGCGTAGTGGGCCCACACGCCGGCGAGGTAATCCGCCTGGAGCTCGAAACACACCATGTACTTGTTGAACTGCGTCTCGCTCAGCCCCGACCGCAGAGACATCACCTTCTCCGTGATGCCCAGAAGCGTCTGCACGTGGTGGCCCACCTCATGGGCGATCACGTAGGCCATGGCGAAGTCGCCGGGCGCGTGAAACTGCTGCTGCAGTTCCTGATAGAAGCTCAGATCGATGTACACCTTGCGATCGCCCGGCGCATAGAACGGACCGGTGGCCGAAGTGGCATATCCCGATCCGGTCTGCACCGTGCCGGTGTAGAGGACCAGTTTCGGATACTCGTAGCTCAACCCCTGCTGGCGGAACAGATCGGTCCAGACGTTCTCGGTCTCCGCCAGCACGACAGAGACGAACTGCGCCAGTTCATTCTCCTCGGCCGTCGGCACGTACGACGATGAGTCCGTCGACGCCTGCATCTGGAGGGAGTTCAGAAGCTGGGACGGGTTGCCTCCGAGGAAGTAGATGGCCAGGACGAGGATGAGCGTTCCGAGTCCCCCGCCGACCATGCCTTGTTTGACGGAAAGGCCCCGACGGTCTTCGACGTTTGAACTGGCGCGCCTGTCTTTCCAGCGCATGGTATTCTCCTTGTTCTACGAGCGCGAACCACCGCCACTCTGCCTGAGGCCACGCGGCCCCCCTGTCATCCCCCCCGTGGTGTGGACCACCTCACAGCGCGAGGTCGGTCAGGTCGGCGCCCTTCTGTTTCAGCGCATCGTAATAGACCTGGAAGCGATCCTTCAGCGCCTTCAGACCAGTTTCCAGATTTCCGAGATCGGCCTTGAGCTTCTTCGCTTCTTCTCCCAGGGCCTCGGTGAGCGGGATTTCCTTGATCTTGGCGGCCAGCTTCTCGACGTCCGCCTGCTTGGCGAGGATGGCATCTTTGTACTTCAGCGCGGTGGCCTTGAGGCTTTCGACCGTCATGGTCTGGGCCTCGGTCTGGATCTCGCTGACGGCCCTTTCCAGGTCCACAGCGGCAGCCCGAGTCTGGGTGGCAGCCGGGGCCGGGGGTTTCGTCCCGGTGCCGGAAGCCGTCTGGTCATCGGCCTTCTTGCGGCATCCGAAGGTCATCGACAGGAGGAGGATCAGGCAACACGACAGGATTTGACGCTTCTTGAATCTCACGGCAGGCTCCTTTCAAGTCGAACAATGTTTGCGTCCACGCGACAGTCAGGCTATATCGCAGAGGGGACAGCGTCAAGTCAACGCTTGCGGCTCTTGCCGGGGAAAGTGCGCCTTCTGTCTGCGGGCGGCTCCGCAAGGCCATCCGAGCCGGCGGAACCGGTGCTCCCCATAACGATGAATCCACCCACTCAATTCCCACTTTTCCGCTATAGAATCAGAGACGATGCCGGATGCAACCCCGGCTGTTCTATAATTGACGTCGAATGGATTTCAGGTCAAGGTCTGTAATTGAAGGTTTTTCCTTGTTGCGGACGGACAAATGGCGGTCCATGCTGTCTTGTCGATATCTGGCGATTTCTGAGGAGTATCGGATTCCTCAATCGACAGTGGTGTGGCGCTCGCGTGAAAGGAGTTGAGAGATGGCGCAGTACAAGATCGAAGACGTAGAGGGGATTGGTCCAACCTACGGGGAGAAGCTCCGGGCCGCCGGGGTGAGCAATACCGACCAGTTGCTGGCCGCCGGCAAGACGAAGAAGGGGCGAGCCGAACTGGCCCAGAAGACGGGGATCAGTGAGTCCCTGATTCTCAAGTGGGTGAACATGGTCGACCTGTACCGCATCAAAGGCATCGGGTCGGAGTACTCCGAACTCCTGGAGGCTTCCGGCGTCGACACGGTCAAGGAGCTCAAGAACCGCGTTCCCGCCAACCTTGAGAAGAAGATGACCGAAGTGAACACACAGAAGAAGCTGACCCGACGGGTGCCGACGCTCGCGATGGTGACCGATTGGATCGAGCAGGCCAAGAAGCTACCGGCCGGCGTGGAATACTGACCGTCGAAGCACGCACAGAAACGCAACCGCGGTAGCCGCCAATGCGGGACAACCTGCGGTGCCTGAGGCACCCTCGTTGACGGCTATCCGCACCGAACACAAACACAAACGAACCATCTGAAAGGCAAGTGCGATGGGAAACCTGTTGCCGTTAATCATTCAATTGGTCAGCGGGGCCGTCGGCGGGAATGTGGCAGGCGGTCTGATGAAACAGTTCTCCCTGGGGACGCTCGGTAATTCCATCGCCGGCATCCTGGGCGGCGGAATCGGCGGCCAACTGCTCGGTCTTCTGGGGATCGCCACCGGCAGTGGCGGGACGGACATCGGCAGTATCGTGGGAAGCATCGCCGGCGGCGGCGTGGGCGGCGGCGTCCTGATGGCAATCGTGGGCGTCATCAAGAACGCCATGAAGAAGCAGTAGCACACCCGCCATCTCGACACAGGCATGCCTGCCAACATGGACGCGCATCCGAAACACGGAACCGGGCCCGCTCCCTGCCGTGAGTTTCCTTGTCCTCGGCCGGGCCCATGTGGCTTGGGGGATATGGTTGTGCGCCGAGGCGATCAGAAATAATTCATCGGCCGGACGAAAGCCCTTGGCAGAGTCGGGAGAGAGTGCTATAGTGCGACCCTTGTTTATCAGGATATGTTGCTGAAGCTTCCTTTGGTCGCACGAACCATGATTTTGACACAGATACTGCAACCGAATTCCGTCAGGGTGCCGCTGAAAGGCACGGACAAGAATGCCGTGATCAGCGAACTGGTGCATCTGCTCGATGAGAACGGACTGCTCTTGAACAAGAACGTTGTGCTGGAGGCGGTGTTCAGCCGGGAAATGACCCGCAGCACGGGGATCGGGTCCGGGATCGGGATCCCGCACGGCAAGTGCAACGCGGTCAAGGATCTGGTCATGGCGCTGGGCATCGCGCGTCAGCCGATCGAGTTTCAGAGCGTGGACGGCAAGCCCGTGTCGACCGTGATCCTGCTGATCAGCCCGCTCGACCAAACCGGTCCCCATATCCAGGCGCTGGCGCGGATCAGCCGGCTGATGCTCGATGCGTCGTTCAAGAGCGCGCTGGAGCAGGCCCCGTCGGCAGAGGTGGCCTACAAGCTGCTGAGCGATCGAGAGAACGAGTAGCGTCTTTCCGGCCGGGCGTCTTACAGCGATCCGCTGGGCCGTTTTTCCCAGAGGATGAGGCCCAGATCGTAGGGATTGACCTGATCGGGATGGCTTGGCAGGACGCGGACGGCCACGCCATGCTGGCCGGTCGTCTTGCACTCCATCGAGCCGGTGAACCAGTGCTCTCCATCGTCCGAGGCTCTCTGCTCGTGCCGCATCGCGACGGGCGAACCCTCCTGAATGTTGCCCCAGGAATCGGTCGGTCCCGAATACAGCTCGACAGAGACGTCTTCCGGACGAACGCGCCCCAGTTTGACCAACGCGCGAACGTTCAGCTCCGAGCCCACCTTCAGCTGCGGCTGCCTCGGATTCAACCGCTCCTCGTCTTGCTCGCCGTTGACCAGCACCGTGACGTCCCTGACCGCAAACTCCGACCAGGCCTGGCGAATCTCCGATTTCCAGCGAGAGAAGGCCTTCGCCCGGCTCATCGCTTCGGCGGCCAGGTATCGATAGCGAGCCGCCGCCGGGTTGTAGAACCGGCGCACGTACTCGGCCAGCATGCGATGCGTGTTGAAACGCGGCCCGACCCACCGGATGGTGGCTTTCATCTTCGCAATCCACGCGCGGGGCAGGTCGTCAGCGCTGCGGGTGTAGTACAGCGGCACCACCTCGTTCTCGAGGATGCTGTAGATCGCCTGCGCCTCGATCATGTCCTGGTAGTCCTGGTTCTGATAGTTCTGCTCGTCGCCAATGACCCAGCCGCCTTCGGGAATGTACCCCTCGGGCCACCAGCCGTCGAGGGTGCTCATGTTCAGCACGCCGTTGACCGCCGCTTTCATGCCGCTGGTGCCGCTGGCTTCCATCGGCCGACGCGGATTGTTCAGCCAGACATCGACGCCTCGCACGAGGAATCGCGCCACGTCCATGTCATAGTCCTCCAGGAAGACGATGCGCCGTCGCACGGTCTCGTCGGAGGCGAAATGGATGATATGGCGGATGATCTCCTTGCCGCCGGTGTCCTTCGGATGGGCCTTGCCGGCAAAGATGAACTGGACCGGGCGCTCCGGATCGTTCAGCAGCCTGGCCAGACGCTTCGCGTCCCGGAGGAGCAGATCGCCGCGTTTGTAGGCGGCGAAACGCCGGGCGAAACCGATCGTCAGGGCCTTGGGGTCAAGCACTTCTTCGGCCTGCCGCAGCTCGCCATGACACCGGCCGCGACGCTGCATCTGGGCCATCAGCCGCTTGCGGGCGAACACGATCAGCCGTTCCTTGCAACGCTGATGGGCGCTCCACAACTCCTCGTCGGGAATCTGATCGGTCTGGTCCCACACCGACTTGTCGAACACGCTCTCGGACCAGGACGGACCCAGATAGCGCTGGTACAGGCCACCGATCTCCTCCGACAGCCACGTCTTGAGATGGATACCGTTGGTGATCGAGATGATCGGAACTTCCTTCTCCGGAATGCCGGGCCATAGCGATCCCCACACTTCGCGAGAGATCTGCCCGTGCAGTTTGCTGACGCCGTTGACGTAGCCGCTCAAGCGAATGGCCAGCACCGGCATTTTGAACGGTTCGGCCTCATCGTCCGGCAGCAGCCGTCCCAGGGACAGGAACTGCGTGCGGTTCACACCCAGGTGCGGGAAGTAGCCTCCGAAGTATTTGTCCATCAGCTCCACGCTGAACTCGTCGAGGCCGGCCTTGACCAGGGTGTGGACCGTGAAGACGTTGCCGGAGCGGGTCGCTTCCACCGCTTCCTCGAACGTCATGTTCTTGGCATTGCGCAGTTGTCGAATGCGCTCCAGCGCCATGAAGGCGGCGTGCCCCTCGTTCATGTGGCAGACCGTCGGCTCAATGCCCATCGCCAGCAGGGCCTTGAGCCCGCCGATGCCGAGCAGGATCTCCTGGCGGATTCGCAGTTCGCGGTCGCCGCCGTAAAGGTTGCTGGTAATCATGCGGTCGACCGACGAATTCGGAGCGATGTTGGTGTCCAGAAGATACAGCTTGATCCGACCCACGCAGATGCACCAGACCTGCGCCTGGACGTTGCGGCCGGGATACTCGACGCTCACCGTCAGGGGCCGGCCGCTCTCCTTGCGGACCAACTCCATCGGCATGTTGAACACGTCGTTCTCCACGTAGGCTTCCTGCTGCCAGCCGTCGATGTTCAGGTACTGGCGGAAGTAGCCCTTCTGGTACATCAGACCGACGCCGACCAGCGGGATGCCGAGATCGCTGGCGCTCTTGAGATGGTCGCCCGCGAGAATTCCCAGGCCGCCGGAGTAGATCGGAAGGCATTCGTGGAGTCCGAACTCCGCACTGAAATACGCGATGACCTCTCTGCTCGTCTGCGGACAAACCCTCTCGTACCAGGTCGAGGATTGGAGATACGATCGCAATGCCGCTGCCGCCTGCTTCAACTCGTTCAGGAAGCTCTCATTGCGCGCCAGTGCCTGCAGACGCGTCTGCGAGACGGCCCCCAGCAGCTTGACCGGATTGTGGCCGCAGGCCACCCACAGGTTCGGGTCAATCCGCTTGAACAACTCCACAAGCGGTGGGTTCCAGGCCCAGAACATATTCCTCGCGACGTAATCCAACTCTTGCAGACAGTCCGGCAAAGCTGGCAGAACGGTGAAGTTACGGACACTCGGCATTGCAGCTCCTCACTAAGTCAAGACATCCTCATGCGGAGACACCACACGGAGAACAGCAGGTCCTCACCCTCTCATCGGCAAATCCCCTGGCCGTCTTAACCCCAAAACCCCCAAGTCTTTATGGCCTTTCGGCCCCGGAACGTCCGACAAACACAGACGCGTCGTGGCTGTCAGCGGCAGCAATAAAAAAAAGGCCTGCATAGACAGGCCTTTTATCTATTGCCAGCTCACCTCCACCTGTGCCGTGAGAATGGATTTTGAAGAGAACCCATTACTGCAAGGTGGGCAATCGTTGCTCGCGTCCGGATGTCCTATCGAGTAGGCATGTCCGGCCCGGCAAGACCTGATTTCCCTCAGAACGGGTATCGGTTCTTTCAACAGTACGCATTCTCACGAACACTGCAGGGGTCAGCCCGCAATTGTCTTATACCATATGGCGGCGGGTCCGTCAAGCAAATAGCTCTGGAGATCAACAGCACCTTGGCCCACACGCCTATACCCCTTATCGGCATTCGACGTTCGGGACGTGAAAAAAAACGTTGCGTCGCGCGTGGCATCTCAGACGGTTCATGAGAATCTCACAATGTCCGTAATTCCGCCTCTACGGCCTGATGGAGACTCTGGACGATGGCCGCCTGATAGCCATCGACCGTCTCGTGCGTCAGCGTCCCGTCTTCATCTCGGAATCGCAGGGAAACGGTCACGCTCTTCTTGTCGGGTGCGATGCCCTTGCCTCGATAGATGTCCACGAATCGGACGTCCTCCAACTCGGCCGGAGCGCTGCTCTCGATGGCCTGGGCAATGGCCCTCCAGGTCGTGTCCTCGGGCACAACGATCGACAGGTCGCGCTCGACGGCCGGAAAACGCGGGACCGGCCGAATGGAGATCGGAGCGCCCTTCAGCTCCAGCAGCTCGGAGAAATCCAACTCCGCACCGCACGGCGAGAGGTCTTTGAAATCCAGCTTGCTCCGAACCGCCTCCGAGAAGACGGCTGCCACACCGATCACGCGTCCGTTGACCGTGACCTCGGCGCCCACATCCGCCCAAGAACAATCGGCCGGCACGAAATCGACCGTCGCCCGACGGTCGATATGCCGGATCAACCCCTCCACGGCGCCCCGCAGCTCACGAAAGTCGCCGCTGCAAACCAAGGCCACTTTGGTCTTCTCTTCGGGCAGAGCATTTCGGTCCTGCCTCGGCTTGAACGTGTCGGCAATCTCGTAGACGCGACACGGCAGGTTCTTGGCATTGACATTCGTCCTGAGGACCTCCAACAGCGAGCCCAGCAGCGTCTGCCGCAGCAGATTGGCGCTCTTGCGAGAGACGTCCCTGACACCCAGGTCGCCGATGGCGCCGCCGTCGGCAAACAGCGCGGCAATCGCCTGATCGATGAACGTCACGGTGACGGTCTCATAGAACCCGCAGCCGTTGAGAAAGCCGCCGATGGACTGGGCCAGCCTCTGACGCGCGTCGGCGGGCACCGCCTCGATCCGGATGCTCTTGCGCGTGGGGACCTTGTCATAGCCATGAACGCGGGCAACTTCCTCGATCAGGTCCACCTCCCGCTGGATATCGCTGCGCCACGTGGGGACCGAGCACACCACCGAACCGTCCGACAGACGCGGCGAAAAGCACAGAGAAGCGAGGATTTTCAGGACCGTCTCGGAGGGGACCTCGATGCCGAGCAGCTTGCCCAGACGCGAAAGCCTCATCGTCACCTGCCGGGGCTGAGGTTTTCCTGGATAGGCGTCCACCACGCCTTTGGCCACGCGACCACCGGCCACCTGAACGATCAACTGTGCAGTCCGTCTCGAGGCCCAGTCGATCTTCTCGATGTCCACGATCCGTTCGAAACGAAACGCTGCCTCTGAAGGCAGAGCCAGACGGCGGCTCGTCGTGCGTATGCAGACCGGATCGAAATGAGCCTCTTCCAGCAGAATCGTGGTGGTCTTGTCGCCCACCTCGGTCTCCAGGCCACCCATCACGCCGGCGACGGCGACCGGCCGCCTGGCGTCGGCGATCACCAGCATGTCGGGCGTCAACTCGCAGTTGGAGCCGTCGATGCTGACGATCCGCTCGCCGGCGATGGCCTTGCGAACGACGATCCTGCTGTCTTTGATGGTGTTGTAGTCGAAGGCGTGCGGCGGCTGCCCTGTTTCCATCATGGCGTAGTTCGTCGCGTCGACGACGTTGTTGATGCTGCGCATCCCGACGGCTTCCAGCCGCCTGACCATCCACTCGGGCGACAGTCCGATCGTGACGCCCTCGATCACCCGGGCGGTATATCGGCCGCACAGAGAGGGCTCGGCAATTTCGACCCCGACGAATGCGGACGCGTCCCTGTCCATTTCACACAGTTCGACCTGGGGCAGCCTCAGTTCCCTGCCCGTCGCGGCCGCCAGTTCCCGCGCGACCCCGATGTGACTGAGACAGTCGCCCCGGTTGCTGGTGACCTCGACGTCGAGCACGGTGTCGTCGCCCACTCGTTCGATCCCCTCGCAGGGAAAACCCAGATCGCTCAGAATCGCCGCGATGCGTTCGGCGGCAAGTCCCGTCTCGACGTAGTCGTTCAGCCAGTTCAGCGAAATCTTCATGAAATCCGTCCTTACGAGTATCCGTGATAGGGCCATAGCCTACCCAGGCCCCCCCCGCCTGTCAACTCCACGGACCTGAGACTTGCGAATCGAGGGCGTTTGCGATAGGCTGGAAGGCCAAGGGGAGCGGCCCCGACAGACGCTTTGCAGACACCGGGAAGGACCATGAACGATTGTGAACGATTCGAGCAACTGATCGAGGGGGGCGACTGCTGCATCTCCATCATGACCACGGAAGAGCGCTACGCGCTGGAGATCGTGCGAAAGGTCGCCGAGAAGCTTAAGCGGGACATGTGGGTCTGGTCGGTCGCCGACGGGGTGCGGGACGGGTTGATCGACGGCAGCCCGGCCATCGCCAACACCGACAGCCCGGCCGCCGGACTGGCCAACCTCGCACGCGCCAAGCCCGGCTCCCTCTGTGTCACGCTCGACCTGGCCGAGCATCTCCGGGGCGGCAAGGCCCTGCGCATCCTGCGCGACATGATCGACGGCTTCGACAGCACGCCAATCACCCTGGTGATGATCGACAGCGCCGATAAGCTGCCCGACACAGTCAAAGCCTACACCCGGTCGTTCGAGATTTCGTATCCCGACGAGAAGGAGCTGCTTCAGATCATCCGAAGCACGCTCCAGCGTCTGCATCGCAAGAAACCGATCGAAGTCGGCATCACCCAGAAAGGCCTCGACACGATCGTCCGCAATCTGCGCGGGCTGACGCGTCGCCAGGCGGCGCGGATCATTCGCGATGCGGTCGCCGCCGATCAGCGCTTCCGCGACGACGACATCAACGTGATCATCGCCAACAAGAGACGCATGATCCAGCAGGGCGGGCTGCTCGAATACATCCAGACGCCGCTCGATCTGAGTGAAATCGGCGGGATGAACCACCTCAAGACCTGGCTGCACCAGCGACAGGACGTCTTCAGCGCCGAGGCGCAGGCGTTCGGCCTGGTAGCCCCCAAGGGTGTGCTCATGCTGGGCGTGCAGGGCGCGGGCAAGAGCCTGTGCGCCAAGGCTATCGCCACCGCGTGGCACCAGCCCCTGCTGCGGCTGGACCCGGGCACGCTGTACGCCAGCTTCATCGGCGAGTCGGAGCGTAACCTGCGCGATGCGCTGAGGCAGACCGAGATGATGGCGCCGGTGATCCTCTGGGTAGACGAGATCGAGAAGGCCTTCGCCTCGGCCGCCAGCCGCAGCGCCGACGGCGGACTGTCTCAGCGCATGTTCGGCACGTTGCTGACCTGGCTCCAGGAGCACGAGGCGCCCGTCTTCACGGTCGCCACCGCCAACGACATCGAGGCGCTGCCGCCTGAGCTGCTCCGCAAAGGCCGCTTTGATGAGATCTTCTTCGTCGACCTCCCCACGCCGCCAGTGCGCCAGCAAATCTTCGCGATCCACCTGCGAAAACGCGGCCGCGACCCCGAGAAATTCGACCTGGCCGCTCTGAGCGAAGCGTCGCAAGGCTACAGCGGCTCGGAGATCGAGCAGGCGGTCACCTCGGCGCTGCATACCGCCCACGCGGACAAGACTGAGCTGGACACGGAGCGTCTGATCGCGGCCTTGCGAGCCTCGCCTCCCCTTTCGGTGACGATGGCCGAGAAGGTCTGCGCTCTGCGCGAATGGGGCAAAGGCCGCTGCGTGCCCGCCGATTGAGCTGTCGTCGATCGTGACGGAGGGGTGGCAGCCTCAAACACGCAGCGTGGGGCGATGGCAGATTCCTCCGTTGCCTCGAATGCACGGGGCGACCAACACAATGGACCATCCCCAAATCCTCCGGACTTGAGGCTGCCACCCGGATCGTACGGACGCGTAGGGTTTTGCGCTTTCCAAGAGACGACGCGTACCTATAATGGCGAACTGAAAGGACTCAATCGCCTTAAAGGACTGTGGATATGAATACGCGTTCCCTGTTGTTCGTAGTCGCGGCCGCCCTGGCGACCGTGCTCCTCTGTGGCTGCGTCGAACGGAAACTGACGATCAACACGGAGCCTCAGGGCGCTCTGGTCACGCTCAACGACGAACAGATCGGCGTCTCGCCGGTCACCGTGTCGTTCAACTGGTACGGAGACTACTGGGTCCGCGCCAGCAAGGAAGGTTTCGAGACGCTCGACACGCATCGCGAACTGAAGGCGCCGCTGCACGACCGCTTTCCGTTCGACTTCTTCGCGGGCGTTCTCTATCCCGGCCAAATCACGGACGATTACGAATGGACGTTCGAGCTGGCTCCCCGGCAGGACCTCACCCGCGAGCAACTGCTCGAACAAGCCGACGCTCTCCGCACCGAAATCGACTGACGCGGCTCGGCGGGCAACGGTCACATCAGGTTGTCGCGGTACCAGGCGATGGCGCGCTGGAGGCCGTCGCGGAAGAGGATGACCGGCTCGAATCCGATCAGCTTCCTGGCGGCGGTGATGTCGGCCAGCGAGTGCTTGACGTCGCCGGCACGGGCCGGCGCGTAATGAGGCACGACTTTCTTGCCCACCATCTCGTTGATCAGAGCGATGATCTCGTTGACGGTGACCTTCTCGCCACAGGCGATGTTGACGACTTCGCCGTTGGTCTTCTTCGCCCGGGCGGCGCAGAGATTGGCGTGAACGACGTTGTCGATGTAGGTGAAGTCGCGGCTCTGCTCGCCGTCGCCGTAGATGGTGGGAGGTTGGTCCTTGAGGATGGATGTCACGAAGGCGGGAATCGCGGCGGCGTACTGGCTCGTCGGGTCCTGGTACGGCCCGAACACGTTAAAGTAACGAAGCGAAATCGTCTCCAGACCGAAGACCTTGGCAAAGACCGAGCAGTAGTACTCGCCCACGAGCTTGCCGACCGCATAGGGTGACAGCGGACTGGTGGGCATCGTCTCGACCTTGGGCAGCGTCGGCGTGTCGCCATAGGCCGACGAGCTGGCGGCGTAGACGAAACGCTTGACGCCCGCATCGCGTGCGGCCATCAACAGCGTGAACGTCGCATCCACGCAGTGCTTGTGCGTCAGCTCGGGCTCGTCGACGCTGCGGGGCACGCTCGGCAGCGCCCCTTCATGCAGGACGACATCAATGCCCTTCATCACAGACCGCGCCACGTTCGGGTCTCCCATGTCGGCCTGGACGAAGTCGATCTTGTCGATCAGGTCATCGAGGTTGCTGCGCTTACCTGTCAGCAGATTGTCCACCACGCGCACGTAGCAGCCCTCGGCAACCAACCGTCGACAGATGTTCGAGCCGATGAAGCCGGCCCCGCCCGTCACCAGAAACTTCTCCATAGACGTCATCCTTTTGCAGAACGCCAAGCCACCCAACGGCGTCTCATTCTACGAGGCCGTCCCCCGAAGGAAAGCCCCTTTTGTCGGGATTCGTTTTTCCCCAGCTCGATCGGTCCCGCGCAGATCACGCGGAATTGGCGGCCAACTGGGGCTTGAGATACTTGCGGTACGCCTTGAATTGCTGGCGGAAATAGCCGCCCTTCATGGCCTCGGCGCCGAACAGCACACAGCCGAGGACGTTGGCGCCTACCTCCTGCAGCTCACGAAGCGTCCGCCGGGCCGCTCCGCGTGTGGTCGCCGCAGCGTTGTACACGAGCAGTGTCCCGTCGACGAGCCGCGCCAGCACCTTGACGTCGCTGACCAGCAGCACAGGCGGACTGTCGACGATCACGCGGTCGTAGTGCTGGGCCACACCTTCGATCAGCTCTTTCATCCGGCGGCCGGCCAGCACCTCGGCCGGACTGGCAGTGGGCGGACCGGCATAGATGAGATCCAGCCCGGCGATGCTGCTCGGTCGAATGGCGGACTGATAGTCGCACTGCCCGGTCAGGATGCTCGTCAACCCCTGCCGACGCGTCTCCTTCGTCTCTTCGGAACCCGTTCGAGGAAAGGCCAGGTGCAGGCTCGGCTGACGCAGGTTCGCATCGATCAACAGCACCTTCTCGTACTTGGCGACGAAGGCCGCCGCCAGGTTGCACGCGACAGAGGTCTTGCCGTCGCCCGGCGCGCCGCTGGCGATCAGCAGGGTCTTGAAGCCCGCCTCGCCCGTCAGGTCCAGGTTGGTGCGGCAGCGCCGGTAGCACTCGCCCAGCAGCGAATACGGCGCGTCCTTTACAACGTGACACAGGTCGACGTCGTCGACGGCACGGTCCTCGGCAGCGTCCGGGATCATTCCCAGCAGAGGCAAATGCACGAAGCGCCGAACGTCGTTCGGAGTCCGCACGAGGTCGTTGAGCATCTCGATCAGGAATGTCAGAGCCAGGCCGAGCATCAGGCCAAGCATCGTGCCACCCGGACCCCAGAGCAGGACGTGCCGGGACATGACCATCTTCAAGGGCTCCGGGGCCAGACCCAGCGGCTGCACCTTGGGCGTGTCCGGATCGCTCAGCATGATCCGCAGCTTCTCGATCTGTGTCTTGATCTGATTGAGCATCTCGATGCGCTCGTCGCGCACTTTCGTGTATTGTTCGTAGCGGGCTCGCGCCTCGTCCAGCGCCTTCTGCTTGTCGCGTGCCTGGTCCCTGAGCAGTTGCAGTTCCGTTTGTCGCTCCTCCAGAACGCGGAGGGTGTCCCTGGCGTTGTAGAGATTCGCACGTCGGGTCTGCTCGGCAATCTCCAGACGCCGCTGACCGCGTTTCTGCTCGATCTCGCCGATCAGTTCCTGGGTCTGACGAACCACCCGGTGGTCCTGGCCGAACTTCGTGAGCCGGCCGGACAACTGCCCTTCCAGCAATGCCAACTGCTGGGCCAGTGCGATCATCACCGGGTCGCGCTCGATGGCGTGCTCGACCTGATCGGTGATGGGGCCCTCGGCCAGCACCTTGAGGTTTTCGATGTCGGCCCGAAGCTGCTTGATCGCCAGCGACAGCTCGCTCTCCTGGAGTTCGAGGTCGTTCAGCCGCATGGTGATCGTGTGTTGGAAGTAGTGGCCCGAGGGACGCTCCAGATCGGTCATCCCGCTTTCCTCCCGGACGCGTTGCAGGGCGCGCTCGCTGTCGGCGACCTCCTTCTCCACGAAGCTCTGACGAGCCGTCAGCTCGATCAGCTTCTGGTTGACGTCCTGCCGCTGCGTGTCGCCGTGCTGGCTGACGAACAGACGCACCATCTCGTTGACGATCAGCGCCGCTTCCTTCGGACTGCCGCAGGTCATCGAGACGATGATGTGCTCGGCCTCCCGGTGTGGGAACGCATTGAGATTGTCTTCCAGACTGGCGACCGCGTCGCGAATGTCTCCATGCAACTTCTGACGGAACCACGTGGTGCCCCGCACCTTGTCGCTTTCCAGCAGCCCCTGAAGGCTGTCCTGGCGCTTCATGAGATTGGCCAGGGAGACACGATGGCCGTACTGGAGGTCCTGTTGCACCTGGGTCGCCACGATCTCCATCGGATCGGTCTCGATCGGCGGAAGCACTTTGAGGATCGTCTCGGCGCGATACAGCGGCGCGTAGCGCCGGACCAGAACCCATCCGGCGGCTCCCAGGGCCATTCCGAGGGTGGTCATGAACAGGATCAGCCAGAGGTGCCGGCGCAGCATCCCGAAGACTTCCCTGGGTGTCAAGGCCGTCGTCGGGGCGCCCGCGGTCGGCGAGCCGGTCTTCCTGTTCTTCCCGATGTTCATCGGGCTCGGATTTCTCTTCATCGGTGTCACTCCCCGAAGCCCGCCCCCACAGAATCCATCTGCGAGAACGCATCGCGTCGCACGTCGGCTACCGGGCCGTCTGCAATCGCTCGATGGCCGCGTCCAGACGCCTGGCAGTGTCGGACCGTTCCTCGTCTGCCAGTCCCCTGGCGTGGCGATAGGCCGCCAACGCGCCGGCTTTGTCGCCCAGGCCCTCCTTGATCATGCCCAGATGCTCGTACGCCGTAGCCGACGCCGTCTGGGCCACCTCGTACTGCTGGATGGCCGCGGTGATGAACCGGACCGCCGCGGCGTCGTTTCCTTTCTTATGCAGAATCAGAGCGTACGTGTCCAGGTACGCCGCCTGGTCCGGATTGGCGTTCAGCGCGCGTTCGGCGTATCGCTGCGCCTCGTCGAGCCGCTCGTCATTCTGCGCCAACAGGTACGCCAGGTTGTTCAGAACACTGTGGTTTGTCGGCATTTTCTCCGCCAGACTTTCGTAGACGCCCACAGCCGCCTGGAGATATCGTTTATCGGAAGTTCCCTGATAGGCGACCGTCAGCAGATCGGCCTTCTGGAGCGTATAGGCGGTGGCATTGCGATGGGCATCGGCATCAGACCCGCTCAAGGCAATGCACTTGTCGACATACTCGACAGCATCGTCATAATCGTTCTCGATGCGGGCCAGATGGAACATCGTGGCGTTGGCCGCCAGAGAGTCGGGATTCGCCGCCAGCCGGCCTCGGCAATAGCGCGAGACGTCCTCCGGTCCCAGCAGACGACGGACGCGAAGCAGAATCTCCATGGCCAGTCGGTCATTGCTCCAGGCCTTGTCGACCGCCTGCCGGCACAAGCGTCCGGCTTCGGCGTCATCGCCGAGCTTCTTCCTGGCCTCAGCCATCCGACAGAAGGCCACTGCCGCCCAGTCGGTATCGACGTGCTTTCCGGCCTCCCGGAAGAGCTCGTCCAGCCGCTCGGGACGCCAGGAATCCCCTCCTGCGGTGGGGTCTCCGGCGCTGAGAATCAGCGAATGCAGATATCCATCCAGAACCGCCGCACGCAATGTACCGCTTTGCCGGACATCGGAAGTCGCCGTCTGCGCGAGGCGATAGGCCTTGCCGTACAGCTTCACGGCCTCGTCGAAATCGCGTCGGTCGATGGCGAAGGCCCCGGCACGCGTCAGCCAGGCGGCGCTTTCGGGGAATTCCGCCAGGGTCTTCGAATAAAACTGCTCGAGCGATTCGTCGCGTCCGAGCCTGCGATAGGTTCGTTCCAGCAGCATCCTGGCCGATGCCGGCGCCGCAGGTGCTTTCAACACCGCCAACAACTCACTGATGGCCTCTTCGTGCCTCCCGGCCCAGAGGTACGCGTTGGCCAGCGCAACACCGGCATCGGGGTCGTCGGCAAGCAGCCGGCTCCTGCGGAAGTCCAGAATCGCCTGATCGTAGTTGCCCATGAGCTGGCTGATCTCGCCCCGCAGACGCCAGCCTGCGGCGTCCTGCTGGTTCTTCTCGAGGTTGCGATTCGTCAACTCCAGGGCACGCTCCAACTGGCCCTGATACTTCGCGACAAAGGCCTCCAGCACCAGAAGACGAGGCTCGTCAGGATACCTCTCCCGAAAGCTGTGCAGCTTCTGCTCTGCGTCCCGAACCAGGCCCAGATCGAGAAACGCGCGAATCTGAGCCAGACGATTGGCGGCATTGTCCTCCTGACCGAGCAACTGCTCCGAGTATGCCTTGACGGCGTCTTTGTCTCCGGTCGCCTGAGCGACGAGAACCATTCCTTTGAGGGCGTCGTTCCTGTTGGCCGGCTCGTCGAGAAGCGGTTCGAGGAGCTTGCGAGCCTGCTCGTAGCGACCGATGCGGTAGTAGTGACGCCACAGAAGCCGACCGTCCTGCGAATCGACGAGCAGTTGGGCCGCCTTGTCCGGCTGGCCCGTGACGCGATAGTACTCCGCGTAGCTCTGGAGCATGAACTCGTTGTGAGTGTCGATCTGCCGGGCCTGTTCGAAGGCCGTCTCGGCGATCGCCAGGAACGCCCCCTTTCGAGCCGGGTCCGTCTGCTCGACGGCAACCCGTGTCGCCAGGCGCCCCAGCATCACGGCGTTCTCCAGACTCGGCGCGGTGATCTGAACCGTCTGCCGAATGCCCAGCGCTTTGAGCGGATCGGTCTCGTCGACCAGGGCGGCATATGCCAGCAGCGCCTGCGTGTCTGTCGGGTTCAACTGGATGGCGCGTTCCAGGGCAAGCTGCGCCTCGTCCCGTTGTTCGGCCGAGGCGCGGTCTCCCAGTCCCTGGTTGCGAACGAGCAGCGCGTTCGCCAGCGTCCTGGCGATCAGGGGATCGATGGGATTCAGCCGGGATGCCTTCCGCGCATCGTCAAGGCAGGCGAGCTCATTGCCGAGAGCCGCCTGAACGTTGCTTCGAAACATGTAGCCATAGGAGAAGATCGGCCGCAGCTTGAGGCATGCGTCCAGATGGTCCAATGCCTCCGCGTGTTGTCCCCTGGCAAATGCCAGTCGGCCGGCAAAAAGATGGCCTTCGCAGTCATCGAGGTTGTCGGCCGCTGCCGCTGTGACCACCCTCTGGGCCAGCGTCCAGTCGTTCTTGCGGCGAGCCATGTCGAAGAGCTGGCCGACCGCTCGATGCCGCCAGCTCGGCGGTCCGCTTCGCAGATAGGCCCCAGCGGCCTGAGGCGTCTGGGACTCGGTGGCATCGAGCACAGACTCCCACTGCGCAATGGCCTCGTCGAGCTGACCGCCGGCCTCATAGAACAGACCCAGCTCCGCCGCCCGGACGACAGGATCGCTCAGGCTGCGAATCGCCTGCAATCGGATCTCGCGACGCCGCGACTCCGAACAGCTCGCGGGATCGGGCTCCGACAGAAGGCCCCGGCAAAACAGGGCCTCCACATCCTGCCCGGACTGTTTCAGGAACGCCTCCACAACTGCTCTGGCCAGGGCCGCGTCGTTCTGCGCAATCAGCATCGTGCACAGCGTTTCCAAGCCCTTGCCATCCACAGCGGTCGGATCGACGAGCACCAGGCGCTGGATCAGATCCGCCTGCCGTCTGCGACATTCATACAGGTCGGCCTGCATGGCCCGCACCGCATCTTCCGTTGGGCCGACCTGACCCTGTGAGGCTGGTTCGGCGCGTGACGACGGCACCGAGGCGCTGCGTTGAATCGCCTCCTGCAATTGCGTGGCCTGCGAGGCCACCAGAATCAGACGGATTTTCAGTGTGTTGGGATCGGCCTGGTCCAGTTGAGCGATGGCTTCTTCGGCCTCGGTGACATGGCCTTTGGCGAGCAGCGTACGGACGCGAAGCTGCCGGCTTCGAGTGGTCGCGCCGAACCGCTCCTCGAAACTGTTGACCGCACTCAACGCGACATCGTAGGAACGCACGCGCAGCAGCGCATCCCCGTAGTCCAGGACCGTATCGGGGCGGGTGTTGACAATCCCTGAATTGAGAGCCGACCCGAGGAACTCAATCACGGCGCCAACCTCGGAAGTGTTCTTGAACAGCCCGGCCAGCGTGTAGGAGAGAAAGGCGTCGCCCTCGTCGTCCGAACCGCTGGCCGCCTCGATCTGCTCATACGCCGCATAGAGATCGCGGACAGCCTGGCCCGTGTGGCCTTGAGCCAATTCCAGCATACCGCGCCACTTGACCACCTGGGGATTCTCGCCGCTGCCCTGAATCTGCTCGATCTCATGAACCACCTTCTCCGCCTTGGCCAGGACGGTCGCATGGACCTCGTCCGAGCGCTGCGACAGTCGCGTCTGTTCGAGGTGGAACCGGCCGAGCAGCGCGCACAGGGAGAATCGGTACATCTGTCCGGCGTACTGCCTGGGTCCGGGCCGGTCCTGCGCATCCGGTAATTCCAGAGCCGTTTCAGCCAGTTCGATGGCCTTGTGCAACGCGGATTCGTCGGCGTAAAGCGTGAAGCGACGATAGTACAGCCTGGCCGCCAAGCGGAAAGCCGGAACGTTCGTCGGGTCCAGAGCGAGGCCTCTCTCCACCGCGGCGATTGCCCGATCGAGCTTCTCGGCGGCCGCGTCGGTGTGAAGGTAGGCCGATTGCAGCGAATAGAACTCGGCCAGCGCCGAGAACACCTCCGCGTTCGAAGGGAACCTCTCAGCCAGCGCCTGGCACTGTCCCTCGAGGGCCTTCGTCCGGTCTCGCGCCTGCGTGAGAGACCCGGTCTTGGCCTCCATGAGCCTGCGACCCAGCAACTCGATGTGCGCGCCTGGCTGATCCCCTGCCACCTCTATAGCCTCGGCCAGAGTCTCCTCGGCCTGCCTGGCAGCCTTCTCCCACAGGTCGAGATTGCCCTTCGACTCGGCGAGGCGGGCCTCCTCCTGAAACGCGGCCGCAAGGTATCGATAGACGCCGGCGTTCTTGGGGTCAAACTGCCTGGCCTGCTGGAGATGATTCTTGGCCTCCGCAAGCAGTTCGTCCGGGCTGGTGCCCGCGCCCATACGAGCCATTTCCAGTGCCGCCCGGCCTCGTACAAAGTGCAGAAAGGGACCAAGACGCGTGATTCCACAATCCCATGCCGCCGGCTCCGCATCACCCAGAGACGGTTCCCAAGGACCTTTCTCCTCGTCCAACAGATCGGCGTCTGTGGCGGTCTCCAGCAGGTCGGTCGCCTGCGTGGAGACGTCCTTCCAGCAGGCGCCGACGTTCTGGCCAACCGCGCTGAGGCTGTCGGCCATGATGTAGGTGTACTTGAGGAGCCCCAGCCGGGCGCGGGTGTTCTGCGGGTCGGAAATGATGATCTGCTCCCAGCAGGCGAGCACGCGGCGCCAATCGTCGGTCACCCGGTAGACTTCCGCGAGTTTGAAGTACAGATCGATCTTGTCCTCAGACACGCGCGTGCGCCCCAGCGCCTCGGCATAGTTGCGTCGCGCGGTCTCGTAGTCCTGGGCCGCCCACGCCGCATCGCCGTCGGCCTCGAACTGCGCCGGATCGCGAGTCAGACGCAGGATGACCACCACCGCCAGCATAGCCAGGATCAAGAAGACGGTCGAGCCCATCAGCGCGACCTTCTTGTTGAGACGCCTTCTTGCCATCGATGCTCCCCTTTCTACGCCTGTCGGTCTAAGGTTGTATGCCGTCCGGCCAATGATCGCGCTCCAGCAAGGGCAGTACAACCGTCAGAAGCCTCTCCCCCGCCGAGACCGCCATCGCCCGTGTCGGCGCGGTGAAGGCCTGGTTGAACACCAACTCGACTTTACAGAAATACGCTTGCCTGCTGAAAATGTTTCGATTCAAGGCCATCCGTGCTGCATCGCGGCTGCCCGCGTATTCGCCGCTGACTCGGAACAGGTACAGGACCGGGAACCTCGGGGCCCCGGACAATGGAGCGCCCCCGGAACTCTCGAAGACCAGATAACGGCCGGGAATGTCGCACGGGTCGTCCGGCGAGCCGATGCGAAAGGCCACAGGCTCGGTGTCCAGCCGGCGGTATCCACCGCCCGTGTAGCATTCCTCGGGCACGTGCGGCACCCGGTCGGGCAGACGGTAGTAGGTGACGAACAGCATGACCCTCCGGGTCGGATTCTGGCTCGGCTGGCATGGGTCCTCCAGCACCCACTGAATGTAGTCCTCGGTGCCCAGCGATCGCACGACGTCCTCGTTCTGAATCTTCAGTTTCGCGACCACCGTATAGGGCGCCAGCGCCGCCTCCTCCAGTGCGTCGAGAGATTTCCGGAGCGGCAGCGGCTCTTTCCTGAGATAGAGTCCGAGCTTCTGCCTGGCCACTGACATGCCCGCGCCGGCCAGCGCCAGCACGGCGGTGCAGATCAGAAACGCCGGCTGAAGGTATCTCTCTCTGGTGTCGGTCCGGCTGCTCATGATCTGGGGCGCCCGCGAACGATCACATTGCTTCTGCCGAGCCGGTCTTCATCGACGAACAGGCTCGACATGAACCAGGCCAGAAAACCATACAGGCCAAAGGCCAGCGGCAGCATCGCCAGGCCGAGCGCATCATGGTAGATTCCGCGCGTGTACTTCGGATCGGCCAGCACGTGGATGAACCCCGTCACCGTCACGCGAACGATGTTGCAGAGAATCGCGATGGGAATTGTACTGGCCAGCAGAACGAGACGCTGCCACAGCGGGCGGTAATGCAGATAGGCCATCGCCACGCCGAGGGCGAGGAAGGCCATCAGCAGGCGCATCCCGCTGCATGCCTCGGCGACGTCGAGTGGAGGCTCCAGATGCCGGCCCTTATACACGACATCGATCACCACGCCGCTGGATCCGGCTTCGAGTCCATCGACCAGGTTCAATAAGGCGGTTGCCACCACGGCGGCGATCTTCCGCATCGGGATCGTCAGACCCACGTAGTAACGACGCGGCAGCGGCACCGCGAAAATCAGAAAAGCGATCGGCAGCCACGTCCGGGCGAGCAGACGCCGGCCGCCCAGGAACAGCACCACCGAACCGATCGCCAGAATCAGCGACAGCGGACGGAAATAGGCGTATCCGGACGGGCTGACCACGTTGAACACGTAGAAGACCAGAGTGGCCAGCAGCAGGACCAGACCGGCGTAGCAGGGACGCGTCTGACCCGGACTCAGGCGCGCGGGACGACGGCCGGCGAGGATCTCGGCCAGCGGATCACGAATGTATTCCAGACCCAGAATGCTGTCTTTGCTCTGATGGATGAGGTACAGGCTGAACAACGGAATGAGGAATCCGTGCGACCAGTTCGGGTCGCTCACCCAGAGACGGACCGTACGCTCGATTTCACTTCGGAAGAGCAGACCAAGCAGTCCGGCGACGATGGCCATTTTGACGTAGCTGCACCGCGCGAGTTCGCCCCAGGTTCTTCGAGCCGGACTCGAATCGTGCGGATCGGCAGCAGTACAAGGTGTCGCAGTCACGAGAATCGGTCAATTCCATCAGAATATCGAGGTGCCGTAATAGTCGTCTTGATAGGCGAAGTTGCGATCGTACACAAACGCGAAACCATAAGCCGCGCGGAAGGCGTTGCGCAGCGCCGCCCGCCACCGCGAGGTGGGATGCGTCCCGACGTTGATCAGGTCGTTCGGCTTGATGTAGAAGTCGGGCTGCTCTCCGCTGGCGATCTTGTCGAGGTCGACCATGACGATCTCCTCCCGGTCACCGCCCAGGCGTCGCACGACCTCGCAGTATTTGGGATACGCCAGCGGCCCGAGACCGCCGGCGGCGGCAATCGCCATCTTCAGCGTCATCGGCCGGCCTGTCAGACCGATGAATCCGGCGCGATTGACGTTGCCCATGATACAAAACTCGCCGATCATATCGACCGGGACGTAGATCGTGTCGCCCGGCTTGATGACAATGTTGTACCGCTGGTCGCCCGCCAGCAGTCTGTCGGCCGGGATCTTCATCAGACGCGTCTGCACTGCCTCCTGCCACCGGGGGTCCATCGGCAGCATCTCGGGCTTCGAGGGCTTCGCCTGCTCCGCAGGTTTCGCCCCCGACGGCGCGGCCGCCGTCTGGAGCTGGCCCTTCGGGACGGGCACCCATTTGCCGTCCTGCAAGACCCATCCGATCTCGCCGCTCGGCGTCTGGGGGCCGGCTGTCGCGGGCGCCGAACCGCCCTGCGGGAGAGGCTCCTGAGGCGGGGGCGTCTCGGACGAAGTCTCCTGTCCCGACTCGGTCGAGCTCGCGACCCACTTGCCGTTGCGGAAGACCCACTCGACCCTGCCATTAGATTGCGATTGGCCTGTCACATTCGCACCCGGCCCGCTCGGTCCGAACTCCGTCGGACTGATCAGGAGATCACCGCTGCGCGGTGTGTTCTGCACGGCGGACTCTTCGGGCACAAGCAGTCGGTAGCTCGGCGGCACCACGGAGGCCGAAATGCTCTCCTGCCCCGACGCACTGCGTGTTGGAGACACAGGGCTTGGATCGGTCGGTCGGCGGGCTCCGACCGACGGCGCGATCAGGTCGAGCATCTCGCGCTGGAGTTCGAACTTCTCGGCCGGCTGGGAGGGCACCGGGATGTCGCCCTGCGGCGCCGTCAGCGACGGTTGTCCGTGCGGCGGCGCGGTCGGGCCGGGCAGAGGCTCGTCCCACGACGTCTGCGGCGCGACGAATGGGAGCTCATCCGCCTCGGACACCGCCGGACGGGTTGCCGGCGCGGCGGTCGTCGTGTCCTGGGCGCGTGCGACGTAGATGTGACTGACGTTGAACTGCATCGGCCCGCCGGCGGTCGCTAGGGCATCGGTCAATCGGAAATCGTAGCGAGGGATGCCGTAGCGGCCCGGCTGCGGGACGCCGTTGCCCAGAACCGAGAAAGTCCGCTGCTGCGAGTTCATCAGCGAGACCGTCACGGACGGCTCCTTCAGGATGGACGGCGCCAGGGACTGGCGAATCTCCTGCTCCAACTGCGTCTCGGTCAGGCCCGCCGCCTGGATCACGCCGACCTCAGGGATCGAGATCTTGCCGGTCTCTGAGACGACGTAGTCGTTGACCATCGTCGCGCCTTCCTGGAACAGCTCGAAGATCGAGATGCGCACGAGGTCGCCCGTGCGCAGAGTGTAGTCGCCCTTGACCGCGACGAGGTCCTGCGGGCGCGGCTCGCTGGCGGTCTTCCACGCCACTGGCGTCTCCTCGGCGACCCCGAGCGAATCGAGGATGACGTTGACCGCCGGCGTCGGACGGAACCGCCCGATCTGCGCCGGGTCCAAGAGCTTGTCGCTGCATCCGGCAACGGTGGCGCTCAGGGCAGTGACCGTCAGCCACACGCCCGCCCGGCGGAGAAAGACGCAAATATCCAATCGTAGATCGCACATTCCAGAGGTTTATCGGTTCCTGCCAGGGCGCGCTTAAGTCTTTTGCCCATATAGAATCCCAAATCGCACCGCCGGAGGAGCCGATGCGCAGAATCCTGGAACCCGATGCCGCAATCGCCCGATAATATCTGCCCTTTCAGCCGTACGATCCATCGCCGCAGGGGGGAGGTGCGCAGTCGGTCCAGGCATGTACGAAGACCTTCCGCGTCGTGTCTGTGAAAATATCCTGGCAGCCGTGTGGCAGCGGCAAGCGCAGGCTTGCCGATGGTGATACGCATGCCGCCGAAGCCATCGGCAAACTCCGCCTTGCTCCGCTTGCCGCTGCCACACATGGCGCTCCGTACTGGAGAACGGGCCTTGCCGCGAAATTCGCACAGACACTCCGCGTCAGGCCGAACGCGTTCTCCTTGCCTTGGTCCCATCCTTCTCTTACAATGCGAGCTTCGATTTGCAGACGCTTGCACTCTGCGAAAACAAACGCGGACAAGCGCGACAGAAGTCGATTGGGGGTAGACGAGTGTGTATCAGGAATTCAACTCGGAGCACAAGTTCACATCCGGACTCTGCGACCCGAAACTGGCAGCCAACGGCATGGTCCGGGAAGAATGGGTCGCACATGGCGCCCCAACGCTTTGCTTCGTGACACGCTCGGTTGGCGAAGTGAGCGAGACATGGATGTGGCGTCAGATCGTTGGCTTCACGCGCCTTCGCCACCATGTCCTCACCTGGCGGTATGTCAACCGAGAGATGTTTCCCGTCGGGGATGTGCCTATGCACATTCTGGAGGAGCCGGGGTGCTGGCCCGAGAAAACGCCTCGGCTGATCCGATGCCTCCACCGATTGCGCAACCTGCCCAGGCAGAATTTCCTGGCCACGACGCGTCGTGAGTACGCGAGCATCGAGAAGGTCCTTCGCGAGATACGTCCGGATGTGATGCTGTGTCAGTATCCGATGATGGCTCTGCGCATGTTGCCGATCGTGCGCCGGCTCGCCATCCCTCTGACCGTGCATTTCCACTCCATCGGTTTGAGCAGCGCCTTAGAGAACCGATGGTACCGATGGAGCCTGGGGCCCGCTCTTCGTCACTTCGACAAGATCGTTGTGGTCAACCTGAAACAAAGGGACTGGATGCTCGAACACGGAGTAAGATCGGAGAAGGTGCATGTGATTCCGTGCGGCGTGCCGGTCGACGAGTCGATCCCCGCTCCACCGGGCGAGCGAAGCGGCGCGCCGCCCCAGTTCACCGCGGTGAGCCGTCTGCTCAAGATCAAGGGGATCGATATCACGATCCGCGCCTTTGCGGGCGTGGTCGCGAAGATTCCCGAGGCTCGCCTGGTGATCGTCGGCAACGGCCCGGACCACCAGGAATTCGAGGCGCTCGCGGCCGAGCTCGGTCTGAGCGGCAGCGTCCGCTTCACCGGATGGCTTTCCGAGGACGGAGTGAGGCAGCAGCTCCGGCAGTCGGACGTCTTCGTGCAGCACTCGCTGTTTGCCGAGGGCTGGCCGGTCGGCGTGGCGGAGGCCTCCGCCATGAGACTGCCGGTTGTCGTGACCGATTTTGGCGGGCTGGCCGAGCAGGTGGTCGACGGGGTAACCGGTTTGATTGTCCCCGCGCGGGATGTAGGCCGCATGCGAGACACCATGTTGAGACTGGCGCGCGATCCCGATCTGAGACGGAGGATGGGAACCGCCGGACGAGAACGCATGGCCCGGTACTTCAACGTCAAGGGCCAGATCGCCAAACTCGAGGACGTCTTGATCGACTGCGCTCGGAGAAGATGAGACCGGCCTGGCGCTGCGCGACAACCGACGACCCACAACCGCCCATGGAAAACACCCTGAAGGGCTCACCGACGAGATCGAAAGGAGCCGGAGACAGCATGAGACGACTTGCAGTGGCTCTCTTGATCGGCAGCCTGGCTCTGCCATGCAGCGCTTTGACGCTCAACGAACTGGCGGACATCTTCGAGGCAATGGAGTCCTCCATAGCGGACGTCAGCATCGAATATGAATGGTACAACCAGGAACCATCGACGACGGAGGACACCCACGCCACGGGCCTGCTTTCTCCGGCGTCGAGGGAGGAATGCTCGTTCACCACGGCAAAACCGTTCCTGGAACGTCAGTTGTACTCCCGCAAGGTGGACTTTTCCACGCCCGACGGCCGGGTGTTCACCTCCGACGTACGATACGCCTACAACGGCGACGTATTCAAACAAGTGACCATCGGCGCACCGAACGAGCACTCGCCGGAGGGATTGATCACGAATCGCAAGGACATGCTTCGCAAGTGGAACCTCACCCCCATGGCCTTTACGGTCTTCCGCTTCTATCGCGAGGGACTGCTGTCCCAGGGTTTGAGGGAATACCCCAAGTCCTTTCGAGTCGTCGATGAGATCGGCCAAGTGCGGGACTTCCGCACCGTGGAGCTGGACTGCGTGACAGACACAGGGGCCGTTCACACCAGAGTGTTCCTGTCCGTCGATCATGGCTACGCTCCCGTTCGATTTGAATACGTGTCCCTGTGGCAGAAGGCTGTGACCGTCGAGGTGGACGTCCTGGCGCTCAAGGAGGTCGCCGACGGATTGTGGTTTCCTGTCAAAGGCACCACCGGATGGGACGCCGAGAACGCAAGGAACGTGTACGAAGCGAAAGCCGTCAAAATCAACCAGAACCTGTCGAGAGACGATTTCGATCTGGAGTTCCCGCCGGGAAGCGTCGTGAGCGACCAGAGGAGAACCTCTCTTCGTAAGGTTATGGTCCTGGCGATCCTGCCGATCGTAGCGATAGCGGGAATCGCGATCCATCGAAGGGTGAGATTCCGTTCGCGCGAGCAAGGGACTGCCCCAAAGGCCCACACACGATGACCATCGGCCTTCAGCGGGCCGGTTCGTGGACACCGAGGGAGGGACGCGCAGACTTGGGGACGGGATTGCCGAAGAAATCCTGCGCGCCGTTGTCCACAATGACCATCCCTGATCCGATGCAGGGCGAATCAGGCTGTAGCCTCAGGAATGGCATGGTCTGCAGCTGCCGAGGGTCGGTGGGGAGCTTCGTCAGGTCGCTTGGCAGAACGAGCTTCGGATCGCCTGTCAATCCGACCAGCCTGCCATCGCGGGTCTCCTTGCCAGTCGCCCGGGCCCAGTCTGCCAGCGTCTTGAAGATATGGTCGCCGTCTTGAAACACGACGCCGTGGTCTGCCAGGACGTGGTGGAGATTGTTCTGGAACACTGCCTGGTGCAGGGGCCCAACCACTGCGGCCTGTCCCGCCCGGAGGATGTTGTTGCGAAACACCAGTCCCGCGATGTCATGTGTCGAGCAGATCGCATAGCGGTCGTTGACGACGACGTTGTTGTACACATGGGCGTCCGAGATGCCCTGATCGCCCGCCCAGAAATAGATGCCGCTGAAGTGGTTCGCCAGACCGTCGTCCACACTGACATTGTAGCGACAGATGTTGTCCTTCCACACGCTGCCACCAGGATACTGGCACAGCAGGTATCCGCACCCGTGGTTGTGGTACGACAGGTTGTATTGGAGAATCGAACGGGTGGCGCCGCCATCGAGATCGAAACCTCCGCCGTCGAACGCGCCGGGCGCGGTCTTGTTGTCGTGCGAGACGCAATGCTGAATCGTGAGCCGATCGCAATCCCATCCCCAGATGCCGACGGGGCCATTGCCTTGGCGAGGCATGTCCCAGCCGTTGTCGAAGGCCAGGCAGTATTCGACAAGACCGCCATCCAAGCCGCCGACCACGATGCCGTTGCCGCTGTGGTTGGTGAGGTTCTGCGGATCGCCCGGGTTGTTCCGGACGACGCAGTGCCCAATGTAGAGGTGCTCCGTGCGCGCGCCGTCCGCATCTCGAGATGTAGAGATGCCCGCGAAACCATTGTCGTGGGCATCCACGCGGGTGATGCGTGCGTTCTGCCCTCCGAGCACGGCCACGCCGGAGAGGCGAAACCCACTGACATCCAGCGAATCCAGCGTGACGTGCTCGGTGCGGTCCAATTCCACGCCGTTGCCGTCATTGCCGTTCTTGCGCCCGCATCCGACGAACGTCAACTCCGAAACTGTGACATAGGCGCATCCGATCAGTTGGAGGCCGCCGGCTGTTCCGCTATCGATCGTGGCGCGGCCGTCACCAAACGAACCTATGCGAACGGGTCGCTCCTGTGTCCCACTGTCCTCGCGCTGGAGGCGGAGCGTGCCGGAGAACGTCTGCCCGCCCGCGAAGAGAATCGCGTCGCCGGGAGCAAAGTCCATCCTGTTGACCTGGGCGATGCTTTGCCAAGGCCGCTCGCGGCTGGTGCCGGGATTGCCGTCGTCGCCTCGCTGGGCATCCACGTAGTACGTGCGCGTGCCGCAGACGGCCTCAATTTCATCATCGCAAGGCGCCCGGCAGCCGGAAATCGTCGCGGCCAGAAAGCACGACGTCAACAGGCACAACGCGCAGGAGTTGTCTCGTGATTTCTGCCCCATGCCGGTCACTGCTCCAGAAGGACGACCGCCACGCCGAACCGGTCCAGTCTCAGGGTTTTATCCGTTCGCCCACCGCTCAGCAACTCTGCCTTGCCTTCCGGCACGTTCACTGTCGCCGGCTGGTCCGTGTGGTTCATGACGAACAACAGCTTCTTTCCCTGTCCCTGACGAATCGAGGTTTCCACTCCGTTGGGCGGATCGACCACGGGCCGGATGTCGGCGCCTTTGAGCAGTTGGGCAATCAGAGCGTCATAGAAGGACTCCTGCTCGATGACCGTGCCAACATACCATCCCTGGCCTTTGCCCAGGCGGTTTCGCGTCACAGCCGCGAACGGCTTCATGTGCCACTGCTCCGAGTATCGCGCCAGCGTCTCGGCGCCGTCGGGAGTCACCCAATCCGTGTGTCGGATGGCATTGTAGCTGCCGTCGAGACCCGCTTCGCCCTTGACGGCATAGCGCACGTTGGACCCCAGCGCGCTGTACTCTTCGATGCGGATTCCCAACGCCGGCGACAGCAGCCCAGGGAGCGTACGCTCGTGGCAGAGATTGTTGCAGTCCTTGATGCCCGTCCGACAGTCGGCCAGCAGAACGCCGCCCTTTTCGACGTAGGAGACCAGCTTGCGGGCCGTCTCGTCGGGCATCACGTTCAGGTCCGGCGCCAGGACCAGCTTGTACTTGGCCAGATCGGCCTGGCGATTGACGAGGTCCGCATTCACACCCACGCGAGACAGGGCATTGTAGTATCGCAGGATGGCGGCCTGGAGGCTGTTGCCCTCGTACCCAGGCTGGAAGCCGAGCGACCAGAGATTGTCGTAGTCGTAGAGGATCGCGACATCCGAGACGACCGTGGTTCCCCTCAGACGGTCCTCCAACTTGCGGAATTCCCGGGCGGTCTGTGCCGCTTCGTCATAACGCCGCAGCGGCCTGCCATCGTGCCCGAGCAGGCCATGCCAGTACTGCTCGCGTCCTACGGTGCATGTGCGCCATCGGAACCAGATCTGGCCATCCGAGCCGTGCGCCAGTTGCTGGTACGCGATCTTGCGAATCTCGCCCGGCCAGGGGTTGCGTCCGAACGAACCCCATCCGCAGGGTCCGGCGGTCTGCTCCATGATCATGAAGTTCTTGCTTTTCAGCCCGCGCATGACGTCGGCCGCCAGCGAGGCACTGTAGGGAATGTCTGGCTCATCGAACCAGATCGGGTAGTTGTCCCATGTCACGAAGTCCAGATCCTCGGCCAGATCGTAATAGTCCAGGTCGCTGAACAAACCCATGAAGTTGTGCGTCACGAAGTCGTCGGGACAGATCGCGCGGAGGATGCGGACCTGATCGGCCTGGAACCGCACGCGAAGCCAGGAGGTGAAGCGTTTGAAGTCCAGGCACGCGCTGGGATTGCCCATCGCCCACATCTCACCGGTGCGATTGTCGGGAAAAGTGATTTCTCCCCACGTAGTGAAATTCAGACCCCAGAAGTGGTTGCCCCAGGCGCGATTGAGCGCGTCGAGCGTTCCGTACTTGCGGCGCAGCCAGTCCTGGAACCCGGCCAGGCAGGTGTCACAGTGACATTCGCCTCCGCCGAACTCGTTGTCCGTCTGCCAGCCGATCACGTGGGGCGACGAGGCGAAATGCTCGGCCATCGCGCGCGTGATGCGTTCCGAGAGCAGCCGGTAGGCGCCGCTGGTGAAGCAATTGTGCTTACGGCCGCCCCAGACGATGCGGGTCGCATCGGGCTGCTGCCGCAGCGTCTCGGGATACTTCCGCGCGACCCAGGCGGGCATCACCGCCGTCGGCGTCCCGAGGATGACCCGGATGCCGTGACGGCCTAGCAGCGTCACCGCCTCGTCCAGCCAGCCGAACTCGAACCGGCCCTCCTCCGGCTCCATGTTGATCCAACTGAACTCCGCAAGGCGCACGACGTTGAACCCCGCCTCCTTCATGAGCCTGGCGTCGGTCTCCCACCGGTCGCGAGGCCAGTGTTCGGGGTAGTAATCGACGCCGATGAGCATGGCCCCTATCTCCGGCAGGGCCTCCTGCATTTGCACCCTCGGATTGGCGGCTTGTCTCTGACCCTGACAGATGTTTGTGAGACACCCCACTGCCACAACACTCAGAATCGCTGCTCTTACGTTCGTCTTCATCGCTATGGCTCCACGGTCAGTTCATTCAGGCGGCAGCGGCACGCGCTGCCAGCCTTCCGTGCCGAAGCGGAAGTCCCGCTCCACGAACTCCCAGACGACCACCGTCTTGCCCCTGAGCAAGGCGGGCCGGCGCGCCAACTGCTGGCGGACCAGCGTCGAGGCGCCGCCGTCACTGACGATGCTGCTCAACCCGAAACCCAGATTGCTCGCCAGGTGCGCGACGAAGCCGCCGCTGCCGGGCTCATCCCGCTCGAAGATCCGCAGGAAGCTGTCGCCCAGAACCAGCACCGGCGAGTTCGGGTCGTCCGCATAGGGCCGCCCGGTCTCCATATCGATCACCTGGGTGCAATCCATCCGCTGCGGCTCGAAGAGCCGCTCGACCTGCGGCACGCGCATCATGCGCAGCACGTCGCCATGCCGCTCGACGCGAGCAGACCTCGTCTCGTATCTTGTCGGTCCCTTCTCGATCCAGCCCAGATCGACCAGCCGGTTGGCGACCGCCTCGGCGGCCAGCCTCATGCCGTCGGGCGACCAATGGCTATCCTGTGCAAGGTAACAAGCGGGACTGCCGGCTCTCCGCTTGGCGAGGTCATAGACCTCAAAGAGATCGACGATCTCCACGCCGGCCTGCTTCAATCTGGTCACGATGTCCGTGGTGGTGGCGTTGATCGGGCCTGCGTGTTCGCCTGCTCTGTCCGCGAGCATCTCGGGATACACGCTCGCCTTGTTCGGCGCAGGCATCACGAGGAGCTGAATGCCGCGCTTTGCCAGCTCATCACGAAACGAAATGATCGCGTCGAATACGTTTCCCTGAGTCTGCCCGCCCTCGGGCGACCACGGCTCGATGAGATACTGAACCGCGGGACGGTAGAAGAACCAGCCGTCGCGCCCCAGGATAGCGTTGTCGCCAGCGTCCTCGAAAAGAACGAAGCGGGCCAACTGCATCCAGGGCCGGACCATCTGTCCGATACGACAGCCGCTCTCCAGACTGCTTTCCAGGCGTCTGAGGTTCGCACGGGTCGGCTTCTGCCGGAAGAGCTCCGCGATCTGCGGCGAATCGCCCGCGCGTAACTCGAGAGCGATCTGGCTCACAGCGACTGCCGCGATCATCGCCACGAAGAGCACACTCAGATAGATGCATGGGGAGCGACGTGCCGCCACCGAAGCACTCCTAAAACTGGAAATACAGGAACGAGCGGAACGACTGCGCGAACATCGTCATCAACGCCAACGCAAACAGAACGACCAGCACGGGGACCTTTGCCCAATGGAGCCGGCCGGTCCAATCGCAACCCTGCAAGGGCTGAAACACCAGCACAGCGCACAGCGCCATGACAATCAGGTGACCACGGGTGTAGATCACGGCGCTCAGGAGCGTCGAGCCGCCCTGGGCCGACTGCGGAACGAACATGATCGCCAGCATCCTCCCGGCTTCCGCCAGGTCCGGCGCGCGGAAGATGACCCATCCGACGGTGATCAGCAGAAAGGTCACCAGGACCCGGACCGGCGAAGGCAGGAAGGCATAGAACGGCCTTCGGCCGAGCAATCGCTCCACGACCAGCCAGGCCCCGTGCCAGGCGCCCCAGACGATGAAGGTCCAGCCGGCGCCGTGCCACAGGCCGCAAAGGAGAAAGACGATCATCAGATTGATGTAGGTCCGGCCCGTCCCGGCGCGATTGCCGCCGAGCGGGATGTACAGGTAGTCCCGCAGCCAGCCCGACAGCGAAATGTGCCAGCGGCGCCAGAAATCGCCGAAGCTGTCCGCTCGATACGGAGCGTCGAAGTTCCGGGGACAATCGAATCCGAACATCAGCCCGATCCCGATGGCCATCTCCGAATAGGCGGAAAAGTCGAAGTACAACTGGAACGAGTACGCCAGGGCGCCAAACCACGCATCCAGAGTGCCCGGCGACGCGGCGGCAAAGACCGCGTCCGCCACCTGAGCGACGCCGTCGGCCAGCAGGATCTTCTTGGCGAACCCGAGCATGAACAAGGCCACACCATGCGAGAATGTGTGCGGCGTCCGCCAGCGAGTGCGAAGCTGGTCAGCGAAGGTCGGTACGATCTCGCCCTTGGCGTCGATCGTGCCGAATCGCTGGATCGGGCCTGACAGAAGCTGCGGGAAAAACGAGACGTAGCAGGCGAAGTCCAATAGCGAACGGGCCGCCGGCGACCGGCCCCGGTAGACATCCACGATGTAGCTGATGACCTTGAAGGTGTAGAACGAGATTCCGACCGGCAGGACGATTCGCAGGATCGGCAAGGTGTCACGACCGGCAAAGCGCAGCAGGCTGTTGAGGCTCTCTCCAAGGAACGCCGTGTACTTGAAGATGCCCAAGACCACGAGATCAAGCGCAATAGCGCCGGCGGTCGTCAGCAATCGAACGCGGCGCGTGGAACTGCCCGTGATGAGGCGCGACAACGCATAATTGACGACGGTCAGACCAAAAAGAAGTAAAGTCAGCCGGGGGTCGATCCACGCATAAAACACGTAGCCGGCCACCAGCAGCAAGACGTTGCGGGCGGCCAGCCACCGGGCCGGCAGCATGTGATACAGCGCCAGCAGCACCGGCAGGAAGTAGAACAGGAAGATATGCGAGCTGAACGCCATGCTCTATCGCACGACCCGGTTTGTCCACAGGGCCCAGTAGACGGGGTCTTCCGTCTGCCCGAAATACTTGTTGATGATCCCGCCCATGTAATAGTCGTCGATCGGGACCTCCATCGCCAGGCGATGGACGTCGCCGACGCGGAACTGCTTCAGATTGCCGCCGATCTGCCCGACGCGGGCGTCGGCCGCCGCATCGCGCGGCTTGGCGGGATTGTACTGGCCGACATAGATCACGTCCTTGTCGACCTGGCCGCGATGTACGGTGAGGACCTTGTACTTCATCACGTGCGCGTAGTCATACAGAGGATCGTTGCGAACCTCGCCGGGGATCTCCAGCAGCTCGGCAGTCACTTCCACGCTGCCGAGGCTGGTCACCTGGGCGTCCACGCCTGGGTCCGTCTTCTTCGCACACGAGGCGCACAACATCGGGACAACAACAAAGGCACAACACATACGGGCCATACGGTGACGCATCATTTCACTCCTACATCGGCATAGGTCCAGCACGGCTCCCAGCCATCCACGAGTTGGAGAACCGGCGCCTCTTTGGCATCGGGATGCACCTTGCGCAGGTCCGGACTGGGACCGGCAATCGCCGGAGCATCCGCCATGCGCATCACGCAGATCGGCGCTCCGGCCCCCTCCGACCCGCCTCCATCCTGGGCGCAGCGCGTGAACAGCACGTATTTCGCATCGGGGGACAGCGCCCCGCCATAGATGTGATAGCCGTCTTCGCCGTAGATCATCTTCGCTCCGCCGCCCTCGCCATCGCTCATCCAAAGCTGCGTGAATCCATAGCCCTTCTGACCGGCGGGACGCGACGGGTAGATGATGTGCTTCGAGTCGGGAAACCAGTCCGGCGTGCAGCTCTGAAACTCCTGCACGATATTCAGCTCGCCTGTCTCGGCGTTCATCCGAACGACGGTCCACATGATCCGCGCGTTGGCGACGCCGCAGAACCACCGGCCGTCGGGCGACCAGAACAACTGCTGGTAGATGCCCTTGCGGGGCAACTGCCTGACCATCTGCTTTGTGTCGAGATCGACGATCTGAATCCCTTTCATCGTCAGGCAGGCGATCTGCGTGCCATCGGGCGACCACGACGCCCAGGGGTATTCCTTGTCGGCGCCGACCTGGACGGGAGCGGAGCCGTCGCCGGCCGCGATCATCAGTTCGCCCTGGAAGCCCCAGAGATCGTGATGGATGACCGTACCTTTGGCAAACCGGCGGTAGAGCAGCCGCCTGCCGTCGGCGGAAAATCGCGGGCCGCCTTCTTCGTGGTCCGGCGTGTTCGTGATGTTGCGGCGCTGGGAACCATCGGGACGCATCAGGAACAGGTCCCACGTCCCGTTCTCGCTGCTGCGCGCCGCGTACACAATCCATCCCTTCGAGCCGACCTCCGCGGCAAGCTCCGCCACGCCGGCATCGCCGGCGGCAAAGGCCGACATCATTTGCGCCACCGCGAGAAGCAAAACGATTCGTTTCATGACCATTGCGACTCCTTTCAGGCAGTTCGTAGTGTGCCCGTAAGGGCATCCATGCACATGAAGGTGGCGTCTTACGACGCCACTACAAACTGGGGGATCTTCATCAGGGCGCCGCCTTGGAGAGCCGACTCATGCGCAACGATTCCGGGCACGGTATACGCCAGCGCCTCGTAGATGTCCACGGTCGGACGGCGGTCGTGCGTCAGGGCATCGATGAACTCGTGGGTCAGGAACGTGTGCGAGCCGTGGTGGCCGCTGTCGTGCCGTAACGGCTCCGGCAGCATGTCCGTCTTCCACCAGTCGGGCTGCTCGTAGCGTTCCAGCTCGGGCAGGTCGCGGACGAAGCCGGCGTCGTCCTTCTCCTTGCGTCCCTCGGCCGAACGCACGATCACCGGCCCCAGGCCGTTGGGGTCGCCGCAATAGAAGCTCATCCTGTCGCCGATCCACTGGGCCCGCTCGGTGCCGCGATGGGCGCCCTTCCACCACACGTTGCAGCGGAAGGCGTGGCCGCGATCCGTCTTGAACATGGCCGATTCGTTCCAGAACGGATTGCGGTAGACGTTGTCCTTGCAGATCGGGTCGTCGTCGCCCCAGCCGTGGCAGACGACCTCGGTAAGCCGCTCGCCCGTGACGCCGGTCACGAAGGCGGTGCAGTGCGTCGGATAGTGCATGGGCGCCAGACCGTGCCGCCAGGTGCGCTTGCCGTTCTCGAAGTAAAGCACCTCCAGCCCGGCGTGCTGGTACTCGGCCTCATAGTACGTCACCGTGCCGAACTTGCCCTGCTGCTGGAACCGTCGCGCCGAGATCGTCGGTTGCTGGTAGTAGCTGGTCTCGGCCATCATGTAGGTCAGGCCGTACTTCTTCACTGCGTCGAGCAGACGTTCGGCCTCCTCGACCCCGCCGCCCAGCGAGGCCGGCACCGCCGAGATCGCGTGCTTGCCGTGCTTCATCACCTCGATCACGTGCTTGACGTGGTTCGGTCCCTCGGTGAACACGGCGACCGCATCGATGTTCCTATCGAGCACCAGCTCTTCAAGCGAGTTGTACGACTTGCTGCACCGGTAGGTGCGCATCAGGCCCTCGCGGCGCTCCGGCCGCAGGTCGCTGACCGCCTCGACCACGCAGTCGGGATGTTCGTGCCATTGAAAGCTCGTGCCGAACCCGCCGCCGACCACGCCGATTCGCACCTTCCTCGGCGCCGTGTTCACCGCCAGGGTCGAATACAGCGGCAGCGCCCCGCCGGCCAGGATGGCGCCGGTCTTGAGAAACTCTCGCCGCGAGCAGTCACGCGAGGCGTCCATCGGTTCCGCGGCTATCTTCTTCGCTCTACTCATATCTGTTTCTCCTGAAAAAGAAGATGTTTCAGATGCATAACCCACAGGCAACGTCAGTCGTGCTTGATCAGATGCCCGGCGACGTCCGCCCGGAAGGCAGGCGGCTCCAGCCGCAGCTTGCCACCGATAGCGCTCGCGTCGCCCTCGGCGAGCGGTTTGCCAGCGAGCGTATCCCACCACCGGATGGACCAGACGCCATCATCGACGCCGGCGAGCGTCACGGCGGCGCCCGTCACGGCGGGCGGCTCCGCCTCCTTGGCGCCGTTCGGCCAGTCGCAGGCCTTGTCCAGCAACCACACGAACGCTTCATCATGGGCGGCGACGCCAAAGGGTGTCATCTCGCCCTCGACGGCCTCGAATCTCGCCGGCTGTAGGTCCCCGCGTCCCATGCCGGTGTCCTTCAGGAACGCACTCAACGCCGACCAGTGCGAGTAGAGATCGGCGGTGTGGATGCTCTCCCACCACCAGGTCATCCCCGTGCCGGCGGCGCCGGTGAACGCGCCGCTCCAGATCGCCTGATGCAGCGCGCGGAAATGCGGATCCGTGTCGGGTTTCCACCCTCGCCAGTCGGTTCCGTATTCGCTGACAAAGAACGGCTTGTGGTACTTGGCGAAGAACCGCGCCGTTTTTTCAGCGGTCATGCGAGCAGGATGCTGTTCATTATACGAATGGTATTGGGCGAAATCCATCTCGGGCAGATCGTACAGGTCGGGCCGCTCGCTGCCGCCGGTGAAGCTCGATGAGATGAGGTGGTCGTACGGATCAAGAGCCCGCAACCGACGCCCCATCTCTTTGTGCCAGGCGACCACGTCCTCATGCTTCACGTAGGCGTATTCGTTGTCGATCTCGTTAAAGAACTCCCACGCCAGCACATTGGGGAAGGCCGACCAGCGCGCCACCATGTACCGCAGGCGCTTCTCGTAGAGCCGCCTGGCCTGCTCGTTGGTGAAGAACTCGTTCTGCGTCGCGCAGGGTCCGCCGTTGGCGGCGTTGTAGGGATGGCGAGGCCAGAAGTTGTTGCTGTTCCAGTAGTCGGGCTTGACCTCGAAGATGCCGTGGTAGTCGAAGCAGAGCATCACGAAGACGCCGGACCGCTCCGCCTCGGCCAGCACATAGTCCAGGCGCCAGGCGCTGTCCATTCGGTAGTGCAGCCGGTCGTCGCGATCCCACTCGATCCCGAACGCCTGCGGCCACATCCACAGCCGCATGTAGTTGATCCCCGCCTTGCGATAGGCGCCCAGCCAGTCATCGTAATCGTACGTCCCGCGCCGCCCGTGCCAGCAGACGCACAATCCATTGAGGAACAGCGGCGTCCCATCGTCCAGGCGGAAGTAGCGCTTGCCTTGTGGTTCCACGCGCGCCAGGCCCTGCCGCTTGCCGGCGGTGACGTTGACGGTCGCCTGTCCGCGTGACACCACCTTGCCGTCGCGCGTCACGGTCGCCGTCAGCGCGTGCCGACCCACCTCCGTCGCCAGCCAACGCAGCCGCCAGGATCCTTCCTCCTGCGATTCCAGCACTTCGCGACTGCCCTCCAACTTGCGGCTGAACGAGCGACAGTAGAACCCCGGAATTCGCAAGGTCCTTCCGGACGGCGTCGTGACTTCGAGATCCAGAGCAATGGAATCCGGATCGAACGGATTCTCGGCCGCCGTCACTGGCTCGACGATGATCTCGCCTCGCTCGTACACCTCCAGCGTCTCGGAGGAGAGTCTCAGCGTCAGTTCGGATGAGGTCTGGGCTCGCACACTGCCTGCCAACGTTCCTGCGATCAGGCAAAACCCAACGAGGAAGCCCACCGCCTTTCCAAGCAGCCGCTCGCGCATGATCATAGCAACCTCTCTGTTTCTTCCTGAATCACTGAACCGCGATCACGCGATGAATCTCCAGCGACGGCACCGTCAGGCGGATCTCGCCGGCACGATACTCGAACGGGATGGACTCCGCTCCGGGCTCCAGCGTGACTTTCGTGGGCTTGTCCTGCCCTCGGATGACGACTTGAAGCGGACCGACGGGCGTGATGGAATCGAAAAGCGGATTGTCCCGGTCCCAGTGCGCGCCTGAGGTGTTGACCAGATGGATGGTCAGTTTCCCGTCGAGCCGATTCACGGAGACATCGACATCGGGCGATCCTTTCACCTCCACCAGAGGCGTGGGGAAAAGCTGGCGGACCAGATCGCTCAGAAAGGCCCTCGCCTGGGGCGACCGATCGGCGAGGTATCCCCTGCTGAACGAGAAGTAGGTCGCGGCGATCTTTCCATCGCCCAGCGACGTAATTGACGCGGCGGCTTGCGAAGCAGAACTCGCATCGTTGGCGACGTGCAGTGTGCCGAAAGCCTGCGCGTTCGGCCCGAGAACCGGCGTTTGCGTCTCGTCGCGCGTTGCGTACAATCGGCCCTCGCACGCCAGATAGCGAGGCTCCTGCGTGTACTCGAGAGTAACGCCCAATTCAGGCGCAAAGACGGATGCGGCGGCTGGACCAACGATCAGCACATTGCCGCCGGTCTTTACGTAGTCCACCAGCTCCTCTTTGAACGCCGGCTCCAGATAGTCGCACTCGGCGATCACGATGAGCGGCCAAACCCTCATCCGACCGGCCAGGTGGTGTTCGCTGACGACATCGACCGACCACTGACTCTCGAGCAGCGCCTGCAAGGTGCCGCTGATCCGCGAGAGATCGCGATTGAACAGCCCGTTCATCTCGCGGTAGTGCCAAGCGGTCGAATAGAGCAAAGCCACCTGCGGCACGGGGGTCGCATGGTGACTGATCGCCTGCCGCTGCCGGCAGAACTTCGCGACCTCCGCCATCACGGGAAGATTCTCCTCGCGAATCGAGCCGTCCCGCTTCTGCGTGTGGTAGAACTGGAAACCGCCTCCGAGGGCCAGCACCACTGCGGCCTCGCGCTGCAACTGCGGCGATGATTTCTGCCTCGCTCCGTCCTTCGTAGGCCCCCGGGTGGCGAAACTCCAAGCCATCAGGTCCCATGGCTTGCCCTGGTGCGCCAGATACCGCGCCGACAGCCGGGCGCTATTGACGCTGTCCTCAGGCGAATAATCCCCCGAGAGCCAATCGACCGGGGCACAGACCGCCTCCGGCATGTGGTCCGTGAAAGCCCAGTTGCTGCAAAGCTGCATCGCCGGATGCGTTCTCCTCACCTCGCCGATGTAATATCGCAGATACTTGCGAAAGGCCTCTCGATTGAACTGGAGGAACTCGTACCAGTAGCGTTCTCCCGGCTTGCGAGGAACGGCGTCGATTCCCGTCGCGTCACGGAACGCCTTCAGAGCCGCCTCTCCGTAGTCCGGCTGCGACGCCCAGCATTCGCCGTCCACCCAGGCGCCGTCGACGCCGTAGTCGCCCGCCAGCTCCCGCAGTTGCGGAATCAGGAGTTGGTCGGCATAGGGTCCGAAGAACGAGGTCGCGTTCTTGTTCTTCGAGCCGTCGGCATTCGTCACCGCCCAGTCCGGATGAAGACGAATCGCCTCCGAATCCCAGACACCCGAGTAGTGCATGTACAGCGAGACGCCATGCTCGGCGGTGACTTGCCGCCAGAGTCGCAGCGGATCGCCGACGAAGCCCGGCGCCTGGTTGCCGACCTTGGTCGGATAGCTCGACAGGCCGGGATGCCCCTTGCAGTCGATCTGAATGTAATCGGGTCGGGTCTGGTCGATGACCTTCTCGATCATCTCTCGCGTCGTGTTCTTGCCGATCTCCGTGCAATCGGTTCCTGCGTGAAAGTCGAAGTGGAGGCCGAAGAAACTGTCGGCCCGTTTCAAACGAGACGGATGCTTCTTCGCCGAGGATGCATCCAGCCTCGCCTTGATCGCCTGAACCTGCGTCACCTGCTCGGCAGCGAACGACCCGACGGGCCCGGCCTGTGGATCGTAATTCGGACCCATGTCCAGCGCGACCACTCCGTCTTTAGCGAGCACCGCCCCCATCCACGTCGCCCACTGCTCGTCGGAGTAGCGAATGTCCCTGGCGCCCCAGCGCGAGCCGAGATACGTCAGGGCGTGCCACTGGGAACCGTCCACCCATCGGTCGGTCGGCACGAAGCCAAAGGGCTCGTTCAATTCCCCGGCGGTGTAGTCCTCCGCGTCGGTCCAGCGGATCAGCCTGACGCCAGGATTGAAGGTGACGATCGCCTTGGGGTTGCCGTGTTTGACCGCCGCCGCGTACACCTGCGCGATCGCCTCGTTGAAGCCGATGTGCTCGTAGCCGCCGTCGAACCACCAGCCGGCGACCCTGTCGCCATAGCGGTCGGACCACTCCTGGATCACCTGTGCCCACTTCTTCGCGAACTCGACCGTGATCGGCTGATCCTTGGGGCCCTGTGGCAGCCCAAAGGCCTCCTGCGCGCGAACATCGCGATTGGGCGCCTGGCACGGCAGGTACAGCATCAGCCTGATGCCTCTGGGCGCCAGCGCGCGGTACAGGTCCAGCGGCAGGTCGCGTGTCGAACAACGCTGCCCCGGCGCATAACCGGTGATGCGCTCGTAGGCGGAATTGGGCGAGTTCATGAACCCCGAATTTTGACCCAGGGTGAGCACGAAGTACTTCGCTCCCATGGTCGCCACCTGGTCGGCCAGCGCGTCGACGTCAAAATCCTCTACCCGCGCCAGCCCCTGGGCGTCGCCCGGCAGAAAGTGCATGAACACGCCACACCCCGCGTTCTTGAACCAGTCCGTGTTCGGGTTCCGGACCTCCGCGCGGGCGCAAATCGGCCGGCATAAGGCAAGGGCCGCCATCCCCACGCACATCGGGACCACACGCCATCGCATCACGTTCGGTTGCCTCATCGACATGATCGCCTCCCTATCCGGAGTCTGAAGAGCGAAATCACAGGACGGGCATCCCGACGCACGCCGCGATCGGGATCCGGCATCGATGCGAGTATAGCCGATTTCCCCACGACCGCCAGATGGAAACTGCTTGTCGCGCGCGGGGTCAGGCAGGATAATCACAATAGATGCCGGGACTGGCGAACCGCAGGCTGAGGTGGTAGACTCTGCACAACCATCCCCAAGCCCTGCGGGCTTGAGGCTGCCACCCTATCGTGACACGAGCCAATCAGGATCAGGAGAAGATCGATCATGGGCAGAAGCCAACGGAACGACACGTCACGTCGCGAGTTTCTCAAGAACACGGGCCGGATTGCCGCGGGATCGGCCTTTCTGGCGGCGGTGGCGCCGCGCGTCTACGCCGGCCAAGACAACACCATCCGCGTCGCACTGGTCGGCTGCGGCGGACGCGGCTCAGGCGCTGCGGCCAACGCGATGGCGGCCAAAGGCGGCCCGATCAAGCTGTACGCGATGGCCGACCTCTTCGCCGACCGGCTCCAGCGCAGCTACAAGGGCCTGCTCGATGCGGCCAGCGCCCCGAGAACCGGCGGCTCGGCCGACACGTGGATCATGGGCTACCAGGCCAATCAGATTGACGTCCCGCCGGAACGGCAGTTCCTCGGCTTCGACGCCTACCAGAAGGCCATCGATTGCCTGCGCCCGGGTGACGTGGTGATCCTGACGACGCCGGTAGCGTTCCGCTGGGTCCATTTCCGCTACGCGATCCAGAAGGGCATCAACGTCTTCATGGAGAAGCCGGTCACGGTGGATGGCCCGAGCACGCGGAAGATGCTCGAGCTCGCGACCGAATCGGAGCGGAAGAACCTCAAGGTGGGCGTCGGACTGATGTGCCGGCACTGCAAGGCCCGCTGGGAACTCTACGACCGCATTGCGTCCGGCCAGCTCGGCGACCTGCTGACCCTGCGCACCTACCGCCAGCACGGTCCGGCGGGATTCTACGGTCCCAACCAGAGCAGCGAGAGCGAGCTGCTCTGGCAGATCCGAAGCTACCTCGGCTTCTTCTGGGCCAGCGGCGGCCTCTTTCAGGACATCATCGCGCACAACGTCGACGAATGCTGCTGGATGAAAGGCGCCTGGCCGGTGAGGGCGCAAGGCTCCGGCGGTCGCTGCCATCGCGGCGGCGCGGTGGACCAGAACTTCGATCACTACGACGTCGAGTGCACGTTCGCCGACGGCGCCAAACTGTTCATCTACGTCCGCGCCATGGAAGGATGTCGCGGGGAATTCGCCAGCTACGCCCACGGAACCAAGGGCGCCGCGGTGATCTCGACCCACATGCACACGCCCGCCAAGTGCCGCATCTACAAGAGCCACGACTTGGCCAGGGGCAATCTCGTCTGGGCGTTTCCGCAGCCCGAGCCGAACCCCTATCAGCTCGAATGGGACGAGCTGATCGACGCGATTCGCAACGACAAGCCGTTCAATGAGGCCAAGCGGGGCACCGAGGCGGGCCTGGTCACCGCCATGGCGCGGCGCGCCGTCCACACCGGACAGGTCGTGACCTACGACGAGATGCTCAACTGCCAGGAGGAATTCGCCAAGGACGTGGACAAGCTGACCGCCGGTGCCGAGGCGCCCCTCCATCCCGGCCCCGACGGCATGTACCCCGCGCCGCAGCCCGGCCTCGTCAAAGACCGGGAATACGCATAGAATGCGTAGTTTGTAGTGGCGTCGTAAGACGCTATTCTCATCGTGTCTATGCCCTTACGGGCACACTACAAACAACCCCTACGGGGTGTCGAGGAGTGCCTCGCCGATCCTTCGCAGGAACTCGGAGTAGATCTGGTCGGTGAGCGGGACCTGACTCTGGTCGAGCCCCAGGCGAACGATCACCATGTTCCACTCGGGGACCACATACATGTCGTTGTTGTTGTAGCCGTTGGCCGAGAACGCCCCGGCCGGTGCGCCGGGCCACTTGCGACTGCCGTCCGGTTGGGTCCCGTTCGTCCACCAGTTGAAACCGTAGACGCCTCGTCCATCGGCGCCGCTGTCGCGCCAGAGCGGGATCGTGGCAGGCACCTGCGGCCGCGTCGCCGTCCTGACCCACTCGGTGCTGATCAACTGCCTGCCGTTCCAGTTGCCGCGGTTGAGAAACAGCAGTCCCAGCCGGGCCATCTGCCGGGCGGAGATGAAGATGTGGTTGTTGGAATTGCCCGAGCCGCCGTGAACGACGATCCCGTCGATCGGACCGAAGTTGCCCCAACGCCATTCGCCCGGGTCCATCCCGATGGGCTCGGCGATCCGCCGGCGAAACAGATCTTCGATCGGCTCGCCGGCGATGCGCGTCAGGACGTTGCCGAACTGGTTCATCGCGGAATCCCAGTACGCGTATTGCGTGCCGGGCGCGAACAGCGGCACGCCGCACGGGTCGAACGGCGTCGGGCTCGGGCCGTGCCGATAGCTGCCGCGAGGCTCGTCGTCGACGGCGCGGTAGCCGCTGGTCATGGTGGTGAAATGCCGCAGCGTCACGCCCGGATACGCGGAAGCCATCGCCGGCACGTGGTCCCCGGCCAGGGTCTCCAGCGTGGCCTTGCCGTCGTCGATCAGCAGGCCGAGCACGGTGCTGGTGAACGATTTGGTGCACGACCAGATGCCGTGGACCTCGCCTACCTCCGGCCCCTGCCAGATCGCGCAGCCGTGGCGAACGATCAGCATCTGATTCACGCCGTCGCGTCCGGCCTTGGAGCGCAGGAACTCGACCGCTTCGTCGAGCTTCGCGGCGTCCACGCCCTGCGATTGCGGCGTGGCCCGCTTCCAGTCGTCGGCCGGAAAGGCTGTGCGAGTCAGAAAGAGCACTGCATCGCCCGCGAACGGTGGCCGGAACTCGCGATCGCCCGCCTCTACTTCGATCGTCTCGACGGCAGTCTGCTCGCCCTTGCCCGGATCGAACCATTCGCACGTGTACGAGCCGGAAGGCAGGCGCACGGTGAACGAATCGCCCTGCCCTTCCGGCCGAAAAACGAGATACGTCTTTCCCGCCTCGGCCAGACAGTATTTCGTCGATGCGACGTCGATAACCGGCACGGTCCTCGCCAGGTCCATTCGCCGGGCAAACTGCCGGACGTAACCGAGGCTCTTGCGGATCGGGTCCCACTTCGGGTCCGAGCCCGGCCCGAGAACCTCGCCGTCGTACGGGTCCATAAAGATCGCGTTGTGCCCTCGCAGAAAGCTCTTCCAGACCCACGCTGGATTGCCGCCGATGCCCCAGAGATGATCGGTGTCGTTGATGACCACCTTTCGCCCGTCGGCCGCCGGCGGGTCGTCGCGGTAGCCGCCCTCGGGGTTGGGCGAAACCCAATCGGCGGGACTGTCGAACAACGTCTCATTCTCGCCGCCTCGGTACTGGAACGTCATGCCCACCGGATGCTGCTGGGGCAGCGTCGCCTCGCAGGCTTTGATGAATCGAATCATCCGGTACTGCCAGGCGGTCGAGGGCGGATGGTTCTCGTTCGAGATCTCGTACAGCACGTTGTCGAAGCCGTTGACCGTCTCGATCACCTTGCGAACGTACGCTTCCTGGATCGCGGTGACCGCCTCGTTGCCCAGCTCGTGGACCTCGATGCCCTTGCCGTCCTTGTCACCGTCGCCATCGATGCCGTTGATGTTGTTCTTCGGATGGAACGGATGGCCCTCCCAGGCGCCGGAGGCGAACTGGAGGCCCCAACCTTCGAACAGCATGACCGAGACGTAGATATTGTGCTCGCGTGCCAGCGCGATGCGCGACCTCAGACGTTCGAAGTACTCCGGGTCGAACTTCGTCAGATCGAACCTGGGCCTGCCGTCGAGGGCCTCGCCCGGGCCCGTCCGCGCATAGGGCAGCGGCGCGATCGTGTGCCGCTTGCTCTGCTGGTTGGCGGTCGTGTCCCACGTCACCAGTTCCCACGTCCACAGGCGGATGAAGTTGTGGTCAAGCCCGGCCATCCAGTCGACGTACTTCTCGAAGTCGAACGCCGGCGGCGGATCGGTGGTGCCCATGTCGACGAGGTTCGCCCAGGTGTGCGAGCCGGTCAGCAGGACGACCTGGCCCGTCGCGGCGTTCTGGAAATAGCGGGGATTCGCCGGACAGACCACCAGCGGCCCCATCGCTTCGGCCCCGACGACACCACAGAACCACGCCAGAATCAGTACCGTCGTAGGGGCGATGCATGCATCGCCCATCCCGCGTGATCGGAACAGCTTCATGGGAGAGTCCTTCCCTTTTGGATTTGCGATTTACGATGGAGCCACGCCTGAGGCGTACGAGGCCAAATCATAATTCGTAAATCGTAAATCGTAAATTCGAATGTCCGGCCTGCCACCCACTCTACCCACAGGATACCCGCTCTCCACGGCATGACGCAACCCAAAGCCGCCTGCAGGGGCAGACCGTGTCTGTGCGAATTTCGCGGCAAGCCCCGTTTTCCACCACGGAGCGCCCTGTGTGGCAGCGGCAAACGGAGCAAGGCGGAGTTTGCCGATGGCTTCGACGGCATGCGTATCACCATCGGCAAGCCTGCGCTTGCCGCTGCCACACGCCTGCCAGGATATTTTCACAGACACGGTTTCGCAACTTTGCGATTGCATCGCGACCGGGTGGGTGGGTAGATTCTGGGTATGAAGGGAACCGAGTAGGGGCGAATAATCATTCGCCCGTACCTGTCGCAGTCCAGCGAAGGAGTCGGCGTATGAAGAAGACCGCAACTACATTGACTGTCGTCCTGTCCGCCGCCGTATTGATCGCTACCGCCTGCCGAACCGAGACGGCGCAGGGGCAAGCCAATCCAACCCTGTCCGCCATGGCGTTTCGCAATCCGAGCCTGCCAATCGAAGAGCGGGTGGCGGACTTGATCGGGCGGATGACGCTCGCCGAGAAGGTCTCGCAGATGATGTACGACAGCCCGGCCATCGAGCGACTGGGCATCCCGGCGTACAACTGGTGGAACGAGTGCCTGCACGGCGTGGCGCGGGCCGGACGCGCCACCGTGTTCCCGCAGGCGATTGGCATGGCCGCAACGTTCGACGACGAGCTGCTGCTGCGCATCGCGAACGCGATCTCCGATGAGGCTCGCGCGATGTACCACGCGGCCGTCGACCGCGACATCCGCCTGCGCTACGGCGGCCTGACGTTCTGGACCCCGAACATCAACATCTTTCGCGACCCGCGATGGGGCCGCGGCCAGGAAACCTACGGAGAGGACCCGTACCTGACCAGCGTGATGGGCGCCGCCTTCGTCAAGGGCCTCCAGGGCAACCACCCCACGTATCTCAAAGTCGCCGCCTGCGCCAAGCACTACGCGGTACACAGCGGCCCCGAAGAGCTGCGTCACGAGTTCAACGCCGTAGCCGGCCCGAAGGACCTGTACGAGACGTACCTGCCCGCCTTCAAGGCGCTGGTCGACGCGAAGGTCGAGGCCGTGATGTGCGCGTACAACCGCACGAACGACGAGCCCTGCTGCGGCAGCAAGACGTTGCTCGGAGACATCCTGCGCGATCAGTGGGGCTTCCAGGGCCACATCGTTTCGGACTGCTGGGCGCTGGTGGATCTGCACGCCGGACACAAGGTGACCCGCACGCCCGCCGAGTCCGCCGCCATGGCGCTCAATCATGGTGTCAGCCTCAACTGCGGCAGTACCTTCCCTCACCTCGTCGAAGCGGTCGAGAAAGGACTGGCGACCGAGGAAACGATCGACGAGATGCTGGCGATCCTCCTGCGGACGCGGTTTAAGCTGGGCATGTTCGATCCGGCCGAGATGAATCCATACGCCAAGACTTCGACAGACGTGATCCGCTGTGAGAAGCACCGCCAGCTTGCGCGCGAAGCCGCGGCCAAATCCGTCGTCCTGCTGAAGAACCGCAACAACGTGCTGCCTTTGAAGAAGGACATGCGCTATCTCTACGTCACGGGACCCTGCGCGACCAGCGTCGACGCGCTGATGGGCAACTACTATGGCGTCAGCAGCGAAATGGTGACGATCCTCGAGGGCATCACCGGCAAGCTCAAACCGGGCAGCTTCATCCAATACAAGCCGGGCTTCCTGCTGGACCGCGAGAACATCAACCCGATCGACTGGACCACGGGCGATGCGCAGGCGGCCGACGCGATCGTGGTCGTGATGGGCATCACGGGTCTGCTCGAAGGCGAGGAGGGCGAATCCATCGCCTCGCCTCACAAAGGCGACCGCGTGGATATCGGATTGCCCGCCAACCAGGTCGGCTTCCTGCGCCGACTGCGCCAGGGCAACAGCAAGCCGATCATCGTGGTGCTGACCGCAGGCAGTCCACTGGCCATCGGCGAGGTCCACGAGCTGGCCGATGCGGTGCTGTACGCATGGTATCCGGGCGAGCAGGGCGGGCTGGCGGTGGCCGATCTGCTCTTTGGCGACGCGGCGCCGTCGGGACGACTGCCGCTGACCTTCCCGAACTCCGTCGATCAGTTGCCCCCGTACACGGACTATTCCATGGAGGGCCGAACGTACCGATACATGGCCGCCGAGCCGCTGTATCCGTTCGGCTTTGGCCTGAGCTACACGCAATTCGAGTACAGCGATCTGAAGCTGGACCGCGACGAGGTTCGCCAGGGCGACACCGTCCGCGCGACCGTCACGGTCCGGAACATCGGTCCGGTCGCGGCCGACGAGGTCGTGCAGTTGTATTTGATCGATCTGGAAGCGTCGGTGCGGACACCAGTCGCGGCGCTGAAGGGTTTCGGGCGGGTGCGCCTGGGACCGGGCCGACATCAGAGCGTCACGTTCGCAATCACGCCGGAGATGATGTGCCTTATCGACGAGAACGGCGACACCCGGCTCGAGCCGGGTCAGTTCAAAGTCACGATCGGCGGTTGCTCGCCCGGGTCCCGCGGCGCCGCCCTCGGCGCCGCCAGACCGGCGGAAGCGACCTTCACCGTGCAATAGGCGACAGGCCTGCGCCTGTCAATTGATGAATTTCTCAAGCGTCCTGGCTTCGAGGGGCGTGACGTCACAGGTTTGCACCTGAACCTCGCCTTGCGCATCGTGTTCGCCCTCGGAGGGTGTGTAGGCCAGCCGACAGATGAACACGCCGACCTCGCGGGTCTTGAGCTTGAGCGTCGGGGGCCAGAAGAGGTCCTCTTTGTGAACCAACTCCTTGCCGATGGCCTCGGTGGCCCGTCCGGAGAAGCCGAACAGCGCCAGTGTGATCGACTTGCGGCGGTGGTCGTTGACCGCGATCACCACGCCGGCGTCCTGTTCTTCTCGCACCCACGGACAAACCACCCAGTTGCCCCGGTCGTTGAGGAAGTGTACGCCGGGGGTGGTGCTGTCCTTCTGCTGGAACGGGTTGAAGGGCCCGCCGAAACAGCTCGGCGTATTCTGGTCGCTCTGGCGATACACGCTGAAGAACGGCACGCACGGCGGCCCGGAAGGAAGCGTGAACGGCTTGCACCCGAACAGGTCCGCCACGAAGAACTCCAGCAGGTAGTTGACGCGTTGGCTGCCAATGAGAATCACCGTGCCGGGTTGAGGATTCTGTTGCGTCTGTCGGAAGACCTCGCGGGTCCGGCTCATATCCTCGCTCAGAAGCTTCTGGTCCACAATGTGATCGGCAGGCGAGTACCGAAAGGGGAGGTACCGGAGGTTCAGGTGCGGCGCGGGCGTGCCCCCTTTCGTGCCGGCCGAGAGCTGCTGGACCATCTCGGAGGCCACCGTCGAGTCGCGGCGCGAAATCCACCGCCAGGTGACCTCGCTGGTGCTGACGGGCTGATACTCGCCCAGGAAGATCGTCACCTCGCCCCCCTGGCGGGCCATGGCGTTCCAGAGCGGCGCCCGTCCGATCCCGAACAGCCCGCCAGGCAGCTCGTCGGCGGGCACCTCCCTCTCCGCCAGCCAACCGCACAACCGGCTCAGCAGCACGAAGCTCACGCTGGCCGCCCGATCGTTGTAGAGCCGGGCGATCGTGTGCCGATTGACACCGGCCCAATCCGCCAGGTCGCCGATCACCCCGTGATAGTCAAGGCCGTAGCGGCCCAATAACTCCTTCAGACGGAATTCCACCTTCATGAGCGACTCTCCTATAGACAATGGCCCTTGACGAGACCCCTGCCCCTTCATTTGGCACATATTCTTGCCAAGCGTTGTGCCTTCGATGCCAAACATATGGCTAACATATTGGCCATTTCCTGGCGACCTGGTCAGTTGCCGCAGCCGGTGTCACTACCCCAACAGAAGCAGCTTCCTTGACCTGGCCGATCTATCTGACGTATGCTCTTTCCGGATTTCAAGTCCGTTCGTTCGGGAAAATGTAACCTGATGGTACCATATATCGGACGCTGGAAAAAGGCCAATAATTGTAGCGGCGGCACCTTACCCTGGCTGTTGCCGCTTCGCGTAAGCTGTCAGCCGACAGCCCTACGCGATACCTCATCGACCTTGCCATCCCCTGCCGAAACCAGCCAGAGGAGCTACCCATGCCGTGTTCGGACCGCGAACATGCTCTGTATCGTCTCGAAAACGCCCCCTACCGATCCCGCACCACCGATGCGGCCACGGAGCTGATCCTGCAGGATCCCTCGGAGAGCGCCGTGATCCGGGCCCTTCACGCCTCTCGGACGGCTCCCGTGGCGTTGGAGGCCCTCAGCGCCATGCAGACCGAATCGGACGACGTGTTCGAAGCGGTCACGCAGGCGATCGGCAGCGACCTGGCCAAGAGCTGGGCCCTGTTTGATAGCCTGCACCGCCTGCCCTGGTACGGCGGGATTCGGGCTTTTCTGAGTTTGCCCGACCCGCCGCAATCGTCCCCCTGTGCGTATGCCTTCTATATTCTCGCCCGCAACAAGATTTTCATCCCGCCCCACATCTCCGGCGACCCGTATGACCGGTGTTTCCATGCCATGTGGCGCCTGGTCTCCGCTGCCAAGGCCGGCGACTGGCGTCATCCCGACGACGGCATTCTCACGGTCCTTGAGATGATCGAGACCCATCTGAGCCACCCGGAGCCCGACGAATTCATCGTGTATTTCGCGGCTCTCGTGCTGGGTCAGATTGACTCTGTCGACGTGGTGACGAAGAACCTCAGATACCACAAGAAGCGGCGCAGTCATCCGGCCGCCCGGCGCGTGGCAGCTTTGGCGCTGTGTCACTTGAGAGACGCCTTGCCACCTGAACTACAGGGTGCGGCGCGACAGGACCATGCAGATTACGAGCATGCAACCTCCGGCATCCTCTCGCGCCTGGCGGCCGTTCCCGCGACGATGGCGTTACCCGTGATCAGCGCCGTGCTGGGTCTGTTCCGGAACACCGCCAGGGAATGACCGCCGCCTGTCACTGCATCACGCTGGTCCGTATCGCCGCGTGAACTCGCTGAAGAGCGCATCAAGTTCTGCCGGCGGCGGAGATTGCTCGATGAGAATTGCCAAGCCTTCGGGCCTCAGCGACTCGGCGAGCGTCAGCACTTCCTGGGCCGGGCAGAAGATCAGCAGCGACCTGCCCTTGCTCTGAATCCGTCTGAGCATGTCCAACCACGCCAGGGCCGATGGACTGCCCGCGCCCGGCGTGAACTGGATCGCATCGATCTCGGTGACCTCCAGCAACGCATCGATATGTCTGGCGGCATCGGGCCCGTCGAGGTGAAAGACGGCGCGGCCGGCCGCCGCCGCCTCCCGCGCGATCTCCGGCAGGAACAATTCGCGAAAATGCCTCGGCCCGATCAGGGCGTTGAAATCGCACGCGGGCACCGCATACGGACGGTTCGACCACAGCCCCAGCCAGTGAATCAGTCCCGCGCCCTGTTCGAGTGCAAGGGCATACAAACGTGTGAAGGCCTTCTGCCAGCTTGCGTAGATCGCATCGACCGCAGATTTGATCGTCTGGGGCCGGGTGACGACGTCCAGGCACAGTTGCTCCGAACCGCGAAGGTTCAAGAGCACGTCCGCCGCCGCACCGAGGTCCGGCGTGCAGAGGAGGTACCGCCCCGCCGCATCGCGCGCTACTCGCTGCGTCAAATCGCGCAGCAGACGCCAGTCCGGATGATCGTCACGGATCGTCCAGTCCGGCGCGTTCGACCAGTCGTCGCCGATGAACGCGTGCGTCCAGCTCGTGTCGGAGCGCACCTCCCGCCGACCTCCGAGAAGACTGCCCAGCAGCACGGGCCCGAAGTCCACGCGAATACGAGGCAGCATGTCACCGACCCGGTGCATCTGCTGTATGTCGAGAATCTTCTCGTGAAACCAGGCATCGGGCTCGTGCATCAGTTCCAGCCGGCGCGTCATGGCCCGCTCCGGACGCGTGTCGGCCTCGGCCAGGAACACGGGCCGATCGAGCAGCTCGTGACGCCACCAGGCCTCCAGGCGCTGTGCGATCCGCGGGAAGTCCTCACAGAATTCCAGTGGTTGCCGAGCGATCGCTGTCAGCCCATCGGTCCACAAAGGGATCTGTTCCATCGGCATATTCATCAACCTCTCAGGAGCGCCTGCATCACCACCACGCACAACACACAGATCGCCAATGTCACAAGAAAGCCCAACCATGTCTGGCGCGTGGGCTTGACGACGAACAGCCCGCCGGCAGTGAGCCATCGCTGCGACGGTGGGACCGCCTCGTCGAGCGGCAAAGCGAGTTTCGCCTCCTGACCGATGGGCACGTAAATCTTCGTGAGGAAACGTTCGAGGGTTTCGCGGTTCGGCGGGCGCGTGACGAGGCTGCCGACGATCCCCGCGACAACGCCGGCCAGGATCGGCACCGCGATGGTCACGTGCCGGGGCAAACCGCCGACATAGCGTGTGATCACAAAGGCCGCGACCGCCGAGATCGTGCTGCAGAACATGCCGGCAGTGTTCATCCGTCGCCAGAGAATCCCCATCGCGGTCGAGACGCCCACCAGGCTGAGAATGTTGAAGTAGTCCAGGATCGCGCTGACCACGCTCTGTCGCATGAGCACCGCCACGACCAGCGAGATCAGCACGACGACCACGCCGGCGATGCGCGTGACACGCACCACTTGCCATTCGTCGGCATCGGGCCGGATGTGGACGCGGTAGATGTTCTCGGAGAACAGCCCGGCCACCGTGATCTGAAACGCGTCGCCCGACGACATGGCCGCCGCCAGGACGCAGGCGAGCATCACGCCCTGCAGGGCGGGCGAGAGCAGCATGCGGATCGAGTCTCCGAAGGCGGCGTCGGGATGGATCGCCGAGCCGGTTTCGAGCAGGTAGGCCAGCCAGGCCAGACCCAGCAGGCACCAGCCGATGGTGCAGATTCGCTTGAGCATGTTGCCGTAGGTAAAGCCGACCCGCCCTTCCCACTCGGTGCGGCCCGCCCCGCAGATCGGGATCAGGTGCGGAAACGCCAGCGCGCTCAGCGGCGCGTTGATGCACAGCAGGATCACCGTCCACAGATCGAACACGCCCGGATCGAACAGGCTCAGCAGATTGCCCAGGTCCGTCCGAGCCGCCAGCGTCTGGCGCATGCCTGCCAGACCGCCGACCTCTTTGAGGTTCAGCGCCATCGGGATCGCGATCACCGACAGCGCGATGATCATCAGGCCCTGAACCATGTCCGTGCGAATCGCGGCAACGATGCCGCCCCAGTAGCTATACACGAGGAAGACCGCCGTGGTCACCAGCAGAATCCCGAAGAACCACGCTTCGCTTTCCCGCTCGCTCGACGCGGTCGCCTCGGCTTGGCCCGAGTCGGCGGTCGCTTTCTGCGACTGCACCGAGACCGCCTCCACCGTCGCCTTGCCCATCAGTCCCTGCGCGGTCCGCGCGGTCGCCAGCAGGACGCTGGCCAGGCAGACGATCATCCCGGTGGCGGCCACGACGATGTACAGGGCGCTGGCGGGCCTGCCGAACCGCTCCTGGAAGAAATCGGCCAGCGTCAGGCACCGCATCCGGCGGACGATCGGCGCGATCAGCCAGTAGAAAGGCGTGCCGAACATCCACATCCACGAGACCCAGATGCCCGAGGCGCCGCCGGAGACCGTCTTGCTCACGACGCCTGCGACGTCGCCCGGATTGGTTCCGGCGCCGAACGCGTGCATCACCATCATCCAGACGCCGAACCGCCGATGGCCCAGCAGATAGCCCTCCTGATCCCGCACGTCCCGCTTACTCCACCAGCCCAGCAGCAACATGGCGGCGAAGTACACCACCAGGACCATCCACACCGCCGCGTGCAATCCGAGAAACACCATCGCATCTCCAGTCAACGCCCGGCTCCTTTTCGTCACCTCCACCGGACCGCCATCCTATCGAGTATAGAATAGCCCCGTCAACCACAGACCTGTCGTTCGTAGTGTGCCCGTAACGGCATACTGTCCCGTCGCGAGCATATCGCCTAATCCCGATGCGCATCGGGATCACTACGAACACGTCTATCGGCTCGGGTATCGCGTCTGCAGGGCGGTCAATTCGGCGCGGGTGATCGGGGTCATGCTGCAGTGCCTGGCGCCGCCCGCTACCGCCAGCACCATCACATGTCTCACAGGTGACCTCTTCCTGCACATATACTTTGATCCGCTCCTGACTGCCGCACTGTCACCCCGAGCGGAACGAAGTGCCGCCGAGGGGTCTGGCCAAGGACCCTAAGCGCTGCTCGTTCACAGCCAGATCCCTTCGGCAAGCTCAGGGCAGGCTCTTCGACCGCCCCATTCGACTTCGCTCAGAGCCTGCCCTGAACGCAGTTGAAGGGGCTGAAGGCTGCGCTCCACTCAGGAGGACGAGTTGGCCAGAGGGCAATTCACGTTCCTCCTCAGTTCTTCGCACGGGCATCCAGCTTCGTGAAGAAGTCACGGAAGATCGGGTCGCGATGTACGAAGTTCACCGCGCGGATCAGGTGCCGGGAGTGGTCGAAGCTGAACGTGTAATTGTCCGTGACGATCGGGCTGTGTACGAGATCGGAAGGCAGCCAGCGGTCGTTGACGAGCCAAGCGATAGCCGTCATGTCCCAGAGGACCTTGGACCAGGCGAAGTGGTCCTTGTGATAACCCTTGAAGATCTCCAGCAGGTAATCGCCGATCGCGCCGCGACCGCCGACGTACCGCTCCATCTCCGGCACCGTCGTGGTGAAATGCGTCACGATGGGCGTGCAGGGCAATTGCACCAGCGGCACGCCGCTGTCGAATACAACGCGGGAGGCCTTCAGGTCCTGCATGTAGTTGAACTCGCGTTGATGGGGCCAGTGGTGCCCGTTGCCGCCCAGCCAGACCACCACGATATTGCGGATAATGGAAGGCTCGATCAGGATCGCGTTGCTGACGTTGGTGATGGCGCCGACGGCGGCGACGTAGAGCGGATCGTCGGGACTGCTCTTCTTCGCCCGCTCGATGAGGTCCATGGCCGCCGGACTGCGCTCAGGCGACTTCACGTCGGCCAGGTACTTCGTGCTGCCCTTGAATGCGAAGCCGTCGGGCGAACGGTCCAGCTTGCTCAGGATGCGAAGGATCTCCTCGTGGCTCTTCTCCATGCCGTCGCCGGGACCGGTCGAGCGGTTGTTGTGGAACGGAGCGGCGTACACCGCCTGAACGTCCAGCTCGGGCGAGATCAGCGCGTAGACCAGGGCGAACTGATCGTCGATCTCGTTGTAGGTGTCGGTATCGAAGACCATGCGAACCGGTCGCTTCGTCGGATGCCGGAGCATCTCGATCCGCCGGCCCTCGGCAATTGCAGGATACTCCTGCGCGAATACGGCCCCCGCCATCGTCGCCAGATTCACAAGCAGAAACCTGCCAATCCACCCTTTCATCGGTTCTCCTTTCGTCGAAATCTTTCGGTCACTCACGGCGACCATGATCCGGACTCCAGGATCGGCCAAGCGCGCACGCCAGTCAACGCTTTTCTCGACTCGTCGAGAAGCCGGTGGCAGCGGCGCCAAGACAGCTCTGGGTCGAAATCGATGCGAGAAGACGGTCTTTCAGACACTGTGATGGGTTCGCGCCGCTGCTTCGTCACGTGCCCGCAGCAGCACGTCGCGCACGCGCTCCGGATCGACGACGCCGTAGAGCGAGGCCTCCGGAACCGCTTGCCCGGTGCCCGCGGTCTGGATGCGCAGCTCCCAGATTCCGCACCAGCGCAGTAGAGGGCCCTGGACCAGCACCACATCCGTGACGCGGTCCAGCGGAATCGCTTTTCGCTTCAGAAAGAACACGCCCTGATCGACTCGCAGCGTGCTGCCGTCGAGCCAGTAGCGAAGGGCCTCGGCCTGCCGGCGCGACAGCCAGGGGCCCAGTGTGAGCGCGAAGAGAATGGCAACAGCCAGGCCGATGCCGAGGAACCAAATGCCAACGATGATAATGAAGAGAATCTGCGCCCAATAGAAGTAGCGAGTCGTCGCCTCGCGCTGCACCGCGAATTCGTTCGCATTATCCATGTTTATCGTTCCCTATTTGCCCTGTCTCTTGCCTTGGGCATACATGCTCCAAAGGCGTCCAGAACCGCCGGACCCGGCCAGCCCGTCTATAGGAAGAGACGCCGTAGACCACCCAGAAGATCGAGGCCAATTGCGAATTTTTCACGGTTCCAGCGTCAGGGGGCAGCGGACGCGGAAGGTCGTGCCCTCGTCGGGAGAACTGGTGAACGAGACGCTGCCTTTGAGATAGCGTTCGGTCAGCAGACGGACGCTGTAGGTACCCAGGCCCCGGCCGGCGCCCTTCGTCGAAAACGATCGCTGGAAAAGCTGCAACTGGACGTCGCGAGGCATGAAGCCCTCGTTGCGAACCCAGAACTCGGCCGCGTCGCCGTCGGCGGAGCAGCCCGCCGTGACAGTCTGCCCCTCCCGCGAGGCCTCCAGTGCGTTCTTGATCAGGTTGCACACCACGCGCATCAACAAAACGCGGTCACTGACCACCGTCGCATCCCGGGCCCGTTCGTCGATCTGCAGCACGCGATCGAGGGCCACCGGATGACCGCGGTATAGCTCGACCGCGTCCCGCAGCACTGCCAGAGTCCCCACCTGGGCCGGCGTCAGAACCAGTTCGCCGCTTTCGGCTTGCAGCAGCGTGCGCTGGGCTCCGATTTCCTCGTTCAACTCGCGAGACAGACGCCGAATGTCCTCAAGGTGGTGCTCCCGCTCCTCAAGGCCGGCCTTCTGGAGGAAACCGATGGACCAGGAAAGGCCGCACGCGACATTGTGGATATCGTGCAGGAAGATGCGTTCGAGCGCCTGCCGCCGCTTCTCGTGACTGATGTCCAGAGCCGCGAAGACCGAAAACCGCTCGCCCTCCACTTTCACGGGACTGGCCCAGACCCGCAGATCGAGGGCTTCGTGCGTCTTGCCGCGAAGGATGCGGCACTCGCGAACGTCGGCGTCGCCCTGCTGGCTGGCCAGAATGGCCCCGACGGCGCCGCACTTGCTGCAGAACTCCGTGACCCCGCAGCCACCCGGATCTCTGGAGGCGTGAATGCACCCCAGCGCCTCGCCGGGCCGAAGTCCGTAGACGTCATCTCTCTGTTTATCCGGATACACCAGGTCCATGAAGCGGTCGTTGGCGAAGACGATTTGCCGCCGGGCGTTGAGCACAACCAGCGCGCACGGCACGACTTCCGGCAGCACACGCAGCAACGTGCGTTCGCTGAACAGGCGAGACTGCCGCTTGACCTCCGTGGCCACGGCGCGCTCGGCCGGGGCAAATTGGGTCGAGTCCGGCTTCAGTTCCATCGATCACTCTCTTCAATCAGACAACCTCCATGATGCCATAGATGCCGCTCAAGAGCAAGACCAATCCAGCCCGACTTCAATCGCGCGGGCGAAACATAGGGGCAGGCTTTCTGCGTGACGCGCCGGCGTTGACATGCCTTATGAGATTGAGCGGAATCACGAAGTCACAACAGGACTTTCTGAAAGGGTAGGACTATGGTGCGGAATCTCAAGTGCTTGTCGATCGCCGCCTGTATCGCCTTGCTCGCGACGGCTCTGATCCACGGACCGACGCAGAGGCCGGCCCAGGCGCAGCAACAGCCCGGCGAGCCGCAGAGCGACCAGGCCCAGGCGGCCACCATCCTGCTGGAGGCCTTCGTCGTCGAGGTGAACCTGCCGACCCTGGCCGAATTGGGCGCCAGCCCCATCGGCCGCTCGCCGCACAACGTCAGCGTCGAGAACATCCTCGCATGCCTGGAGAACCGGCAGGCCCGCGTCGTTGCCGGCGCCAGGAAAGCCGCTCGGGACCAGAGGGAAAGCAAAGTCCGGGCGACACACACCACGTACGTCAGACGGGATGGACCTCCACAAAGGAGCTATGCGCCCTATGAGAGCGGCACGGCACTTTCGGTTCATGCGACCATCTTGTCAGAACGGTCGGTAGAGATCCTCTACAGCTTGTCGTGCAGCGTCTTCGCCCCGCGCTCGGAGGCGGAAGATGGCCCGCCGGACACGGAATCGTGGGACTGGCAGGGAAGCATCGTGCTCAGGCCGGGTGAGCCCGCGATTGCGGCGGCCACGCAGGATTGCCAGCGGGTCGTGTTCCTGATGCTCACCGCTCACGTTCAGGATCGGTGAGAGCCGAACGGAGGCGGCGGAAGGCACGTGCGGCCTGGCACGGATCGGCGGCGGTCATGATCGCCGAGATCACCGCCAGGCCGTCGGCGCCGGCTTGAAGAACGTCCGCTGCATTTGCGATGTTGATGCCTCCGATCGCCACCAAGGGCTTGTCAGCCAATCTCCGAATCGCTCGTACGCCCTCGAGGCCCAGCGGTGCCGCCGTGTCGGTCTTGGTCGGCGTCGCGAAGACGGGGCTGGCGGCTATGTAGTCGATCTCCAACCGCGCCGCCGCCCGCGCCTGCTCGACGCTCTCGACAGACAGCCCGATGATCGCATCGGGCCCCAGCGTCTCGCGGGCTTCCTCGACCGATGCATCCGACTGGCCCAGGTGAACGCCGTCGGCGTTCGCCTGCCGCGCCACGGCAATGTTGTCGTTGACGATCAGCGGCGCGCCTCGTGCATGGCAGATATCCCGCAGCACGCACGCTTCCTCGACGAACGGCTCATGAGCCAGCGTCTTCTCGCGTAGTTGCACGAGCGTCACACCGCCGTCGAGCGCGAGCCGCACGACCTCGGCGACTCCTCGCGCTCCGGCCAAGTCGCGGTCCGTCACGAGATACAGGAACGGATCGAACGCCCTGCTCATTGTTCCACCCGCAACCGCGAGGCGATCTTCTCCTCATCGAGGTCATACAACGCGTCGAGGAAGTGCATCCTCAGGCTGCCCGGCCCGCCGCTGACGTCGCGCGCCAGTTCTCCTGCGATACCCATCACCGCCATCGCGTGGGCCGATGCCAGAAAGGGATCGGGCTGGACCGCCAGAAACGCTCCGACCAAGGCCGTCGCGGTGCAGCCCATGCCCGTGACGCGGGTCATCAGCGCGCAGCCGTTGGCCAGCACGCATCGCCGGTCGCGGCCGACGACCACGTCCTTCTCGCCGCTGATGACAACGACGTCGCACAGCGCCGTCAGGCCGGCCGCAGCGTCGGCGACCTTGAGCGACTCGTCCAGACTATCGACGCCCTTCGTCCGTCCGGCCGCCCCCGCCAGCGCGGCAATCTCCGACGCGTTGCCTCGGATGACAGACACGCCCTCCGCCTCCACCAGACGTCGCGCGGTCTGCGTCCGCAGGCGGGTGGCGCCGGCGCCGACCGGGTCGAACACCACGGGCTTGCCGTGCTTGCGCGCCGCGTCCAGCGTCGCTGTCATGCTGGCGATCCACGAGTCGTCCAGCGTCCCCATATTCAAAACGACCGCCCCCGCCAGGGCCGCCATCTCCTCGACCTCTTCGACGGCGTGGGCCATCACGGGCGAGGCCCCCAGCGCCAGCAGCGCGTTGGCCGTCAGGTCCATCACCACCCAGTTCGTTACGTTGTGCACCAGCGGCGCGCGGGCCCGAATCGCCGCCACGTCCGCCCATACTCGACCTGGGTCAATCATGTCCGCCTTTCCGCCATGTCTACATTCATCTCCGGCGTAGGTAGGATCACCTTCGCCTTACGCGTCTTGTACTCGAAGACTCCACGATTCGCCACCATTATGAAACGGGAAACGAGATGCGGGACAGGGAAGGAACGGATCAGTCGGGCTCGGCCAGGAGTTGCTGGATGCGGCTCCGCATCCACTTCTCGCCTTCGACGCCCTGCCAGTTCATCTCGCCGTACCACCAGTAGCGGACGAACCCGCGTTTGTCGATCAGGTAAACGCTGGGCCAGACGCGGTTGGCCCACGCATCCCAGTTGGCGCTGCTGTTATCAACGGCCACCGGGTAGGCGATGCCGGCCTCGACCGCCTTTCGGCGCACGTCCTCGACGACGCGTTCGCCCGGCGTCTCCGGCCGATGGATGCCGACGATCTTGAAGTGGTCGGCGGCGAACTGCGCATGCCATCCGTTGTAGTAAGGCAGGTTGCGGATGCAATTGATGCAGCCGAATGTGTAGAAGTGCACCGCCACAACGTGGCCCCGCAGTTGCGCCAGCGTCAGCGGAGTCGAGTTGATCCAGGTCTCCACGTCACGGAGTTCCGGGGCCAGACAGGCGATCGGCTCGATGCGCGAGAAGTCGAAGGGCCGGCCCATCAGCGCCACCAGCAGGTTGCGCTGGGAATCACCCAGCACCGCCAGAATCTCGCGCTCGGCCCGGTCCTTGTAGCTCCAGACGGCTGCCACGCCCCCTGTGGCCAGACTGCGGCGATGGAGCACTGCCAGTTCGGCGTTCAGTACACCAAGGGCGGCCCGCATCTTTTCCGCCTGGACGGCGGACAGCTTCAAACGGCCGGCGACCGCAGGTTCCAGAATGCCCTGAATACCCTGTGCCCGCAGGGTGATCTGGTCGAGTCGCTCGATCTGCGGCTTCGACAGGATGGCGCCAAGTGCCTGTCTCAATTGCGTGATGAGCCGGTCGGCCGGATCGTTGCGCGCGGAGGCGGGCAGGTCGCGCAGACGCCACAGAGGCAGCTCGACCTGCGCAAGTGCTTCGTCCACCGCCTGGATCTGGTCGTGGCGAAGCCCCAACTCGGCGCGAAGCGCCGAGTCGCGCAGCAGCATCGTCAGAGGGTGCGGGATCGAACGAAGCGTCTGGGTGTCGGCTGCGAACGAAAACCGAACAAGGGACAGGAGAAGCATCGCCGCCACGGCAGGGCTGCATGGATCCCAGGTGCTGTGTGCAGCGGCTCGCTTCGTCCTGTCCCGTTCAATCGTTTCCATCGACGAATGCCCCCTGCCAAATGCGGGATTCCGTCTGCGCTGGACAACATCGTCCGCCATTTTTACGGTTTGCTGGCCCGGGGAGTTCGACTCGCACGCCGAGAACGACAAAGCACGCTGACTGCGAATTTTCGCAGAACACCGGCGTGCAGCAGGAGTAGATTCGAGTTACCGAAGTCCGCGTCGTACGAGTTTCTGTGAAAATATCCTGGCAGGCGTGTGGCAGCGGCAAACGGAGCAAGGCGGAGTTTGCCGATGGCTTCGACGGCGCGCGTACCACCATCGGCAAGCCTGCGCTTGCCGCTGCCACACATGGCGCTCCGTGCTGGAAAACAGGCCTTGCCGCGAAATTCGCACAGACACTCGTGCGACGGTGCGGATCTGTAAATAAGACTATTGTGATCCTATCTCAGGTATCGTTCATAGTCTCTGTTATCCGATGGATGTGAGGTGTCAGAGATGGAGCCAACCCTTCTGAATGCAGAGCGGTCTGAGGCGTTCGCCCGGCGGCTGCTCGACATCTTGAACGACGGCGCTCTTGCCGTGATGATCTCTCTGGGGCACCGCACAGGACTCTTCGACACTCTGCGCGACCTGCCTCCTTCGACCAGCGAGGAAATCGCGGACGCCGCCGGTCTGAACGAGCGATACGTTCGCGAATGGCTCGGCGCCATGCTCGCCGGCAGGATCATCGAGTGCGACGAGGACGGGGCGCGTTTCTCGCTGCCGCCGGAACGTGCAGCGTCACTGACGAGGCAAGCAACGCCCGATAACATCGCGGTCTTCGCGCAGTATATCCCGCTGCTGGGCACTGTCGAGGACGAGATTCTCGAATGCTTCCGCAGGGGAGGCGGCCTGTCGTACGCACGGTACAAGCGCTTCAATGAGGTGATGGCCGAAGACAGCGGGCAAACGATCGTGGCGGTGCTGATCGACCGCATCCTGCCTCTGGTGCCGGGTCTGGTCGACGCGTTGCGATACGGCATCTCCGTCCTCGACGTCGGGTGTGGGAGCGGACGGGCGCTGAACCGGATGGCCCGCGAGTTCCCCCACAGCCGCTTCACAGGGTACGACCTGCTCGAAGAGGCGATCGAAGCGGGCCGGACCGAGGCGGAGAGACGCGGCCTGACCAACGTGACATTTGAGCAGCACGACCTGACCGTGTACGAGTGGCCCGAGCAGTACGACTTCATCACGGCGTTCGACGCCATCCACGATCAGGCCCGGCCCGACCGGGTGCTGGCCGCCATCGCGCAGGCCCTCAAACCCAACGGCGTCTTTCTCATGCAGGACATTGCGGCTTCCAGCCACATGCACGAGAACCGCAATCATCCGGCCGGGCCCCTGCTGTACACGATCTCGTGTCTGCACTGCATGCCGGTTTCGCTGGCGCAGGGCGGCCTCGGGCTCGGCGCCATGTGGGGCCGCCACACCGCCTGCGATATGCTCCGGGCCGCCGGCTTCACCGGCATCCGGATGCGGCAACTGCCCCACGACTTCCAGAACAGCTACTTCATCGCCTCCAAACAACCGCTGGCGAGCCGGAAGAACGTCCGCGCCGCCGCCACGGCCGGCCAATCGCGCGCAGTCGGTGACGAACATCCCTTGAAGGTCGGCACGGTCTGACGGACACGACGACGTCAACAACCTCAGCAAACAGCCAGCGGCCCCTCGGCGGATCTCCCGGCCTGTGTGTGAAAACATCCTGGCAACCGTGTGGCAGCCTCAAGGCGGAGCCTTGGGGATGGCTGACACGATTTCGGTCTGAGTATTGAGAGGCAGTGGTGCTCTCCGCCATCCCCAAGTCCTGCGGACTTGAGGCTGCCACCCAGACGCTTCAACGACTCATCGGTGGCGATGCCCGAAAACGTGCACGGACACCTCCCGGCGGGTGCACTTGGTGTTTGTAGGTAGACCTTCACGGGGGGTTGCAGTCGACCTTGTCATTCCGACCGGAGCGCAGCGTTGTGGAGGAATCTGGCGGCGAAGGGGCTATTGCCTTATCCTCGGCCAGATTTCCCCGTGCGGGCTTCGCCCCATTCGACTTCGCTCAGAGCCTGCCCTGAACGCAGTTGAAGGGGCAAGCTCTTGGTCGGAATGACATCCGTCACGCTCTCCGACATGACAAAACCCGCTTCCTGGCCTCGGCAGGAACCTACCTACAGACATGCAGTGCCCCCCCTGGCTCGGCGTGCCATCGGACCATTGCCAAGGCAGCAAAGGCTGGTATGATGAGCGGTCTTGCACTGGATGGCACAAAGTTTCTGGAGTCGCGGCGATGCTGGTATATGGACTCATGGCAGTTGGATTCGTCTTCGTGATCAAGGGGGCCGACCTGTTTGTCAGCGGGGCCTCGGCGCTGGCCCGGCGTCTGCACGTCTCGGACCTGGCCATCGGTCTGACGGTGGTGGCGTTCGGGACCTCCCTGCCGGAGCTGGCCGTCAACGTGACCGCCAGCATCCGGGGCGACGCCGGCATCACCATCGGCAACATCCTGGGCAGCAACATCGCCAACATCCTGCTGATCCTCGGCGTCGCCGGCGTAATCTTGCCGCTGGCGGTGACGAAGGGCACCGTCTGGAAGGAGATCCCGCTGAGTCTGCTGGCCGCCCTGCTGGTCGGCATCCTGGCCAACGACCTGATCATCGACGGGGCCGGCCCCTCGCGTCTGACGCGCATCGACGGTCTCGTGCTGCTGTGCTTCTTCGTTATCTTCTTGTACTACACCGCCGGTATCGCCCGGGTGGAGGGCATTCCCGCAGGGCCGCGCCAGGACGTGCAGGCCGCGTGGAAGACGGTGGTGTTGATGGTCGCGGGATTCATCGGATTGCTCCTCGGCAGCATGTGGGTGGTCGAAGGGGCGGTGAAGCTGGCCACGGCGCTGGGCGTGCAACAGACGGTGATCGGCCTGACCATCGTTGCAGTCGGGACCTCGCTGCCGGAGCTGGCCACCTCGGCCGCAGCCGCCTACCGAAAGAACCCCGAGATCGCCATCGGCAACGTCGTCGGCTCCAACATCTTCAACATCTTCTTCATCCTCGGCGTCAGTTCGCTGATCCGCCCCATTCCTTTCGAGCCCAGGGCAAACGTGGACATCGGCGCCGCGATCGTCGCCAGTGGACTGTTGTTTGCGTGCATGTTCACCAGCAAGGAGCATATTCTCGACCGGCGGGAAGCTGCACTCTTCCTGGTCCTGTACACGATCTATGTCACAGCGACGGTCGTCTGGCTGAACTAGCGCATAGGCTCTCTAACGGATGCAGAAAGATCGAAGAGGCACAGCCCCATGTTGAACAACATGCTGTTGGCGTTCATTCCGGTTTTCGTCGCGGTCGACGCGATCGGCACGCTGCCGATTCTAACGTCACTGACCCAAGGTCTCGACCCCAGACAGAAGCACCGCATCATCCTCCAGTCGATGCTCACAGCGCTATGCCTGTCCGTCGCGTTCATCCTTGTGGGCAAGCTCGTCTTTCGGGCGTTGGGGATCACGATGGGCGACTTCATGATCGCCGGCGGCGTGATCCTCTTCTGCCTGGCCATCATCGACATCGTCAACCCGGTCAAACGACGACGGATGCCCGACAGCGACTTCGGCGTCGTCCCCCTGGGCACGCCGCTGCTGGCCGGTCCGGCGGTGCTGACCACGTCCATGCTGGCGGTCTCGGAGTACGGCCTGCTGCCCACCCTGATCTCGGTCGTCGCCAACATCCTGCTGGCCGGACTGCTCTTTCGGTCCTCCCTGGTCGCGATCAAGCTGCTGGGCGAATCCGGCGCCAAGGCCATGTCGAAGGTCTCCAACCTGCTCCTGGCGGCCATCGCGGTCATGCTCATCCGCAAAGGCCTGGCGTCGTTCTACGCACCCGCCTGAGAGATCGGTCCTGCCATGCTGCCATATTGGCATCTGAGGGCCGGGATCGAGAATAACGTAAGCAATTTATATAGAATCACTTACAGCAAGACAGCGATTCCGGCACATGGTTTGCACCGTACCTCGACTGGGGACGGATGTCCCCAATCGGAACGAATGATTCGAGTGAGGTCTGGAAATGAAATTCGACAAATTCACGCTGAAAGCTCAGGAGGCCCTGGCCACCGCCCAGCAGATCGCGATAGCCCGGTCTCATACGATTCTTTCGCCGCTGCACCTGCTCAGCGCGGTGCTCAGTGACGACGAGAGCATTGCGGTGACGATCCTCAAGAAGATCGGGGTCAACGTCGGCCGCGTGCGTCAGATGACCGACAGCGAGCTGGGCCGACTTGCCCAGGGAACCACTCCCGGTCAGTTGATGCCCGATCCGGCGCTGAATCAGGTCGTGTTCGACGCCCAGAACCGGGCCGACACGATGGGCGACGAGTACCTCAGCGTCGAGCACCTGTTTCTCTCGCTGGCCGCGGTCAACAGCGACGCCAAGGAGATCCTCAGCGTCAACTCCGTCACCCCGGAGTTGGTCCAGAACGCCCTCAAGGACATTCGCGGCGGCGCCACCGTCAGCGATCAGAACCCCGAGGAGAAGTACAAGGCCCTGGAACGCTACGGCATCGACCTGCTCGAAATGGCCCGCAAGGGCAAGCTCGACCCGGTAATCGGACGCGACGAGGAGGTCCGACGGTGCATGCAGGTGCTCAACCGCCGCACCAAGAACAACCCTGTCCTGATCGGCGAGCCGGGCGTCGGCAAGACCGCCATCGTCGAAGGGCTGGCCCAGCGGATTGTCGCCGGCGACGTCCCTTCTGGGCTCAAGGACAAGCGCGTCATTGCCCTGGACATGGGAGCGCTGATCGCCGGCACGAAGTTCCGAGGCGAATTCGAGGACCGCTTCAAGGCCGTGCTCAAGGAGGTGATCGCAGCCGAGGGCCAGATCATCCTGTTCATCGACGAGCTGCACACCGTCGTCGGGGCCGGCAAGGCCGAGGGCGCCGTCGATGCCGGCAACCTGCTGAAGCCCTCGCTGGCCCGAGGCGAGCTGCGATGTATCGGCGCCACGACTCTGGACGAGTACCGCAAGTACATCGAGAAGGACGCGGCACTGGAGCGTCGCTTCCAGCCGATCGTGGTCGATCCGCCGAGCGTCGAAGAGACGATCGCGATCCTGCGCGGGCTCAAGGCGCGTTATGACGCCCATCACGGCGTGCGCATTACCGACTCGGCGCTGGTCGCGGCCGCGACGCTTTCCAACCGCTACATCACCGACCGCTGGCTGCCTGACAAGGCCATCGACCTGATCGACGAGGCGGCCTCGAAGCTGCGGATCGAAAACGACTCGCTTCCGGCCGAGATGGACGACATCCGCCGCAAGATCGTGCAACTCCAGATCGAGCGAGAGGCGCTCAAGAAGGAGAGCGACCCCGCCAGCAAGGAGCGGCTCAAGACCACGGAGAGACAGCTTGCCGAACTGGAGCAGCAGGACAAAGAGCTGACCGCGCAGTGGGAAAGCGAGCGAGGCGGCATCGACCAGATCAAGCAGCTCAAGCAGCAGATCGAACGGGCGCAGACGGAGTTCGAGGACGCACAGCGAAGAGGCGAGCTGGAACGGGCCGCCCGCCTGAAATACGAGACTATCGCTAACCTCAAGAAGGACCTGGACGCCAGGGAAGAGAACCTCGCCCGATCGGAGAAGACCCACAAGATGCTCCAGGACGAGGTCACCGAGGAGCACATCGCACAGGTCGTCGCGAAGTGGACCGGCATCCCGGTCTCGCGGCTGTTGACGGGCGAGCGGGAACGTCTGATCAAGATGGAAGAGCAGATCCGCGAACGGGTCGTCGGGCAGGATGAGGCCATCTCGGCGCTGTGCAACGCGGTGCGCCGCAGCCGCTCGGGGCTTTCGGACCCGAACCGGCCGATCGGCACGTTTCTGTTCCTCGGGCCCACCGGCGTCGGCAAGACCGAGCTGAGCAAGGCGCTGGCGCACTTCCTGTTCAACGACGCCAACGCGATGGTGCGGATCGATATGAGCGAGTTCATGGAACCTCACTCGGTGGCCCGTCTGATCGGCGCCCCTCCCGGCTACGTGGGATACGAGGAAGGCGGACGACTGACCGAAGCGGTGCGGCGGAAGCCCTATTCCGTGATCCTGCTCGACGAAATCGAAAAGGCCCATCCGGACGTGTTCAACGTCCTGCTCCAGGTGTTCGACGACGGCCGGCTGACCGACGGCAAGGGTCGCACGGTCGATTTCAAGAACACGGTCATCATCATGACCAGCAACATCGCCAGCCAGCAGATCCAGCAGCTTTCCGAAGAGAAAGGCGCCGACTGGGAGATTGAGGCCCACGTCAAGGACGCGCTCAAACAGGTCTTCAAGCCCGAGTTCCTCAACCGGATCGACGAGGTCATCGTCTTCCACATGCTCGCGCGCGAGCACCTGCGAGCGATCGTCGATATTCAGCTCGGCTATCTGGCCGACCGGCTCAAAGACCGCAAGATCGCATTGGAGTTCACCGACAAGGCTCGGGACCGCGTGATGGACGAAGGGTACGACCCGACCTTCGGCGCCCGGCCGCTCAAGCGAACGATCCAGCAGAGATTGGAGAACCCGCTGGCTACGGAGCTGCTGGCGGGCACGTTCGGCGATGGGGACACCATCCGCGTGGACGCCGACGCCCACGGCTTCACCTTCGAGAAGGCCACCAGGTCCTGAGATCGGGCGACGGGGATGCACAGCCTCGTTTCTGCACAGGTGAGAGTCGGACGAGCCGATGATCAGCGATTGTCGCGCCCGTCCAATTCACGATCGAGCCGGCGAGGATCTCTGGCACAGTGGAACAGACCAAAGACAATCACCTGTTCGCCTTCGATCCGGAAGTAGATCGCATACGGAAACCGACGCAGCAGGCATCGTCGGAACTGCCCATGTACCTGCTGGTATGCCATCGGATTGCGCACCAGGTGGGCAGAACAGGCGTAGAAGACGCGAAGGAACTCCTCCCCGAGCCCCACAGCCTTCTGCTCGTACCAGAGCCAGCCGTTCAGGGCATCGGTCTCGACTGGTGGCAGGAACCGAAGAACATAGGTCATCTGCTCGTCTCTATTCTCTGGCGCAATTCCTCCAGCGTGAGCAGCGAACCCGGGGCTTTCTCGTACGCCGTCAGCCTCCTGTCCAATTCGGCCTGGTGGCTCTGGGGCACAGGAACACTGGATGGCTCGGAGGCAATGCTGTCCCAGAGGTCCTCCAGCAGCAGAATCCTCTCGGCCACACTCAAGCGTGCAATCTCCGGAATCTCATCCAGCCGCATATGTGTGCTCCTGTAGAACCCATCGGCGTCATTCAACTCTCTGGACACATCATACCCGTTGGAGGTCCCTGTGCCAAGTCGTGAGATGACACGACGGAGAAGGATGCGCAGGCCGAGAACCCCGCACACACGCCGCAGGATCAGGTGTGGGCCAGCGCGATCAGGTGTTCGGCGACCTTGTCGAGAGGAACGATGCGCTCGGCGCCGCCTCGGGCGATGGCCTCTTTGGGCATGCCGAAGACGACACACGACTGCTCATCCTGCGCGATCGTGTGCGCGCCGGCCTGCCGCATGTTCAGCAGCCCGGTCGCTCCATCGTCGCCCATCCCGGTCAGAATGGCTCCGATCGCGTTGGCGCCGGCGAACTTGGCCACAGAGTTGAACAGGACCTCGACGCTGGGCTTCTGCCGGCAGACGGGCGGACCGTCCCGGAGCGCCACGTAGTAATTGGCGCCCGAGCGTTGGAGGATCATGTGCAGTCCGCCGGGGGCGATCAGCACGCGGCCGGGCACGACGTGGTCGCCGTCGTCGGCCTCCTTGACGCTCATCGCGCACTCCGTGTCGAGACGCTGGGCGAACGAGGTGGTGAAATGGGCCGGCATGTGCTGGACGATCACCGTCCCCGGCGCGTTGGCCGGCAGCATGGACAACACACGAGTCAAGGCCTGCACCCCACCGGTGGACGCGCCGATGGCGAAGATCTTGTTTGTGGTCTCGGCCATGCTGAGCCGCGGGGCGGAAGCGACGCTTCGCACCGCCGCATCGGGCCGGGAAGCGATGCGCGCGGTGGAGGCCGCCTTGATCTTCTCGACCAGCACGTCGCACATGTTGCCCACGCTGTAGGACCCGCTGGGCTTGCACATCACCTCGACGGCGCCGGCGTCCAACGCCTCCATGGCGGTCTTACCGCCCTGCGGCGTCAATGAACTGAGCACGATGACGGGCATCGGATGGTGCTTCATCAGCTTCCGAAGGAACGTGATGCCGTCCATGCGCGGCATCTCGACGTCGAGCGTCAAAACGTCCGGATTCAACGCGAGAATCTTGTCGCGAGCGATGTAGGGGTCCGGGGCGGTCCCGACGATTTCGATGCCGGGATGCCGTCCCAGTTCCTGTGTGAGGATCTTGCGCACGATCGCCGAATCGTCGACCACCAGGACACGTATGCATTTGTTCATCGTCAACGTCATTTCTACATCCTCGTCCACTCATTCCATCATCCTGCGTAACAGCAGCCCTTCATCTATGGGGCGTCAGCGCAGGTACTTCTCCAGCCCGATCGATCGCACCGTCACGGTCCCGTCGGCCATGTCCATGTACAGACTGCGGGCGGCGTTGCCTCCCACGTCCTCGGCGTTGATGAACATGCCGTTGCTCCAGAGAATCTTGCGGATGGCCAGATAGTTGCGCTTGCCGATGTCGAACCCCTGCGGGCCCGTCGCCATCGCCGCTCCGCCGGCCAGTCGAACGTGCATCCGCTTCTTGTTGGCGCCCATCGTGGTCATCTTGTTCAACAGCAGCGCCATGCCGGTGTCGGCGAACATCAGCGGCTTGCTGCGGGCCCGCTCCTCATCCATCTTCGAGGAAGGCAGTTGGTAGTGCAGCATCCCGCCGATGTGGGTGACCGGGTCGTACAGACAGACCCCGATGCACGAACCGAGGGAGTAGGTCACCAGCACGTCGGAGGGGTCGCTGGAGACCTTCGCGTCCGAGATATCGACCACAATTCGCGTCTTGACCATGCCCGCCCCCTACGATTTGAGATAAATGGTTGGCTGCACGTACTTGAACGCGTGCTCGATTCCCGTCAGCGATTCGGAGTGGCCCGTGAAGAGGACGCCACCGGAGCCCAGCAAATCATAGAATCGATGGATCAGGCGTGCCTGCGTTGGTTTATCGAAGTAGATCATCACGTTGCGGCAGAAGATGAAGTCCAGCGGCCCCTTGACCGGCCAGTCCTTCATCAGATTCAGATAGCGGAAGATCACCAGCTCTCTCAGGGCCGGCCCGACTTCGTAGCGTTCTTTGTCTCCTTCGCGGTGCGCGATAAGATACTTGCTCCGCAGCGGCAGCGGAATCGGCTCAATCCGCTCGCGGTCGTAGATGCCGGCTTGGGCCCGTTCGAGAATCTGCGTGGACACGTCGGTGGCCAGCAGCTTGACGTCCCAGCGGCCCTTGCCGCCGAGCGCTTCGAGCAACGTCAGGGCGACGGAATAGGGTTCCTCGCCGGAGGAGCAACCTGCGCTCCAGCCGCGAATCCGGTATTGGCCCCGGCTCTGTCGGGCCTTCATCAGACGCGGCAGCAACTGGCTGCGCATGTACTCGAAGTGCCGCTCTTCGCGGAAGAACTTCGTCAGGTTCGTACTGAGCGAGTCGACCAGGATCGAGAACTCCTTGCCCGTCGGGTCCTCCAACACGTGCTTGATGTACTGTGAGAACGAGGTGAACCGACCCCTGTGGAGCCGCTTGGCCAGCCGCGACCGAACCAGCTCTTTCTTGCCGTCGTGAAGGTTGATGCCACAGTGCTCGTAGACGAGGTCGCTGATCTGGCGGAATTCGTCTTCGCCCAGCACAATGTCCTGCAATACTGACATGGTCATCGGAGAAGCCCCCCCTGCCCAGGTTTCATTACTGTGCCTGGGCCAGTGCCACAAGTCCTGGAATATCGAGAATCAGACATACCTTTCCATCCCCCATGATCGCTCCGCCGGAAACCCCTGGGACGCGTCCCAGAGCATCTCCCAGACTCTTGATCACCACCTGTTGCTGCGCGAGCAGGTCGTCCACGAGCAGGCAGCACTTCTTGCCGTCCTCTTCCACGACGACCACCAGGGCCTTGGTGGGATCTTCCTCGGTCGGGACCGCGCCGAGGAGGCGATACAGACGGACCAGCGGGATCAGTTCGCCGCGTTCGAGAATCATCTCGCCCCGGCCCTGCACGGAAGAGATCTGCCGGCTCGTGGGCCGCAGACTGCGCACGATCGCGTTGATCGGAATGATGTAGCGCTGGTCGCCGATGGAAACGACCTGCCCGTCGATGACCGCCAGGGTCAGGGGCAGGCGAATGGTGAACGTCGTGCCCTTGCCGCGGACCGAGCTGATTTCGATCTTGCCGCGCAGAGATTCGATGTTTTTCTTCACGACATCCATGCCGACGCCTCGTCCCGAGACGCTCGTGATCTTCTCGGCGGTCGAGAGCCCGGGATGGAAGATGAGCTTGAAGATTTCTTCGTCGGAAAGCTCTTGGCCCGGCTCCACGACGCCGGTATCGACGGCCTTCTTGAGAATGCGATCCTTGTCCAGTCCTTTTCCATCGTCTTCGATTTCGATGACGATGTTGCCGGCCTGATGGAAGGCCCGCAGTTCGACGTGCCCGGTGGCGTTCTTGCCGGCTTTCACGCGATCGGCGCTCGGCTCAACGCCGTGATCGAGCGAATTGCGCACCATGTGGATCAGCGGATCGGCGATCTTGTCGACGACCGTGCGGTCCAGTTCCGTCTCCTCGCCGACGGTGACGAAGTCCACCTGCTTGTCCGCCTTGCGGGACAGGTCGCGGGCCAGGCGGCTCATCTTCTGGAAGACGCCCTGGACCGGCACCATGCGCATGGACATCGAGAGTTCCTGAAGCTCTCGTACGATCTTGCCCTGGTGGGCGACCTTGCGTGCGAGATCGTGCGTCGAGGAGGTTCGCGTGTGGATCTCCTCGGCGACCATCAGTTGCGCGATCACCAGCTCGCCCGTCATGTTGATCAGATTGTCGAGGCGGGTGATGCTGACCTTGATCTTGTCGTCGGTCGTGGCGTGTGCGGCCGCACCGCTCGACGCGGCCTTCTTCGCCTCGGCCTTGTCCTCCAGGATGGCATCGAGCTTCTCGTCGTCGGCCTTCGTCTGCACAGGACGAACCGGCGCGGCGGGCGTCTTGCCTTCGGCGGCCGCCTTCAGGGTCTCAAGCAGCGGCGGAAGCTGGTCCTGCCTGGCGACCGGCCCGCCCGATTCCACCGCCTCTTTCAGACACGTCATCATCCGCTTGAGCATGTCCACAGAAGCAAACACCACGTCGCTGTTCGCGCCCGCCAGAATCAGCTTGCCCTTGCGCGCCAGATCCAGCAGATTCTCGGCCGAGTGGGCCAGCGACCCGATCTCGGTCAGATTCAGAAAGCCCGCCATCCCTTTGATGGTGTGGAAGCCGCGGAAGATCTTATTGATGAGTTCCTCGTTGTCCGGATGATTCTCCAGTTCGAGAAGGGCTGATTCGGCGGTCTCGATGTGCTCGGTCGCCTCCGTGATGAAATCCACAACCAGGGGCGCATCGTCCGCGGAAATCGTCGTCACCTCCGGGACGGCCGGAGTCTCCGCGGCCGGTTCCGGGGAAGCCGTCTCCTTGCTCTGGGGCGTCGGCTGCTCGGACGGCGCAGCGGCAGAAGACTCCACTGCGGTGCCCGAATCCGCGCTGTCGAGCTGACGAGCCAGACCCTGGAGACTGCAGATGGCCTGGGCGATCGCGTTCAGAGCCTGCGAGGTGTCCTTCACCTCCTGCCCGAGAACCTGCTGAAGCGTTTGGGTAGCCTCGGCCGTTGCGCCTTCCATTTGAGTCCGCAGCGGGTCGGACCCTCGATCCAGTTCATGGACGGTCCGGTCGATCCGGCTGAGAATCTCCTCCAACTGCCGGGCGTCGGACAAGTCCGAAGGCCCGAGCATGTTCACGCAGCAGGCGGCCTGTTCAACGAGTTGGATCAGCGTGTCATTCTGGTTCATCGCCATCTCTTTCGCTGCTTCACAGAGTCTTTCCTACTTCAAAATGCGCCGGCTACACGAGCACCGGGACGGCCTGAGGGGGTTTGCCTTTCCAGGAAAGGGATTGATCCGCCTCCAGCACGCGCAACAGGATGTCGAACACGGTGATGATGCCCTGGACTTTCGACTGGGCATCGACCACGGGCAGGCAACGTCCGCCGTATCGACACATACTCTCGATGATGGTCGCCAACGCGGTCTCCGGCCTGACCGTTCGAACCGGGCGACTCATGATCCACTTGACCTTGATGCCGAGCGTCGCATCGTCTTCCGGGCGGCGCCACTTGGCGAACGCCGGACGCAGATACGGACTGACCGCGCTCTGAATGCTCGAATTGGACAGGAGCCCTTCCAGCGCACCGTCGCGGCCGACGAGCACGTATCCGACGCTGTGCTGCTGCATCAGGCCGATCACGTCCTGAACAGTCGTCTCGGGATCGCACCAGATCACCTCCGGCGTCATGATCTGGCTGGCCGGCTTGTTGAGCAGATCGGTCAGCACCGAGATGTCAGGCCCCACCGTGTAGTCGGCCAGGACCTGATCGAGCAGCGAGCCGCTCTGCGGCGCCGGCTCTGGGGCCACGCGCGGCCTGGGTGCAACCTTGGGCATCGCCGGCGGCACAGAGGGACCCACCACGGCCTCGACGACGGATTGAATGTCTTCGGGAATCGCCGCCCGAACCACCTCGCTGGACGTCGGGGCGGAGACCTTCGTCTCCACCGGGGTCTCCGTTCGCGCCTCGCTCGCGTCGACGGTTGCGGGAGGTACAGAGGAACCGGACTGGGCCGGCGTCTGCGGGTTCTGCGTCGCGGCGACGGGCGTTGAAACAACCGGAGGGACGGCCTCCTGGGCCGGAGCCTTGGAATCATCTTGTGCCGGTGACACAGGAGGCGCTGCGGCCCCCGGGGCAGAAGAAGTGTCCTGCGCCGGCGCCGTCGGCGCTGCAGCCGGGGCCTCAGCGCTGCTCGCCTCGCCGTCGCCCGAAGCGTGGATCACACGAGCCGGAAACACCGCGGCACAACAGAAACTCGGATAGGACGCAACGGTCATCTCATAGACCGCGAAATGCACCTGTTCCTCATCGGTCAGGCTGATCTGCGTCGAGTCTTCCCAGGGTTTGCCGATGAACGTGGTGGTCTTGAGGAAGTGCTCGTGTCCCTCGCACTCTTCGCGAAAGGCGCGGTCCCACGAACCGACGAGCAGATTGCCCACCTCGCGAGCGGCATCGGTCAGGTTGTCCGCGTCTTCGGCTGTGCCTCGCTTGACCACGTCGAGAATCTTGTTCTGGGGCAGCATCACGATGACGCCGGACAGCACGAACAGACCGCCCTGGTCGAAGAACAACTGGAAGACCCCGTCCAGCGCGCCGGACGCCTGGACCAGATGAACCGCCGTCAGTTTCTTGAAAAGCTTGCGCACGTCCCCGACGGTCCCGGCGCCAGCCTGCTGGCGCTTGCACTGCACGTCCGCGTCGAACATCGCACCGATGTCCTCGCAGAAGGCGTTGAACGCGCTGTCCGACAGGTCGGTCAGACGCGATTCTATGTCGGTTGCTGTGGCTGCCATCGTTTGTCCTTCTCTTCGCCCTGCCGTAACACCGCAGAGCGCTGCGCCGCCGGTCCCGTCGGTCGCAGGGACCCGATCGGACGCCTGTCGTCCTCGTTATGCCTGGCTCTCCCGGTACAACAGGGAGAACTGCACACTGTGCTCCTCTTCGAGGTTCACCATGACCGAGATCTTGCTGGCCCGTTCGCCCAGACTGTTGCGAAGCTCTCGCCCGCGAACCACCGACGGAATGGACACTTCCATCGTCCCGACCTCCTCCTGAATGCGGGCCTTCAAGGCGCCCATCACCATGTTGGCGACTTCTCCGATCGCGTCGCTCATGTCATTGTCGCTCATGGGCTCGTCCGGATCGGCACCCAGCATGTTGGCCCCGATCGTTCGCGCGCAGCGGCAGCCGCAACAGATGGCCAGGCAACCCTCCAGATCGCCCTTGAAGGTGATCGTCCCCAGCAGGGTTTCGTTTTCGAGACCCGGTCCCTCCTGCTCGTCGGCGACCTCTTCAAGGGCCATGAACGCCATCGTTTCAAACACTTCCTTCGCACTGTCCAGCAGGCTATCCCTGAGAGACATCGTGGTAATCATTTCTGCGCCTCCGCAATTGACAGACAGTTTCGGCTCATAGCAGCACCTCCAGGTGTTTCTCCCAGGTCCCCTGCGACAGGCCGGACCTGCGCGATCGATCCGCGTTTCAGTTGAGCAGCGGGGTCAGCTTCTCCTGGAACTTCTCCGGGGTGAACGGTTTGGTGATGTAGCCGTCGGCGCCGTCATGCATGACCTGGTCAATCAGGTCCTGGGCGCTTTCCGTCGAGACCATGACGATCTTCGTATTGCTGCACGTGGGCAGTTCGCGGGCCTTCTTGACCAGCTCGGTCCCGTTCATTTCGGGCATGTTGATGTCGCAGAGAATCACATCCACCGGCCCGCCCTGGAGCTTCTGGAGGGCTTCGACGCCACTTCCGGCCTCTTCGGTCCGATCGAATTCCAGACCGGACATCCGGACGGTGCGCATGATAATCTTCCGCATCGTCGCCGAATCATCGACGATCATCAGTGACTTTCCCATAGTCTGTCCTCACTTTCCGACCCCATACGAGTCCCACGGCCCCCTGCCACAGAGAACCCCGTCCGCGCTCGCGCAAGCACGGCGACGGACACGCCCATCGGAGCGTATCGCCGGACTGAACCGTAGCTGAATCGGCGCATCAAGGGCGCGTCTCAATCAGCTTTTGGCTATTTTCCGCATTTTGCCCGTCCGCATCGCGGGTATTCCATCGGGCGCGTTTCGCTTCTCGGACGTTGGAGCGTCCTTGGCGATCTGTGGGGAGCCGAGTCGGATGACAGGAAGTGCCGAGGGACAGACGATCCCCTCGCGTCGGCGTGAAGGACCGACCCGCCGGTCCTATATGATTTCGGCGGCCGTATCGGGGACCCACGCCCGGCTGCCGTCGGACAGCTCGATGTGGAACCAGCCGGGACGTCGATCGAGCAGTTCGAATTCCGTTCCGGCGTGCAGCGGCTCTTTGAAGCTCGGCGCGTAATTCGGGCCGTCCCCTTGCCGGGCGACGATCTCCGATGCGGTGATGACTCCGCCCAGACGCATGGATCGCTCGCGGGTCTCCACCACGACCGAGATCAGGAAACACAGGCACAGCAGTCCGCCCAGCACAGCCATCGTGGAGGCTACCGGACCACGCCCGCGCCAGACCATCACGATCGCGCCGATGCACAGGCCCGCGAAGAACAAGCAGGCGAGGAACAGCCGGGTCCCGAGCGAGAAGTCATAGTGCCAGAAGAACAGGGTCTGGAGCACGCGCTTCTCCGTCTGTACGCCGACCTTGTCGAGCCTCTGGCTTCGCGCGAAAGCGAGGTTGTTGCGGACGTTCACGTCGGCGCTGTCGAGCCGCAGCGCGCGCCGGTAGTTCAGGATCGCTCGTCCGATATCCTCGGTCAGGAAGTAGGCGTTGCCGAGGTTGTAGTAGAGCCGGGCATTGTGGACGCCCTGATCGATGATCTTCTCATATAAGAGGATAGCCCGCCGGTAAAGCTCCGTCGCTTTGTCGGGCGTCTTGGCCGCGGCGTTGGCCTGCTGGAACGCCGTATTCGCCTCGTTCAGCAACGCGTGGAGCTGATCGCCCGAAGGGGGCTCGCTGTGGGTCTCATAGGTCCTGTCCGTCCCATCGGTCGTATAGGACCTGTCCGACCCATAGGACTTGTTCGCGCCGGCCAACACCAGCGCTATGAGCAACAGGATGTGCGCCGCATGGGCCTTCATCGCTTCGAGTTCTCTTCAATCCGTTGCACCAGTTCAATCGCCTCCTCGATCTGGGCGGCATCGACCTGCGCATGGATGGACGCATATCGAGCCGCCTCCGATTCGGAGACCTTGGCCTTAAGCCGGTCGGCCAGATCGACGTCCCCGGTGGCCGTCAGCACGATGCCGCGACAGTCATCGGCGGTCAGCGAGCCGGCGGTGCGGTCGAATCGGTCCCCGACATATCCTCTCAAAGCGGCGATCAGCAGATCGTGTCGCTCCTTTGCCTCGGCCGCCGCCACGGCACGAAGCCGTCGCACCGCCGCCGAACACGCCCCACGGCGGCGCTTCCGCGCCACCGCCTCGGGACTGGTTCGCGTCGCCAGGCGAAACGCCACGCTGCCGAGCAGGGCAATCAGCGGAGCGCCCCACAGCACGGCGTAGCCCGGGCTGACCAGCGCCGCCAGAGGCGAGAACGCCTGATTGACCAGAACCTCCGGACCGTAGTAGTTGGCGCTGAATCCCTCCCGCAGGGCCTGGACCTGTCGCCCAACCGCCGCAGCACCGAGCCCCTCGACGTCGGCGCCCGTCAGCACCTTGGCCGCGGCGACCTCCAGCGGAATAGGTTTGGTCCTGGCGACGACATAATCCCCGGCGTCTGGATCGAAATACGCCAGCGGGATAGCCGGAATCTCCGTCACCCGGTCGTGGCCGGCTCGCAGCGTCTGCGTGAAGACCTTCTGGCCGTCCTCAAGGAGAGGCGACGCCTTCTCGCTGGGGATCTTGAAGTTGTCCGCCAGATCGGGCACGCCTTCCAGGTCAGGCCACTGGACCGGCTTGAGATACGGATCGCCGCCGATGCGGACCGTCAGCGTGATCGGATCGCCCACGCTGACGCGGGTCGGCGTCGCGGACGCATCGATCGTGTAGCGGCCCACCAGACCGTAGAAGCCTTTGGGCCGGCCCGTCTCGGGCAGGGGCAGCACGTTCAGCGGGATCGCGTCGGACTGAACCGCAAACCGCTCGTAGTTCATCCGGTCGGGGTTCAGGAAGTCGCCCGTGCGGACGCGGCCGGTCGCCATGCTCGTCGAGACCGTCAGCGGTTCGAGCGTCACCGCTCCGGGCTTCTTCGGGATCAGGACCTTGCGGAACGAAACGATCGCCGCCTCCATGCCTTCGATCAGCTCGCGATTCTCATAGTAGACGACCGGGACGCCATGAATGGTGGCGCCTGTCTTGGCATAGGCGCCCGCCGCATCCGGCAGGTCCTCGATGAAGAAATCGTCGGACTTGAACACGGGCACGTCGAACGCCCAGTCTCTCACCTGCGCCTTGACGATCCAGCGCACCGTCATCACCACCGGCTGGCCCACGTAGCACTTCGTCTCCGACAGCGTCACTTCCAGGTCCAGGCGATCCGTTGTCCCCGGCGCCGAGACCGTCACCTCAACCGCGTTGGTCGTATAGGTCCGGCCGTCCACGACCACGGTCACGCCGGGAAGGACCATCGTCCCAGGTCTTTCCGCCAGGATGGCGTAGTTCTCCGAATAGCTGATGGTCGCCTGGCCGCTGACGATTACCATCGAGCTGCCGCCGCCGGCCCGCTGAGGATTGAATTGCGCGATGGCGGAGACATCGACCCGGCTGGGCTTACCCCCCGCGACAACCACCGAATAGACAAATGTCTGTCCCGGATAGATCGTCGTGTCGGAGTCGACCTTCGCGTAGACCCGCGTCCGCCCCTGAGCCAACGCCACACCCGCCAAAGCCGACAGCAGCACCATGAAGACCAAGCCCTTCTCAAATGCAAAATGCGAAGAGCAAGAATCAAGAATATGGAATCGCCGCACCGCGGCGATGACCTCCACATCTTTGATATTGGATGTTTGATCTTTCATCTTCATTCTTCGGCTGGTAGCTACCAGTCTTTTTCGACTTTCTGGGTCGCTGCTCTTTGGAGAATCTGGCGTTGTTCTTTCTGTCTCTGCTCTTTGTCGAGGATTTCCTGGGCGGTGGCGTCCGGCACGACCTGCTGTTGCTGCGCCTGCTGCGGTTCCTGGCCCTGGTCCTGTTGCTGTTGGTCCTGCTGCTTCTGCGGTTCGGGCTGATTGGGGTCCTGCTTCTGATCAGCCCCCTGCGGCTGCTGCTCCTGGGGCTGGTTCGGGTCCTGCGCCTGGGGCTGCTGGCCTTGTTGCTGGTCTTGATTCGGCTGTTGGCCTTGCTGGTCCTGTTGTTGCTGCTGTTGTTGCTCTTGCTGCTGCTTCTTGATCTGGTCGAGGATGTCCTTGATCGTCAGCCGGGCCACCTCGATGTTGCGTGCGGCCTTTTCGTTCTGCGGGTCAATGTCCAGTACGCCGCGCCAGTAGGTGATGCTGGTCTCCATGTCCTGGAGCGCCTTGTGCAGATCGGAATCACGCTGCTTGGCGCCTCGCTGGAAGAAGCAATTGCCCAGGTTGTACTTGGCCCTGGCGACCAGCGTCATGTCCTTGCTCTCGGCGGCGACCTCCTGATAGAGATCGATCGCCTCGCCGAGATCGTCCAGGCGATAGTAGCTGTTGGCCTTGTTGAACTTCGGCACGAGCGCCTCCGGCTGCTCGACCTCGGCCTCGTTGTACCTGTTGATCGCCTCGGCGTACTGCCCGTCGGCGTAGAGCCGGTTGCCCTGCCGGACCGCGTCCCGCGCGGACTCGGCCCGCGCCGGCGCGGTCAGCGCCAGTAACGCAACCACAATCAGATCAAGCTGCTTTCCTGCGTTCACTGAGCAACGCCTCGCAAATCAACAGTCCGATGGCAAACGCCACGAAGATCTGGAACTTCTCGTCGTATTTCATCATCGTCATCGACTCCAGCTCGCGCTTGGCCGCCGAGGCGATCAGGTTGTCGTAGATCTGTCCGAGGTCCATCGTCGTGCCCGGCTCGACCGAGAGGTACTTGCCCCCTTCCGTGGCGTAGGCCACCTCGCGCAGCGTGTCGCTGTCGAGCTTCGACCAGACCTCCTGGCCCTGGTATTTCAGAAACGTGCTCTGGCCGTCGGGACCGGTGATCGGGATGCGCGACCCGGTGTTGTCGTCGCCCAGGCCGATGGCGATGATGCGGATACCGTCCTCGGCCGCCTTCTTGGCCGCCTCGACGGGGAAGCTGTCATGGTCCTCGCCGTCGGTGATGAGAATCACGTCCTTGAACTCGCGGCTCTGCTTGTCGAACACCTCGTCGGTCGCCTTGCGGATCGCGTCGCCGAGCATCGTGCCGCCCCGGCTGGTGCTCTCGGTCGAGATGTCCGCCAGCGCCATCCGCACGAACGCATAGTCCTGCGTCAGCGGACACTTGACCGTCGCATTGCCCGCGAACGTCACGATCGCGACGCGGTCGCCCTTGAGCACCTCCAGCAGATCGGAGATGGCAATCTTGGACCGCTCCAGGCGATTGGGCTTGATGTCTTCGGCGAGCATGGACCGGCTCGTGTCGAGCAGGATGGCGACGTCACGCCCCTGCCGCCGGATCTGCTGAGGCTGCGGATTCCACTTCGGCTCGGTCAGCGCCAGCACGATCAGCACGAACGCCAGCACCAGCAGGAGGGCCTTGAACACCTGCCGGCCCAGACTGACGCTGTTGTTGATCTTCGCGAGCATCTCGCAACTGGCCAGCGCCCGCAGCGCCTGGGCCTTGCGCCAGAAACACCACGCATAGACCGGCACCAGCACCGCCGGCACCAGAAACAACAGCCACAACGCTCTATCATTGCCCAGATTCATAAGCCTGCGTCACAGCCTCCTGCAAAACTCGAAGCACGAAACCCGAAATCCGAAACAAATCCAAAGGACCGAAATCACAATGGCAGAAACCCGCCTTCGGCGGAGCGCCCGTTGGAGACAGCGCCTTGGGTTCTGGATTTCGGTCATTCGTGCTTGTTTCGAGCTTCGAAATTCGCATTTCGGATTTCCATGGGGTGATCCTGCCTTCCTCTGGCATCCTCATCCCATATCTATGGTATTTTTCGAAAGATCGTGCAGCCGGCCAGCATCTCCAGCGCGAGCAAGGCCAGCGCCGGCAGCGTCCAGCGCCCGAAACGCTCGGCGTACTGCGTGTACTGCACCGATTTGACCTTCGTCTTCTCGAGGGCATCGATCCGCTTGACGATGTCGCGCAACGATTCGGCGTCGGTGGCCCGGCTGTAGAAGCCTCCGGTCTTCTGCGCGATCGCCTGGAGCAACTCCTCGTCCAGATCGTCCTGCGTCGGCATGCGGAACGTCCCGAGCATCGTCTGAACCGTCGCGAAAGACTGGGCCGATCCGATCCCTATGGTGTAGATCTTGATGCCCCACTTGGCGGCCAGCTCCGCCGCCGCCAGCGGATCGTAGTCGCCCACGTTGTTGCGTCCATCGGTCAGCAGGACGATAGCCTTGCTCTTGATCTCGAAGCCGCCGCGTTCGTCCTCGGGCGATTGGGCATCGCCGAAGCCCAACTGCGCGTTGCGGCGTTGAAGCTCCTCTTCGGCCTTCTTCAGGCGGGCGGCGGCCAGTGCAATCGCGTCCCCGATCGCGGTGCCGTCCTCACTGCGGATGTTGACGATCTCCGTTTTCTTGAGGAACTCCGTCAGGATGTTGTGGGTGAGCACCAGCGGGCAGACCGTGTCGGCATACCGCGCGAAGGTGATCAGCCCGATCAGGTCGCCCGTGCGGCCGCGGAGGCCCTTCTTGTCGCCCTCGACGAAGTCCGCCAGGACGCGCTTGACCACTTCGAGACGGTCGAGCTTCTGGCCGTCGTAGTCCATTTCGGCCGCCATGCTGCCCGAGCGGTCGACCACTGCCTGGATCGCCACCCCTTCGGTCGAGATCTCCGAAAGGACCGTCCCCTTACGCGGCCGGGCCAGCGCCAGGATCAGCAGGGCCAGACACAGCAACCGCACCACCACCAGGACCGGCCGCAGGCGAAGCCGCCAGGAGACCGGGCAGGCGCGCATGTCGATCAGGCTGGGGAACTTCACGGCGGCCGATCGCTTCTTGCGCAGCATCAGGTAGCCCAGCAAGGGCAACGCCAGCAACAACAGAAGAGCCCAGGGCGTATACCACTGCATCTACACCACCCCCGCCGCGGTTGGTTCCGTGGTCTGCACGCGGTCCGTCACATCGATCTTCCGCTCGTCCGACCGGGTCCGCTCGATGAAGTCCTTGACCAGATCGAACGAGCGCTGAATCTGTTCCGTCGTCGGCGTGTGTTTGGCGAACTTCACCAGGTCGCAATGCGTCAGAAACTCGCCCAGCACGTTCTTGTCGGGACTCCGCAAGACGTCGGTCCGCCGCAGCTCGTCCAGGAACTCCTCGGTCGTTCGCTCGGGCGCGTGCAGGTCGAAGCGGTCCTCGATGTAGTATCTCAGAATGCCGCTGATCCGTTCGTAGAACTCCTTGATCCGGCCGGCCTCCACGAGTTTCTCGGCTACCAGGGCACGCAACCGCGCGTAGGCAATCTCATGGGCCGGCTGGAAGATGCGCTGCACCTGGAGCCTGCCGGCCCGACGCAGCAGGAACCACGCCACGGCGCCCGCCGCCGCCAGAGCGACGCCGGCGCCGACCAGCAGCCGGACCCACCAGGTCGCCGCCTTCCTCGGCATCGCCACAACGCCCTCGATATCTTCGATCACCAGGTTGGCCCGGTCTTCGCCCAGCAGGCTGGCGACCTCGACCGCGACAGGCTCGCTGCTCAGCTCGTGTTTGGCGTCAGGCTCGTTGACGTCGTGGAACGTGAAGGTGAACGCCGGGATTTCGTAGTTGCCCGAAAGGAACGGCTCCAGGCGGTATTCATAGGTGGTAACCACGTTGTTCTTTTCGTCGAGCCGCTCGCCGGAGGTGTCCCAACCAACCAGCCCGAAATCCTGGAGCGCTTCGTCGACCTTGGGCATCTGAATCTCGTAGCCCGGCCCCACCGTCGCCTCGAATTGCAGCAGCACGGTCTGGGCGATGCTGATCTTCGTCTTGTCCAGCCGGACGTGCACCGTCACCGGCCCGCGCTCGTAGACCTTGTCCACCTCGAACGCGGTTTTCGCCTCGGTGCGATCCGAGTCGCGCCCGCATCCCGCGACGAGCGTCAGCGCGCCCGCGACAGCGAGCAGAGCAATCCGGATTGTCTTGTGCAAGGCGGTCATTTCTGTGTCGCCGGCTCCTGGGAATCCGTCGGCGGCGCCGGAGCCAGAACCGACGTGTGGACAATCACTTTGTACTTGTCCATCATCTCTTTGATGTAGTCCTGCTGCACCTCCTGCTGCTTGCGGCGCAGCAGCTCTTGCGTCACCTGCTGGCGGACCTCCTCGAACGGCTTCTGTCGCTCGGGATGCTTCTCATTCACGCGGACGATTTCCCAGCCCTTGTCGGTCTGGAACGCCTGGGGAAGCACCGCCGGAGAATCGGCTGCGAAGATGGCCTTGTTGATCTCGTTGGCGTCGCCGATGCCGGGAACGTACGCGCCCCCGAGGACATCCTCAGCGATTGCGCCGCCGGCGCTCTTCGTGGCTTCGTCCTCGGACAGTTCCTTCGCCAATGTCGCGAAATCCTCGCCATCGCCGATGCGCTTGAGAGCGTCCGCCGCCCGATCCTCGTCGGCCAGGCGAATGTGACTGATCTTCGCCTTGGCCGGCTCGACGTATTTGTCCTTGTTGGCTGAGTAGTACGTTTGCAGGTCCGTCTCGGTCAGGTTGATCTTCGAGGCCAGCTTCTCGTCCATCAACTGCTGGCTGAGCACGCCGCGCGTCACGTCCGCCAGCACCTGTCTGGTCTCGGGCTTGTCCGCCAGCCCTTCGTCCAGGGCCTGCCGATACAGGATCTCCTGGGCCAGCCAGCTTTGCAGGAACTGCTGCTTCGCCTGTGGCGCGCGATACTGCTCAAGCAGGCGTTTCTTCTGCTCGCTGAGCTGTTCGGGCGACATGAAGGCCTTGACGGAGGCCAGTTGATTCTCGATGCCGCGTTGAACGATCGCGTCGAGCTGCGCCTCGGTGATCTTCTCCGGCCCGATCTCCGCGACGACCTTGCTCCCGGCGGCATCGGATGGGTTCAGACTGGTTCGATCCATCAGCTCGTAGCGCAGGGCCGCGAAGTTGCCCAGCGATTCGAAGCACTGCTTGACGTGCGTGTTGATCTGGGTGCGGAGTTCGTCGAGCGCGGCGGTCGCTTCGCTGCGATAGTACTGCTCGATGGCCTGGGCAAACTGCCCGGCCTTTTCGAGCGAGACGCCCGCGTGAAAAGACGCCCTGGCTCGCTCGGCCTCCGTCAAAGCGGGCGATGCGGCGTAGTCGCGCCATAACCCCGCCGCCTCCTGATGCAGACCTCTCTGGTCCAGCCGGGTGGCCAGCGCCTTGACCTGGTCGCCCGAGAGCCCTTGCGGCGTCTGCCCGGCCCGCGGCTGTTTGTTCCGCAGCGTCGTCGCCAGATTCGCGACCGCCAGCGCCGTCAGGGCCACCAATAGCAGCACGGTCAGCGTGCCGGCGATCGAACTCTGCGGCCGCTTCGCAGGAAGCGAAAAATCGAGTTTCTCTGCCATCGTCTTGTCTGTCTCCACGTCTCCCGATGTTGGCGCCGGCGCTAATGCCGGCGATGCCGCATGTGAAAGAACTGGATCAGGTCGTTGATGTACGGCTTGTCCGTCGCGATCGGGATCAGGTCGACGTTCGCGGACCGCAGCGTGTTCGTCAGCTCGTTGAATCGGCGCGAGCTGTGCTCGCCGTACCGGGTCCGAAAGCAACGGCTCGACGTATCCACCAGCATGATCTGCCCGGTCTCGGCATCCTGCACCTCGATCAGGCCGACCGCCGGCATGGCCACCTCCACGCGGTCGCGGACGGGCACCGCGATCACATCGTGTCGCTTGTTCAGCAGGCTCAGCGGTTTCTGGAAGCCCGTCTCGATGAAGTCGCTGACCAGGAACACCGTCGCCCGCTTGCGGACCACCTTGGCAATGTAGTCCAGAGCCAGCGGGATATTGGTCCGGCGTTTGGGCATCGTGAAGCCCAGCAACTCGCGAATCAGCCGCAGGATGTGCCGGCTGCCCTTCTTGGGCGGGATGAACAGCTCGATCCGGTCGGTGAAGATCAGCAGCCCCACCTTGTCGTTGTTCTTGGCGGCGGCGAAGGCCAGCACCGCGCAGAACTCGGCGGCCAGCTCGTTCTTGAGCTTGCTGACCGTACCGAACTCGCCCGAGGCGCTCAGGTCCACCGCGAACAGCACCGTCATCTCGCGCTCTTCGACGAACCGCTTGATGAAGGGCCGGCCCGTGCGCGCGGTGACGTTCCAGTCGATCGTGCGGATCTCATCGCCCGGCATGTACTCGCGGACCTCGTCGAACTGCATGCCGCGGCCCTTGAACACACTCTCGTACTGGCCCGCAAAGCTGGCGTCCACCGCCCGCGAGGTGTAGATCTGAATCTGCCGGATTCGTTTAATGAGTTCTTCAGGTAGCATGCAGAAGAAAGCAAAAATCAGATACCAAAATGGCGGAATCGCCGTCTTGCAGCGATGACTTCCTCAATTTTACATTTTCCATTTTGCACTTTGATCTTCCTATGGCACCTCGATACTGTCGAAGATCATCTTGATGACGTCCTCGCTGGTCTTGTCTTCCGCCTCCGCCTCGTAGCTGACGATCACGCGATGCCGCAACACGTCGGGCCCGATACTCTTGACGTCCTGCGGGGTCACGTAGCCGCGCTGCTGGATGAACGCATGGGCCTTGGCCGCCACTGCCAGGTAGATCGTCGCCCGCGGCGAGGCGCCGTAGCTGATGAAATTGCCCAGCTTCAGGCCGTACTTCTGCGGATCGCGCGTCGCGCAGACGATATCGACGATGTAATCCTTGACCTTGTCGTCGATGTAGATCTCGTCGATGATCGAGCGGACCTCGGCGATATCGGACGGCTTGATCACCGGCCGGACGTTCAGCTTCTTGTCCGTCACCGCCATGCGGTCCAGAATCTGACGTTCCTGATTCTTGTCCGGATAGTCGATCTTCAGCTTGAGCATGAACCGGTCCAACTGCGCTTCCGGCAGCGGATACGTCCCCTCCTGCTCGATCGGGTTCTGTGTCGCCAGCACCAGAAACGGCGTCGGCAGCGCGAAGGTCTCCTCTCCGATCGAGACCTGACGCTCCTGCATCGATTCGAGCAGCGCGCTCTGGACCTTGGCCGGGGCGCGGTTGATCTCGTCGGCCAGGATGATGTTGGCGAAGATCGGACCCTTGCGCGTGTAGAACTGCCCGTCGCTCTGGCGGTAGATCTGAGTTCCGATAAGATCGGCGGGCAGCAGGTCGGGAGTGAACTGAATCCGCCGGAACTCCGCGTCGATAGCCTTCGACAGCACCGTCACCGCCAGCGTCTTGGCCAGGCCCGGGACGCCCTCCAGCAGAATGTGCCCATTGGCCAGCAGCCCGATCAGCATCCGTTCGAGCATGTACCGCTGGCCCACGATCACCTTGTCGATCTCGCTCAGCAGCGTCCGCACGAACTCGCTCTTGGCCTGCACCATTTCGCCGATCTGCTTCACATCTGTCGCCATAAAGACTTTCCCCTGTTCGCAAACAACCCTCGGCAAGTCCCCCACAACCTACCCAGCCGGCTCGACTGGTTCTTGTCCATGTGACAAAACCCCGTCAATACGTCGCCGGCGTGCAAAATGTTCATTCATGCGCCAGAAACCGCGATTCTTCAACCCCCTAACATGGCGATTTGTACTGGAGAACAGGGCCGGCCGCGAAACTCGCTCAGACACGACACACTTTTCTCTGCGTTCTTCAATTGACTTGGCCCTGCGATTCCGGTAATAAAGAACGCATACGGAAGGATCGAGATGGGGTCGCCACGGACGCGAGCGGTAACACAACCAGGGAAGAGACCTTCGGGCGGCTGGAGTCCGCAAACCGATATACGACGGAGGGCTCACAGCGCTGATGCCTCAGCCATCCGCCGTTCTCTTCCGGAGCACATGGAGCCAGGGGGATGACGGAGTTCCGTACGGAAACAAGCGGAGGAGCTATGCGAACGAAACAGCCGGCGCAACTGTGGCCCTCCACTTCTGCGTCAGAAAGGCCTGCCTCGCCGACAGGGTCTGCGTGCGGCTTTCATCCGGTCGGCCACCACACGGGGATTCTGCACTGGCTGATCGTCCTGTCGATCGGCGCGCCCTTTCTCTATGTTTGCCTTCGGTGGTGGCTCGTAGGCGTCGTCGCCTTCGCGGTCCTGCTGGCGTTCGGCGTGTCCATCTCCTTGTTCGACGACTACGGACCCGGCAACCACCACTGAGAAGCCAGACAGGCATTGGCGCGCCGCACGGTGGGAACGGCGCCAACACATGAGTCGGTGCGAGGTCCGGCCATTGAAACCCGCGAGGAATCTCTATCTCCTTGACCGGCTGACGGTCTGACCGACCAGATCCGGTGTGCGCGGAGTCCGGCCGGAACGCGGCGAATTGAACGGACAAACCTCGACGCCTCGTGTATCCTAAGCGGGCCCGGACGCGGCCCTTCGATTGCCGGGCCGGCAGCTCAATCATCGAGAACGGAAAGGAGCGATCAGATGAAGAAGGGGTCGATACTGCTGTGTGGGCTGATGGTCGGTCTTGCCACGACGCTTTGGGCCCAGCATGACGAGCAACATTACGTGCCGGACAGCGACCCGTTGGTCCGCCAGAAGCTCCAGAAGTGGCAGGACCTCAAGTTCGGCCTGCTGATGCACTGGGGCGCGTACAGCCAGTGGGGCATCGTCGAGTCGTGGTCCATCTGCTCGGAGGATGAGGGGTGGTGCCGCCGCAACCTGGACGACTACACGGCCTACAAGGCCAAATACGAAGCCCTCAAGACCACCTTCAATCCGACCCAGTTCGACCCGGGCAAGTGGGCCCGGGCCGCTCGCAAGGCCGGCATGAAGTACGTCGTCTTCACTACCAAGCACCACGACGGCTTCTGCATGTTCGACAGCAAGCTGACGGACTACAAAGTGACCGACCCCGGCTGTCCGTTCCATCGCCACGCGCGAGCCAACATCGCCAAAGAGGTCTTTGACGCCTTTCGCGCCGAAGGGCTCTGGACGGGCGCGTACTTCTCGAAACCCGATTGGCACTGTCCCTACTACTGGTGGCCCAACTTCGCCACGCCGGACCGCAACGTCAATTACGATCCTGACGCCTATCCCAAGCGGTGGGAGAAATTCATCGACTTCACCCACGGGCAAATCCTCGAACTGATGAGTGACTACGGGCCGATGGACATCCTCTGGCTCGACGGCGGCTGGGTCGCGAAGAAGTCCCCGGAACAGATCCGCCAGGCGTACGAAAGCCGCCTGAACGACAGCCCATCCGGGTTCGTCAAGGCGCGCGTGGTCAACCAGGACATCCGCATGGGCGAACTGGTGGCCAAGGCCCGCGCCAAACAGCCGGGACTGATCGTCGTGGACCGGGCCGTGCCGGGACCGTACCAGAACTACCTGACGCCGGAGAATCGCGTCCCCGACAAGACGCTGCCCTTTCCGTGGGAATCCTGCATCATCGCCGGCGGCGGCTGGTCCTGGGTGCACAACGCCCGGTACAACTCGCCCACGCAGGTGATCGGCACGCTGGTCGATATCGTCTCGAAGGGCGGCAACCTCCTGCTCAACATCGCGCCCGATCCGAACGGCCTCTGGGACCCCGGGGCCTATGAACTGCTCGAACAGGTCGGTGATTGGATCGAGGTCAACGGCGAGGCCATCTACGCCACGCAACCGATCGAGCCGTACAAAGAGGGCCGTGTCTGTCTGACCCGGAAGAAGGACGGCACACTCTATGCCATCTATCTGGCCGAGGAAGGCCAGACACGTCCGCCGGCCGAGATCGGCCTCTCAACGTTGCAGCCCAGCGACAAGGCCACAGTGGTGATGCTGGGGACAGGGACGGAACTGGCGTGGAAGAAGGCCGGAGAAGGCTTTCGCGTGACGATTCCGGCTGCCGTGCGCGACAATCCGCCCTGCCGGCATGCGTGGGTGTTCCGCGTGTCATCGCTGAGCAAGTGAAGCCGAAAGGCTCATCAAACCGTCAGCGTTTCAGGCCACTGACGGTCTGGTGGGCCAGGCGCGTCGGCTCGGGCAGCCGGTACTTCGTGGTGCAGGCCAGCGTCAGGGCAATTGCGTCCTCCAGCCGGCAGCGATGCCCCACAGAGACGAACAACGGCTTGACTTTCGTCCGCGTGCGAACGACGGCCCCGATCATCTCGTCGCCATCGTATAGAGGGCTGTGCGCGCCCTTCTCCGCTCCGGGCTCGTCGAACGTGCCGATCAGGCGGCTCTTGGCGCAGCCGATGGTGGGCCTGTCGAGAAAAAGCCCCAGGTGCGCCGCCAGACCCAGTCGACGCGGATGCGCGACCCCCTGCCCGTCGATCAGGAAAAGGTCGGGCCTGCTTTCGAGCTTCGCGACCGCCGCCAGACAAGCGGGCGCCTCACGGAACGACAGCAGGCCGGGAATGTAGGGAAACGTCACGTCCAGCGAGGCACTGGCAGTCTCGACCAACTCGAACAAAACCTGGGTGGCAGCCTCAAGCGCAGCTTGGGGATGGCGTCTCTTCTGAACGACGTCCGACTCCTTTGCAGTCGAGGCGCGCACCCGTCGCAGGACGACGACCGCCGCAACGATCCGCTTGCCGCCTCCCGTGAACGCACAATCGAGCCCCGCAACGATTTCCGGCTGCTTCCGCAACGGCTCGAACCGCACCTGCCCCGCCAGACGCGTCTGAACTTCCCGTGCCTCCGCATACGACAAGTCCCATTTGTGCAGTATCGGCACCCTAACCGCCCTCACTCGACCATCGTAAATCGTTCCTTCGGCCCACTACCTCCCGCCCTGGCGAAGAGATGTTCGAACAACTCCATGGCCCGCGCCCCACAGTTGCCCTCAGATGTGACCAGATAAAGCAGCGCTACGGTGCAATCACCGATCTTGCCGTAGTTGATGTCCATCACGTTCGTCCTCCTTCAACCGCCCAGGATCAGGGGAGGCCTCTGGTCAGGATCAAGGTTCCGATGCTCGGAACGTATGAGGTCTTGCCGGCCTACGATGGTGAAGTCCTTCGCCCCAAGGCTGATCCGCCCGTCGAGCGGCACCGAGAAGTTCAATTCGTAGCGAAGATAGGATCGTTCGGTATAAATGGGGTCCGTATAGGCAGACCGGCGGAAATCGTAGATCGATATCTCACCCGAGAAATTGTCCATAACTCCATACGGCTCCTCTTTGCGCAGCGAGGGACCCCAGTCCAGATGGATCTGAAGGTCAACCACATCCAGGAACGTTAGAGCCGCCGGCGCGACAAGGTACTCAAAATGATTGTTCGCAAGAAGAGTCCACTCGGCAAGATAATCAATGTCGAGAATGAGGCTGATTTCGGACCCCCGCCTCTGCAAGAAGAACCCGTGAACATCGACATCATGCAAATCCACCTGATCGAAAGCCGATGAATCGATCTCCAGTTTGCTCATCCGACGTACTCCTGTCGATGCGTCAAACGACGGAAAATTGCTGCATCGCCAGTGTGTAGCCGTCGATGCTATCGCCGTCAATGTCCGTCTGGTTCACTTCTCCCGTCCCTCACGGTGTTCAGAGGAACCCTCTGGGCCGGATCGAAGGTCTGCCGGTCGGAGCGCACGCCCTCCTGCCTGCCTACAATTCTGAAACCCCTCGCCCCGAGACTGATCCGCCCACCTTGCGGCTGCCAAAGGCCCAATTCGTAGTGCAGATAGGATCGTTCCGTATAGACAGGATCCGTGTAGGCGAACCGCCGGAAATCATTGATCTCCAGTTCGCCCGCAGAAGAGCAGATGACTCCGGAGGGTTCCTCGCGACGGAGCGATGCGCCCCAGTTCAGGTCGATTTGGAGGTCGACCACATCCAGGAACGTCAGCGTCGCCGGCACAACGATGAAGTCAAAGCGGTTGTCCGGAAGGAGATTCCATTCGGCGAGATAATCGATATCGAGAACAAGGTTGACCTCGTACTGCTCTCTACACTGGAACCACCCGTAAATCCGAACGTCGTGCAAAGACACCTGATCGAAAGCCGATGAATCGATCTCCAGTCTGCCTGTCTGACGCGCCCCTGCCGGTGTATCGGACCACGCAGGCGGGAACTCAGCGAATTGCTCGGGGTAATGGCTCAGGTCGAGACGCCCTTCCTCGGGGACGGGGCGGATGCCCCACTGCCGCATGGCGAGCGCACCGAACAGAACCTCGATGCATCGGCCGTCTTCGTCCTTGCCGATCTCGTCCACAACCAGGGCATGAGTCGAGACAGGATGGCCTTGGACCTCCGCCTGGAGCAATGCCGTACAAGTACTCTCCTTCACGCTGCCGCCTAACGCGGTGCGAATCGGATGAGACGTCGCTGTCCTTCTGAGCTTGTCCGTCACCACATTGAGGACGTAGGTGCTGCGGACCCCCGTGTCGAACAGGGTCCAACACTCCCGACCATCCACGCTAATCATTTCTCGCACTCGTCCCATCGCGTCCCTCCATTCACCCTCCCCACCCACGCAAGGGCTCTCGTGGAACCGCTCGTGTGGTCCCAGTCATTCTATCGGCGGTGCCGCCTCCCGGCAACGGCTAAAACGGCCAGCACCTCCCGAAGCGGCCGAACCGGTGACGGGAAAATGGGCGAGGGGGAGGTTTGCGTTTTCGGGGCAAGTCGGTACAATGGCTGGTTTGTGCCGTCCGAGAAAAGTCGGATGCACACCCCAGGAACGGGGGATTCGTATGGATGAGAACCGGAATCGAAGGATTGGGTCCGCTACCGATATGCCGCAGCGAAACGAGAAGGTCATCACGATCACCGGCGCCGCCGAGCACAACCTCAAGGATGTCAATCTGAGCATCCCTCGCGACAAGCTCGTGGTCATCACGGGCATCAGCGGCTCGGGCAAAAGCTCGCTGGCCTTCGACACGATCTACGCGGAGGGCCGGCGCAAGTACGTCGAATCGCTCAGCGCCTACGCCCGCCAGTTCCTCGAACAGATGCAGAAGCCCGCGGTGGGCGACATCTCGGGCCTGCCCCCGACCATCGCCATCGAGCAGCGCAGCGCCAGCAGCAATCCGCGTTCGACCGTCGCGACCGTGACGGAGATCTACGACTACTTCCGCCTGCTCTTCGCCCGCGTCGGCCAGCCCCACTGCTGGGTCTGCGGCCGACAAATCACCAGCCAGCACGCCTCCCAGATCGTCGAGTCCATCCTGACGCACCCCGAAGAGACCAAGATCCAGGTCTGCGCCCCCCTGGTGCGCGGCAAGAAGGGCGAGCACAAGGACATCTTCGCCAACATCCAGCGGGAAGGCTTCGTCCGCGTCCGCGTCGACGGCACGATCTACGACGTCCGTAACGTCCCGGAGCTGGACAAGAACAAGAAGCACGACATCGCGGCGGTGGTCGACCGTCTGATCATCAAGCAGGGCGTCCGCATCCGCCTGGCCGACTCGATCGAGACCGCCCTGAAGCTGGCCGAGGGCATCGCGCTCATCCTGCTCCAGGAGCCGGCGGCCGACAAGAACAACGGCGGCGACGGCGGCTGGGAAGAGACCCTCTACAGCGAAAAGTTCGCCTGTCCCGACCACCCCGAGGCCAGCCTGGAGGAGCTTTCGCCCCGGCTGTTCAGCTTCAACAGCCCGTACGGCGCCTGCAAGAGCTGCGACGGGCTGGGCACCATCCTCGAATTCGATCCGGAGCTGATCGTGCCCGACAAGACGGTCTCGCTCGAAAACGGCGCGATCGACGCCTGGCGCAAGGGCGGCAAACGGATGAACATCTTCTACAACCGCCTGATCAAGCGGTTCTGCCGGAGGGTCGGCGTCAGCAAAGCGATGCCCTATGACGAGCTGCCGGCCGAGTTGAAGCACCTCCTGATGTACGGCACGAGCGAGGAAGACCGCGACAAGTACGGCCTGTCCTTCGAGGGCGTGATCCCGAACCTCGCGCGGCGATGGAAGAACACCACGAGCGATTTCGTCAAGGCCCGGCTGCACAGCTACCTGTCCGAGCAGCCCTGCCAGACGTGCCACGGCGCGCGTCTGCGGCCCGAGGCCGCCGCCGTCACCGTCGGCGGCAAGAACATCTGCGAGCTGACCGCTCTGAGCATCGACGCCGCCCAGCGGTTCTTCAGCCGGCTCAAGCTCGACGAGGAACGGACGATCATCGCCACCCAGATTCTCAAAGAGATCAAGGCCCGCCTGGGATTCATGGTCGACGTCGGCCTGGGATACCTCACGCTCGACCGGATCAGCAGCACTCTGGCCGGCGGCGAGGCCCAGCGCATCCGCCTGGCCACGCAGGTCGGCAGCGGCCTGGTCGGCGTCTGCTACGTCCTCGACGAGCCGACGATCGGCCTGCACAACCGCGACAACGACCGCCTGCTGCGCATCCTCCAGAAACTCACGCGGATCGGCAACAGCGTGCTCGTCGTCGAACACGATGAGGACATCATCCGCGCCGCCGACCATATCATCGATATCGGCCCGGCCGCCGGCAAGCACGGAGGCCGCCTCGTCGCCCAGGGAACGCTCGAAGACATCATCCGGTGCGAGGAATCGCTCACCGGCCAGTACCTCGGCGGCAAAAAGAGCATCAAGCTGCCTCCCAAGCGGCGCAAGTACAACCTGCGCAAGTGCATCGAGGTCAAGGGCGCCGCCGAGCACAACCTCAAGGGGATCGACGTCAAGTTCCCGCTGGGCGTCTTCATCTGCGTCACCGGCGTCTCCGGCTCGGGCAAGAGCACGCTCGTCAACCAGATTCTGTTGCGGTCGCTGAAACGCCGGCTCTATCAGTCGCGCGAGAAGCCCGGCAAGCACAAGAACGTCCTGGGCGCCTCCCAGATCGACAAGGTGATCGAGATCGACCAGTCGCCGATCGGCAAGACCCCGCGAAGCAATCCCGCCACCTACACCGGCGCGTTCGACCTGATCCGCAAGCTCTTCTCCATGACGCGCGAGGCCAAGATTCGAGGCTACAAGCCCGGCAGGTTCAGCTTCAACGTCAAGGGTGGACGCTGCGAGTCCTGCGCCGGACAGGGCACCAAGAAGATCGAGATGCACTTCCTGCCCGATGTCTACGTCACCTGCCAGGACTGCAAGGGCACGCGGTACAACCGCGAGACGCTCCAGGTCACCTACAAGGGCAAGAGCATCGCCGACGTGCTCGACATGCGGATCGAAGACGCGGTGGATTTCTTCACCAACTTCCCGGCCATCGTCCGCCTCCTCAAGACGCTGACGGACGTCGGGCTCGGCTACGTCCAGCTCGGCCAGTCGTCCACCACGCTTTCCGGCGGCGAGGCCCAGCGCGTCAAGCTCTCGGCCGAACTGGGCAAGGCCGCCACCGGCCACACGCTGTACGTGCTCGACGAGCCCACCACGGGCCTGCACTTCGCCGACATTCAGAACCTGCTCAACGTCCTCCAGCGGCTCTGCGACATGGGCAACACGGTCGTCGTGATCGAACACAACCTTGATGTGATCAAGATCGCCGACTATATTATAGACCTCGGGCCCGAGGGTGGCGACGGCGGCGGAACCGTGGTCGTGGCCGGACCGCCCGAGGAGATCGTCAAGGACACCAAGAGCTATACCGCGAAATTCCTGAAAGCCAAACTCGCGTAAGAACCGTTCATGGGTCCCATAGGCCGTATAGGTCCCATGACCCAGAGGCAAGGAGGTGGCATCATTCAGGCCGCACAATCGACCGTTCCACTTCGTTCATGGGAGTTTCGGCTCCGCACCGTCGAAGACCTGAGGAACCTCAGCCACCGGCTGGGTGTCAACGTCGAGGCCGTCGAAGACGTTTCCATCCTGGCGCAGCCGGTCGCGTTCGACGGACTGACCATCCCGAATTCGCTGAGCGTCCACGCGATGGAAGGCTGCGACGGCGACGCCGAGGGCTGCCCGAGCAGGCTGACCCTCCGCCGCTACGAGCGATTTGGCGCCGGAGGCGCAGGTCTGCTGTGGGCCGAGGCGATTGCCGTCGTGCCCGAGGCCCGCGCCAATCCGCGCCAGTTGTGGCTGCACAAGGGCAGCAGGGACACCTTCGCCGAGATGGTCAAGCGAGCGCGAGCCAAGGCCGCCGAGGCTAACGGCAAAGACCACCGTCCCGTCATGGTGGCGCAATTGACGCATTCGGGCCGCTACAGCAAGCCCGACGGCGTCGCTCGTCCGATCATCGGACAGCGCGACCCTTATCGCGACTGTCTCGTGCCGCAGTGGCCGCCACATCTGAAGGGAAAGAGCAAACTCCCCGACGATTATCCGCTCGTGACGGACGAATACCTCGACCGGCTTCAAAACGCCTACGTCGAGGCGGCGCGGATCGCGTTCGAGATCGGCTTCGACGCGGTCGATATCAAGGCTTGTCACGGATACCTCATCAATGAGCTGCTGTCCTGCCGCAACCGTCCGGGCAAGTACGGCGGCTCGTTCGAGAACCGAACCCGCCTGCTCGTCGAGACCGTCGAGCGCGTGCGCAGCGAACTGGGCGACAAGGCCCGCATCGTCACGCGGCTGGGCATCTACGACGCGATCCCCTACCCCTATGGCTGGGCGGTGGACCGGGACGACTACACCAAGCCTGATCTGACCGAACCGAAGAAACTGATCGGCCTGCTCCAGGATCGCGGCGTCAGGCTCATCGATGTCACGATCGCCAATCCCTACTACAATCCCCACGTGGGCCGGCCCTTCAACGAGCCGATCGTGGGCGGCTATCCCGAGCCGGAGCACCCCCTGACCGGCGTCGCGCGGCTCGTGAACGTCACGGGGCAGGTGCAGCAGGCCTATCCCGACATGGCCCTCGTCGGGACCGGCTACAGTTGGCTCCGCACGCTCATGGCCAACGTCGGCGCCGCCAACAAGGCCAAGGGCCTTGTCACCATCGTGGGCGGCGGACGCATGGCCTTCGCCTATCCGGACTTCGCGCGCGACATCGTCCGCAAAGGGAAGATGGACCCCGAGAAGGTCTGCATCGGGTGCAGCGCGTGCACGCAGATCATGCGGGACGGCGGGCAGACCGGCTGCGTTGTGCGGGACCACGCGGTCTACGGACCGATCTTCCGGCACGGTCGCATGAGCGACAAGGACAATCTGCTTCGTCTGGCGGCCGCCTGCCGCAACTGCCAGGAGCCGACGTGCCAGCTCGCCTGCCCGGCGGGCATCGAGATCCCGAAGTTCATCGACCTGTTCCTCGACGGCAAGGAACACGAGGCCTACGAGGTCATCCGTCAGGCAAACGTCTTCCCCGAGGTCTGTGCGTGGCTCTGTCCCGTCGAGCAGCAATGCCAGGGCCATTGCCTCCAGCACTTCATCGGCGACGGGCCGCTGCCGATTGCCGACATCCAGCGGTATCTTTCCGAGCAGGCCAACAAACACGGCTGGTCGAAGCTGCGAATCCCGCAGAAGGCCAGCGGCAGGAAGGTGGCGATCATCGGCGCCGGTCCGGCGGGCCTGGCGTGCGCCGCCCGACTGCTGGAGGCCGGCCACAGCGTGACGATCTTCGACAGGAGCGCCGCTTTCGGCGGAATGGTCGAGTCGGTCATCCCCGCCGACCGCCAGAGCCAGGCGCTGGCCAACGAGCTGAAGGCGATTTTTTCGGATGTGCCCGAAGACCGCATGACGCTGCATCTCGGGCGAGAGCTTGACGGTCAGAACAACCTCGACACGATCATGGCGCAGGGCTTCGACGCCGCCTTCATCGGCCTGGGCCTGCCCCGCGCGACCAGTGTCACCGACACGCGGCTCGACGGCCTCTGGAACGCGATGGACTTCTTGTCCGAGGCCAAGCAGCCCGGCCGGCTCGACCTGACCGGCCAATCCGTCGCCGTCATCGGCGGGGGCAACACCGCGATGGACGTCGCCGTGACCGCCAGGCAGTTCGGCGCCAAAGACGTGTACCTGATCTACCGCCGCTCGTTCAAGGAGATGCCCGCCTGGGGCGCTGAGCGACAGCGGGCGATCGACGAGGGCGTGCACTTCGTGATCCTGACGCAGCCTCTGGATTACCACGCAACAGACGGCAGGCTGACGGGAATCAAGCTGTGCCCGACGCGACTGGGCGACCCGGACGCCAGCGGGCGGCGCCGGCCTCAGGCTGTGACCGCCAGCGCATACGATCTCGACATGGACCTCGTCGTCGAGGCTATCGGCCAGTCGGCTCCGGGCGACCTGGAGCGGATACTGCCGGGCGTTCAGATCGTCAACGGACTGATCCGGACCGACAACGAAACGCTCGCGACGTCGCGCCGTGCCGTCTTTGCCGGCGGCGACCTCGTTCGCGGACCGTCCACGGTGGTCGCGGCCGTCGCCGACGGCATGCGGGCCGCCCGCCGGATTGACCTGTTTCTGCAATCGTAACCACAATCGGAAGGGATCATCGTCATGGGAGATAGACTCGTAGCCATCGTCACCGGGGGCAGTCGCGGAATCGGCCGGGGCATCGCGCTGGAGCTGGCCAGGCTGGGATACGATCTGATGATCGCCCACTTCGACTTCGACGAGCAGGGCAAGCCCGACCAGAGCAACGCACTGGAAACCCAAAAGCAGGCCCGGGCCCTCGGCGCGCGATGCGAAGCGATGCGGATCGACGTCAGCAACGCCGCCGACCGCAAGAGACTGGTCGATTCGACCCGCAGCACGTTCGGCCAATGTCACCTGCTGGCCAACAACGCCGGCGTCGCCCCGTTGAAACGGCTCGACTTGCTGGAGGCCACCGAAGAGAGCTTCGACCGCGTGATGAGCATCAACCTGAAAGGCCCTTACTTCCTGACTCAGATGGTCGCCAACTGGATGATCGAACAGAAGAAGACCGATCCCGACGGCGGCTATCGCATCGTCAACACCGGATCGATTTCCGCCTACACCAGCAGCCCGGCCCGCGGCGAGTACTGTATCAGCAAGGCGGCCATCGGCATGATGACGATGCTCTACGCCGACCGGCTGGCCGAGCACGGCATCGGCGTCTTCGAGGTCCGGCCCGGCATCGTCAAGACCGACATGACCAGGGTCGTCACCGCCAAGTACGACAAGATGATCGCCGACGGCGTCACGCCCATCAAGCGCTGGGGCTATCCCGAGGACATCGGCAAGGCGGTGGGCGCGATCGCCGAAGGCCGGCTCGATTTCTGCACCGGCCAGGTCATCAACGCCGACGGCGGCTTCCACCTGCGAAGACTGTAAGGTTTACGAATTAAGAATTACGATTTGCGATTTGAAGAAGCGATGCACCGGCTCGCTCCCAGCCGTCGGAGCTGCGAAGCTGAATCGTAAATAGTGAATCGTAAATTGCCAATTCGAAGAGGGCCCATATGGATATCAAGACCACACTCGTCACTCTAGTCCGTGACGGCTTCATCCTCGTCTTCAACCAGGACAAGCTCGACATCGTTCGGACCGCCGAGGCGCTGCTCGCGGCGGGCATCAGCAACATGGAGGTGACCTGCCGGATCAAGCAGCCCCTGGAGAAGCTCTCGCGGCTCCGCAAGGAGCTGCCCGATTTCGTCGCGGGCGCCGCCAGCCTGATCGACTGGCCCGGCATGCTCAAGGTCTACAACGCCGCCCACGCGGACGATCCGCTGCCCACGCTGCAACAGGTGGTCGACGCCGGCGCCGCATACCTCGTCTCGGCGGTGAACTTCAGCGACGCGGGCTTGGCCCGGTTCGCGGGCAAGGTCCCCATGATCCCCGGCTGCGGCACCGCCACGGAAATCGTCAGCCAGTATTCCAAGGGGGCCAATCTCTGCAAGGTCTTTCCCGCCAAGGAACTGGGCGGTCCGGCCTTTGTCAAGGCCGTCGACCCCGCCATCCACAAGACGATCAGCCTGGTCCCCACCGGCGGAACGACGGCGTCGAACATCCCCGACTACATCGGCGCCGGCGTCCTCGTGCTCGGCGGCTCGTTCAGCATGATCGAGAAGGCCACCCTCGCCAGGATCGTCGACGAGCAGGACTACAAGCTGCTGAGCAAGGAGCTGGCGGTCGTCAAGCAACTGATCGACCGCCTTCGCCGGGAGAAGTACCCCGGGCTCGATTTCGGCAGCGCCTCGCTCGAACAGATCAGCCGGACGACCGGACGGGACTTCAACGTCGGATAGCGAGGCACGCCATGTCACACACCAGAACCATCACAACCTGCGAACGATCTCGTCACCGGCGGCTGATGGTTCTCACCGCCCTGCTGCTGGCGACGCATTTGTCGGCCGCCGACCGGCCAGCCGAGGTCGCAACGCCCAACGCCAAGGACACCGGCTATCGCGGCATCTGGTACATGAATCAGCCGCTCGACAACGAATACCGCTACAAGTACAGCGGCGGGCTGGGAACCTACTGCGCCAAGCACCAGCCGTTCGCGGTCTACTGCGAGAAGGTCGCCCGGACCTTCTTCTGCTACGGCGGCACGCCCGACGGCGACCGGCAGAACAAGACGCTGCTGCACATGGTCTCGTACTACGACCACCGCACGGGCCTGGTCCCCCGGCCGACGATCCTGCTGGACAAGCGGACCGCCGACGCCCACGACAATCCCGTCATCAGCGTGGACGACGAAGGCCACATCTGGATCTTCTCGACCTCGCATGGGACATCGCGGCCTTCCTACGTCCATCGCAGCGCCCGCCCGTACGACGTCAACGAATTCGTCCAGGTCCACCCGATGAAGATCGAGGAGGGCCGGCAGGTCATGATGACGAACTTCTCGTACATGCAGGCCTGGCACGTCCCGGATCGCGGCTTCGTCGCCTTCTTCACCCGATACAAATACCCGGCGGCGCGCACTGCCTGCTTCATGACCAGCGCCGACGGACACCGCTGGTCGGCGTGGCAGAGACTGGCCGCCATCGACGAGGGACACTACCAGATCAGCAGCGTCACCGAATCCAGGGCCGGCGCCGCCCTGAACTATCACCCCAAGGGCAAGGGCCTCAACTGGCGCACGAACTTGTACTACCTCGAAACGACCGACTTCGGGCAATCGTGGCATGCCGCCGACGGGACACTTGTCACGATCCCACTGACGAAGCCGCAGAATGCAGCGCTCGTTCACGACTACGAGAAGGAAGACCTGCTCGTCTACCTGAAGGACATCCGCTTCGACGCGATGGGCCATCCGGTGGTCCTCTTCATCACCAGCAAAGGCTTTGAGGCCGGTCCGAAGAACGACCCGCGCACCTGGACGACCGCCCGCTGGACGGGACAGGCCTGGACGATCCGTCCGGCCTTCACCTCCGACAACAACTACGACATGGGCTCGCTCTACCTCGAAGCCGATGGAGCGTGGCGCATCATCGCGCCGACCGAAACGGGCCCGCAGCCCTACAACCCCGGCGGCGAGATGGCCATGTGGCGCAGCGCCGACCAGGGAGCCACCTGGCAGAAGGTCGCCCAGATCACGAAGAACAGCCCGTTCAACCACACGTACGCCCGCGAGCCGGTCGGCGCGCACGAGGACTTCTACGCATTGTGGGCCGACGGGCACGGCCGGCAGCCCTCGGAATCCTCGATCTACTTCTGCACGCGCGCCGGAGAGGTCTATCGACTGCCTCGCTCGATGACTACCGAATTTGCCAGGCCGGAAAAGGTGAACTGATAGACAACATCGCATCGTTGACCGAATCGTTTGGGAAGGAGAATCAGCGACCGTGAAGACCAGGAAGATCGCCCGACAGACGGTGGCCGTTCACAATTACAGCACAATCATCGTCGGCAGCGGCGCGGCCGGCATGAACTGCGCCGTCCACCTCTATGAATTCATGACCCGCAAAGGGGTCAAAGACGCACAGAAGCGGATCGCGGTGGTCACCGCGGGCCTCAAGCTCGGCGCCTCGCGCATGAGCGGCTCCGACAAGCAGACCTACTACAAGCAGGGCACCAGCCCCGAGATTCCCGACTGCGCCGAGCAGTTCGCCAAAACGCTGCTGGCGGGTGGCTGCTGCCACGGCGACCTGGCGCTGGCCGAAGGGATCGGCTCGCTGCGCGAGTTCGCACACCTCGTGCAGGCGGGCGTGCCCTTCCCCACCGACGCGATGGGCACGTTCATCGGCTACAAGACCGACCACGACCCCGCCGAACGCGCCACCAGCGCCGGCCCCAAGACCAGCAAGTTCATGAGCGAGTGCCTCCAGAGGCAGGTCCAGGCCTACGGCATCGAGATCTTCGATCAGCAGGAGGCGGCGCATCTGCTGACGGTCGGCCAAGGCAAGGCCAGGCGCATCGCGGGCCTCGTGACCGTCCAGAAGTCGAAGGTCACGGCGTCGAGCTGGGGCCTGAGCGTCTTTCTCGCGGAGAACATCGTGCTGGCGGCCGGCGGGCCCGGCGCGCTGTACAAGACCAGCGTCTATCCCGAAGGCCAGATCGGCATTCACGGCCTGGCCTTCCAGGCGGGACTGGCCGCCGAGAACGTCACCGAATCGCAGTTCGGCCTGGCCAGCACCAAGTTCCGCTGGAACGTCTCGGGCACGTACATGCAGGCGCTGCCCCGTCTGTTCAGCACCGACGCCGCCGGCAGGGACGAGCGCGAGTTCCTGACCGATTTCTTCCCGACGATGAGCAAGATGGCCACCGACATCTTCCTGAAGGGCTATCAGTGGCCGTTCGATCCGCAGCGGATCGAGAACCACCAGTCATCGCTGATCGACGTGCTCGTGTTCAACGAGACGCAGAAGGGCCGGCGGGTCTTCATGGACTTCCGCAAGAACCCCATCGGCAACGCCTCGATGAAACCGTTCGACATCAAAGACCTCGAACCCGAGGCGTATGACTATCTCGCCAAGGCCGGCGCGTTCCAGAAGGCGCCGATCCAGCGGCTGGCCCACATGAACCCGCTGGCAATCGACATCTACAAAGAGCATGGCATCGACCTGTACAAGGAGCCGCTGGAGATCGCGGTCTGCGCCCAGCACAACAACGGCGGCTTCGCGATCGACAAGTGGTGGGAATCGAGCATCCCGCACACGTTCGTGATCGGCGAGATGGCGGGCAGCCACGGAGTCAAGCGTCCCGGCGGCTCGGCCCTGAACGCCGGACAGACCGGCGGGCTCCGCGCCGCCGAGTACATCGCCAACGCCTACGGCGCCAATGTCCCGACTTATGCCAAGCAGCAGAAAGAGATCGACGAGCAACTGACGAGCCTCGTCACCAAACTCAACGGCTGGAAGAAGTCGTCCGGCCCCGCCGCCAAAACCGTCATCGAGGAGATTCAGAATCGCATGACCACTTCCGGCGGGCACATCCGCGAGATGGCAGACGCGACGAAGGCCCTGAAGGAGGCGATGGCCCTGTACGAGGCGATCCGCGCCAACGGCGTCAAATTGGCCGGACGCAAATCGGTGGTCCCCGCCATCCAGGCCGAGCACTTGGCGCTGGCAAGCGTCGGCTATCTCAAGGCCGTCGTCGAGCTGCTCCGCCAGGGCAGCGGCTCGCGCGGCTCCCACCTGGTCCTGGCCGAGGATGGCCTCGAAATCCATAAGGACGTCGTTGACCAGGCGACCGGCAAACCGCTGCGATTCAAGCCTGAGAACGTCGAGCTGCGAAAGTCGATCCTGCGGATCGAGTTCGACCCGAAGGCCAAAGACCTGTTCACCTGCGTGACGGTGACGCCGCGACCGGCGCCGACCGAGCGCAAAGCGTTCGAGCCGGCCTGGCAGGACTACCGCGAAGGCAAAATCTACGATTTATGATTTGCGATTTATGATTTACGATTTGCGGTCGCCATGAGCCTGTTCCGCCAAATCGTAAACAGTACTCGCAAATCATCGATTCGGAGGCGTTATGGCGACTATCGAACTGAAGCCCGCATCGGCGTGCAAGTACGACATTCTCTCGCTGGGCGAGATCATGATCCGTCTCGATCCCGGCGACGAGCGCATCCACACGACGCGTCATTTCCGCGTCTGGGAAGGCGGCGGCGAATACAACGTCGCTCGCGGCTTGAGACGCTGCTTCGGCAAGCGCGCCGCCGTCGTCACCGCCAGCGTGGACAATCCCGTCGGCCGGCTGCTGGAGGACCTGATCCTTCAGGGCGGCGTCAGCACTGAGTACATCAAATGGGTCCCCTATGACGGGATCGGACGCAAGGTCCGCGTCGGGCTGAACTTCACCGAGCGCGGGTTCGGCGTCCGCGCCGCCGTCGGGTGCAGCGACCGCGCCCACAGCGCCGCGTCGCAACTGGGCAAAGGCGATATCGACTGGGACGCGATCTTCGCTCGCGACGGCATCCGCTGGTTCCACACCGGAGGCATCTTCGCCGGGCTTTCGGAGACGACGCGGGACGTGATCCTCGAAGCGGTCACCGCCGCCAAGAAGCACGGCACCATCGTCTCGTACGACCTGAACTACCGCAACTCGCTCTGGAAGGACATCGGCGGGCAGGCCAAGGCCCGCGAGGTCAATCGGGCCATCGCCTCGCACGTCGACGTGATGATCGGCAACGAGGAGGACTTCACCGCCGCGCTCGGCTTCGAGGTCAAGGGCCTGGACAAGAGCTTCAGCAAGCTCGATCCGACGAATTTCAAAAGGATGATCGAAGCAGCGGTCCAGGAGTTCCCGAACTTCAAGGCGGTCGCCACCACGCTGCGCAACGCCAGGACCGCCTCGGTCAACGACTGGGGCGCGGTCCTCTACATGAACGGGCAGTTCCACGACGCGGTCCTGCGCGAGAACCTGGAGATCTACGACCGCGTCGGCGGCGGCGACAGTTTTGCCTCCGGCCTGATCTACGGCCTGATGGAAGGCAAAAGCCCGAGCGAAGCGGTCAACTACGGCGCTGCGCACGGCGCGCTGGCGATGACTACGCCGGGCGATACGACCACCGCCAGTCTGGGCGAAGTCGAGAAAGTCATGAAAGGCAGCGGCGCTCGCGTCGACCGATAAGGAGAATCTTCTACGATCCCACAAGCAGTCAAATGGATTGACGGCGCCGACGGCGTGCTGGAACTGATCGATCAGCGGCGTCTGCCGGGCGAGTTCGTCACGCTGCTGATCCGCGACACGCAGCAGCTCCACGAAGCGATCCGCACGCTGGCCGTGCGCGGCGCGCCGGCCATCGGAGTCGCGGCCGCCTATGGTCCGGTCCTGGCGCTCCAGACGCTCGGCGTCGACGCGACGACCGTTGACGGCCTGAAGACCATCGTCGAGGCCTGTGAGTTCCTTGCGACGTCGAGGCCGACCGCCGTAAACCTTTTCTGGGCCCTGGAACGCGTCCGGCGCAAGGCCCAGGCGGTCTGCCGCCATCCGCGACTGACGCTCGGCGAGCTGCACGAGGCGATCCTGGCCGAGGCCAACGCGATCCGCGAAGAGGACGTGACGATGTGCCGCGCGATCGGCCGCCATGGCGAGGCGCTGATTCGCGACGGCGCGGGCGTGCTGACGCACTGCAACGCCGGAGCGCTCGCCACCGCCGGACAGGGAACCGCGCTGTCGGTGATGTTCGAAGCCCAGAAGAAGGGCCGTTCGTTCAAGGTCTACGCCGACGAGACACGGCCGCTCCTGCAAGGCGCCCGCCTGACCGCGTGGGAGCTGCAACAGGCCGGCATCGACGTGACGGTCATCTGTGACAACATGGCCGGATGGCTGATGAAAGAAGGCAGGATCGACCTGGTCATCACCGGCGCCGACCGCATCGCCGCCAACGGCGACGCTGCCAACAAGATCGGAACCTACAGCCTCAGCGTCCTGGCGAAACAGCACGGGGTGCCGTTCTACATCGCCGCGCCGTCGAGCACGTTCGATCTGAGTATCGCCGGCGGCGACGAGATCCCTATCGAGCAGAGGGAATCCAGCGAGGTGACGCGCTTGGCCGGCGTCCCCACCGCCCCGGACGGCGTGGCCGTCTACAACCCCGCCTTCGACGTCACCCCCGCGCAGAACATCACCGCCATCATCACGGAAAAAGGTGTGGTGGAAAACCCGGACGCGGTCCGCATCCGGCGGTTGTTGGGCGCGCCATAGGGCGCCGTGCGTGGCAAGTCGCTCGCGACCGACACGCTATGCGACGGCGACGACGCCTTTGACCTCGGGCACCTTCTCCTTCAGGATGCGCTCGATGCCCATCTTCATGGTCATGGCGGCTCCGGGACAGCCCTGGCAGGCGCCCTGTAGCCGCAACTTGACGGTCTTGTCGTCGTTGATGCCCACCAGTTGGACATCGCCGCCGTGGCCCTGCAAGGCGGGACGAACCATCTCGATGACCTCGGTCACCTTCTCCTCAAAGCTCTTCTCGGCGCCGGCGCCGCTGGGCTGACTTGCTTGCGACATATGCGTTCTCCGTGGACAGAAATTTCGGCCATTATAGTGGCGTCGGGCATAGCGTCCAAAGCCTTTTTTGACCTTACGCGCCCGGGCGGGGGGCGTTCGCGCATTCTGCCGCCCAGATCGGGTATTTCGCCCCCCCCCAGACGGGTGTGTGGCAGCCTCAATCCCGATGCACATCGGGGTTGGGGATGGTTCTTGGCCTTGGCAACCACCGGGAATCGGCACGGCTACCAGGTCTACCATCCCTCCCGATGGACATCGGGACCAAGGCGTTTGAGGCTGCCACGCGCGACAGGGAATCCTTGCACATATCCCGTCAAGTAGACAGGCAAAAGCCAGGGTATTATGGGACAGCGCGCCAGAATCTGGCGGGAAACGCTCAACCCGCTGCCCGTTCTGTTCGATAACAACTCTTGTCGTGCAAGGAGGTTCCGGGAAAAACGGGATGGCGTCATGCGAATTCGGTATGTGATTTCCACGATGGTCTTCTGGTGGCGCGAGCACCCGCTGTCGTTCGAGCAGGAGTGCGAGTACCTGCGCGGCCTGGGCTTCGGCATCGAGTTGTGGCCGAACCTGCGCGGACAGAACGAGTGCCGATACGAGCGGCGGAACTGGCCGCGGCTGAAGGCGGCCACCGAGGGCATGCTCGTGTCCATGCGCTCCCGGACCGACAACCCCAACCTGGAACAGTGGGCCGAGCAGATTCAGTGTGCGACGCTGCTCGGCGCCAACATCGTCACGGAGCCGAGCAGCCTCGGCATCCTCGACGGGCCGGAACACGACGGGACCGCCTTCGCCGGCGAGGTGGTGCGGATGGCCGACGCTAACGGCGTGGCGCTTTGCGTCGAAACGGGCTCGCTGGCGCCCCTGCTGCACGTCGGAGAACGGTTCGATTCGATTCGCTACTGCCTGGACACGGGCGCGGCCAACATCGATCGCGAGCACTCGTTCCGACAATACGTCGACGCCCTGGCCCCTCGCGTGGCTCACCTGCACCTGACAGACAACTACGGCAAGACCGACGATCACGAACCGCCGGGGCTGCGCGGCGGGATTCGGCGCGAAGACTGGGATTATCTGCTCAGCGCCCTTCATCGGTACGACAACGAGATTATCGGATCGTTCGAGATGTGCCCATGCCTGCCGAGCGTGATGATCCGCCAGGCCAGCGAGTACGTCTTTGACGTCCTGCAATGGCCCGACCGGCCCGCCCGACCGGCCGAACACGACCGCCTCGCCAATCCCCCGGCGTAGCCCGGAACATCCGAACACGCAACGCGCCATTTTTGTAGTATCCATCGCCCCACCAGGTGCCTTTATGGAAGTAGATGGCGCTCTGTGTGCCTTGCGACCGATGGGCGGAAACAGTTGACAGGACGCCGCAGATCGGTACCATGGTGCGTTCGGATGTTTGGGATTTGTGGTTTTCACTACACAGGAGGTAAAAAGCGATGAGAACCGTTTGTTTTACCGTTTTGATGGGCGCTTTGCTGGCGGCCGGCTGCGCGTCCAGCCAGGGCGAGAGCTACGCGATGGTCGGCTATGATTTCACCAGTCTCAACAAGGTGGCGATCGTGGACGTCACCGGCCGCGTTTATGGCGAGGTCGTCAAGAATCAGATCAGCGACTTCTTCGTGATGGAGCTGATGAAGCGCGGGTACAACGTCGTCGAGCGCAAAGATATTCAGGCCGTGCTGAAAGAGCAGGAGTTCCAGGCGTCGGACATGACCTCGAACGAGGACGCCGCCCGAGCCGGGCGGATCTACAACGTGCCGGCGGTCCTGGTCATCAACATCCCCAAGTACAAGGACAAGATGGAGATGACCGCCAAGCTGCTCGACGTGGAAGACGCGTCGATCCTCTGGATCGGCAGCGGTTCGGGCAACACGGGCAAGGGCCTTGCGACGTTTGTCGGCGCCGCGGCAGGCGCTGCGGCGGGCGCCGTGCTGGCCGGCGGGGACACCAGCGACCGGGTCATCGGCGGTGTCGCGGGCGGCGTGGTCGGCGGTGTCGCCGGCAACGCGCTGTCCCCGGACCAGGAAAAACAGATCAAGAAGGTGATCGCCAAAGTCTGCGAGACCCTTCCGTCGAGGATCCCGCAGCCCCCGAAAAAGTAAGACCGTTCCACTACTTTTCGAGCCATCCATCAGGGCGGAGAACGAACACCGTGCTCCGCCCTGTTTCGTTGCGCGGACCGGCCACAGCGTAGGTCGCCGGTGTGCGGGGAGACACTTCGGCACGTGCGTGGCAGCCTCAAACGCGCCGCGTCTGGGGATAGTGGATTTGTCCGGGGCCAGCGAACTCCGAGGGGAATCGCACCTGGGGGCCGCTCCGCACCGTGTCTGTGAAAATATCCTGGCAGCCGTGTGGCAGCGGCAAGCGCAGGCTTGCCGATGGTGATACGCATGCCGTCGAAGCCATCGGCAAACTCCGCCTTGCTCCGTTTGCCGCTGCCACACATGGCGCTCCGTGGTGGAAAACGGGCCTTGCCGCGAAATTCGCACAGACACTCGGCCACGCGATCGAGGGTTTTTGGTTTGCCGGGCACTTGTGGGCCCCCTATAATACATCGTCCAGCTAATCGCAGGGAGCTGTGACAGGATGGCCGTGGAAGGTCCCGTCATCCCCATGGGGATTCGGTCGGCCTTCGGACCCGGTCAGGACAGATCAGATAGATTCATGTTCATGGCGCAACGCCTCGGCCGAGTGGCGGAATGGCAGACGCTGGGGCCTTAAAAGCCCCTGCTCGCAAGGGCGTGTGGGTTCGAATCCCACCTCGGCTATTCTGCGTCCGCGACGGACAGCCCCCCGTCGCAACGGCCAGGCAGCGCCGGACAACGGACGTGTGTCCAGAGATTGGAGAAGCTAAGTAATGGCAGAAAAGGACCTTAAGCTCGTCGACACCGAAACCCCCAACCTCCATCGCCAGACGTTCCCCTACAGTGAGTTCCCCAAGATCATCTTCAATTGCGAACGGGTCGAATACGAGATTCCCGATGAGATCTGGATTACGGATACGACGTTTCGCGACGGCCAGCAGGCTCGGCCGCCATACAAGCCCGAGCAGATCCTTCGTATCTTCGACCTTCTGCACGATATCGACGGCGGGACCGGCCTGATCCGCCAGTGCGAGTTCTTCCTCTATTCCGAGCGGGACCGCAAGGCGGTCGAACTGTGCCAGGAACGGGGCTACCAATACCCCGAGATCACCGGGTGGATTCGCGCTGTGGCCTCCGACTTCAAGCTCGTTTCGCAAATGGGCCTGAAGGAGACCGGCATCCTGACCTCCGCCAGCGACTACCACATCTTCCTCAAGCTGCGAAAGACGCGGTCGCAAGCCCTCAGCGCCTATCTCGATATCGTCAAGGCGTCGCTCGACAGCGGCGTTCGGCCTCGCTGCCACTTCGAAGACATCACGCGGGCTGATTTCGGCGGCTTCGTCCTGCCGTTCGCCAACGAGCTGCTCAAGCTTGGAGATGCCTACAACCAGCCGGTCAAGATCCGCCTGTGCGATACGCTGGGTTTCGGGCTTCCGTGGGCGGGAGTGGCCCTGCCTCGCAGCGTGCCGAAGCTGGTGCACGGCCTCCGCAAGATCGGGGTCCAGCCCGAGCAGCTCGAATGGCACGGCCACAACGACTTTCATAAGGTGCTTGTCGACGCTTCGACCGCCTGGCTCTATGGCTGCTGCGCCGCCAACGCGGCGATCTTCGGCTGTGGCGAACGCACGGGCAACCCGCCGCTCGAGGCCCTGGTCATCGAGCATGCCCAGTTGAAGGGCATGACCAGCGGCGTCAACTACGCGGCAATCACCGAACTGGCCGACTACGTGCATAAGGAGATGAACTTCGAGATCCCGCGCAACTATCCGCTGGTCGGACGCGACTTCAACGTGACGCGAGCCGGCATCCACGCCGACGGCCTGCTCAAGAACGAAGAGATCTACAACTGCTTCGACACCCAGAAACTGCTCAATCGCTCCGTCGGCGTGGCCATCACCGACAAGACGGGGGCGGCCGGCATCAAGCACTGGGTCGAGGCCCACTACGACATCCAGATCGCCAAGCACGATCCGCGCATCGTCTGGATCAAGGATCAGATCGACGCCGAGTACGCCGCCGACCGCGTCTCGGTGATCTCCGACGACGAGATGTTCGCCTGGATCCGTGAGGCCTTCGGGCCGGACCTGCCGCCAATGAGGCAATGAGAATCCAACGCTGCTTCGGACTTGGGCTCATGGACCAGATCAAGGCCGTTCTGTTTGACCTCGGAGAGACCCTGCTGAGCTTCGGCAAGTTCAGCAAGACCAGGTTGATCCTGCAGGGGGCGCGGTCGTCGTACGACTACCTGAGGGAGCAGGACCAGCCCGTTGGGAGTTTCGCGGGGTATTTCCTGCGTTATCTTGTGCGGCTGCGCGTACGCTACTTCCTGGCCGAATTCCGGGGCAAAGACTTCGATTCGCTGGCCCTGCTCCAGCGGATCGGACGCAGGGAGGGCATCGATTTGCCCCGCGAGCAGTGGGAGGAGGTGATCTGGCGCTGGTACGAGCCGCTGAGCGTCCTGGCCGAGACGGAGCCCGACCTGCACGAAACGCTGGCGCGCCTCAAGAGAGCGGGTCTGAAACTGGGCATCGTCTCGAACACCTTCGTGAGCCGCGCCTCGCTCGACAGACAACTGGAGGGTCTCGGTCTTCTCGATTTCTTTCCCATGCGATTGTACTCGTATGAGCTGGCGATGCGCAAACCCGATCCGCGTCTGTTTCGCATCGCGTCCGAGCAGATCGGCGAAGCTCCGGCGCGCATTCTCTTCATCGGGGACCGCGTCGACATGGATGTCCGGCCCGCACTCGATTGCGGCATGGCCGCCGCGCTGAAAGACGCGCGCACCAACCGGGGCAAGCCGACCCCCGTCGGAGCGCACCGGATTCGCCATCTGTCCGAACTGCCCGCCCTGATCGAACGCATCAACAGTCAGCCCAAAGCGGGTTGACACCTGTTGGCTTACCCCATACTATCGCGGCTCGACCACCGATTCGACAGACGCGTTATCTTCGAGGAGAACAAGGATGGCTACAGGCAAGACGATTGAAGTGACCGATGCCGATTTCGCCAGCGAGGTCCTGGATTCCGACGTCCCCGTGATCGTGGATTTCTGGGCGCCGTGGTGTGGCCCGTGCCGGATGGCGGCCCCCGTGCTGGAGAAGATCGCCGAAGAATACGAGGGACAACTGAAGGTCTGCAAGGTCAACATCGACGACCAGCGCGAAGTGGCGACCCAGTTCGGCATCATGAGTATCCCCACGATGTTCGTGTTCGACAGCGGGCAGATCGTCGACCAGATCACAGGGGTCACCCCGAGTTTCGAAACCGATTTGAAGAGGAAGATCGACGCCGCGATCGCGGCCAGATAGAGGCTACAGGTCCCGCAGGACCCCCCGTGGAGATACCATGGCTCAAACGACTCACGACGTAATCATCATCGGCGCCGGGCCGGCGGGCCTTGGCGCCGGCCTGTACACCGCCCGGGATCGGCTGGACACGCTGATTCTTGAGAAGTTCATGCCGGGCGGCCAGATCAATAACACCGACCGCATCGAGAACTATCCAGGCATCGAGAAGATCGACGGGCCGGGTTTGATCGAGAGCATGCAGAAACAGGTCGAGAGCTTCGGCGCCCGGATCGAAAACGGCGCCGACGTCGAGCGCCTGGAAAAGCTCCAGAACGGACATATCGCCGTTCACGCGGGTAAGAACACCTACGTCGCGCGCGCGGTGATTCTCTCGCCGGGAAGCAGCTACCGCAAGCTGGGCGTGCCCGGCGAGGAGGAGTTCCGCAACGCCGGAGCGGGCGTCAGCTACTGCGGCACCTGCGATGCGCCGTTCTTTCGCGACCGGGAAGTCGTCTCGGTCGGCGGAGGCAACACCGCGCTCGAGGAAACGCTGCACCTGACCAAGTATGCGAACAAGGTGACGCTGATTCACCGGCGCAACGAATTCCGCGCCGAGAAGATCCTCGTCGAGGAGTTGCTCGCGAAGGCCAATGAGCCAGACTCGAATCTCGTGATCAAGTACGACACCGTCGCCACCGCCATCGAAGGCCAGGGCAAGGTCCAGTCGGTCAAGCTCAAGAACGTCAAGACGAACGCAGAGGAATCGTATCCCTGCGACGGCGTCTTCATCTTCGTCGGCATGATCCCCAACACGGACTTCCTCAAGGGCTTCGTGGAGCTGGCGGACGCGGGTTTCATCCGATGCGACTGCGCGTACCTGCGGACGAGCGTGCCCGGTGTCTTTGCGGCCGGCGACTGCCGCATCGGCGCCGCGATGCAGCTCGTCACCGCGGTCGCCGACGGCGTCAACGCCGCGATGCAATTGAAGCAGTACTTCCGCGATCCCGCCTGGTGGAATACGCCGGTCAGTGACATGCTCAGCCCCGGCGGCTGGTGAGTGCACGCAGGACCGATAGGACGAATGGGACCTACAGGACTTTCTACCAGAAGATGACGTAGAAGACCGCGACCGCCGCCAGCACGATGAACGCCGCGATCTTCACCTCGGGCGCCGTCCGCGTGTCCAGGTCTTCGCGGACAGGCAGCGCCCTCGGCTTGTCCAGCGGCTTGAGTAGTGTGATCAGCGCCATGATCGCCACGACGATCACGAAGGTCAGAGCGACCTGGATCAGGAAGTGCAGTCCGCCCGCATATTTCTGGAACAGCCTGTAGACGATCGGACCCGAGATCAGCGCTGCCACGCCTGCCGGGCCGGGCGCCTTCGGAACCACCATGCCGAAGAGGAAAGCGGCCACCACGCCGGGCCAGATGTAACCCTGGTTGTTCTGGATGAACTGGAACACGCCACCGAATCTCGGGCTGGCCAGGACCGGCGCCAGCAGGCAGCCGGCGACCAGGAAGACAGCCGTCGCCACGCGACCCAGGACGAGCAGTCGTCTCTGTGAGGCCTGCGGATCGAGCATCCTCCGGTAGACGTCCATCGTGAAAATCGTGGAAGCGGAGTTCAGCATGGACGCCAGCGAGCTGATGACCGCGCCGGCGATGGCCGCGAGCATGAACCCGCGCAGGCCCGCCGGAATCAGGTTGCGGATGAGCGTCGGAAACGCCTCGTCGGCCGCCGCCATCTGATTGCCGTACAGCTGATACGACATGATGCCCGGCAGCACGATGGCGAACGGAATCAGCAGCCACAGCGCACCGGCGAAGATCACCCCGAGCTGCCCGTCCCGGAGGGTCTTGGCCGCCAGGTTCCGTTGCACGATGAACTGATTCAGGCCGCAATAATAGATCTCTACGATCCACATACCGGAAAGCACACCCGTCCAGGGCAGCCCCTCGTGGCTCGCCGGCAGGACCATGTGCAGCTTGTCGGCGTTGACGGTTGAGAACTGCTCCCAGCCGCCACAGGCACGCAGGCCCAGGAAGAACGTGATGATTCCGCCGATCAATAGTGCGCCGCCCTGGAACAGATCCGCCCAGGCCACCGCCTTGAGCCCGCCCCAGACGGTGTAGATCGCGGCGATCGAGCCGATCAGCCAGATGCTCTTGATCAGACCGACGCCGAAGATCTTGTTCAAAGTCAGGCCGCCCGAATAGAGCACCGCCGCCAGCAGCACCGCGACATAGATCACCACGGTGGTCAGCGCCATGAGCGCCCGCGCCGCCGAGTTGTAGCGGTACTCCAGGTACTCGGGCATGGTGTAGATGCCCGCCTTGAGGAAGCGGGGCAGAAGCGTGAAGGCGATCACGACGATGCCGATGCTTCCGAACAACTGCCAGTTGCTCACCGCCAGACCGATGCTGCCGGCGCCCTGGCCGGCCATGCCGACGAACTGCTCGGTGGAGATGTTGGCTGCGACGATGGAAAGCCCGATGAGCGGCCAGGTCAGACCGCGACCGGCCAGGAAGTAATCCTCGCTGGTCTTCTCTCGCCGGCTCTTGAACATGCTGAAGGCGACGACCACGCCGATGAACGCCAGAAAGACACCGATATCGAAGGGATTCAGATCCATGCGTCAGCCCATCCAAAAAGCCGGTCTCGGGACATACGTGACGCCATTATAGGGTCTGGCGATTCGGTCTCAATGATAAAGCACATCGGGCCGCCCGGTGGCCGGCTACGAGCCGGTGCACTTCCGCGCCGTCGCCGATTTACGACCGGTAAAATACGTCGATCTGCCGATCGATCCCTTCTCCCCGACAACCGAGCCGCATTGGCGCGGGCGCAACACCACCCCAGTCAAAAGGAGGTTCAATCCGGATGGAGTTGTCGCATGTGCGTGCCGATAGGACTTCCATGGCGGCAACCGTGGAGGGTTGCCTGGGGGCACAAAGACAAGGCCATCACAACCCCGACGAACGTCGGGACAGCAGGAGGCGGGTGACAGCCCTGAAGCACGGCGCGGAAACGGTTCGGCGCCGCCAGCCTCCCTGAAGACTGCGCGATCGGAACGCATGGAAAGGCAGCACCTTATGACGAATCAGTTCGAGCAGCGGCTTGACAGAAGGCAGTTTCTCAAGACGGCGCTGGCCGTAGCCGGAGGGATCACCACATTCGGGGTCAATCCGAGCTTCGCCGGTGCCGGCCAGGAGCCGGCGCATTGGGCGTTTCTCTCGGATACCCACATCGCGGGCGATCCCGACCACAAGTTCTTAGGCTTCTGCCCCTATCAGAACCTGCGGGAGATCTGCCATCAGATCGAGGCCCGTCCGCCGGACGGCCTCGTGGTCACCGGTGACCTCGCCCGATTGAGGGGCCATGCGGAGGACTACAAGAACCTGCGCGAGCTGGTCGCGCCCATCGCCCAGAAACGCCCGATCCACCTGGCCACGGGCAATCACGACGACCGCGAGAACCTCCTGCACGCGTTCCAGAAACCCAACTACCCCACCTGGACCGTCAACGGCAAGCACATGCTCACCGTCGACGCCGGCCCGGTGAAGCTGATCGTCCTCGATTCACTTCTCTTCGTGGACCTGCCCTGGGGCCGTCTGGGCAAAGGGCAGCGCAGGTGGCTGGAGATGTATCTCCACGCCTGCGACGAGGCGCCGGTGGTCCTGATGCTGCACCATCCGGTTCTCGGCATGGACGCGCTCTGGGACGCCAAGTCGCTCCTCAAGATCGTCAAGCCGATGGCGAAGGTCAAGGCCATCGTGTACGGACATTCGCACCGGTTTGCCTTCTCCGAGTACGAAGGCATTCACCTGATCAACCTTCCGGCCACCGGCTTCACCGGGTACAGCAGCCAGCCCGTCGGATGGGTCGAAGCTCGTCTGGCGAAAGACGAAGGTCTGTTCACCCTGCATGCGCTTGAGGGCAACACACGGCTGAACGGCCAGACCACTCGCCTGCGCTGGAGAAGCTGAAGACCGTCTGCACCGAGGGAGGGCGGCGTCGCACAGGGATGAGCACGGATGCGGAAGGTGGGGGGATAGCAGGCCGCAGGGACTGTTCCGGCCTACAGCTCGTCCGGCTGACGGACGTGGATGCGAACGTTCTGCCGGTAGACCTCGGTTTCGTCTTGCGCGCCTCGGTCGATCCGGCTCTGGGCCCAGAAGATCCGGATGGCGATGACGCCGCAGCCGAGACCTGACACGAAGAATACACCGGCCGCCAGATACGCAAAGAACTCCGGGAGAGCCGCAATCAGGACGCCAAATCCGATCAGCAGCAGCCCCACGATCATGATCGCGCTGGCGACGCTGCGCGACGCTCCAGACAAGGCGTTCGAGTAGAAACGGAACGGCATTTTCGGTACTCCTTCCTGCGAAGTGTACGAAAAAGGAGCGGGTCCCGTTCGGGACCCGCTCGGCACTCGTCTCTCGGTCAATACATATCGCCGCCCGGAGGCATCGCAGGTTGCTTCTTCTTCTCAGGAATCTCGCTGACCACCGCATCGGTCGTCAGCAGCAGCGCCGCGATCGAGGCGCCGTTCTGAAGGGCAGTCCGCTCGACCTTGGTCGGCACGATCACGCCGAACTTGACCATGTCGCCGTACTGCTTGCGCAGGGCGTCGTAGCCGAAGTTCTTCTCCGAGGACTCCATGACCTTCTGGGCCACGATCGAACCGTCCAGGCCCGCGTTCGTGGCGATCTGCTTGATCGGAGCGACCACGGCGCGCCGCACGATGTCCACACCGATGCTCTCGTCGCCCTTGGTCTTGAGCTTGTCCAGGGCCGGCAGGACCCGCAGCATGGCGACGCCGCCGCCGGGGAGAATGCCCTCTTCGGCTGCGGCCCGGCAGGCGTGAAGCGCATCCTCGACGCGGGCCTTCTTCTCCTTCATCTCGGCCTCGGTCGCGGCGCCGACGTTGATCTGGGCGACGCCGCCGGACAGCTTGGCCAGACGCTCCTGGAGCTTCTCGATGTCGTAGTCGCTGGTGGAGTTGTCGATCTCGGCCTTGATCTGCTCGATGCGGGCCTTGATCGCCTCGGTGCTGCCGGCGCCTTCGATGATCGTCGTGGCGTCCTTGTCGATCTTGATCTGCTTGGCCCGGCCGAGCTGCTGGAGCTCGATATTCTCAAGGTTCAGACCGAGGTCTTCGAAGATCGCCTCGGCGCCCGTCAGCACGGCGATGTCGCTGAGCAGGGCCTTGCGCCGGTCGCCGAAACCGGGGGCCTTCACCGCCGCGACCTGGAGCACGCCGCGCAGCTTGTTGACAACCAGCGTCGCCAGCGCTTCGCCCTCGACGTCCTCGGCGATCACCAGCAGCGGCTTGCCCTGCTTGGCCACCTTCTCCAGCAGCGGGACCAGCGATTTGATCGAGCTGATCTTCTTCTCGTGCACCAGAATGTACGGCTTGTCCAGGACAACCGACATGCTCTCGACGTTGTTGACGAAATGCGGGCTCAGATACCCCTTGTCGAACTGCATGCCCTCGACCAGCTCGACCGTCGTCTCCAGCGACTGGCCCTCCTCTACGGTGATCACGCCATCTTTGCCGACCTTCTCCATCGCCTCGGCGAGCTTCTTGCCGATCTCGGCGTCCTGGTTGGCCGAGCAGGTGGCCACCTGCTCGATCTGCTTGGTCGACTCGACCGGCATGGCCATCTTGAACAGCTCGTCCACGATGGTCTCGACCGCCAGCTCGATCCCGCGCTTGACCTGCATCGGGTTGGCGCCGGCGGTGATATTCTTGAGACCCTCCTCGAAGATGCTCTCGGCCAGGATCGTGGCGGTGGTGGTCCCGTCGCCGGCCACGCTGGAGGTCTTCGAGGCCACTTCCTTGACCATCTGGGCGCCCATGTTCTCGTAGGCGTCTTCCAGCTCGATCTCTTTGGCGACGCTGACGCCGTCCTTGGTGACGGTGGGCGAGCCGAACGATTTTTCGAGAATCACGTTTCTGCCGCACGGGCCGAGTGTAATCTTGACGGCGCCGGCGAGCTTTCGGACGCCTTCCCGAATGGCGCCGCGTGCGTCGGTGCCGTATGCGATCTTCTTAGCTGCCATATCTTGCTTTCTCCTTCATTTGTCGTCGATCCGAGTGCGTGATGCTTCGTTTCGTTGCCTTCGGCGGTTTACTTCTCGATCACGGCCATGACGTCCGACTCGTCCATGATCAGGTACTCCTTGCCGTCGACCTTGATCTCGGTGCCGGCGTAGCTGGTGAACAGCACCAGATCGCCCTTCTTGAGCTGGACTTCCCGCCGGGTGCCGTCTTCGAGCAGCTTGCCTTCGCCCACGTTGACCACTTTGCCTCTCTGGGGCTTCTCCTTGGCCGTGTCCGGCAGCACGATCCCGCCGGCCGTCTTGGACTCCGCCTCCACGCGCTCAACCAGCACCTTATCCGCCAATGGTCGAATGTTCATCTGTCCTTACTCCTTTCCAGTTCCGTTGCATGGGGTTGACCGTATTCTCGTATCCATATTCGCGTTTTCGCGTAACATCCAATCTCTGGGGCACTTAGCAATCACGATGCAAAAATGTCGCTGTTGTACTTCTTCAGGAAAAGCCGGTTGAGAAGCTGATGGAGCACCTCCATGTTCACCGGCTTGCCGATGACGCCGAAGACGTCGAGCTGGAGCGCCTTGCCCAGCACATCCTGGTCCACCCGGCTGGTCAGCAGGATGCACGGCAGCAGCGGATGGTCCATGCGGATGATCCGGATCGTCGCCAGGGCGCTGGACCGCTCCGAATCCATGTCCACGATGGTCGCGTGCACGCGGGTCCGCCCGAGGATATGTACGAAATCCCCCGTATTCTCGGCCACCATCAGGTTGATGCCCCGAGGCTTGAAGAGGCTGCGCAGCGCCTCCGGCCAGGCCCAGTTCGCCGCACTGGCCACCACGTTGACATCCGCAAGTTGGGATCGTTCTGCCATCATAGTCATTCCACCGCTGCCCCAAAGTGCAAATGCCGTGCCAACACCCCCGCCTTCCACCAGATCAACCGTAATCCTTTCCCCCAAAAGACCTTACGAAAACCCCTCCCACGCACACCCCCTCTGGCAAAATTGCAGCCCGCCCCCAACCCCCTGCCACCCTGGCAGCCAAAACCGACCTGCTGCTACCTCGCCATTCCAGTGGAAGCTTGTTTCCAGCCGCCTTCTAGCGTCATAATAACGGAATACGAACAGAATGCTTACAACCGCAGACCAGGGGCCGCTGCTTGGAGATTGGCTGAATCATGGACAGAATGGTCTTCGCAGAATCCTGGGAGTCGTACTTCGCTGATCGGAACCTGCGCCGCTTCGACGACCTTTACCGCTATCCCGAGACCGTCACCGTCAACCGAAACCGGAAGCGGGATGTCCTCAAGCTCACCCTGGGCGAGGGGCCAGAGACGAACGTCGCATCTCCACCTCATGGCACCGGAGCGCAACATGAATGGATTGAGACCAGATCAAGCAACAATAGGCATCGTGAACTACAGGACTTTGGAATGCATCCGCTTGTGTCTGCGGAGCATTCGTAGGTTCACAACGTATCCCCATGAGGTAATCGTCGTCGACAACGACTCACGGGATGCCTCGCTGGCCTACCTCAAGGGCCTGCCCTGGATCCGCCTGGTCGAGAGGCAGAGCGAAGACGGCGAATCTGGTGCACGCGCCCACGCCAGGGGATTGGACCTCGCCTTGAAGCACTGCAACACGGAATTCTTCGTCGCCATGCACTCCGACACGTTCGTGCAAAAGGAGAACTGGCTCCGTGATATCCTCGGGCATTTCGCACACAATCCGGGCTTGGCGTGTGTCGGCTCAGGCAAAATCGAGTTGCGCCCACGTTGGCGTCAATGGCTCAAAGAGACTACAGATGTTCGCACCTTTAAGCGCAGGTTGCTCAAGGAGCCGGACCCACTGGGCATTTATCGCTATTACAACCGTACGATTTGTTGCGCCTATCGCACAGAGGTCTTGAGGCGGGAAAGACTCTCGTTCGAAATGGGCCAGGACCAAGGTCTGACACCCGGAAAGAAACTGTATTTCGAGCTCCTGGACCGTGGATACCAGACCGTGGAGCTACCGCCGCATACGATGTCAAAATCCCTTGTCCATCTCGCCCATGCCACCCAGGCATTCAATCCCGACCAGTTCCGCCTGCGTGACAAGACGGTTCGGAAATGCTACAGACTCACCCAAAGGGTGCTCGCGGCGCCTCCATTCTGCGAAATTCTTGCAGATACATCGCTGGATCGATAGGCAGCGGTTCGTCCAAGAAGGACAATGCATGCCATCGGAACGCGCTATCCACCATGCAAAAATCGGCTTCTCTGGAGCATGCGCCCGCAGTACTTCGACGAAAACGATCGGCAGTTGCTGCTGGCCACCTGCTTCGCGGACCGGAATGGCTCGCCAAGAGAGACGATAACCCGCCAGATCGAGCGTTTCGAGGCCACTTTCAACCAGCGGCATACCGCCGACCGCTACTACAAGACCAGCCAAAACCAGTCCGCTCGCTGATAGTGTGCCGGGAGGCTTGCGACACCTTCCGGTCTTCGCCCGCGATGCACACCGGCAGATGGCCGGTTTACCCTGCGCGATGAGCGCCGATCGTGATAGAATAGTGTCATGGATAGGATGGAACGACAACGTGTCCGACAGTGGATCCGGAACTGGGAGGTAGCGGGGGCCATGCTGGAGCAGGCCCGCGTCAGAGCCATCCGAGAAACAGACACCGCCACGGCAATCGAGCAGCTTTCCGACGCCTTCGAATCCGCCCGGCTTCACTGGCAACCCCCAACCACCTCAGGCCTGGTGGAGCAGCAACGCCTGTTTGCGAGGCTGGGCGGTTGCAGACAGGGGCCCCGCGGACCGATCAGCGGATCAGCTTGATGATCTCCTGGAGGTCGTTGGGAGCTTCGATGGGGGCGTTGCTGAACTGACCCTGGTTCTCCTTGTGGTAGTTGACGGTAACGTTGGGGTCCTTCAGCGCGTGGCCGGTCAGGACGCAAGCGACGCGGTCGCTCCTGGCGACCGTGCCGTCGGCCAGCAGGTGCTTGAGGCCCGCGATGGTGGCGGCCGAGGCCGGCTCGCAGCCCAGTCCGTACTTGCCGATCAGGGCCTTGGCGTCGCAGATTTCCTCGTCGGTGACCGCCAAGACAACGCCTTTGCAGACGTCGATCGCGCGGAGGCACTTCTTGAGGTTCACCGGCCGGGAGATTTCGATGGCGGAAGCGCACGTGTGCGGCGAGAAGTGCCGCGCCGTCAGATCGGCGTAGTAGTCGTCGATGATCTTCTGGTTCACATGGCCGCCGTTCCAGACGAGCTTCTTGTTGTTGACCAGGTCGGTCAGCGTGTCGGCGCCGGTGGCGTTGACGATCGCCATGCGCGGCACGCGGTCGATCAGGCCGAGCTGCTTGAGCTCCAGGAACGCCTTGCCGAACGCGCTGGAGTTGCCGAGGTTGCCGCCGGGCACGACGATCCAGTCGGGCGCCTGCCAGCCGAGGGCCTCGATGATGCGGTACATGATCGTCTTCTGGCCTTCCAGCCGGAACGGGTTGAGCGAGTTGAGCAGATACAGCCCCAGTTCGGTGCAGACCGCCTGCACCTGCCTCATGCAATCGTCGAAGTCGCCCCGGATCTGGATCGTCTGGGCGCCGTAGTCCATCGCCTGGCTGAGCTTGCCGAACGCGATCCTCCCCGAGCCGATGAAGACGGTACACTTGAGGCCGCAACTGTGGGCGTACAGCGCCACCGACGCCGACGTGTTGCCCGTCGAGGCGCACGCGCACGAGGTCGCGCCGACCATCATCGCGTGGCTGAACGCGGCGGTCATGCCGTTGTCCTTGAACGAGCCGGAGGGGTTCAAGCCTTCATACTGAAGATGCAGCGCATCGGGTTTCATCCCGAGGTGCTCGGCGATCTGGCGGTTCTGCTGGAGTATCGTCTGGCCTTCGCCGATGGTGACCTTGTATTCGTCGGGGCAGAAGTCCAGCAGCTCGCGGAAGCGCCACACGCCGGAGAAGTCCAGCCGCCGGTCCCGCGTCGCCCAGCGCTTGCCGAACTCGCTGAGCCTGCCGGGCACGGGCACCCGATCCCAGTCGTACTGCGCGTCGAGCAGGTCCCCGCACTTGGGGCACTTGAAAATCGCCTGCCCGCAATCGAACTCGGCGCCACACGCCGGATTGATGCACCTCTGAAACGCCACGTCAGCCATATCGAATTCTCCAGTCGTACAATGGACCGGGCATTATAGCCGATCCACGGGCTCCCCGCCAACCCATGTGCCAAGCCCGAAATCGAGATGTCGAAGCCTGAGGGGTGGCAGCCTCAGACTCGAAGAGCTTGGGGATGGCGGCGACGCCGTTCGAGTATGACAATAGGCAGAGGCGTCGCAAAGAAATGGCCCTTCACACTTTCTTCGGCAGCATCTTGAACGAGTTGCGGTGTCGGCGATAGGATAGATGGGAGATCTCCGGCCGGTTGCCGAACACATGTAAGAGATGTCCGGGAGGGAACTGAGATGGCGGACGAGACGAAAGTAGACAACGGCATCAGCCAGGAAGAGGGCGGCGAGTCGCCGGTGTGCATCCGGTGTTTTCGGCCGGTGGACCCAGTGGCGCACTATTGTCCCAACTGCGGCGCCGCGACGGGGCAGCTCACGCATTATCTGCCGGTGGAAAGCATTCGCTGGCAGGCGAGCGTGTGGGGCCAGGCGTGGCGTCAGATCCGGTACCGCGACGTCTCCCTCGCGGGCCGGCTGTTCCGCCTGCTCATGGTCGTGTGGAACGTCCCGATCATGCTGATCGGTCTGCTGTTCCGGTCCACTGACAAGGCAGAGGACACCCCGGATCAGGACGACAGCGTGGACCGCAGCGAATGACCCGCCAACAGAACTGATGCGCGAAGGGAACGGCGATGAGCACAGGAAGAACGAGCGTGATTCTGGTGTTGGTGCTGGTCTCGGCGATGGCGGCAGGGGGGCAGCGGCGCTGGATGATCGAGGATTCCAACGACATCGTTCACCTGTCGCAGATCTACCTGCGGGACGTGTGCATCTTGCCGGACGCGGCCAGCGGGACCTACTACATGGTCGGCCCCGGCCTCAACAGCGTGCGCATCTACACCAGCAAGGACCTCAAGACCTGGCAGGGGCCCCGGACGATCTTCCGCACGCCCGACGACATCTGGGGCGACGTCCGCGTGGTGAACATCTGGGCGCCTGAGATGCACAAGTACAGGGACAAGTACTACCTGTTCCTCACGTTCGACACGCGCAACCGCTTCGCCGAGCAGTGGCGCGACTGGCTGCCGCGCGTGACGCGCGGCTCGCAGGTCCTCGCGTCGGACCGGCCGACCGGGCCGTTTGCGCCGTTCGCCAACCGCGCGACCCTGCCGACCGACATGATGACGCTCGACGGCACGCTGTGGGTCGAGGATGGCACGCCATACATGGTCTTCTGCCACGAATGGGTGCAGATCAAGGACGGCACCGTCGAATATGTCCAGCTCACCGACGACCTGTCGGCCACGGTGGGCGAGCCCAAGCGCCTTTTCCATGGCAGCGACGCCAAGTGGAGCAAGAAATCCGACCAGTATGGTTGTCACGTCACGGATGGTCCGTACCTGTACACCAGCAAATCGGGCAAGCTGTTCATGATCTGGACCAGCGGAGGCTACAGCGGCTACACGACGGGCATCGCGATCAGCGACTCCGGCAGGCTCGCCGGACCCTGGCGACAGCAGGATGAACCCATCTACGCCAACGACGGCGGTCACGGCATGCTCTTCACCACCTTCGATCCCGGCGCGCCGGGATTGATGATGGTCCTGCACGCGCCCAACAACCGCGAGGCCCAGCCGCACCTCTTCGAAATGGAAGACACCGGCGAAACCCTCCGGATCGCCCGCGAATTCACCGGCGAATAACCGCCACATGATGCGACACTGCGCCGGGGAGCGGAAAGCGACATGGCCGTGAAAGCGAAGGAACACTCAGCGCGACTTCGTCATTCCGAACAACGTCGAGAGCCTGTCCTGAGCGAAGTCGAACGGAAATCTGGGCGCGAACGCGGCCCACTCCGCATCCGTGGCCAGACCCCTCGACTGCGCTCGGGGTGACAAACAGGGATGCAGGCGTGGGCAAGACGCAGCAAGAAGACGCGCCAGACAGGACGTCTCGCCGCTTTGGAAGCCGTTTGGGATGCTCTGCTGGAAGGCGTAAGATATGAAACCCCGAATCATGTATGTCGAATTGAAGACACATGGCGGTGGTCACGACGACAACGGACCCGCCTGGATTTCCCGTGTCACTTTCTCCAAGACCGGCAGAACTGTCCACTGGCGTAACAAGCGGCTCCGACGCGGCAAGCGAGGATGCGCGAATCACTTCGATCTCGACACAGGAGACACGTACTGGATATCAGGCCCGAAGAAGAACGGCGAAGACCGCTACCCGTGGGCCGCGGAGAAAGTCAGAATCGACCCGGATGTCCGGCAGGAGTATTGGACGCAGATCAGAAGACAGCCAAACAAGGTAAACGAAGAGTTCGCCTGACATCAAAGAGCGCCTGGACTATTCTCACTTTCGTTCCTCAGACACTGGGCGTACGCACAGATCATTCTTGGATAGACCTGGATGGCACGCGCGAAACGGACGGTGGTAGTGGGCATCGATCTGGCGGGTTCGCCTCGGCGGCCGACGGGGCTGTGCGTGCTGCATGGTCTCAGGGCGCGGACCCAGGTCGCGCATACTGACGAGGAGATTCTCGGTGCGGTCGAGCAGGCCAGGCCCGACCTCGTTCCGATCGATGCGCCGCTGAGTCTGCCGCCCGGACGCACGAGCATTCACGATCGCAGCGGCGAGCACCTTCGCGAATGCGACCGCGAATTGCGGCGTCGCAGGATCCGGTTCTTCCCCATCACGCTCGGCCCGATGCGCATGCTGACCGAACGCGGTCTGGCGCTGAAGGCGAAGATCGAGGCGATGGGCTTTGCGGTCGTCGAATGCTACCCCGGCGCTGCGCAGGACCTCTGGCACATCCCGCGCCAGCACCGTGACCGAACAGGGTTGCTGCGTGGTCTGGCCGATCTCGGCGTCAAGGGCCTGACCGCCGAGATGACCGGCGATGAGCTCGACGCCGTAACCGCCGCCCTCGTCGGACACTGGCGCCTCAAGGGCAAAGGCGAAATGCTCAGCGGCGACGCCGGTATCCTCGTCCCCCGGTTGCCGTAGGCGCAGCGTGTGGCAGCCTCGCGGCTTCGTAGGGCGTGCACTGCACACCAATCTGTACCGTTCACGCGCAGCTCTGGCAGCGCCAGCCGTCGCCGAGGTAGATCGGCAGGCTCCGCCGGCGCTCGATCAGCAGATAAAAGGCCTTCAGTTCCAGCTCGCTGAAGTACCCCAGCTCGATGATCTGCGCGCCGCAGTCGTAGTCGTACGTTTCCGCATACGCAGCCATGTGCATACCTCCTGATGCATGCGGCTCCATTTCGCACACATTCACGATCCCGTCCGCCCCCCCATCATTACCACCGCGCAAGATTTCGATATGTCTTCCATAAACAGCGTCCCCCGCCTTGCAGAAGGCAGTTGAAATTGGATTGGCGGGAGTTTAGTGTGGTCGGCGCGTGGGGCGGTTGGGTCCGCCGGGGCGAGGGGAATTGAGATAGGACAAGAAAACGAAGGAGGTTCCGCATGGGCAGGCATATCACGGGGATTGGATTCGTTGTTCTGGTCTCTGTCGTTCTGTTTGGTATTGGGGGGCGGGTGGCTTCCGGGCAGGTGGCGGGGCGGGTGCGGTGGCAGCATCTTTCGAGCACGACGGGGCAGATACCGACGCCGGACGTGGGGCGGCAGGTGGCGACGCTGATCCTCGACGTCGATGGCGACGGGGTCAACGACTTCATGGTGGCCAGCTATGAGAAGATCGCGTGGTTTCGACGCAGCGCCGACGGCTGGACGCGGTACGCGATAGAGAACGGTGCGCAGGGCGTGCGTCTCGAAGCCGGAGGCGACGTCCTCGACATCGACGGCGACGGCGACCTCGACATCGTCATGGGCGCACAATCGACGGCGGGCGAGATATGGTGGTGGGCCAATCCCAGCCCCGACTTCGACGCCCAGACGCCCTGGAAGCGGCACGAGGTCATTGCCGTCGGAGGCACGCACCACGACCAGATCTTCGGCGACTTCGACGGCGACGGCAAGGTCGAGCTGGCCTTCTGGTACAACGCGGGCAAGCAGTTGTACCTGGCGGAGATTCCTGCCGACCCGACGCAACGCTGGCCCATCACCGAGATCGCCAGGCTCAGCGCCGACAAGGCCAACCCCGAGGGTTTTGCCAAAATCGACATCAACGGCGACGGCAAGCTCGACATCGTCGGCGGGGGCCACTGGTTCGAGCACGTTGGCGGCACGACGTTCAAGGCCCACGTCATCGACGACGACTATCAGTTCACCCGCTCGGCGGCCGGCGACCTGATCGAAGGCGGCCGGCCCGAAGTGGTGATCGGCTCGGGCGACGGCGTTGGGCCGCTGGCGCTATACGAATACAAGGATGGCACGTGGGCCAAGCGCGTGCTGATCGAAGGCGTGGATCACGGACACAGCCTCCAGGTCGGCGACCTCGACGGAGACGGCCACGGCGACATCTACACGGGCGAGATGTACAACCCCGGCTCGGGGGCCAGGTGCAGGCAGTGGGTGCTCTACGGCGACGGCAGGGGCAACTTCGAGACGCAGTTGATCTCGACGGGCATCGGCTGTCACGAGTGCCGGATCGGCGATCTCGACGGAGACGGTGACATGGACATCCTCCAGAAGGACTTCCAGCAGGACCGGCGCGTGGACGTCTGGCTCAACGGCGGCACGCGCCCGGGCGCTGCCGGCGTCGGCGCCGGCGCCGATTTTCGCGGCCCCGTCGGCCTGCAGCTCTACAGCCTGCGTGACATCTTCAAAGACAACGTCGCGCTGGGGCTCCAACTGACGCAGAACTTCGGTTTCGTGGAGGTCGAGCTGGCCGGCACATATGGCCTGACACCCGCCGAATTCCTCAAGCGCCTGGCGTGGCACGGACTCAAACCGATCGCGGCGCACTGGTCCTACGAGCAATGGGAGAAGGACCCGGCGGCGGTGGTGGCCGAGGCCAAGGCGCTGGGCCTGGCCTATGCCGGCTGCGCGTGGATTCCCCACGATGGTCCGTTCGACGAGGCGCTGTGCCGTCGTGCGGCGGCCGTGTTCAACCGCGCCGGCGAGGTCGCCGCGGCGCAGGGCATCAGGTTCTACTATCACAACCACGGCTACGAATTCGTCCCGCATGGCGACGGCACGCTGTTCGATCTGCTGCTGGCCGAGACGAAGCCCGAGCTGGTCACGTACGAGATGGACGTGTTCTGGACGGTCCACCCGGGCCAGGACCCGGTCAAGCTGCTGCGCCGCTATCCGAACCGCTGGGAGCTGTTCCACATCAAGGACCTGAAGAAGGGCGTCGCCACCGGCAAGCTGACCGGCTCGGAGGACGTCCGCAACGACGTGGTCCTCGGCACCGGCCAGATCGACCTGCGCGCGGTCCTGCGCGCCGCCCAGGAAATCGGCGTGAGGCACTACTTCATTGAGGACGAGTCGCCCACGGTGATCCAGCAGATCCCGCAGAGCCTGCGGTTCCTCGAATCGCTGTCGTGGTGAGGCGCAGCGCGTTCCGAGACGCTCAGCCGACATCGAGAGTGAACACCTCTGCGGCGTCGGGATCGGCGGCGATGTGCCAGGTGGTTCGCGTCAGCGCCTGGAGGAATCGGCGGTCGTGGCTGACCAGCAGCAGACTGCACGGGCAGTCGCCCAGGGCCGCTTCCAGCGCCTCGATGGAGGGCAGGTCCATGTGGTTGGTCGGCTCGTCCATAATGATGATATGCGGGGCGCCGAGCATGCCCAGCGCCAGCAGGAGCTTGCGGGTCTCGCCCGGGCTGGGGTCATCGCTGGCGAGCAGACGGTCGGGGCGGGAGCCGAGCCGGCTGACGATGGTCATCAGGTGACCGAGCCGGTCCTTGGCCAATCGCCTGACCTGATCGAGCATCTGCCGCGATCGGCCGGCGTCGATCTCCTGCGGCACGTAGGTCAACTGTCCCGGCGAGACCTCCAGTTTCGCCAGCAGATGCCGCACCAGCGTGCTTTTGCCCGAGCCGTTGACGCCGGTCAGCGCGATGCGGTCCGTCGGGCGGATCGTCAGGTCGGGATACGCAAGCCGTCGATGCTCACCCAGAGGGAGCGAGCCGGCCGGCAGCTCCAGCAGCGCGTTTCGCTTCGACGTCGAACCCGGCAGCCAGATGCCGATCTCGTGCTGCTTCTTGACTCGTGTGGTCTGCGACCTCTCCTCGGCGCCGGCGAGTTGCCCGCGAAGCTGCCGCCGGAGCTTGCCGCCGACGCCGTCCTTGCCGCTGACGCGGGCGCGGTCCTTCTTCTCTCGCGCATCGTGGTCCCTGATCGCCAGGTGCCGCTTCGAGCGTCGGCTCTGGGCCTGCCTGGCCAGCTCCTCTCGGCGGACCGCCTCCCGCCGGACCTTCTCGTACGCACGCTTGTTGTGGTCGTGCTGCCTTTGCGCCGTCTGCTGCTCGAGCCTGGCGGCCTCGGCGCCCTTCGTGACACCGCCCGGCCGGACCGTCACATCGGGCGGGTCGATGAACACGCACTGCGTGCACAGACTGTCGAGCAGCTCTCTGTCGTGACTGACCAGAAGACCCACGCCGCGAAACGACCGCAACGACGTCGCCACAAGGTCCCGCGCGAGCGCATCGAGGTGGTTGGTCGGCTCGTCGATGGCGAGCACCTCGGGTTCGAGCCACAGGGCGGTGGCAATCTGGGCGCGCTTGCGCTCACCATGCGAAAGCGTATCCCAGCGATTCGCCCAGTCGCCCTCGACGCTCAACATCTCGCGGATGGTCCAGGCGGATTTCGTCTGGGCGCCGGCGAACTGCCCGAAGCGGTCGGGCACGTCGTCCGTTCGCTGCGGGCAGTAGACGGCGCGCGCCGGCATCTCGACCGTGCCCGTATCCGGCCTCAGTTGACCGGCGGCGAGTCTCAGAAGGGTGGTCTTGCCTGTCCCGTTGGCGCCGACGACGCCGGACCAGCCGCGCGGAAGGTGCAGGGACAGATCGCGAAACAGCGGCTCAGCGGCGGATGGATAGGCAAACGTGATGTTGTGGAATCGGACAAATAACCGGCTCATGGCTTCGTTCCCGACGGTCTGACGACGAATCGGCTCTCCGCCGACGACGTCGCCAAGAGAAACGCCCTTCTTGGGCAGGCTGGTCGAACTACGGCTCGGGTTATCTGTCTAATTCCGCATGTACTTGGCTCCAGGACATCACAGGAGATTCAACTCTTCCTTACAGATTTGCCGGCGCGCTGTCAAGACCGTCGTCACTTCAGGAGGTGGCGGCGGAACCAGTCGCGGGTTCGGCGCCACATCTCGGGTGAGAGGACGTGGCCGGAACCGGGCTCGATGTAGTGGGTGAAATGCTCCGGCGCGCCGGCCCGTTCGTAGGCGCGGGCGATGGTCTCGATCCCCTGGCGGACCTCGTCGATGGGGCTGCCTGTGTCGCGTTCGCCGAAGTTCAGATGGAGCGGTCGGGGCGCGATGAGGCCGGCGATATCCGGCGTGTCGCCATATTGGAACCAGCCGGGGATGAAGTTCGGGAAGCAGTGCAGAATGTGCGTGCGGTGAATCGCCGCATACGTGGGCAGACAGCAGTTGGCGACCAGGCAAGCCAGCCTCGGCTCCCACGGCCCGACGAGCCAGGTGTGGGTCGCGCCCATCGAGTGGCCGTAGCAGCCGATGCGGTCGGCCCTGACCTCGGGCCTCGAACAGAGATAGTCCACGGCCCGGCGCATGTCGAGGATGTTCTTCCAGGCCATGCACTTGCCCGCCACGACGTAGCGGAGAAACTCGAATCGCTCGAAGTCGCCGCCTCGCAGCCTGTCGTTCTGTCTTTCCTCGAAGCACAATGCGTCGGGGCAGAGGACGACGTATCCCTCCTTGACGAGCGCGACGCCCGTGTGGTGCATCGGGTCGCCCGCCAGTCCGGCTGGCTCGCTCTTGCCCAGATGATACTGGCCGTTGTGCTGGTGCCAGAGGGCCACCGCCGCAGCGGGGTGGTTGGCATCGACACCGTCGGGAACCAGAAGCATTGCCGGCACGCGATCGTCCGGCTCAACTTCGTACGTCACCGACTCGATGCAGTAGCCTTTCTTGCGGATGGTCTCGCGAACGACCGGCCGCAGGTCGCAGGGGTCGGGCCACGGTCCGCCCAGGCAGGCCAGCAACTTCGTTTTCAAATCGTCGGATACCATCGCTTTCTCCTCACCGCAGACCGGGCTGCCGAAGATCTCTGAAGCCGCCACTATGGCAACCCCTGTCGCTGACTGTTTCAGAAACTGTCGCCTTGAGATTCCGTCCGGCGGTTTGTGCGCCGTGCTCATGCCTTGCGCTCCAGGTAACATCTCCAGATGGCGTCGAGCGCAGGGCTGGCTCGCATGGCCAGCCGCATGTCAACCAAGTGGGTCACGCGGCTGACATCCGGATTGATCTCGACGGTCGTCGCTCGCAACTGGGCGGCAAAACGCACCGGCTCGGCGATGTACGGAAAGACGCTGCTCGTGCCCACGGAGAAGACGATGTCGAAGCCCTTGTTCAGTTCGTTGAAAAGTTGCTGGACCTTGTCCTCGTCGAGCATCTCGCCGAACAGGACCACGTCGGGCCGCAGGATGGCGTTGCAGTCAGGGCATCGCGGCGGAAACGACAGTTCGCTGTAGTCGTCCACGGTGCGCCGATACGCGCAGCGCGTGCAGAGCAGGTGGTGCAGGTCTCCGTGGATGTCGATGATGTTGCGTGATCCGGCAGCCTTGTGCAGCCCATCGACGTTCTGTGTCAGCACCCAGAGCCGCTCGAAATGGCCCTGCATCTCGGCGATCACCTGATGGCCCCGGTTAGGCCGGGCGCCGCGACAGTTCTTCTCGATCTGGCTGAGGTATTTCCAGGTCAGCTCCGGCCGCTCGTCCATGATCTCGCCGGAGAGGGCCCGCTCGATGGGCATGTCGTCCTCGGTCGTATTGACGTTGTAAAGCCCCCCGATGCCGCGATAGGTCGGCAGGCCCGAGTCGGCGGAGATCCCCGCCCCGGTGATGAACAGCACGCTGCGGCTCCGCGCCAGCCTGGCCGCGATGCGTTCGATGGCCTCGTCGTTGTTGAGTATGGATTCCATGGGTTGCCAGAAACCGGGCATACGCGGCCCCGGCCGGGAGCGGCGGTATGCCACCAGCCATAGACTACCCCACCGGACGGCAATTGCAAGGCCGTTCCTGCACAGCGCGTTGGACCCGCTGGCGGGTGTGCAGAAACGTCCTGGCGTACGTGTGGCAGCGGCAAGCGAAGGCTTGCCGATGGTGATACGCATGCCGTCAAAGCCATCGGCAAACTCCGCCTTGCTCCGTTTGCCGCTGCCACACACGGCTTTCTATGCTTGAAACAGGCCTTGCCTTGAAGTCGGTACAGACACAGCGCCGCCAAACGGCGCGGAACGACGATTGACAAGGGCGAGCCCGACCTGCATACTCAGGGTTTCGCGCGGCGGGCCGGGCCACGAGAAGTGGGCCTCGGAGAAGGAGGAGGGCGTTCTCGGAACAGGATGGACAATGAAGACCTATGAGCAGATCAACCAGCGGATCGAGTCGGGCAAAGCGGTGGTGCTGACGGCCGACGAGATTATGGACTACGTGGACAAGAAGGGCCTCGAAGCGGCCGCAGAGGAAGTGGACGTCGTGACCACTGCGACGTTCGGCCCGATGTGCTCTTCGGGCTGCTTCCTGAACTTCGGACACTCCAAGCCGAAGATCCGGATGACCGAGGCCTGGATCGAAGATGTGCTGGTCTACACGGGCATTGCGGCGGTCGATGTCTACCTCGGCGCCACGCAGTTGCGCCACGGCGATCCGGCGAACATGTACCCGCCGGGCGAATTCCGCTACGGCGGCGGCCACGTGATCGAGGACCTCGTCGCCGGCGCGACCCTGCAACTGTTCGCCCTCTCCTACGGGACCGACGACTACCCCCGGCGAGAGATTCGCACCTACTTCACCATCGACGACCTGAACCAGGCGATCATGGTCAACCCGCGCAACTGCTACCAGAACTACAACGTCGCGGTCAACGATTCGGACCGGACGATCTACACGTACATGGGGACGCTGGAGCCGAATCGCAAGAACGCCACGTATTGTTCCGCCGGACAGTTGTCGCCGCTGCTGAACGATCCGTACTACGAGACGATCGGCATCGGGACCAAGGTCTGGCTGGCGGGGGCGCACGGGCACGTCTACGCCGAAGGCACGCAGCACGCCGGCGCCTGCGAGAGGACGCCTGACGGCGTGCCCACCGAAGGAGCCGGAACGCTGGCCCTGACCGCCGACATGAAGCAGATGAAGCCCGAGTTCGTGCGGGGCGCGAGCCTGCGCGGCTACGGAATCTCGCTCGCCCTGGGTGTGGGCGTGCCCATACCCATCCTCAACGAGCAGATTCTCAAGCGGACCTGTGTGCGCGATCGCGATATCTTCGCGCCGGTGATCGACTACAGCGGCGATTACCCACAGAAGACAGGAAAGACCATCGCGAAGGTCAACTACGAGCAACTGCGCCGCGGCGAAATCGAAATCGACGGCAAGACCATCGCCGTCGGTTCCCTCTCGTCCTACTTCAAGGCCCTGGAGATTGCCAACCTGCTGGCCGACGAGATCCGCAAGGGAGATTTCCTGCTGGCCCAACCGATGGCCATGCTGCCCAGGGACAATGCGATGAAGCCTCTGGCAATACGGGAGAAGGCATCATGAATGAAACCGTGACCCAGAAACTGATGCTGTTCTTTCCCAAGTGTGAATGTGAGAAGCCGATCATCTACCATCTGGTGAAGGACTACAATCTCATCGTCAACGTGTATCGCGCCAAGGTGACGCCGGAAGAGGAAGGGTACCTGGTGCTCGACGTGACCGGCACGCCGGCAGACATCGAGAAGGGCATCGCGTTCGTCCGCACCTTCAACGTGACGGTCAACCATACCGGCAAGGGCGTCACGCGCGATGAAGATCGCTGCACGCATTGCGGCCAGTGCGTGGCCCACTGCCCGACGAAGGCGCTGCACATGCCGAACAAGGCGACGAGAGAGGTCCTCTATAACGAGGCCGAGTGTATCGAGTGCCTCGCCTGCATCCGCGTCTGCCCGTTCGGCGCCTGCGCATCGGCGTTCTGACCCCAGAATAGGTTCTATCGGTCGAATACGACCTGTGGGTGCCGTCATGACCAAGCGAACCTATCGAACGTTCACTCACCACGAGGCGGTGCTGCGCATCTGCTGCGAGGCGTTCGACGCTGTCACCGAAGAGGTCGTGCGCCAGCGCCGGATTCTGGAGGACTATATCCTCCGGCATCCGGCGTTCGGCACATCGTTCGAGCCGGTCGAGCTGCTGCCCGATGCGCCCGAGGTCGCGCAGCGCATGGCGCGCGCGGCCCGGTCGGTGGGTGTCGGTCCGATGGCGGCCGTCGCCGGGGCCATGGCCGAGCTGGCCGTCGAGGCGGCCCTGAAGGCCGGCGCCGCCGAGGCGATTGTGGACAACGGCGGCGACATCTTCATGCGAGCGACCTCGCCTGTCGTCATCGGCCTGCACACGGGAACCGTCAAGCTGGCGGACCGCCTCGCGTTCTCTCTGCGCCCGGAGGATACGCCGATCTCCATCTGCTCCTCGTCGGGCAGGATGGGTCACTCCACGAGCCTGGGCCAGTGCGACCTGGCCACCGTCGTCGCCCGCGACGGCGCCCTGGCCGACGCGGCCGCGACGCAGGCGGCCAACCTCGTCCGAACGGCCGATGACGTGGATGCCGCACTCGAACGCATCATGGCCATCGACGGCATCGACGGTCTGGTTGTCGTCAAGGACGACCGCATCGGCTTGGCCGGCCGCCTGCCTTCTCTGGTCAAAGCTCCACGGTAGTCTGCCCCCGCGCGTGGCAGCCTCAAACGCGCCAGCGTTTGGGGATGGGGGACTTGGTTACCACACGATCCGTACGACAGATGGGTGACATCCGGCGCCCCAGTTGCTATGCTATGGCAGCACAGATCGGGCCGGCGCTGGGCCGCCAGACAACCGCCGGCGGAATCGTTTTGCGGATGGGTATCTTCAGTTGAGGAAAGACACGATGGATGCGAACGCACACGGAATCAGAACCACATCCTTTCCATTGCTGATCGGGTTGCTGGCACTCCTTGGGTCCGCCGGAGCCGGGCGGGCGGCGGTCACCACCGGCTCGCTCTTCGAGGAAATGATCGACATGGCCGGCCTGTCGAGCTTCCCGGACCCGGCGTATCGCACCGTGCAGTTCTCCTCCACCGATCGTCGCAGCCGCCTGCCCGGCGGACCGGACTGGTTCGCCAATTCCGACGGCTTCGGCGGTGAGCCGATCCCGAATTTCGAGAAGGTGCTCCGCGAGCCCGACGCCGACGGGATCGGTGAGTACCTGCTTGCCGACGTCGCCGGGCCCGGCGCGATCGTGCGCCTGTGGACCGCCGCCATCGCCGGCCAGGTGCGAGTGGTCCTCGACGGTGCCGAGACGCCAATCTACGAGGGCAGTGCCGACGACTTCTTCCGTCGTCCGTACGAACGTTTCGGGCAATTCAAAGAGATCGACGCGGAGGCGTTCGGCAGGACCGTGTACCAGCGCGATGCTTCGTACGCACCGATTCCATTCGCCAAGCACCTTCGCGTCGTGTGGACGGGCAACGTCAAGGAGATTCACTTCTACGAGCTTCAGGTGCGGCTGTACGACAAGAGCGCATCGGTCGCGTCGTTCCGACCGGAGGACATTCACACGTATCGCTCGACGATCGACCGCGTGACAAAGGCGCTCGACGACCCGGACGAGGGCGTGAAACCTCGCTCGCAGGCCGGCGCCAAGTCGTTTGACGTTGCCGTGGCGGCATCGGAGAAGAAGACCGTCGCCGAGTTCGAAGGCTCGCAGGCAGTCGAGCAACTGACGATCAAGCTGAAGGCGGTCGATATGGACAAGGCCCTCCGGCAGACGGTCCTTCAAGTGACGTGCGACGGCTATCCCTGGCCGCAAGTGCAATCCCCCGTAGGCGACTTCTTCGGCGCCGCGCCGGGCGTCAATCCCTATCAGTCGCTGCCTTTCACCGTACGGCCGGACGGGACGATGATCTGCCGATTCGCGATGCCCTTCGAGCGCTCGTGCAAGGTCGAGCTGGTCAACCACGGCGGTCAGAGCGTCGAGGCCACCGGCGCGGTCACCGTTGCGCCGCGAACCTGGGATGAGCGATCCATGCACTTTCGCGCGCGATGGCGCGTCGATCACGACCTGATCGCATCCAACCGCGACGTGCAGGACCTGCCCTTCCTGCTGGCGCACGGGCACGGCGTCTACGTAGGGACGAGCGCGTATCTGCTGAATCCCGCCGAGGTGCCCACGCCCTATGGCAACTGGTGGGGCGAGGGCGATGAGAAGGTGTTCGTGGACAACGAGCCGCGGCCGTCGATCTTCGGAACCGGCTCCGAAGACTACTTCAACTACTCGTGGTCGGCGCCGGACATCTTTCTCTATCCCTACTGCGGCCAGCCCCGCAACGACGGCCCGGGCAACCGGGGCTTCGTCACGAACTACCGCTGGCACATTCTCGACGCGATCCCGTTCCGGCAGAACATCCGGTTCTATATGGAGCTGTTCAGCCACGAACGGACGCCGGGCATGTCATACGCCCGCATCGGATACCACTACGCGCGTCCCGGCGTGACCGACGACCATCTGGCCATCATGCCGGCGGACCTGCGGGCGCCCGAGCTGCCCGTGGGCTGGCAGCCGGCGGCCCGGATGGGGGCGGCCAACTCAGTGTTCTTCGCCAGCGAAGAGTGCCTGACCGACAAACAGAATACGCGCCTGGACGCCGGGGCGCTCTGGGCGGGCGGCAAGCTGCTCGTCTGGACCCCGAAGAGCAGCGGCGAGCGCAAGAGCTTCAAGCTCGCCATCGACAGCGCAGGCAAGAAACAGATCAACGTCGCATTCGCTCTGACGCCGCGATCGGGAAAGGTCGCATTCTATCTCGACGGTCAGCCGCTCAAACTGGCGGACCGGGACGAGGAGGTCGATCTGCATCGGCCCTATCGCACACTGCTGCGTCGCGTCGCACTGATGCCCGGCGAACTGACCGCGGGCGAGCACACCCTGACGCTCGAATGGAGGGGCGCGGGCGAAGATGTCACGCAGCCGGAGGTCGGAATCGACTTCTTCTGGGTCCAGCGGCAGTAGTCCACTCGGAAAGGAGATCCGTGAAGGCGATGACAACACGACGGACGCTCTTGAAAGCCGCCGCAGCCGCTGTCGCGATGGTCACATCGGGTGGCAGCGGCAAGCAGAGCTTGCCGACGGTTTCCAGAAACACCCCATCCCCAAGTCCTGCGGACTTGAGGCTGCCACCCGTCGCCCCGCAGGGGCGCCCCGTGCCGATGATCCACGCTACGGACCTGTTCCGCCCGCACTGCGACCCGGACGACCATTGGGACCTCGCCAGCGTCTTCGCGCTGGCCTACACGAGGCAAATCGACCTCAAGGCGGTCTTGATCGACTTCGAGCCGCACTCCACGAACGACCATAATCCGGATGTGATGGCCGTGGCGCAGATGAACTACGTCACGGGACTGCACGTGCCCGTTTCCGTGGGTACGCCGCGTCCGATGCGCTCCCGCGATGACAGCCAGGCCGATGCCGGCGCCAGCGATCACATCGGCATCGACATGGTTCTGGACATTCTGCGCCGCTCGCCTGAGCCGGTCGTCATCAACGTCATAGGCTCGTGCCGTGACATCGCGGTCGCGGGCAAGAAGGCGCCGCAACTTTTTGCGGAGAAATGCGCGGGCATCTACCTCAATGCCGGCACCGGCTCGCCCGACAAAGAGAAGGCGGCGAAGCTCGAATACAACGTGAGTCTGGCGCCACTCAGCTACGCAGCGATCTTCGATCTGCCCTGTCCGATCTACTGGATGCCGTGCTTCGAGCAGATGAACTCGGACCGGCCGATCATGGAGTACGGCACGCACTACTCGTTCCGCCAGGGCGAGATCCTGCCGCACCTGTCGAGCCGCGTGCAGAATTTCTTCCTGTGGATGCTCGCGAGAAAGACCGACCACAACTGGCTTCGCTCGCTTCTCGGACCCGTCGATCCGCAACTGCTCGATACCTTCGGCGCGCAGGATCGGCACATGTGGTGCACCGGCGGCTTTCTCCATGCGGCCGGACAAAGCATCTTGGCCGACGCGACGAATCAACCGGTATTCTCGTTCGATCCGATCCGGGTGAGCTGCTCGGACGAGGGTGTCACGAGGTGGACGCACGATTCGAAGGCCAAGGACCGCTACATCTTCCACGTACGCGACCTGGACCGCTATCAGGCCGCCATGACCGGGGCCTTGAAAGCGCTCCTTCTGAAACTCCCATGACCATTCTGCGCGACCTCGCGGAGGTCCTTATGGGCAGGACGTTGGCACTTTCGATCTTGAGTACGGTCGTTATCATGGCGGCGCAAGCGAGCGGCGCGATGTTCGTGCTCGACGCGGACGCGTTCCGCCGTCACGTCGATTTCTTCAACGGCATGGAGCCGGAGAACATCGTCAATCACATCCCGAACAGTGAGGCGTGGGCCTGGATGGTCCGCAACGTTCCGTTCTTCGAGTGCCCTGAGAAGGGGTTCGAGCAGATCTACTATTTCCGCTGGTGGACGTTTCGCAAACATCTCAAACAGACGCCGGACGGGTTTGTCTTCACCGAGTTTCTCGACAAGGTCGGCCACGCCGGCAAGCACAACACGATCAGTTGCGCTCTGGGCCACCACATTCGCGAAGGGCGATGGCTGCGCGACCGGCGGTACATCGACGAGTACGCCAGGTTCTGGTACAAGGGCCACGAAGGTGATTTGCAGCCGCACTTCCATCAGTACAGCAACTGGGCCACGTGGGCGTTGTACGAGCGGTACCTCGTTGATCTGGACAAGGCCTTTGTCGTGAGCCTGCTCGACGCCTTCGTCCGCGACTGCTGCGCGTGGGAGAAGGAAAGAGGTCTGGAGAACGGCCTCTTCTGGCAATACGACGTGCGGGATGGGATGGAGGAATCGATCAGCGGTTCGCGCCGCGACAAGAACGCCAGACCTCCGCTGAACAGCTACATGTACGCGAACATGGTCGCCATCTCGAAGGTTGCGGCGCTGGCGGGAGATGACGCAACCGCCAGACACTATGCCGAGAAAGCCGCCCGACTTAAGGCGCTCATCCACGAACTGCTGTGGGACGAGCAGGCGGAGTTCTTCAAGGTCCGCCATCCCGACGGCGTGCTGGCCGATGTGCGCGAGGAGATCGGGTTCATTCCGTGGTATTTCGACATGCCCGAGCCGGGCTGCGAAGGAGCGTGGCGGCAGCTCACCGACCCTCAGGGGTTCAAGGCGCCGATGGGGATCACCACCGCCGAGCGCAGGCATCCGGACTTTCGCAGTCACGGCGTCGGAACGTGCGAGTGGGACGGCGCCGTCTGGCCCTTCGCGACGAGCCAGACGCTCGTGGCTTTGGCCAACCTGCTGCGCCGCTACGAGCAGTCCTACGTCACGAAGGCGGACTACTTCGATGCGCTGCTGACCTACGCGCGGTCGCATCAGTACCGAGGCAGGCCCTACATCGGCGAGTATCTCGACGAGGTCAACGGCACGTGGCTCAAGCCCGATTCGGACCGCAGCCGGTACTACAATCACTCGACCTTCTGCGATCTGGTCATCAGCGGGCTGGTTGGGCTGGTTCCGCGAGAGGACAATCTCGTCGAGGTCCATCCGTTGATCCCGCCGGATGCATGGGACTGGTTCTGCCTCGACGGGGTGCTGTACCACGGGCGAACGCTCACCATCCTCTGGGATCGAGTGGGCTCGAAGTACGGCAAAGACAACGGATTCCGCGTCTTTGCCGACGGCCAGCAGATCGCCCATTCGGACAAGCTGTCGCCTCTCAAGGGTTCACTGCCCTGATTGCTGCCTGCGCTATCCCTGCTTCGGCGGGTAGAATTCCTCACGGTGGCGGTTTGCGTACTGCCGGAGCCTCGCAGCGACCTCGGGATACCTGTCCAGCACGTTGGCGGTCTCGTGCGGATCGTTCTCCATGTCGAACAGGGACAGGCCGATGTCTTCCTGGCGGTACTTGCCGGCGGCGCCGTCGCGGCCCGGCGTCACCAGGATGCGATACTTGTGCGGCAGGTGCAGCTTCCAGCGGCCGTCCCCGCTGATAACGCCTTCGAAGGTCTCGCCCGTCGAGAACGGATAGTAGTCATGCGGGTTCGTCGCGCCGCCCTTGCCGGCGATCAGGTCCCATACGTTCCTGCCGTCGACGGGATTGGCGGGCATCGCGGCTCCGGCCAAATGCGCCAGTGTGGCCAGGATATCGATCGAGCAGAAGGCCTTCTTCGAGACTGTGCCTGCCTCGATCCGCCCGGGGAACTTCATGATGCACGCGCTGCGTGTGCCGCCGTCGAAGCTGGTGCCCTTGGCCTCGCGGAAGGGTGTCCTGCCGGCGTGGTTGCCGTACGAGATCCATGGACCGTTGTCCGAGGTGAAGATCACGAGCGTGTTGTCCTCGAGTCCGTTGGCCTTGAGCGCCTGCGTGATCCGGCCTACGGACCAGTCGAGTTCCATCATCACGTCGCCGTAGAGGCCCACGCCGGACTTGCCTTTGAACTTGTCGCTGCAGAACAGCGGCACGTGCGGCATCGAGTGTGGCACGTACAGCAGGAACGGCTCGTCCTTGTGACGCCCGATGAAATCCACCGCGTGCTCGGTGTACCACGTCGTGAGCATCGGTTGATGCTCTTTCGTGACGCGATCGATCGTGACCTTGCCGTTCTCCCAGAACTGCAGAGGATACCGACCCCAGTAGTCCGGATTCTCCGGATGGAATTCCCACATGTCGTTGGAGTACATCAGCCCGCACGACTCGTCGAACCCTCGGGCCGTCGGGCGCGTCTCGGGCTGGTCGCCAATGTGCCACTTGCCGAAGACGGCGGTCTTGTAGCCTTGCTTCTTGAGCACCTCGCCCAGCGTGGCGAATTTCGGATCGAGCCCTCTGGCCCCCGGCCCGTGCGCGCCGAAGACCTTCGTCCGGCCCGGATAGCAGCCGCTTAGCAGCGCCGCCCGCGAGGCCGAGCACACGGCCTGGGGCACGTAAAAATTCCGATAGCAGCAGCCCTCTTTCGCCAACTGCTCGACGTGGGGCGTCGGGTAGTCCTGCGTGGCAAACGGCCTGAAATCCGCCCATCCTGAGTCATCGAGAAAGACAACGACGAAATTCGGCGATGTGCCTCGCTCCCGCCCCTTGCCCATGCCGGGCCATCCCATCGTCGCGACAGACAGCGCCGCCGCCTTCAAGAACGTCCGTCGTGTGGGCATCGTCGGCATCTGTCGTATCTCCTCTTGCCAAACGGCTGGGCATCAACAGGCTGATTATGCATCGGAGCCGACGCGATTTCAAGTCTTCCAGATCAACGCCGCATAAGGCCTATTGGGCAGGGCGCTTACGCCCCCGAAGGTCGCTCCAGGACGGATAAGAGGGTCTCCCGGGTCAGTAGGTTGACATCGCCAGGGCGTTCGAGGAAGGGCTTGACGTCGTCGACGACCTGCTTCCACTGGAGGGTTTCGATGCGCCGGCGGATGAGGCCACGCCAGTTCTCCGGGGTGACTTCAGGGTCCTGCCGACCCGTCTGCGCCAGGGCGTTGTTGAGCAACTCGAAATTCGGGACAGGCCAGGTGCGGTCCGACAGATACCAGATCAGATCGTAAATGTCGCGACCCTTGGTGTAGGGACGCGCCAGGATCGCGTGCAGCTTGCCTGCCAGCAGCGACGCCTTGTCGTAGTGGCGCAGGTTGAGGATGACGTATCTTCTGACGAGAGACGAAACGATGCGCGCCCCGGCGGGCGGGTGCGAGTCCACTTCCACCTTGACCGAAAGCGTCTCGGACCGGTGCGGCGAGAGCCCCAGTTCATACGGCAGACCCCGCAAACGCACGAACGCGGATTTGACTGTCTTGGTCTCCTTGATGCGAACGTCGACATCGTAGCCCTCGGCTTCGAAGGTGCGGCGGCAGCCGGTGACGTTTTCGCCGAAGCGAGCATCGATCTGCGGCTCGACCAAGGCGAAGTCGAGATCCTCTGAGAATCGCGGCATCGCATAGAGAAATCGCAGCGCCGTCCCACCCTGAAAAGCCCACGTGGCGTACGCGCCCTGGTCCTGCAGCGACTGGAGAAGCCGGGCCTGGAGATACTCCGTCGCCACACGTCGCGCCACGTTTGCGTCGGCCGCACCAACGAGAATCTGTCTGAGGTAGTCTTTCATCGTCTCTCCCCGGTCTCTTCCGCGACCAGTCCGGCAATCCGTCGCGCGGCGCGACACAGCTTCGGACTCTGCGCTGCCTCTGCCAAAGTGATCAAGGCGTCCATGTCGAGCGTATCCAGATTCTGGAGGCGAAGCTCGGACAGAAAATCAAGGCTGTCGGCGCCCGCGGTCAGGTGTACCAGATCGAGCAGCGCCTTTTCGGGTGTGGCGATGAACGCCTGCTGACGATTCCCGAAGTCGACCTGCCTGTAGCCGTGGAACCAGCTTGTCTTGATGCACCGAAATACGAACACCCCCAGGGGGGTTTCGACCCGTTGGGGTCGCTGTGTCGTGACACTCGTCACCGTGGGAACGTGCTCGGGGATCATCCCGAAGTGCGCCAGCGCCGACTGGAGACTCACGTACGAGGCCTTCTTCATCGCGTTGGCAAGGACGAACGGATGGATGCTGATCTTGCGGTAAGGCTCGGCCAGTGTATAGAGTCCCTTGGCAGGCTGGATCAGCTTGCCGGCCTTGACCCAACGGCTCAGTTGAAGTCGCAGAGCGGGCAGGCTTTCGGCACCTGCGGCCAGAAAACCCGTGCGGAAGACCGGCACATCGGCCACCATCTTGAGCAGTTCATGCCATTTCATTGCAGTATTTTATCATATATGATAATCTGTCGCAATATACTTCGGCATTTCCGGGTCTTCGCTTGAAAGGATTTGGCCACTGGGGAGGCGGCTTGCCGGCGTTCAAGTCGGTCAACGGCGTGACGGGCGGAGGCACCGTGGCCTTAAAGAGGCAGAGGCGCAGAACCATGCGTCCTGACATGGCGCGCCCGGGACATGGCGGTTGCCGAAGAAATAGGACGCGATAGAATGGGCCGGCAAATGACGACGTCGAATGAAGCCGGAAAGAAAGGCGGGGCGTAACGATGCGGACAACACGTGGGAATCGAGGCCAATGGATGGGCAGGCTGTTGCCCGTGGTGATGGCGTTGTCGGTCCTTCTGGTCGCGGCCGGATGCGCGCACCAGAAGGCATACAAGAAGGGCGCCCGGCTCTCGCAGGAGGGCCAGTACGAGAAGGCCATCGAGGAGCTGGAAGAGGCCGTCGCCCTGGCGGAGAAGGGCAACAACAACAAAGCGGCCGATCGCTATCGGGAGAAGCTCGAACAGACCAAACAGCAGGCGGGCCAGTTCTACTATCGCGAGGCGGAACTCTGCTTCGGGCAGGCCGACCTGGCGGGCGCGCAGAAGTTCATCGAGCGCTGCGTCCGCTATTGTCCGGCCGAGCCGTTGTATCGCTCGATGAGCCAGCGCATCGCCGGCGCTGCGGCCGACGCCGAACGGATGCGCAGCGAAGCGATGTCGCTGGCCGAGCAGGGACAGTGGAGCGCTGCCGTCGGGCGAATGACCGAGGCGTTGCGCCTCAATCGGACGATGCCCGGCGGGCAGGGCGACCTCAAGCAGATTCAGGAGCGGGCGTATCAGTATTACCTGGCGCGGGCCAAAGACCGCCTGTATGCGAACGACCTGGAGACGGCGGTGACCGAGGCCCAGACGGCGCTGAACTACCGCGGCGATGGGCACGAGGCGAAAGACATCCTGCAGACCGTGCAGAACCGGCGCGAGGCGACGGGGCTGGTCGCGCGAGGGCAAACGCTTCTGGGACAGGGCGACTGCGAAGAGGCGCTGCGCGTTCTGGAGCAGGCGCAGCAATTGTATCCGCTGCATCCCCAGCTTCCCGGTTTGCTCGAGCAGGCCAGGCAGGCGGTGTGCGACCGCTGGATCGGGCAGGGCCGCCAGGCCATGGCCGGCGGCGACTACGCCACAGCGTTGCGGCTGTTTCTGAAGAGCCAGGACCTGCTCGGGGGTTACGGCGGTGCAGCGACTCTTGCGGCTGAAGCGCGAGCAACGTTGGCCAGTCAACATGTGCAGGCCTCTCAGCAATGTGCGCGGGACGGCGCCGACGGCTGCGGCCTGTTTCATGCGGTCGTGGCGTTAGGGTACGAGCCTGACAACTTCGATGCCCGGCGCCTGCTCGGCCAGTGCGCCGGCCAGGTGCAGCAGGCAGTGCAGTATACGGTGGGGTTCGTCGGCTTTCGCGCAACGCCGCAGCAACAGGCGATTGCCGATACGCTCGCATCGATCTCGCTGGAGCACCTGACCCACGCGCGACCGGCCAACATGATGCTGGTGGAGCGAGGCGACCTTCAGACCATCCTTGATGAGCAGCAGCTCAGCGCCACAGACCTGATCGATCCGCAGTTCCGCGTGCCCGCCGGCAAGCTGCACGGTGTCGATGCGCTGCTCGTCGGCCAGGTGCTCGAAGGCAACGTGACGAGCCAGACCAGGCAGACCGGCCAAGGCGAATCCACCTACCAGGATGGATTCGTGTCCCAACCCAATCCGGAGTATGGCGAGGCGATCAAGACTCTCGACCACGCGCAGAGAGAACTCGACAGGGCACGACAAAAGCTGGCCGAGGCCGAAGCGAGACTGGCGCGGTACGACCACGCCGACCCGCACGATGCCGGCGCACAGGCGGCGAAGCGCAGGGCCCGCGCCGAGGTGGACGAGGCCAAGCAGCGTCTGGTGAATGCGGCGACCGACTTCGGCGCCGCCCAGATGCTTGCGGCGACCACGCCGAGGGAGGTGCTCGTGCCGCACATGGTCACGTTCCAGTACCCGATCCAGACGGCCACCTGGACGGCCAAGGTCGGCTGCATGCTCAAGATGCTCGACACCGCGACGGGCGAGGTGCTGCTGGCCGAGCGCGTGGAGGGCCAGCACGCTCAGTCGGACCAGTTCGTTTCACCCGATGCGGCGCACAACGTCCCGGAAGACCCACTGGTTTTGCCCGACGAGGGGAGGCTTCTCGAAGCGGCGGCCAATGCGGCGGTCGGCAAGCTCAAGAAGGCTCTGGAGACGGCCTGCGGCAAGCACGGGCAGCGATTCGCCCTGCAGGCCCAGCGAGCCGAAGCCGCCGGCAACACCACCGGCGCCGTCGATGCCTCGATCAAGTACCTGTTCGCTTACCCCAAGAACAATTCCGACACGGAGAAGAGGGTGACCGCCCTGCGCGGCTATCTCGGCTCCGAAGCCGGCCTGGTGGACATCCGCGAGCTGCTCCGGACCCACTGCCACGTCCTCCAGAACTGACCGGCGCTACCGTGATATCGCGTGGCTGCCTCAAGTCCGCAGGACTCAGCCGCGGTTCGCGTATGACCCATCCCCAAAGCCTTCGGTTTTGAGACTGCCACCCGCCGAAGGACCCCTGTGAGATCCCCTGTGCACAAGAGGCACAAATCATAGAAGCGAACCCACCAAGCGCTATGATGGCGCCACTGTCGCCTCATGGTGATTCTTGCGATCGAGCCCTTTGAGCCAGCCGAGCCAGGGAGTTCACACACTCAAATGTTCCAAGCGCGGGATACTCTTCAAGAATGTGGATGGCTTTCGAAGAATGCGATGAGTCCGACGGAAAGAGATCTCGATAGGTTCTGGCTTCGCGAAGCACATGATAAGGGTAGCCGTCTTTCGCAGTGCTCCTCTCTTGGCCGAGAGCCACGACATGGAAGTCGATCTGCTCCTCGATAAGCTCGACCGCCTCTTCGGTCTCTCCCAAACGGAGATGGCTGACTGTTCTCAACTGCCAGGCGATGTCTGCGGCCTGGTTGGTCGCGGTCCAGGAGAAGACGTACTTGTGATACAAGTACGCCGAAGCGGCCAGGCCAACAAGAGCGCCAACGACGAACGCCAGCAGGAACATTCCGGCCCGTCCAATTCTCTGTCTCAGCAGCATCATTTGCCAGGACTCCTTACGCACACACGTTTCACTCAGTGTCGCTCTCCCATGGAGGCAACATTCCCTGGAGCAGCTGAGCATCCTGCATGTGAGTACGTCATGTCTTACGAGAACGTACCCCGTTTGGGATCTGCTTCGATCGGGCGAGGCCCCGGGGGCAGGGAGCGAGGGCGCTTGCCCGGCAGGTCCACTTGCGGGCCATGCAGGAGGCAGGCTCGTCGTCCATCGTTTATGGCTCATCGCCCCAGATGGCTTTGATGGTCTCTTCCTGGCCGAAGCCGGTCGGCACGGCGTCGCTCGGCGTGTTGGCCCAGTACCAGTGCACATCGCCGACGGGTGCCGCGAGCGTGCGGCTGCCGGGCATCTGCAGGTAACCGTTGCGGTCGTGCCGGCAGATCCAATCCCAGGCATAGCGAAGCCACTGGTTGCGGTATTCGAGGCTTTGGTGAGCGAACCAGCAGATCTCGTCGTAGCCCCAGATCCAATGGTCGCCGATGTTCTGCCCCTCGCGTCCGCTTCGTCCGAAGTTGTCCAGCTCGACCAGATACGGCAGGCTCTCGCACGACCATCCGCTCGGGGTCACGCCGCCCTTGCTGCGGCCGAAGAGGCTATCGAGATAGCCGACCTTCAGCACACCCTCCTGGGGCCGCTCGACGACCTCGTCGATCCGCAGCGGGAACGAGTGCAGGTCGAACATCAGCTCGCCCTCGTGAACGATGCCTCCGCTCGGCACGTGCGCGTCGCAGATGACCATGTGCCGCCGAGCGGGCCGGCGGGCATATTGCCGAACGCGGCGCATCATGTCACGCCAGTGGACGTGGTCGGGATCGCGGTCGTCCATGATCTCGACCTGCCCGAAGTGAATCGCCTCGACGCCGATGTCGATATAGCGTTGGCAGAGGTAGGTGAACCACATCCGCGTTTCCAGCCGGCTCATGTCCGGCACGGATGACCCGCGCCCCCACTGGTCGACCCGGTGCCCATCCGGATAGAGCATGTTCTCGTAGTGGAAGTTCCGCTCTTCCGCTTCGAGGCCGAACTCTTCGAAGAGGCTCGCCGGAATGGGAATCCGGTTGACCTGCTCGCTGACGATCTCGAAGGCGGCTGCCTGGAGGATGATGTTCGGATCGATGGCGTGCATCCGCTCAGCGATGGGCCTGGCCGTGGCGAGCAGGTTCTCCAATCCGGCCTCTCCGCCCCAGCGATAGATGGCCCGGCCGATGAACTTGGCGCCGATGTTCCCGAGCATACGAAGGTTATCGTCCACGTTGCCCTGTCCGTGCAGGACTTCGCTCATGGTGATCGCGCGCGACAGGTAGTTCTCCAGCACGGCGCGGGAGATCGCACCGTCGAAGTGGTAGTTCCCCCTGCCGCCGATGTACTTGGCGGGGCTGGCGGCCGACGGCAGCTCCGGCGTGATGGCGAAGGTGTCCTCCGCCAGATCGATCGTGACGGTGGTGCCGTCGGCGAAGGTCGTGCGCTGCTTGCGACGGGACTCGTCGAGGAACTCGTGCTTCGTCATCTCCAGAAGTCCGACGCGCTGGTGCAGAGCGCACATGGTGCGAACCTGCTCCAGCTCTGCCTCGCCCGGATCGAGCGACAGATAAGGAAGGCCCGCGTTGGCCAGACCGTGCAGATAGCCCAAGTCGGTCTCAGGAATGCCCCAGGCGCCCTTGCTCAGCGACCAAGGCATCAGCAGCGCATCGTGATAGACGAGGTTGAACAGCGGGATCGGAACGCCCATGGCCGGACCCTCGCCCGGACCCGGCGTCAGGGCGTACGGCCCATGGTGAACCAAATCAAGGTGCGGAATCGCCCAGTCGGCCGGCTCCTCGGAACTGACCACACCCCCGGTCGAGCGGATGAAGTCGAAGCACATCCCTCGATACGTCAGGCAGTCGGCGCGCGTCGCCGCATGTTCGGGACTGTAGCACTCGTCGGGAGGCACCACGGCAAAAACATCCAAATAGGCGCCCCGCACCTTGATGCCGTGGTCCAGCAGGGCGCTGTAGTTCTTCTGCACGTGTCCCGGCGCCAGTCGCGGGCAGAGAATGGACTGCCGGCCGCCGTACCATAGGCCATACAGGGGCCGCTCCCCGTTGCGGTCGACGATGGTGTGTCTCGGATCGTACGATTTCGCGTCGCAGTAGTAATCCCGGTACTGGTCGTGGATGGCGAACACATAGTTCAGGTCTTCGCACGTCTGTGCGAGCCGCTTCATCCCGTCCCAGCCTCCCGCCTCCGGGCTCGGCGGCAGCACATCGGGGTGCAGATTGTCGTAGCCACGGAAGCCCCATCCGTCGAGATGGACGTACGCGCGCGGCACGCCTTTGCCGGCCACACCGCGAAGGTACGCGGCCATCTGGTCGAACGTCGTGAGGATGTGATTCTTGGAGGGGTCGTCCTTGCTGTAGTACTGCGACTCGGGCTGGATGTGAACCAGGATACCCGCGTGGATGACGGGGCCGCCGACGAGTTTGGCCACGAGCGGCGTGCGGGCGATCTTCTCCTGGAGTGAGACGAAGTGGCCAATCTGGCGGACATACGTGCGGTAACGCTTGGCCATGTCCACGTAGTTGCCCTTGTCGAAGAGACAGAGGCGGACGCGTCGCGGGTAGCGGAACCGGCCGAGGGAGTGGACCCATCGCAGTTGCATCCGGGTCGGCCCGCCCGCCGGATGATCGAAGTGGCAGCCCCCATCGTCCGGCGTCTCCAGCACCACGAGCAGGGCCGAGTCGGCTTGTTGATGTCCCCACCACGGCATGTACAAACCGCGCCCATAACTCAGCGTATCATACAGGTAGACCTTCTGCGGCCAGTCCTTGGGCAGGAGCATCCCCTGCATGAACGGAACGATCGTCGTATCGAATGAGCTGTCGGCCAGCGCCGGCGGCCAAAGGCACTCCATCACTTGGCAACGGCGCTCGTCAGCAATCAACTCGCAGACGAGGTCCTCCCGCGGACCTTCCAGGCAGGCGGATAGCGCGATCGAAAGGCCGATCTCCGTCCCTTCGTGAGCGAAACCGCTTAGCGCGATCTTGACGCCGGTCTTGAATCCGGTCTGGTAAGGCGACACTTCCCTTCTCTTCGCATCGGCCAGGCGGAGCGCGTACGTCTTTCCATCCGCTTCGACAATCAGATCGCCTGCGGCCGACGCGATGGTGGACCAGGTGCGACCGCCTGCGCCGAGGGTCATTTGCAGATCGGACGGATTGACCTCGACGCGGCTCCTGCGGCCTTGCACGACCCATCGCCCGTCTTCCTGCCGGACTTCCACCGCGGGCGCACCGTAGTCGTCTTGCGTCGCTTCAACGGCCCAGGCCAGGGACACGAAAGACAGGACCAGACTGAGAATCAAACAGGATGGCTTCATAAGCGGAACCTCCGAAAGCAATCGCGTTGCAGGATTGGTCTATCGATGGCGCGCAAGTTGCGCGACAGCGCGTCTCATGCGGTCGAGGCCTTCGCGCAGGGTCTCTTCCGGACATCCGAAATTCAGCCGGACGTAGCCGGGCCCCAGGAAGTCCGCGCCGTCCGAGAGTCCCACGCCCGCCTGCTCGAAGAACTTCGCCGGCTCGGGCAGACCCAGTTCCGTGGTATCGATCCACGCCAGGTAGGTCGCCTGGACCTGGTCCATCGACAGCCCCGGAATCTCTTCGTTGACGGCCCGGTAGACGAGACGGCTGTTGCGGCGGAGAACCTCGATCAGAGCCGCCCTCCACGGCTCGCCGTCGCGGTAGGCGGCCAGACAGGCGGCGTAACCCAGGGCGTTGGTGCCAGGAACGATTCCCTCGCGGGCCTTCTTGAAGGGCTTTCGCAGTTCCACGTTCGGGATGATCGCGAAGGCACAGTTGAGTCCAGGGATGTTGAACGTCTTGCTCGGGGCCATCAGGGTGATCGTGCGAGCGGCGATCTCCTCGCTGAGTGTGGCGATGGGCACGTGCCGGCCGCCGTCGAGGACGAGGTCGCAATGAATCTCGTCCGAGCAGATGACCACGTTGCGACGCAGGCAGATCTCGGCGACGCCGCGCAGCTCGTCCGGCTCGTACCGCCGGCCGACGGGGTTGTGCGGATTGCACAGCAGCAGGACCCTGGAGCGATTCGACAGCTCGCGCTCGAACCGTTCGAGGTCGAAGGTCCAGCGGTCGCCGGCCCGCCGCAACGGGACCACCTTCATTTCGCGGTGCACGTGCCCCGGCGCCGCGAGAAAAGGCGGATACGCCGGCGTGAAGGTCAGCACCTCGTCGCCGTCGTCGCCATAGGCCCGGCTCGCCAGGTTCAGCGCCGGAACGAGGCCGGGTAGCCACACGATCCACGAAGGCTCGATCCTCCATCCATACCGCCGCTCCACCCGCTCGACCACCGCCTCCATCAGCCCCTCCGGCGGTACCGCATACCCGAACACCCCATGCTCGACCCGTGCATGCAGCGCCTCCAGCACACACGCCGGCGCCCGAAAGTCCATGTCCGCCACCCACATCGGGATGATGTCCCGGCCCTGGTAGCGGCGCCACTTGAGGCTGTCGGTGTTCCGCCGGTCGGGCACGGTCTCGAAATCAAAGCTCATGTCGATGGATTCTCCTTCTCTGGGAAATTGTGTCGCGGATGGCCGCGACGACAGTCCGATCTCGCTGCATCCTACCACTTTCGATCGCGATAGACCACGCCCATTTGGCCGGCAGGCCTGTGCTGTGTGAGAAGGAAGCGCACGTCAGTGGATGACGCCGAGGTAGCGGCCCATCCAGTAGGGCAACAGGTAGATATCTCCGCTGAATTCACGCCGGCCGCCCTCGCCGCCGTCCAGGCGAAAGGCGTTGCCGTTGTACTTGCTCATCGGCCGTTCGTCGGGCGGCAGAACCTCAGGCGTGGACTGCTCCCGGAAATTCGGTTCCAGGAACGTGAGGTCTCGCCGGTCGCTGTTGCGGATGTCCCAGCCGATCGTGTCGAGAGGGAACTGCTGCAGGCTCCAGATCGACTCGGCCAGGTCGAACTGCTCGGCCCCCGTATCGGCGTAGATGAAGTTCCACAGCGGGTTCTTCTCAGGCCGCTCGATCTGCCAGTGTTCTTTGATGGTCCGGCGATACTGCTCACGAAGATGCTCGTTGAAGGCGTAGCGGTACAGGTTCCAGTAGCTCAGGAAGGCCAGCTCATCGTCGGAGTGGTTCCATTCCGTCGTCAGATCGATCCCGGGCACGCGGCCGATCTCCCAGATCGGGATCATGATGTTGTCGAGGTAGCCGTGCTTCTCGAACAGCTCGAAGGCCTTCTGCCGGTAGATGTCCTTGCCCGTGAAATGCCAGGCGGTTTGGAGGAACGCGATGATCTCGACCGAGTTCAGCCGCCGGTCGCCCACCTGACGAGGGAACCGGTTCACGTATTCCGGGTGCCAGCGACCCCACTGCGTGGGCTTGCCGTTGTAGTCCACCAGGTACCAGTCGTTCCGCACGATGTGGTCCATGATGGCGTCAATCAGCGCCACGGCCCGGTCGCGCCAGCTCTGGTCCGGCACGATCTCGGCGAAGATCGCATAAACGAAGAAATGTCCCACGATCTCGTCGCTGCTGGTGGTCGCCTTCCAGACCCAATGTGCGTCCGCCGCCGGTTGCCAGCGCGGCTTGTCGGCCACCTGATAGCCGGCGCGGTCGAAGGAGCGGGCGGGAAAGCCCTCCATCGGCGTGATCTCGGTGAGCCGTTCCATGGCTTCGAAGGACTCATAGCAGTTGCGCAGCGCCTCATCCGATCGGGTGACGGCGTAGCGGAACAGCTCGCCCGCCAGGTACATCGACGTCCAGAGCCCGTCGTTGTCCTCGTCGATCAGCGTCCCGGTGGACAGGTCGCCTGGCTCGCTCATGGCGAACGCGCTGTTGAAGCCATAGCGAATGTGCCGCCGGCGCGTTAGCTTGTCGAAGTGCTCGGCCTTGCCGGCCAGCGTCATCGGCTCGAAGTGAATGATGCTCAGGCCGGTCTTCGAGAGGATCAGCACCGAACCGTCGGGCCCCGGCGCGATGTCGATCACCGCATCGTCCACCAGCCAGCGATTCGACGCATAGTAGTCGATCGTGCCGTCGCGATTCATGGCGAATGCGCCTCGCGGCGTCCCGAACCACGTCTTGTCGCCGATGGGTCGGATGCAGAGAATCTCAGTGCAGGGCACCTTCGTTTCGATGTCCGACCGTTGCTCGAACGACCTCCGATCGAGACGCAGGTAGCCGTTTGACGTGCCGATCCACGAGTCCTCGTCCGTCAGCGCAAGGCAGTTCATTTGCCCGTGCCGAAAGACAGCGGCTTGCTCCCCGGCCGATGTCACGCGCCATAACGCGGTCTCTGTGAGCACGAGGAATTGCTTTCGCACAGGGTCGAAGACGGCTTGTCTGACGCCGCCTTCGGTGGATAGCTCGCGGACCGCATCCGGCCCACGAAAGCAGGCGACACGTTCGCTCCCGGCGACCAGGAAATCGAATGCTGTCCCCATCGCCAATCTCTCGGCAGCGCGCATCTTGTGGCTCGCGAGAAATCGGCCAGCCCAGGCGTTGCTCAGGACGTGCTTGTCGGTGAGAAACACGAATTGGCCCTCGTGGACTTCCATGTCCCTGATGCGCATATCCGCCAGAGGCCGATGAAGCCGGTCCGGCTTGAGCCTGCCTTCGTGGACCTGCAACAGCCCTTTGTCCGAGAGCACAAGGACTCGGCCGTTGCGGTCGGCGCGGACCTTCCGCAGTTGGGCGCCGTGAAGCTCAGATGCCAGGGGGACCCTCTCGCTGTAGTCCTGGAGGAAGGACTCGTCGTGATACGTTCTTGCGGCCTCCTTCGCGACAAGAACACCCCCCGTCACCAGCACACAGCACAGAATCGCGATGGTCGTCTTCATATCGGGCCCCGCTCATGGTTGTCATCTTGGACTGTACCCGGGTCTAGTCTTCGCGGATCATGGGGCAGTGTTCGATGTTGGCCTCGGTGAAATTCTCGCCACAGACGCGGAACCCATGCCGGGCGTAGAAATCGCGGACGGCCAACTGGGCGTTGAGCTTGAAGCGGTTGGAGCCCATCCCCCGAGCGACGTCCATGGCAAAACGCACGAGCTGGTCGCCGTAGCCCCGCCCGCGATAGGGTTTTCGCACGGCAAGCCGTTCGAGTTTGGCAAACGGGCCGGTGAAACGAATTCGCCCGGCGGCGATAGGCTCGCCGTCGAGCTCGCCGAGGATATGGATGGCGGCATGCTCGTGCTCGTCCATTTCCTGGCCGTAGCGCACGTGCTGCTCGTCCATGAAGACGATACCGCGAACGATGAAGACCTTGATCAGATCGTCCAGCGAGCGGGCAAGGCGGAATGTCGGTCGGTTCTCCATGGTCGCTCGGGATGTCCATCTCCAGGCGTTCGAGGTTGCCTGCGAACCACGTCACCGCGATCCGCAACCGACGGCCATTATAGACGGGCCCGCCTGCCGGTCAACCCGCGTAGGGGCGAATGATTATTCGCCCCTACCGGCAGGCGCCCGATCGGCGAGGCGGCGACAAAAAGAGTTGCCGCCCAAGGGCGGACCGATAGAATCGTCTGAAGTGACGCCATCAGGCGTTATGCCCTGCGGGCACACTGCGAACGGCAAGAGCGTCGTGCCGGGCTTTTAGTGCATCGAGTCGTTTGGAGTTAGAGCAAAAGTGCGAGTCGCTCTGGGCCAATTCAACGCCACCGTCGGCGATCTGTCGGGCAATGTGGAGAAGATGAAGACGATGTGGGCACAGGCCGTCGAGGCCGGAGCGGACCTGGTGGTCTTCCCCGAACTGGCGGTCTGTGGCTACCCTCCCGAAGACCTGGTGTACAAGAGGCAGTTTCTGGAAGACAACTGGACCGCAGTCGAAACCTTGGCGGGCGCCTGTCCCCGGAAGACTGTCGTGGCCGGCTTCGTCGAGAGCGTCAACGGCACCGCGTTCAACGCCGCGGTCGTGATCCAGGAGGGGCGCATCGCTGAAACCTACCAGAAACGCGAGCTGCCCAATTACGGCGTCTTCGACGAGCGTCGCTACTTCAAGCCCGGCAACCGTCCCGTTCTCATCGAGATTGGCGGGCTGAGAGTCGCCCTGACCATTTGCGAGGACCTCTGGGAGACCGAGACTCTCCGGCGGTTCTTCGCCGATGTCGATCCCTTCGATCTGCTGGTCAATGTCTCCGCCTCGCCCTTCCACATGGGCAAGCTCGACGAACGGGGCCGTATCATCGCACGATGCACGAAAGCCTTTGGCTGCGGCGTGGCCTACTGCAATCTGATCGGCGGACAGGACGAACTGGTCTTCGACGGCCGGAGCATCCTGGCCGACTCCGCCGGTCGGATCGCCGCCAGGGCCAGAGCCTTTGACGAGGACCTGCTGATCGCCGACGTGGCGCGGTCCGCCGGCACCGTCACCATCGCCCCGGTCCGGCCGCCGGTCACAGGGGCCGAGGAACTGCTGGACGAGGTCTATCAGGCCCTTGTCCTGGGCACGCGGGACTACGCGAGAAAGAACGGGTTTCGCAAGGTGCTGCTGGGCATCAGCGGCGGGATCGATTCGGCGGTCACCGCCGCCATCGCCGTGGCCGCCCTCGGCGCCGAGAACGTGCTGGGCATCACCATGCCCTCGCGGTTCAACAGCCCCGAGACCATCGCCGATGCGGCCAAGGTGGCCAACAACCTGGGTTTTGTGCTGCTGACAATTCCCATCGAGCCGATCCTGACGCCGTTCAACAAGGCGCTCCAGGGGGACCCGACCTGGGACGAGAAGGGTCTGGCCTACGAGAACCTCCAGGCGCGGATTCGCGGCACGATCCTGATGTCCCTGAGCAACCAGGCCGGAGCGCTCGTGCTGACCGCCGGCAACAAGAGCGAAACCTCCGTCGGCTACAGCACGCTCTATGGCGACAGCGCCGGCGGATTCGCGGTCATCAAGGATGTGCTCAAGACGGTGGTCTATCGCCTCGCTGCCTACATGAACGAGAAGGCCGGCCGCGAGCTGATTCCGTCCGCCGTCATCACGCGCCCGCCCAGCGCCGAGCTGCGGCCCGATCAGAAGGACGCCGACTCGCTGCCGGATTACGATCTGCTCGACGAGATCATCAAGGGCTACGTCGAGAAGGACCTGTCCGCCCGCGAGCTGGTCGCCTCCGGCCTGCCCGCCAAAGACGTCGAGCGCGTGATCCGGATGATCGACCGCAACGAGTACAAGCGCCGCCAGTCCCCGCCCGGCGTTCGCATCACCCCCAAGGCCTTCGGCAAAGACCGCCGATTGCCCATCACTAACCGCTACGCCACCACGATCACCAAACCCTGACGCGCGTTTTCAGCGAACGCGCCGACGGCGGCTCGTGGCCGGCCAGACAATACTGCAGAAAAGACCTGCGTGGTGCCGATATAAACACAGGTTGGACAAGAGCCCGGAGGGTGTGCGCTTCCGTGGCGTTGGATTTTATGGGACCCATTGAAGGGGGTGCGGTACGGTGGCCACGAACAGGAAGTCACGAGCGAAGAGGAACAGGCACAAGATCATCGGGGCGGGGGTTCGCCTGGCGCTTCTGTGCATCGGGGTCGTTGTCTGTCTGGTGCTTCTGTTCAGTTGCCTGAGCTTCGACATTGCAGACCGTCCGAGCACGTATTCGTATCCGCCGAACGAGCCGGCGACGAACTGGTGTGGCTCGATAGGCGCCTTTGCGGCGTTCTATCTTCTGTACTACGTCGGTCCCGGCGCCTTCGTTTTGCTCGGATCGCTGCTGTGCTACCTGCTGGCGCGGATCGCGGATCGCACCGTCAACCAGGTCGTCTTCCGCTTCGTGGGGATGGTGCTGCTGACGATCGCGGTCTCGACGACGTTCTACTTCTTCTGGCCGCACAAGGTCTACGCCTTCCCGCTCGGCTCGGGCGGGGTGCTCGGGGTCTCGGCCGCCACGTTCTTGCGGAGCCGCTTCGCGGTCCTGGGCACGTTCATCCTCGTCTCGGCGACCTGGGCGGTCGGTCTGGCCCTGCTGGCCGACAGCATCATCATCGGCGTGCTGGCCGCCTGCGGAATCGCCGTGCGCCGGGTCATCGGTTTCGTCGTGCCCGCCTGGTCGGTCGCCAGGGAGCACTCCGAAGCGCTCAGCGAAATCTGGCAACGGCTCAGCGCCAGGCAGAAATCGCTGGCCACGGCCGGCGGCGGGACGGCCAAAGCCCGTGAGGAAGTAGAGGACTATGCCGACGACGAGGCCGAGGCCGAGCAGGACGAATACGAAGACCAGGCGGCAAGCCCGGAAGAGGACGAAGAAGTCGAGGAAGCCCTTGAGGCTCCGGTCGCGCGTGCGGTGAAGCGTCCGCTGCCGATGGAGGTGCGGCAGCGCGTCGAGAAACGCCCGCCGCCGCCCTTCGTCCAGCCCTCCTACGACGACTACACCCTGCCTCCGATGGAGCTGCTGGCCGATCCCGAGTATGGCTACGCCGCCATCCAGGAGAAGGTCGTTAAGGCCAAGGCCAGCGCGCTGGAGAAGCTGCTGAGCGAATTCAACATCAACGCGCGGGTCGTGGCCGCCGATACCGGGCCGGTCGTGACGATGTTCGAGCTGGAGCTGGCCGCGGGCATCAAAGTCAGCCGGATCACCAACCTGTCCAACGACATCGCCCGGGCGCTGAGCGCCGGCGCCGTCCGCGTCGTCGCGCCGTTGCCCGGCAAGCACACCATCGGCATCGAAGTGCCCAACAGCGCCAAGGAAAAGGTCCGCATCAAGAGCCTGATGGACCTGGGGGGCACGCGAGCGAGCAAGATGGAAATCCCGCTGTTCCTCGGCAAGGACTCCGCGGGCGAGGCGCTGGTCTCCGACCTGACCCGCATGCCGCACCTGCTGATCGCGGGCACCACCGGATCGGGCAAGAGCGTCTGCATCAACAGCATCATCGTCAGTATCCTGCTGACCAAGCGGCCCGACGACGTGCAGATGATCCTGATCGATCCGAAGATGGTCGAGATGACCGCCTTCAGCACGGTCCCGCACCTGATGTGCCCGATCGTGACCGAGACGCAGATGGCGGTGCAGATCCTCGAGTGGGCAACGGTGAAGATGGATGAGCGCTATGCCCTGCTGGCCGAGGCACGCGTCAAGAACATCGCTGAGTTCAACAAGCTGGGCGCCGAAGAGGTCGTCGCGCGATTTGCGCCGAGCACCCCGGACGAAGAGGCGCAGATCCCCAAGAAGCTGCCCTACATCATGATCGTGATCGACGAGCTGGCCGACCTGATGATGACCGCCTCGAAGGAGATCGAGGCCTACATCGTCCGCCTGGCCCAGAAGAGCCGTGCCGTCGGCATCCACATCGTTCTGGCGACGCAGCGTCCGCAGGCAACGGTCGTCACCGGCCTGATCAAGTCGAACATGCCGTGCCGCATCGGCTTCCGCGTGGCCGCCCGGATGGACAGCCGGATCATCCTCGACCAGAACGGCGCCGAGACGCTCCTGGGCGAAGGCGACATGCTCTTCCTCAAGCCCGGCACCAGCGACCTGATCCGCGCCCAGGGCACGTTCCTCGACGAGGCGGAGATTCGCGGCATCATCAAGCACCTCAAGGACGTCGCCGAGCCGCAGTTCCATCCGGAGCTGACGCAGCTCAAGCGCGTCGACGCCGGCGAGATGCCGCGCGATGAGCTGTTCGACCAGGGCGTGCGCGTGGTCCTCGAGAGCAAACGAGGCAGCGTGTCCCTGCTCCAGCGCAAACTCAGCGTCGGGTACGCCCGCGCCTCGCGCATGATCGAGATGATGGCGGCTGCCGGCATCCTCGGCGAGTACAAAGGCAGCCAGGCCCGCGAGGTGCTGATGACGCTGGAGGAATACGAGGCGATCCGCAGCCAGATGAGCGACGACGGCGAGGCCGGCTACGCCGATCTGGCCGAGGAAGAGGAGGACCCGGAACCCGCTCGCGCCTACGCCAGCGAAGGCCAGCAAGGCTACATCTCCAGCACCGCCGACGACGATTGAGCCGCAAGCCCGTGCCCCGGATGGAGGCGACACTGTGAAACGCACGAGTGTCATTGGAATCGCGGCCCTCTGCCTTCTGACATCGGGACCGGTCTGCAGTACCCAGACAACCTCGCAGCCGTCACCGGCCTTGTGGACCGTCGATGCGAAGACGCCGGAGGGTCTGAAGAACCTCCTCCGGCACGATGGCCAATCGCTGCACTTGGTCAGCGCCCATCGCGGAGGCGCGGGAAAGGGTCTTCCGGAGAACTGCATCGCGACCTTCGAGAACACCCTGCGGCACACGCACGCGATGATGGAGGTCGATCCCCGCTACACCAAGGATGGCGTCATCGTGCTGCATCATGACCCGACGCTGGAGCGGACAACCAACGGAACCGGGCGCGTGGTGGATCGCACGTGGGAGGAACTGAAGGCGCTGCGGCTGAAAGACGCCGCGGGAGTCCTCACGGAGTATTCGATTCCCACGCTCGACGAGGCGCTGCAATGGGCGCGGGGCAAGACGATCCTCGTGCTGGATCAGAAGGACGTGCCCGTCGAAGCCCGCGCACGGAAGGTCGCCGAGCACAACGCCGAGGCCTACGCCGTTCTGATTGTGTACAGCTTTGCCGATGCGCAGCGGTGCTACGCGATGAACCCGCATGTCATGATGGAGGTGATGATTCCGAACGCCGAGCAGGTGGCGGCGTTCGACCGGACCGGCGTGCCGTGGTCCAACATCGTGGCGTTCGTCGGCCACTCCCCGCCGCAGGAGCCTCAATTGTGCGAGATGATCCACACCAGAGGCGCCAGTTGCATGGGCGGCACCTCTCGCAACATCGACCGCCTGCTCATCGAGCGACAGGTCACGGACGTAAACGACTTGCGCCGGCAATACCGTGCGCTGTTGGACATGGGCATCGACCTCATCGAGACCGATCTGCCTCGCGAGGTCGGCCCCCTGCTCTACGGGCGGCATCCCGTCCCCGCGTCACGAGCGCCCTTCCTCCAGAGTGGACCGCGTTAGTCTCTGCTGCTCTGTCACATCATGAGGGTCGTCCCGTGGGTCAGCCCAAAGCCGGCTATTCCTTTGCCTTCCGGCGGGCGATGAGCCAGGAGCACTCGGCCCACCGGGCCAAGAGAGCCGTTCGCCTGCGAACATCCGATGTGGTAGAATGCGGCGATGAGCAAGGACCTCAAGGACATGACGTTGGGCGAGCTGGAGCGGCTCGTGGTGGAACTGGGGCAGAAGGCCTACCAGGCGAAGTACATCTTCAGCTTCGTGCACGCCAAGAACGCGGCGGCCGTTTCGGATATCACGCCGCTGAGCAAGGCGTTTCGCGAGACGCTCGGCGCGCGGGGTTATTTCATTTCGCAGCTCAAGACGCTCGACTGCCTGGCGGACCCGGACGGCTCGCGGAAGTACCTCTTCGAGCTGGCCGACGGCGAGCGGGTCGAGGCGGTGCTGCTGCGCGATGAGCAACGGCTGACGCTGTGCGTCTCGACGCAGGTCGGCTGCGCGATGGGCTGCGCGTTCTGCGCGACGGGGCGGATCCAGCTCCGCCGCAGCCTGACCGCCGGCGAGATCGCCGACGAAGTGAATCAGGCGGAGCAAGACGCGGGCAAAATCAACAACGTGGTCTACATGGGGATGGGCGAGCCGTTCGAGAACTATGACGCGGTGCTCAAGTCCGTCCGCATCCTGAACCACGCCTCCGGCAAGAACATCGGGATCCGGCACATCACGATCAGCACGTGCGGCGTCGCGCCTGCGATCGTCCGGCTGGCCGACGAAGACGTCCGACCCCGCCTGGCGATCTCGCTGAACGCGCCGAGCGATCCGCTGCGCCGCCGCATCATGCCCATCGCCCGCAAGCACCCGCTCGCGGAGCTGCTCAAAGCCGTGCATACCTACCAGGCGCGAACGCAGCAGCGCGTGACCTTCGAATACGTGCTGATCGACAAGCTCAACGACTCGACCGCCCATGCCCACCTGCTCGTCAAGCTCCTGCGCGGCATCCCCTGCAACGTCAACCTGATCGAGCACAACCCGTACCCGGGCTGCGAGCTGGCGGGCAGCAGCCGCGACCGCATCGCCCGATTCGCTTCGGTCCTCACCGACGCCCGCGTCGAGACCGTCACCCGCTTCCGGCTCGGCCGCCAAATCCAGGCCGCCTGCGGCCAGCTCCAGGCCGGTTACGGCCGCCCCCGTTCGTAGTTGTTTGTAGTGACGCCGTGAGGCGTTATGCTCTTACGAGCACACTACAAACAGGATGCCCTTACGGGCACACTACGAACACGCTGGACAAGTCCCGGCGGATGTGCTATGATTTCTAATAGAGTTGAATGCCGAGATCGGATACGGAGGGAGCACCATGATGCGGAGGATCGTTCGGAGAGTCGCATTCGTCGCGGGAATCTTTCTGCTGATTGTGGGCGCTGCCCCTGTAGGCGCCCAGCGCATCGTCTACGTCGATGACGACGCAATCGGAACAGGCGACGGCCGGTCCTGGGCTACGGCGTATCGGTTCCTCCAGGATGCCCTCGCCGATGCCGAAGCCGTGGGTGAACCCGTCGAAATCCGCGTCGCGCAAGGAGTCTACAAGCCCGACCGAGACCGTCGGAACCCTGATGGGGGGCGCGATCGGAGTGTTTTCTTCCGTCTGAACAGTGGTATGAGTCTCCTGGGAGGTTACGCCGGGATTGGTGCCGACGACCCGAATCGGCGGGACAGTGAGACATGCCAGACCGTGCTCAGCGGGGATCTGCTGGGCAACGATGCAGAAGTGACCGATCCGGCGACGATGCAAGACGACCCGACGCGTACGGACAATTCAAGTGTGATGTACATCTACGGCAACGGATCGCGATTGGACGGATGTGTCATAACGGGCGGGCGTAGCCCCATTGGCGCGTTGCAGGCCGGCAATGGCAGCAGAGTGAGCGGCTGCACCTTCCGCGCCAATTGCGGTGACGACTATTTTCCATCTTCCACAGGAGCTGTCCGGGCTGTACCACAGAAAGCGCCGGCGGTCTTCGAGCGATGTAGATTCCTCAGGAACGCCGGAGAATCCGGAGGGGCTATCCAAGGGAGTAATCTTATTCTGGACCACTGCACGTTCGTCGAGAACTACTCATGGGGACATGGAGGTGCCGCTGACTTTGGGGGGGCCACTGTCAACGACTGTGTCTTCACGGAGAACCGTGCCAGACAGGGAGGGGCACTTCGCCTGGGCGGGGTCCTTACGAGTGTCCACACGGTGGTCCGCTGTGTCTTCCGTGGAAATACCGCTGCGCCCTATGTGGGAGGCGCAATCCTGTGTGTGGGCAACGCGCGTATTGAGAGCTGTCTGTTTGTGGGGAACACCGCCGTCTCAGGCGGAGGAGTCTGCCACAGTCAAGGTGGCGACGTAGTGGTGGTCAATTCGCTTCTGGTCGGAAACCAAGCTGGCGGGCGTGGAGGGGCATGGAGCACACGGGAGGGCAGTTCTCTGGAGATCGTCAATTGCACCATCCTGGAGAATCGCGCGCCGGAGGCCCCGTTCCTTGCCGTAGACATCAACAGCGATCCATGTTCCAGCCGTGTCAGCGTGGTGAACTGCGTTGTGTCCAATGGCGGCCCTGAGATATGGAGCAATGATTCACCCGTAGAGATTGCCTATAGCTGCATTGAGCAGGGGATCATTGCCCTGGATGAGCAAGAGGACTGGCTCGTCTTGGGGCCGGGGAACATCAACGGCGATCCGTGTTTTGTCGATCTGGGGCATTGGGACACCAATGGTACGCCCGAGGACTCGAACGACGATTTCTTCGTCGAAGGGGATTATCATCTCAGGAGCCAGGCTGGACGATGGGACCCGAACAGTGCGAGCTGGGTCCAGGATGATGTCACCAGCCCCTGCATCGACGCGGGCGACCCGAACAGCCCCATCGGCCATGAGCCTTTCCCCAATGGCGGGATGATCAACATGGGGGCCTATGGCGGTACTGCCGAGGCGAGCAAATCCTATTTCGGCGCACCACCCTGCGAGACGATCATCGCCGGCGACATCAACGGCGACTGCCGCGTGGACATCGCCGATGTCATCATCCTGCTGGACCATTGGCTCCAGAGCGGTTTGTAGGAGCGTTTGTAGTGACGCCGTGAGGCGTTATGCTCTTACGAGCACACTACAAGCATATTAGCGGAGTTTGAGGGTGGCCAGGGCGAGGGCGGCGAAGGCGGCGGCCATCAGCCAGAAGCGGACGACCACCTGCGGTTCGCTCCAGCCGGCCAGGTGGAAATGGTGGTGCAGCGGCGCGCAGCGGAAGAGCCGCTTGCCGTGGGTGTACTTGAAATAGCCCACCTGGAGCACCACGCTCATCAGCTCGATGACGAACACGCCTCCGATGACCAGCAGCAGCAGCTCATTGCGCGTCACGAGGGCGCCATAGCCCATCGCCGCGCCGAGAGGCAGCGAGCCGACGTCGCCCATGAAGGTCTGGGCCGGATAGCAGTTGAACCACAGGAAACCCAGCACCGCGCCCAGCACCGCCGCGAAGAAGATGCTCAGCTCGCCCGCCTGCGGGATGTGCGGCAGCAGCAGGTAGCTGGCCCACGTCATGGGCGTCATGCGTGACATCGTCTCGGACGCGACGTAGCAGAGAAAGGCCAGCACGAGACTCATGATCGCCACGCAGCCGGAAGCCAGTCCGTCCATGCCGTCGGTGAGATTCACGGCGTTGCTGGTAGCGGAGATATAGAAGATGGCAACGACGACAAAGGGCCAAGTGCCCAGCACCAGACCTTTCTTGTAGAAGGGCACCCACAGCAGCTTGCCGTCGGGGATCGCCCTGAAATCGTAGAACAGGAACAGGGAGATCAGCACCGCGCCGCCGATCTGGAAGATCAGCTTCTCCCAGGCGTGGAGGCCGTCGCGGCCGCGCTGGCGGGTGGCCGCCGTAAGCTTGAGCCAGTCGTCGATGCCCCCGAGCGCGCCGAACCACAACAGCACGAACAGCGCCTTCTGGACGAACGGGTTGTTCAGCTTGGCCCACAGCAGGGTGCTCACGGCCGCCGAGAAGAGGATGATCAGCCCGCCCATCGTGGGCGTGTTGGCCTTCTCCTTCGTCAGCTCGTTGAGTGCGGCGTGGTGGAACTCGGGCCGGTCGCCGATCTTCTTGCGCATCAGCCAGCGGATAATCCGCGGGCCGATCACCAGCGCGATTGCCAGAGACGTCAACGTCGCCATGACGGCGCGAAACATGACGTACTGGTACGCATAGAAATGCAGCGTCTCGGTCAGGAAGTCGCTGAAATGACGAAGCAGATGGTAGATCATTTAGAGTGCAAAGATCAAAAATCAAAAGGCAAGACTGCGAGACTCAAAACCGCAAGGCCCTCAGTTGGCCCTCATGCCGTTTGACATTTCACCTTTGATATCCCTTTATCAATCCCTGAACGACGGTCTCCAGCCGGGCCGCACGTGAGCCCTTGACCAGAATAATGTCGTATTCCGTTATGATCCTCTCCAGATTATCACAAAGAGAAGCGGTGTCGTCAAAACAAACTGCTCGCAGATCGTATGTCGCGGCCTCGCGGGCGGCTTCGGCGGTGGCTCTCGTCGGCCCCCCGACGGCGACGAGCAGGTCCACGCCCGCGCGGGCCACCTCGCGCCCGAGTTCGGCGTGCAGCGCTTCGCTCTGTGCTCCGAGTTCGGCCATGTGCCCGCAGACGAAGACCGTGCGACGCTTCGCACCCGCCTCGGCACGCAGACCGGCGAGAATCGCCAGGGCGTTCTTCATCGAGGCCGGGCTGGCGTTGTAGCAGTCGTTCAGCACAGTCAGCGTGCCGAGCTGCAATGGCTCGACCCGCATCGCCACGCCGGAAAGCGTTCTTACAGCACGCGCGAACTCCTCCACGGTCAGACCGAACTGGCTGCACACGGCCCAGGCGGCCAAAGCGTTCTCGACGTTGCCCGGTCCCGGCAGTGGCAGCTCCACCGGCACCTCTTCAATGACGAAGCTGCTGGTCAAACCATGGTGGGCAATGCGGTTGGCGCGGTAATCTGCGTCGGGCGACCTTCCGAACGTGCGGAAGGGCCTGCCGAGGCTGCGGCAGGCAGCCGTCAGGATCTCCATGTCGCCGTTGACGATGAAGACGCCGTCGTCGGCCAAGCCCCGCGCGATCGCGGTCTTCTCTCGGACAATCGTGTCGAGACTGCCAAAGCCCGCCAGGTGGGCCGGGTGGACGTTCGTCACCACCGCCACGTTCGGCTGCGCGATCCGCGTCAGATACGCGATTTCGCCCAGTTGGTTGGCGCCCAGTTCCGCGACGATCACCTCATCGTCGGGCCTGGCGTCCAGCAGCGTCAGGGGCAGACCGATGGTGTTGTTGAAGTTCTTCTGCGCCTGGTGCGTCCGAAAATGTCGGCTCAGAACATGGTGAACGATCTGTCGAGTCGTGGTCTTGCCGACCGAGCCAGTGATGGCGACGACCTTGAAAGCGTGCATCCTGCGGTACTCGCGCGCCAGATCTCCCAGAGCGACGATCGTGTCGGCGACCTTGAGCAAAGGGCCCGGCGCATCGACGTCGCGGCTGACCACGGCGCAGGCCGCGCCCCTCGCGAACGCGTCAGCGACGTGGTCGTGCCCATCGAACCGCTCACCCGGCAGGGCGAAGAAGCAGTCGCCCGCCTTCGTCGTGCGCGAGTCCGTGCTGATTCCCACGATGGATAGCCGGCCCGAATCGCCCGGCGCGATCGGCGCGTTCAGGATGCGGCCCACGATCTCAATGGAAAGCTGTTTCATCGGCGTCCTTTGAGGCACTCACGGGCGACTTCCTGGTCGCTGAAGTGGATCTTCTCGGCGCCGATGATCTGGTACGTTTCGTGTCCTTTGCCGGCGATCAGCACGATGTCATTCGGCCTGGCTTGGGCGATGGCCAGCTCGATGGCTTTCTTGCGGTCGGGCTCGACGGTTACCGTCGCTTGTCGCTCGTCGCTCGTCGCTCGCCGACCCTCTGCGGGGTCGAAGCCGGCGACGATGTCGGCGATAATCGCATTCGGGTCTTCGGTGCGCGGGTTGTCGCTGGTGACGATCGCGACGTCGGCCAGATGTTGGGCGACCTTCGCCATGCGGGGGCGTTTGGTCTTGTCACGGTCGCCGCCGCAGCCGAAGACGACGATGAGCCGGCCCTTGGAGAGGGGTTTGAGCGTCGTCAGGACGTTGTGCAGGGCGTCGTCGGTGTGCGCGAAATCGACGAGGACGGAGAACTCGTCGCCGCCGACCTTCTCGAGGCGACCAGGAATGGTCTTCAATGAGGACAATCCCGCCGCAACAGTGTCCAGATCGAACCCGGCGGCTAGGCAAAGCCCGGCGGCAGCCAGATGATTGGCGATATTATAGGCTCCGAGCAGCGGCGTGACCACGCGAGCCTTCCGCCCTCCGTGTCCGAGCGTAAATCGCGCGCCGTCGACCGTCATCGACTCGACGTGCGCGGTGATGTCGGCCGGCTCATCGACGGCAAGCCACCAGATGCGGGCATGGGTCTGCGCGGCGATGGCGTGGGCTTCCTGCGCCTGCCTGTTCAGCACGGCGGTCGCGCCCGGAGCAAGCCCGGAGAACAGGCGCATCTTGGCGGCCAGGTAGTTGTCTTTGGTCTTGTGGTAGTCGAGGTGGTCGCCCGTCAGATTGGTGAACGCGGCGGCCTGGAACTCGATGCCCGCCAGGCGGTCCTGATCCAGGGCGTGGCTGCTGGCCTCGATCACCATGTACTCGGCGCCCGCTTCGACCATGCTGTGCTGCATCCGGGCGACGGTCAGCGTGTCCGGCGTCGTCAGCGAGGCGGGCGTGACGCCCGAGCCGGTGTCGTAGACGACGGTGCCCATCAGGCCGCACCGCTTGCCGGCGTGGGTGATGCACGCGTGTACGAGAAAGGCGACAGTGGTCTTGCCGTTGGTCCCGGTCACCGCCAGATTCGTCAGCTTCGAGGCCGGCCGGCCATAGCTCGCCTGGGCCAGCAGCCCGGCCGCCCGGGCCGAGTTCTCCACCACCACAGTCGTGGCCGACGATGAGGAGTGGTTGGGCCTCTGGCAGACGATATACCGGGCGCCGTTGGCGATCGCCTGGTCGATGAACCTGTGACCATCCGCAGCGCTGCCGGCGATGGCGACGAACACGTCGCCTGGCCGCACCAGGCGCGAGTCGGTGCGAACGCCGGGAGGGACATCGCCGCAGACAACTGCCAGCAATTCGTCGAATGTCATGCTCGTATGTTCCCTGTCTGCGACGGCGCAGACGAACCTAACTACTGTTGAAAAGCTATCTTACGTCGAGTGCGTCGAAGGTGCAACGGCACGCAGCCGGTGGTCGAAAAGCGCAAACCTTCACCCGCTATACCTATCGGCATCCGACGCGATTTGGGATGAAAAACAACGCGGCTGCCCGTACAATCGGCAGGGCGCGGCGAACATGCTCCGGCGCGGCCGGTATGGAACAGGGAATCGAACGACAAGCTCGGGCTTTGTCGGCAATGTCTCGGGAGGAATACGACAGCCATGAAGAAGACGCTAACGATCGTCCTGCTGCTTGCGGCATGGTGCTCGCCTGCGTGGGCGGCGGAAGAGACGGAGTACCTCGCGGTCTTCATGCAGGGCAAGAAGGTGGGCCACGCGGCGTGCACGCGATCCGTTGAGGGCGACCAGGTCACGACGAGCGAGGACGTGAGCATCACGATCAGCCGGCTCGGCATTCCGCTGACGGTCCGCATGACCGACATCAGCGTGGAAACCACGACGGGCAAGCCGCTGAGCTTCGAATCGATCCAGGTGCTCGGCACCATGACGGTGATCAAGGTCACCGGCACGGTCGGCAGCGACGGCGTGGTCGAGCTGGTCAGCACCTCGATGGGGGCGGAACAGAAGACCACGATCCCCTGGCCCGACGGCGCGGTCATGTCCGAAGGCCTGCGTCTGGTGACGCTCGAGAAGGGCCTTACACCCGGTTCCGAGTACCGCGTGAAGATTTTCGATCCCTCCGTCACGCAGGCCCTTGATGCGGTTGTTTCCATCGGTTCCAAGCGGGAGGTGGACCTGCTCGGCCGGGTCGTCAAGCTGACCGAGGTCACCAGCACGCTGGCCATGCCTGGCTCCGGCCCGATCACCAGCACCAGTTACGTCGACGACGACATGCAGGCGCTGAAGAACACCATGTCCATCGCGGGCATGAACGTGGACATGATCGCCTGCCCCAAGGAATTCGCGATGGGCGAGAACGACGTGCTGGAACTGATCAACACGATGTTCGTCGCGAGCCCGACGCCGCTGGGCAACCCGCGCAGGGCCTCTGCAATCACCTATTGGCTGGCTCCCAGCGGCAGCGAGGAGTTCACGATCCCGACGACGGACAACCAGACGGCGGAACGGCTCGACGAGGGCGAGGTCAAGCTCGTGATCCGGCCGGTGGCGGCGCTGGAAGGCGGGACCTTCCCCTATGAAGGCAGCGACCCGGCGTTGCTGGAGGCGGTCAAGCCGACGCGATACCTCCAGAGCGACCGCAAGGAGATCGTCGAGCTTGCACGCAAGGCCATCGGCGACACGAAAGACCCGGCGGAGGCGGTCCGGCGGATCGAAGCGTTCGTCGCCGACTACATCGAGGACAAGAGTCTGTCGGTGGGCTATGCATCGGCGGCCGAAGTGGCGGCCAGCCGCCAGGGAGACTGCTCGGAATTCGCCGTGCTGACTGCCGCGCTGTGCCGGGCGGTGGGCATCCCCGCACAGGTCGTCGTCGGAATCGCCTACGTGGAGGACTTCGCCGGCCACGAGGGTTTCGGGGGCCACGCCTGGACGCAGGCCTGGGTTGCAGGCAAATGGGTCGGCCTCGATGCGGCATTCAAGAGCAGCGGTCGCGGCGGACACGACCCCGGACACATCGCCCTGGCCGTCGGAAACGGAGACCCCACCGACTTCTTCAACATGGCCGGCGCGCTGGGCCGATTCAAGATCGAGAAACTTGAAGTCGAGCAGGCCCTATAGGGCCGACCAGAGCTATTCGAACTGGACATCGAGGGCGATGAATTCGACGTTGCTGTTGCCGTTGTAGTGGTTGATCTGGGCCTCGAAGGCGACGTTGAAGAACTCCTTTTCGAGCATCTTCTTTTCGAGGTGGCCCATGCGGAATCCGACGCAGCGTGCGGCGCCGGTGTTGTCGCTGATGGTGAACTGGAGATGGTCGCTCTTGGCGCCGACGCGTCGTGGCGTGGCGGCCAGCCGCACACCCTTGGCCGCGAAGATCGGCTTGGGATTGCCCTGCCCGAACGGGCCCAGCAGGTTCAGTTGCTCGACCGCCTCGCGCGTGAACTGCCTCAGCGGAGCGAGCGCATCGATGTGGAGCTTGGCGACGACGTCGGCTTCGTGCAGGTGGTCGGCGGCGTAAGCCTCGAAGGCGGCGGCGAAGTCGTCGATCCGCTCCGGCTGGATCGTCAGGCCCGCCGCCATCGTGTGACCGCCGAACGTCGCCAGGTGGGCTGAGCAGGCCCTGATCGCGCTGAGCAGGCAGAAGCCGGGGATCGAGCGAGCCGAGCCTTGGGCGGCGCCGTTCTCGCCGGGCGCCGCGTTGATCATGACCGTGGGCCGATAGTATCTATCGACCATCCGCGACGCGACGATGCCGAGCACGCCGGTGTGCCAGCCCTCGGCGGCCAGGACGATGCTGCGCCGGTCGGGATGGTTGAGCCCCCTCTGCACGACCATGTCGCAGGCCTCCTTGACAATCTTCTTCTCGCACTGCTGGCGTTGGGTGTTCTGGTCCCTGAGGTACTCGGCGATCTGCATGGCCCGCAGATCGTTGGTGCTGGTCATCAGCTCGACCGCCAAGCGGGCGTGGCCCATGCGGCCGGCGGCGTTGAGCATCGGCGCCAGGCGAAAGCCGATGGCGTAGCTGTCCAGGCCCTGGCCGGTCAGTCCGGCCGAGGCGATCAGCGCGCGAAGCCCACACAGCTTGCTCTCGGGCAGCGACCGCAGTCCGAAACTGGTCAGGATGCGGTTCTCGCCTCGCAGGTCCACCACGTCCGCGACGGTCCCGATGGCTGCCAGGCTCGTGGCGTTGAGCATGAACTCGCGCAGCTTCGGTTCGAGTCGAGGTCCGCGACTGAACTCCTCCGCCAGCGCCCAGGCAAGCTTGTAGGCGACCATCGCTCCGGCGGAGTCCTGGTTGGCATACGAAGCCTCCAGGACCGGGTGCACGATGGCGACTGACTCGGGCAGCGTTGCTTCGGGCGTGTGGTGATCGGTGACGATCAGGTCCATGCCGAGCGTGTGGGCCTGGGCGGCGGCCTCGATCGCGGTGATGCCGCAATCGACCGTCACCAGCAATTTCGTGCCGGACTGGGCCAGCGAGCGCACCGCGTCGATATTCAGGCCGTAGCCTTCGTCTATCCGATGCGGAATGTAGAAATCGACCGTCGCGCCCAGCAGCGTCAACAGCTCCCACAGGATCGAGACGCCCGTGATGCCGTCGACGTCGTAGTCGCCGTAGAGGGTGATCTTCTCTTTGCTTTCGATGGCCTGCCGGATTCGCCACACCGCCGGCTCGATGCCGGGCATCTTGTCCGGGCGAATCAGCTCGGTGAGCTTCGGACGAAGGAAGACGCTGCCGTCGCCGGCTTCGGTGATCCCCCGATTGAGCAGGACCTGCGCCACCAGGGGCGAAACCCTCAGCGATTGGGCCAGCGGCGCGACCCGCTGGTCGGTCGGCCGGACCACCCACTCGTTTTTCTGCGTCCTTGCGGATAACAGCATCTAACCCACACGCCCAACAGTCGCGATTGAGAGCGATATCCCGGCGCCCCTTATACCACAACGCACGTCCCCTCTCAAGCGGGTAGGGGCGAATGATGATTCGCCCCGACGAAGGCCGCGCATCAGTCCACGCCTGGCATCTCGTAGCGGGCCAGCGACGCGGCGTCTCCCATCTCGGGACTGTACGGCCGGATGCGGAACCGATACGTGTAGGGCTTGGCCGGCAGCGTATATTCCGGGTGCGTGCGGGCGCCCCAACTGTCGTCGCCGCCGACGCCCATCTGCCTGTAGTCGAGGTTCAGCGTGACAAAGCCGCGCCGGGGCAGCTCGTTGATGTGCGTGGCCTTTTCGAGGTCCGCCATGCTGAACGGCCAGGCGCTGGCGCTGAGCAGCGGCATTCCGACCGCCAGCAGGCCCCTGCCGCGCTGGTTGGTCAGCGCGATCCAGCGCACGTCGGTCTTATTGCCGTTCTCCTGCGGCCGCACATAAGGATGAATCTGCTCCTCGACCGGCCCGGAGTACAGCCCAACGGCGGCGCCGGTCTGGCGGTCCCAGTAGGTCTCCTGCGGCCCGCGCCCGAACCATGTCATCGTCGAGAATTGCCCCGGAATGGCCATCTGCATCCCGTATCGCGGCAGGTCCGGAATGTTGTCGCCGGAGGGGGTCAGGCTCATCGAGACGACGATGTCGCAGGTGCCGTAGATATCGTAGGTCGTGACACACTGTGTCTCGTCGCCGACCGGCAGCGTGGAATCGACGGTGATGCGGGCCATTTTGGGATTGACCTGCTCGGCGCGCACCGAGGTGACGGTGCGGTCCGGCCCGGCCGTCCGCCAGACGCCTTGGCGTCGCGGCATGCCGTTGCCGTTGTCATTGTCGATCGGCGGCCGCCAGAAGTTCGGCGCCAGCGGCGCCGCTACCATCTCGAATCCCTTGAACACCAGCGATTCGAGCGCGCCGCTGCGGTTGCCGACCGTGACCTTGAAGTCCGGACCGCTGACGCTGTACGCCTCCGGCTCCTGATTCAGCGTCACCTCGGGCATCAGACGAAGGTCTGCGGCCGTCGGCTTGGGCGTCTCGACGGGGACCTGGAACTGGTCCCATGCGACGATATGGCCTTTCGGCCCCCAGCGGTGATCCTGGGCCAGCGCGAAGGTCACCTTCAGCCAGTACTCGGCGGCGCGGTCAGGCGCCGGCATGGTGAACGGAATCCTCATCTGCTGCGTATCGCCGGCGGCAACGGTCAGCTTGGGCAGTTCGCCTTTCTGGACCACGGTCCCGTCGCAGGTCAGTTCCCACGTGACATCGACGAAATCAAGGTCGCGGAAATCGTATTCGTTCGCAACGGAGACGAGGCCGGCGCCCGCATTGTCCGGCGTGATGTGGATGCGCTGGTAAACCTTCTTGACTTCGTAGAGCGAGGGGTTGGGCCGGCGGTCCGGCTGCACGATCCCGTTGCAGCAGAAGTTGCCGTCGTTGGGATGGTCGCCGAAGTCGCCGCCGTAGGCCCAGAACATCGAGCCGTCGTCCGCATATTTGCGCAGTCCCTGGTCGGCCCAGTCCCAGATGAACCCTCCGATGAGGCGTTTGTGGGCCCGGATCGCGTCCCAGTAGTCCTTGAGGTTGCCGACGGAGTTGCCCATGGCGTGGGCATACTCGCAGAGGACCATGGGTCTTTCGTCGCGCGGATCGGTCGCCATCGCAACGATCTGGTGGATTCGGGCATACATCCGGCTGCGCATATCGACGTAGTGCGGGTCCCTGGGCTCGCCGACGGCGCCTTCGTAATGGATGGGCCGGGTGGGGTCGTAGTCGCGGATCCAGGCGGCCATCGCCGCATGGTTCGGGCCGCAACCGCTCTCGTTGCCCAGCGACCAGAAGATCACGGACGGGTGATTCTTGTCGCGCTCGACCATGCGGACGGCGCGGTCCACAAAGGCGCTGTGCCACGTCGCGACATTGGCAAGATAGCCGCCCTGGCCGTGCGTTTCGAGATTGGCCTCGTCGATCAGATAGATGCCGTACAGGTCGCACAGCTCGTACCATTGGGGGTCGTCCGGATAATGCGCCGTGCGGACCGCGTTGATGTTGTTCTGCTTGAGCAGCTTGATGTCCTGCACCATGCGGGCGAAGGGAATTGCCCGGCCGTGGTCGGGATCGTGCTCGTGACGGTTGACGCCGAAGAGCCTGACGGACCGGCCGTTGACCAGGAGCTGGCCGTCCTTGATCTCCACCTTGCGGAACCCCACCTTGCAGCTCTCGGCCTCGACTACCTTGCCTTCGGAGTCGTGCAGCGACAGGACCAGCGTGTAGAGGTTGGGCGTCTCGTCCGACCACTTCCTAGCCCCTGGAACCGTCGTCTGCATCAGCGCGAACGGGACGTTGTCCCTCTGCGGATATTGCTCGTTCAGGACGGCGGCCGCGTCGACCTTCAGCGGCTCGGAAAGCACGGATTCCTTGCGGTCGTTGAAGAGCCTCGCCTGCACCGTCCAGCCACGCGTCGACACGTCCGCGTAGTTCGCCAGCTTCGGGCGGATCATCAGGATGCCGTTCTGGTAAAGATCGTCCAGCGTGCTGCGAACGAAGAAGTCGCGGATGTGCACCTTGGGGGTTGCGAACAGGTAGACCCTGCGGAAGATGCCGCTGAACCGCCACATGTCCTGGTCTTCGAGATAGCTGCCGTCGGACCAGCGATAGACCTCGACCGCGAGGATGTTCTTGCCGGGGGCAAGGCACCGGGTGATGTTGAACTCGGCGGGCGTCATGCTATCCTGGCTGTAGCCGACCTTGCAGCCGTTGACCCAGACGTAGAAGGCGCTCTTGACGCCGTCGAAGTGCAGAAAGACCTCGCGCCCATCCCACGATGCGGGAATCTCGAAGACGCGCCGGTAGGAGCCAACGGGATTGTAGTCGTGCGGGATGTGCGGCGGATCGGGCGGAAATGGATACCTTATGTTCGTGTAGATGGGCCGGCCATAGCCGAACTCCTGCCAGTTGGCGGGCACGCGGATGTCGTCCCAGCCGCTCACGTCGAAGGTGGGCTTGTAGAAATCCACGGGCCGGTCGGCCGGCTTGATGACCCAGTTGAATTTCCACGTTCCGTTGAGCGACTGGTAGAATGGCGACGCCTCGCGAATTCCCTCCACGGCCGATTCGATGTCCCCATACGGCGTGAGCGTGCAGTGTCCGGGCTCCTTGTTCAGCCCGATCATCTGCTCGTTCTCCCAGTCCAGGGGCAACAGAGAGTCTTCGCCTGCGGTCACCACCGCACACACCGACAGCAGGAAAGCCGAAAGCAACATCACGCTCGACAACACCGGGAATCTGGGCAGCTTCGACATCGTAGTCCTTCTCCATAGCAAGAGGTTTGGTCACGGCACATGGCCAAGCGGGCCTCCGTCCGCCGTGCGTCCGCAAGGCGGACGGACCGCGGGAAAGACGCCGTTGGCCGACGTCCATGGGATCAAGGTATACCACTTCGACGGCAGTTCCGCAACCTTGCGCTGGCGGGCGCCGAACCGGCGATCCGGCATCAGCGCTTCTGTTTCGGGACCTCTTCCTTTATAATCAGCCCTGAAGAGGACTTCGTTGAGGTGCCGCAATGGGCAGCCGTTTGAAGGACAAGGTGGCGATTGTGACCGGGGCCAGCCGGGGCATCGGCCGGGCAATCGGTGTGGCCCTGGCCGGCGAGGGGGCGACCGTGGTCCTGGCGGGCCGGGCCGAGGCCGATCTGAGCGAGACGGCCAAGCGCATCCGCCAAGTCGGAGGCACGCCGGAAATCGTCCCCACGGAACTGACCGAAGAACAGTCCATCCAAAACCTCGTGGCCAAGACTTCCGAGCGCTTCGGGCGGCTCGACATCCTTGTCAACAACGCCGGCATCACGCATTCGGCGCCGCTGGAACAGACGCGGACGGAGGATCTGGACCGCTGCTGGGCGGTCAATGCCCGGGCGCCGTTTCTGCTGTGCCGCGAGGCGCTGCCCCTGCTCCGCAAGGCCGCGCGGGCCACCATCGTCAACATCTCCTCGGTCGTCGGGGTCAAGGGCTATCCGCTCCAGAGCGCCTACACCGCTTCGAAGCACGCCGTTCGCGGGATGAGCATCGCCCTGGCGGAGGAGCTTCGCGGCTCCGGCGTCCGCGTCCACGTGATCTGCCCGGGCGCAGCGGACACCGAGATGGTCAGCCGCGTGCGTCCTGACATCAATAAGGTCGAACTTATCGGACCGGACGAAATCGCCGAGCTGGTGCTCTATCTCGTCGCGCATCAAGGCAACGCGGTCGTCGACGAGCTGCACATCCGCCGCGCGACGGCAGCCCCCTGGTTTGGTTGAGAGGACAGATCGAATGGTTGACAAATCGATGTGGGTGCGGGCCCTCCTGGGCGTACTGCTGGCGAGCGCCTGGGCGAGCGCCGACGAGACACAGGTCCTCTACCTCTCCGGCCAGGGCAAAGACGACCCGGTGACGTGGGAGTTCTTCTGCACCGCCGGACGCAACAGCGGCCAGTGGACCACGATCGGCGTGCCCTCGAACTGGGAGTTGCAGGGGTTCGGCGCCTACAACTACGGCAACGAACGGAGCAAGAGCGACGAGCAGGGCAAGTACCGCCGCAAGTTCACGGTGCCCGATGCCTGGGCGGACCAACGCGTCTTCATCGTCTTTGAAGGCGTGATGACCGACGCGGAGGTGCGGATCAACGGCCAGTCGGCCGGACCGAAACACCAGGGAGGCTTCTACCGGTTCAAATATGAGATCACCGACCTGATCAAGCTCGGGGAGAATCTGCTGGAGGTGGACGTCAGCAAGGTTTCGGCCGACGCGAGCGTCGAGCAGGCCGAGCGGCAGGGCGACTACTGGGTCTTCGGCGGCATCTACCGGCCCGTCTACCTGGAGGCCGTCCCCGAGACGTTCATCGAGTCCATCGCCATCGACGCGCGGGCCGACAGTTCGTTCCGGGCGGTCGTGAACCTCCAGGGGATCGGCCCAGATGATGCTGTGAAGGCCACGATTATCGGCCGCAACAACAGCCCCATCGGCGGGGTTGTCACTCTTGCGGCCCCGCTCGAAGACGGCCAGACCACTGCATCGCTGACGGGCAAGGCGATCGGCATCGAGCGTTGGACCGCCGAGACGCCCGCCCTTTACGACATGGAGATCAGTCTGACCAGAGGGCGCCAGATCGTCCATACGGTGACGCAGACGTTCGGCTTCCGCACGTTCGAGGTCCGCCCGGGCGACGGGCTGTACCTCAACGGGCAGAAGATCCGCCTCAAGGGCGTCTGCCGGCACAGCTTCTGGCCCGACTCGGGCCGGTGCCTCAGCCGGCAAATCAGCTACGACGACGTGCGCCTGATCCAGTCGATGAACATGAACGCGGTGCGGATGTCGCACTATCCGCCCGATACGCATTTCCTCGAAGCGTGCGACGAGCTGGGCCTGTACGTGCTCGACGAGCTGGCGGGCTGGCAGAAGCCGCCTTACGACACCGAGATCGGCAAGAAGCTGGTCCGCCAGATGGTCACGCGGGACGTGTGCCATCCCTGCGTCCTGTTCTGGGACAACGGCAACGAGGGGGGCTGGAACCGCGAGTTGGACGACCAGTTCGCACTGTACGATCCGCAGAAGCGGACGGTCCTGCACCCGTGGGAGAGCTTCAACGGCATCGACACCGACCACTACGAGAGCTACGAAAGCACGCTGCGAAAGCTCTCCGGCTCGACGCTTTTCCTGCCGACGGAATTCCTGCACGGCCTCTACGACGGCGGTCACGGGGCCGGATTGAACGACTACTGGAAGGCCACGGTCGCCTCGCCAATGGGCGCCGGCGGCTTCCTTTGGGCCTTGGTCGACGAGGGCGTCGTGCGGACGGACCGGGACGGCGCGATCGACGTGGCCGGCAATCAGGCCCCCGACGGGATCGTCGGCCCGTATCGCCAGAAGGAGGCGAGCTTCTACACGATCAAAGAGATCTTCTCGCCGATCCAGATCGGGCTGGACAAGCTGCCGCCGGATTTCGACGGCCGGCTGGAACTGGAGAACAGCTACGATTTCACGAACCTGCGCGACTGCCGGTTCGAGATCCGGCTCGCCGAGTTCCCCGGACCTGACGGGCGCGGCGAGGGACACGAAACGCTCTTTGGCCGCACGTTCGACGGACCCGATGTACCCGCCCATGGCCGAGGCGCGCTGGACCTTGGATTGCCGGCCAACTGGACGCAGGCGGACGTCTTGTGCCTGACGGCCTTCGACCCCGACGGCCAGGAGGTCTGGACATGGTCCTGGTCGGTGCAGGACCGGGACTACTACCGCGACCGGTACGTCGCGATACGGGCCGACGAGGACCCGCGCGTCGAAATCAGCGGCGCCACCAACGAAATCCACGTGCAGGCGGGCCCCCTGGTCCTGGCCTTCACGGGCAACAGCGGCCAGCTCGCCTCCGTCACCCTGGCCGGCAAGCCGATCGAGTTCGGGCTCGGGCCCAGGCTGATCGGCGGAACGGCCGAACCCGCGAAGGTGTCATTCTCCCTCAAGGGCGATGGCGTGGTCCTCCAGGTGACGTACACCGGCGACATGGACAGCGTGCTCTGGAACATCTATCCGACCGGCTGGGTCCTGCTGGAGTACCAGTACCAGCTCGAAGGGGCGCGCGACGCTTTCGGGATCGGTTTCGAGTACCCGCAGGAGCGCGTCAAAGGCGTCCGCTGGCTCGGGCGCGGGCCTTACCGCGTGTGGAAGAACCGCACCAGAGGCGGCACGCTCGACGTCCACCGCAACACGAACAAGAGCCACACGCCCGGCCTGACGTGGGATTTCCCCGAGTTCGAGGGCTACTACCGCGACTGGCACTGGGCGGTCCTCGAAACGGACCAGGCGGCCATCACGATCGTCAACATGACCGAAGACCTCTTCCTGGGGCTCTATCGTCCCGACGACGGTCCCGATCCGAGAACCACGAAGCTCGACGTGCCCGAGACGGGAATCGCCTTCCTGCACGGCATCCCGGCGATCGGGACGAAGTTCCACCCGGCCGAGGCGCTCGGGCCGGAAAGCGGCAAGAACATCGCTTCGGGCAAGTATCGCGGGGCGGTCTGGCTGCACTTCGGCGAGCTGGATGCCCGCCGCAGGCCGCCGGCTCTTCGGCCGGATACGGCGCGAAATTGACCACAACATGTAGCTCGATCTGGGAGGCCAGATGAGGGCAGTAATTCAACGCGTCACAGAAGCGAAGGTCGAGGTGCAAGGGGACCCGGTCGGCCGGATCGGGCCGGGACTGCTCGTGTACCTCGGCGTCGGCAAGGACGACACCGAAAAGGACGCCGAGTTCATGGCCGACAAGCTCGTGAACCTGCGGATCTTCTCCGATGAGGCGGGCAAGATGAACCGCAGCGTGATCGACGTCGGCGGGGCGGTCCTGCTGATCAGCAACTTCACGCTGCAAGGCGATTGCCGCAAGGGCCGCCGGCCCGGCTTCGACGCCGCCGCTCTGCCCGAAACCGCCGAGCCCCTCTACGAAAAGGTCGCCGAGCTGATCGCTCGCAGCGACGTGCCCGTCGCCAAAGGCTCCTTCGGCGCGCACATGCACGTCAGCAGCGTCAACGACGGCCCCGTCACCTTCCTGTTCGACAGCACACGCCTGTTCTAGCCCGGCCGCCGTCAAGGCCAAGCCCGCCGAGTACGAAAAGGGCTGCGACACCGCGTCGCAGCCCTTTGTTGCACTTCAGACATCCCCTCGCCGTCGCGCCAAGCCCTAATACAGCTTCACGATCTCGATGTGATCCGAGCCCTCGTACAGCACAGGGCTGGTCGGAAACGCTGCCGCGTGGACGCGCAGATAGGCGGTGCCGCCCGGGAAGGGGTCGGGGTCCAGGTCTTCCGGATCCATCGTGACCACCACCAGCAGGTCAAGCCGCCCGTCGTCGTTGACGTCAAATTCCGTGGACAGGTACCTGTCGCCCCATCCGCAGATCTGCAGAACACCGGCCCCGGCCAGGAAGATCTTCGCCGGGTCCAGCGCCGTGGCGTCAAAACCTTCCGTCGAGAAGATCGCCACAGGAATCACCACAGGAATAAACCTCGGACACCAAACATAGATGCGGTTGCTCTCGCTGCCCGGCCTGATGTCAATGTCGATGCTGCCTGAATTGACAGTCACCGTGACCGTGGCGCTCGCGGTGCCCCCGTTGCCGTCGCTAATGGTGTACGTAAACGCGTCGATTCCAACGAAGTCCGCATCCGACGTGTAAGTCACGACTGCCCCGTCCGTCGTCGCCGTGCCGTTCGCCGGGTCGCTCACGCCAGAGATCGTCAGCGGATCGTCCTCAGGATCCTCGTCGTTGTCCAAAACATCAATCGTGACAGAAGTATTGATCGTCGTGGAGGCACTGTCGCCATACGCCTCCGGAGGGCTATTCGCCGGGGGCGTGCCGCCGGGCGGCAGCAGGTTGATCGCGATGTTGCTGTAGAACAGCAGGCTGATGGGAGAGTCATCCTCATAGGACCCTGTCAGCGTCCCGCTTCCGCCAACCGGGGTCCACTGGCCATCAGCAATCGTGCCAGTGGTCACCGCGAAATCTGTCCCGTAGACGGTCACGGTCCCACTGGTGAAAGAGATCCCGTTACCGACAGATCCACCCGTGATGTAGGCATCGCCCCCCTGTACATAAAGACGGCGCGTGATTCGGCCCGAAGGCGCGAGGTTAACCGTTCCCCCACCGAAGGCATACACACTCTCTGCTGAGTACGTTGGATTGTCAGACAACTCGGTGGCATCACTCCCGGCATAAGCGATCACCTTGTCCGGGCCAACGTCGAGCCTGTCGTATGTTTCGCCGGTGCCAATTTCGATTGCTTCGCTCACGCTCGCACTTGCCGCAACGAGCAACACGGCGACGAGGCTGACTCCCAGCCAGCCTGACTTTCGGGCTACTTTGCTACCAGTCATGGAAGTACCCTTTCAAAGAGGTCTCTGTTGCTGCGTCTGGGGTCATTACCCCGCGATCCTGCTCACCTTCGTTGCAGAGGTTTATCGGTCCTGGACTGCCAATTTCTTGAGGCCAAGGGCGCCATCGTGTCCCTCCTGCCCGCACGTCCGGTAATGAAGCGTCTGAAAGACGGCAAATGTTGGCGCGTTTCTTTTCAGAAAACCTTTTTTTTTCCGGATTCTGGGTGGCCGGGCCGGTGTCAGGCCCTGTGACAGATGGATTCTTGGCCTTGCGGCGAGGATTTCGTAGATTTTCCTTAGGCGGGCGGGGTACCCCGTCCGCCCGGAGACCATCGTGGAGTCTTCCTGAGGAGGTCGGAACGATGCGAAGAAACGGCTTCACATTAGTTGAACTGATGATCGTCGTGGCGATCCTGGGCATCCTGGGCGCGATCGTCTTTCCCACATACCAGAGCAATACCGCCGAGGCCAAGGCCTCCTCCGCCAAGAGCAATCTGAGCATCCTGCGGACCCAGATCGAGCTGTACAAAATGCAGCACAACGGGGCGCTACCGGGCTCTGCAATGGGAGGGCCGATTGCGGAAGGCCTGCTTCCGGAACAGTTCTTGGGAACAACCGCCATCGACGGTGACTCATCACCAAGCAAGACGCCGTCGGATCCCTACCTGTACGGCCCGTATCTGCGGACGATCCCGACCAACCCGTTCAACAGCGAGTCGAACATCAAGTACTCGACGGACTTTGCGACAGATGCGGGCGTCGTCGTCAGCGGGTGGCTGTACAACACCGCGACCGGCGAGATCTGCCTGAACTACCCCGGCACGGACACCGAGGGCGTCGCGTACATCAGCTACTAACCCCCGGGCCCGCCGCCTCTTGTGACATTCCTCAGGATTCGAGACGAAGCGGATTGCGCGCACCTGCCCGGCGTCCTGTAGCGTCAGTCAAACCCGACCAGCGCGGCATGCCCCTCAAGTGTTTTCGCCATATCGCCGATTTCCATAGACAGGCGGAACCACGGCAACCGTTGGTTTCGGAAGATCTGTAGGCGGAATTGAGGAGAGACTACGATGAGGCACGCAATTGGCCTGGCGGCGATTCTGGTCGCCCTGTTCTCCAGCAACGTCTGTGCCGGCGGCGATCTGGGCGTTGGCGTGATCGTCGGCGAGCCCACCGGCCTGAGCGTCAAGTGCTGGCTCGACGGCGAGCGGGCCATCGACGGCGCCGCAGGCTGGTCGTTCTCGGGGAAGGACTCCTTTCACCTTCACGCGGATTATCTGGTCCACCGATTCGATCTGTTCCAGAACCCCGAAGACGCCCAAGGCCTCGCAGGAACGGCGTTCTACTACGGCGTCGGGGCCAGACTGAAGGACAAGGACCGGGACGGCGACACGGCGTTCGGCATCCGCATCCCGCTGGGCATCACGCACCTGTTCGCCGAGACCCCGTTCGACCTGTTTGCGGAGATCGTCCCGCTGGTCGATCTGACGCCGGATGTCGATCTGGACCTCAACGTCGCCGTCGGTCTGCGGTTCTACTTCAAATAGCGGCCCACCGGTCGTAGTAGGGGTGCGGTCAGGCGTCGCTCCGGCCGAGCCACTGATACGCGACCCCCGCCAGCAGTGCGCCGACGATGGGAGCCACCCAGAACAGCCACAGTTGGCTCAAGGCCCAGCCGCCCACGAAGATCGCCGGCCCCGTGCTCCGCGCGGGGTTCACCGACGTGTTCGTCACGGGAATGCTGATCAGATGGATGAGCGTCAACATCAGGCCGATGGCGATCGGGGCGAAACCCTGCGGCGCCCGTTTGTCGGTCGCGCCGAGGATCACCATCAGGAACATGAACGTGAGCACCAGCTCGGCGACGAACGCCGCGAGCAGCGAATAGCCGCCGGGCGAATGCGCGCCGTATCCGTTGGATGCGAAACCGCCGGCGAGACTGAAGCCCGTCTTGCCGCTGGCGATCACATAGAGAACCGCGCCGGCGGCGATTCCCCCGATGACCTGCGCCGCGATGTAGGGCACAAGCTCCGAGCCTGGAAACCGCTTGCCCGCCCACAGGCCCAGCGAAACCGCCGGATTCAGGTGGCAGCCCGAAATGTGGCCGATCGCATACGCCATGGTCAGCACTGTCAGGCCGAAGGCCAGGGACACGCCCAGCAGGCCGATTCCCACGTTGGGAAAGGCCGCCGCCAGAACCGCGCTGCCGCAACCGCCGAACACGAGCCAGAACGTGCCCATGAATTCCGCAACCGAACGCTTCGCCAGTGACATAGAACGACTCCTTTCCTTCCTGCTCCAATGGAACCCGTCCCGCACGCGTGCTGCAGCCCGCGCTGTGCGCGGGACGACGGGCCGGACACCACTCAACGAGCAGGTCCGGCCCATCGACTGCGCTTTCTACACACGGTGAGACTTCTGACCACCACCGGGCGGATTGGAGCAGGGGCGAGCCGTGGTTCGCCCCTGCGTCCATCGAGAATCCATCAGTACTGCCGCGTGGCTTCCGTCTCTTCCACCGGGCGTCCCAGCTCCTGCGTGTTCATCGTCACGCTGAAGCGGATATCGCCGGCGCGGAGAGCCTTGACGACCACGCGCCAAGTGGCCTTCTGCTTGGCCGGCAGAGTGCCCAACGGCGCGAAGCGAATCGTCCGGCCTTCCACGGTGGCTCGCGTCGGACCGTCCGAGGAGACGTACTCCTGCGCATCTTCGAGCACGCAGGTGATCTGCACGTTGTGGTCCAGCGCCGAACCCTGGTTCGTCGCGGTGATCACATACGTCTCCTGCCCGCCCACCTCGATCGGGTCGGAGATATCGACCACTTCGAGCAGCACGGCGGCAATGCCCTCGACGCTGGTTCGCGCCGAGGCAGTCACGGCGTCCGCACAGGCAGCCACCGCCGTAACGGTGTTGACCTGCGGCTCCGCCGTCGCCGGCGTGTACGTCACACTGAGCGTGCGCGAGGCGTTGATCGCCAGCGTGCCCAGTTGCCAGACGACCTTGCCGCCGGAAACCGTGCCACCCGTGGAGGCCTGCACCTGCCGTACTCCCGCAGGCAGCGTGTCTTCGACGACGGTGTTGACCGCCGGAGCGTCACCCTTGTTCGTGACCGTGATCTGATAGGTCAGCGGACGGCCGAGGAACAGTCTCTCCGGCCCGGTCTTGGTGATGGCGAGCACGGGCTGGTGAACGATCGTCCGGGTTTCCGCCTCGGCCTTCAGGCCGCTGGCCGACGTGGCAACCGCTCTGTTGATGTACGTTCCCGTTCTGGCAGCCTTGAGGTTCACAGCGAACTTCTTGGACTGTCCGGCCGCGAGCGTGCCGGCGTCGACCGCGATCTGGTTCTTGCCGTCGGCTGTTTCCAGTCCGGGCGGCAGCGTATCGAGAACGCGCACGCCCTGGATGTCACCGGTGCCGCTGTTCGTGACAACGAAGCTGACCGGGATCGGATCGCACAGCATCACCTCCGCCGGCGCCGTCTTGGTCAGCGCCAGTTTCGGCTCGACCACCTCGATGTTGGCGCAGGTCGGGACCACGAAGTCGACCGTCGCGCAGTGCCGCAGACACTCGGCGCTGGTGGCCATGCCCATGACCTTCATCTCGCGACTGGCCTTCGGGTCCAGAGAGCCCAGCGCCCAGATGAGCTGGCCGTCAGTAGCGCTGGCCGGCGGGTTGGACCCCTGAAGACGGAAGTTCCCCGGCAGGCGCTCCTTCACAACGACCTCGCTGACCATCACGTCGCTGACGTTGGTGGCGCGGATGGTGAACTCGAACGGCGCGTTCAACGCGACCTGGGGCGGCGCCTGCACGTCCAGCCGGACGGCTCCCTGCGCCGGGTACATCTGCGAGGCCACCGACGAGCCGCATCGACCGCCGGCGGAGGGCCGAGCGCCGGTAGAGTCCTGCGCCGTCAGCCGGGCGGGAGCGGGAGCGGGCGCCGGGGCCGTTTGCCGAGCGGGAGCCGGCGCGGGCGCCGGGGCCGGGGTCGGCTGCTGCGCGGTCGTGGTGCGCCGCGGCGGTCCTGTGACTCCGCCCGATGAACAGCCTGCCAGTAGCAGCGCTGCCACGAGCAACAATGTCAATAGCGATCGTATCGCCGTTCGTGATTCCATGGTTTTTCTCCTTTCCAAGCGCTGGGTCGCCGGCACGGTGCCGGCCTGAATGTCGAAGAACAGAAACGATATCCCCCGCACTCTGCTCACCGCCTGCGAAAAACCCACGGCCACTCCGACGGTCCCCACTTGATGGTAGACTCGGTTCGTGCAGAAACGCTCTAAGGAAATTCCCCGATTTACTTCGGTATTTTGTCGCTGGCCGCGGCATGCGCAGTCATGGACGCCCCACGATCGATCGCAGGTCTCAGGCCCCTTCCTGCGAAAACCGCCGGTTCATTGTGGAAACTACGTATACCTTCAGAGGTATCGCGCACGCGACATGCCGCGCATCGGCGGCTCAGTCGATGAAGAGGGGCCGCAGGTGACGGTCGTAAATGTTCGTGGTGACCTGTTCGGCGATGGTCCGTTCATGCCGCTCCAGGGCGTCGAGGAATCGCGGGCCCATCTCGGCGGCGATCTTGTAGCCGACGTGGAGCAGTTGCCGGAAGTGGTGATTGTAGTACGCACAGAACGGGTCGTGCCGCAGCGCTTGGGCGAATAGCGAGCCGTCCCAGTTGGCGACGACCCGTGGATCGGGCAGTCGGCTCCTGTCGATGGCGATGACGGTCGCGTAAGGACCGCACAGCTCGTCCATGCGCGCCAGCGCCTGATTGTAGACCTCCTTGGCGATGGCCAGCCCAGGGTCGCCGGCCAAGGCCAGCCCGATCAGCTCCTCCAGCCATGTCGTGCCGGCGGTCTTGACGTGCAGGCCCGCGTCGCACCGCTTCAGAGCGTTCTGAATCGGTTCGTAGATCGAGAACTTGTCGCTGCCGGAATGAATGCTGAGCTTGAGGTCCGCGGGCAGGCCGAATTGCCGGACGGCATACGCGATCACCGCCAGATCCTGCTCGAACTCGGCGGTGAACGCTGCGAGGTCGCCCATGTAGTCGACTCCTTTGTTGAATCGCCCGCTGAACTTCGGCGCCACCGTCTGCGCGGCAATCCCCTCATCGGCGACGGCCGCCAGGATCATGAGCAGCTCGACCGGCGTCTGCGGCGCATCTGTCTCGTCCATCGACACTTCTGTGATGAAGCGGCCGGCGCCCTTGCGCGACTGGATGTGCCGATAGATCCGTCCGGCTTCCCTGACGGCGGCCAGATACTTCGAGGCGATCGCCTTCAGCCCGGCGGCCTCGATTCTCAAAGCCTTTGGGAGCCCGTCGATCTCCAGCGTGCCGATCAGCGACGCGTGTCGCGAAAGGAACGCATCGACTTCAGCCTGGGCCGCCGGTTGTCCGATCCAATCGGCGACGTCAAGGGTGAAGAAGTCACTGGCTTCGATGAAGTGGTCCACGTTGCGCAGACCGATGTGGTCGGCGTCGACGAAGTAGGGCCCGGCCCAGCCGCACGCCGCAACCGCCGCATCGGCCTCGCGACGCACGTCGGCAGGCTCGGTCCCGATGATGCTGTGTTCGCGGTGCGACTTGTTCCAGACCGGCGTCACGTCAACGCCGGCCTCCTTCGCCTTCTGCAGCGCCGCCAGTTGGGCCCGCCCCTGATGACCGAACCGATCCCCTATCCCAAACGAGTACTTTCCCAGCATCATGAATCACCTCATAGAAGCCGTCGGTTTCCGTCATACCGGGCGCAGTGGCCAACGCCGGACGCCCGCACCGCCGTCACGCCAAGCCCTCGGCAGGGCACATCATCCAATCCCGACCCGCGCGAAAGCAATAAAAAAAACCCCGCAGCGCATCCCTTCGCCACGGGGCAATGAAAAACGATGGAGACATCGTGCTCGTTCGTTGTCTGAGAGACTGGTGAACCGACTCTACTGCTTCTTCTCCATGGTCATCGGGGGCGCCTCCGGCGATTCCACAACGACTCCGAGCCTGCCCAGCGCGCCGGAGACGTCCGGCTGGCGCGGATTCAACTCGAAACTCCGGCTCAGATACTGCCGGGCCTTCGCGGTGTCGTTCTTGCCCAGATAGTAGAAGCCCACCTGTTTGTTAACGTCATAGGAGTCCGGTCCGACCAACAGCGCCTGCCGGAAGCAGCGCAACGCGTGCTCGTCGAGACCGACCCTCTCAAACTCCCACGCCAGCCGCAACAACTCCTGATCGTTCGTCGAAATCTGTTGGATATAGGCCGACGCATACTGCTCGCCCTTGGCCTTTTGGCCCTGGTCGATGAACAGCTTCACTACCCCGGCCTGGGCCGCCCGCAACGCCGGGTCGAATCCCAATGCCATGTTGTAGTGATATTCGGCCTTCGTCCACTGCCCGCTCTGCGCATACACCCGTCCCAATTCGTAATGCGCCTGGGGGTTCTCAAATTTCTTCCCGATCTCTGCGAGCAATTCCCTCTCGCCGCGTCCGGACGGAATCACACCGGTGGAATCAACGGAACTCTGCGTGCTGGTGGGCTGGCAACCCGCAACGAGGATCACAACCGAACAGACGAGCAAGAACACACGCGAGCCTCTGGCCGCTGGCGTTCTCATGCCTCTGCGTTCCCTCGTCATCCAGCGTCTCCCTATCCTAACGGAGCCCATCAAGCGGTAAATACCTCATCCTTCAACCGACGCACCGCATTTTGCCAACGGCGTTCACAGATTGCAAGCGAAAAAACAACGCGCTTCCAATAAAGTCGCAGTTTTTTTCGCGACAGCGTGACATTCGCGCGCATCCATCGCGTGCCGCACATCCTTGTAATAAAATGGGCGCGCGAATCGACTTAGCTGTAGTGGCAAGATGGGCAGGTTCGGTATCTTGCCGCGCGCGACGTACCCGGGTGAACGCGCACGAGTGGAAAGCAAGAGGTCGCTGTTTGCAAGTGCATGATTGGAAGAGAATTACTGAAGAGCATGCGTCGGCGGTTTGGCAGACCGCATATCGTCTGCTGCACAATCAAGCGGACGCGGCGGATTGCCTGCAAGAAACGTTCCTGGCCGCCTTCGAATTGGCGCAGCGTCAGCGCGTGCGCAACATTCGCGGCCTGCTGCTGCGTCTGGCGACGACGCGACCGATCGACCGCCTGCGCCAGCGCACGCGGCGAGCGCGCCGGGAATCGGAGTGCGAAGACTGGCAGCAGCTCGCCAGCGCCGAACCAGGGCCCGACAGCGAGGCGCAATCGTGCGAACTGGCCGCCCGCTTGCGCGCCGCCATCGGGCAACTGCCGGCGCAGGAAGCCAAAGTGTTTTGCCTGCGGCACTTTAACGAGCTGAGTTACCGCCAGATTGCCAAAGAGCTTCAAATCACTACCGGCGCCGCGGGGGTGCTGCTGCACCGCGCCAAGACGAAACTGCGCGAGCTGCTGGCGCCGGTCGAGGAAGAAACGAGGTTGCCCTATGGAACATGACGACGACATTCTCCAACGCGCGATCGAACAGTGCCGGAACGAGGCCATTCCTCCGCATCCGCCGCAAGCGGTGGTCGATGCAGCAGTTGCGACGCTGGCGGAAGCCGCCGCACGTAAGGCGGACTCGCCGCGTCAGCGAAACACGCACGTCTTGCGGCTGACGACGAGATTTGCCGCCGCCGCAGCCGTGTTGATCTTCGCCGGCTACGCTGTGGGCAGACTCTCGGCGCCTCGAACCCTCGACATCGAACAGTTGCGTCAGGCAGTGGAGGCCTCGCTGGCCACCTCGATCGAGCCGACCGTGCGCCAAAGAGTGATCGAAGACCTCGGCCGGCAGTGGCAGGCGACGCTCGAGACGACGTATGTCGCGCTGCGAGAGGACCTTACTGTGCAGTACCGACACGAGCTTGCGCAGGTCGCCGTCCAGACGCTGGCCGCTTCCAACGCCAACACCAATCGGCTGCTTGAAAACCTGATCGAGTCGATCAACGTCGCCGACATGCAGAAACGTCAATGGTTTGCGGCCGGCCTGGAACAGATCCACACGGCGCGCCGTCAGGACAACACGCAGTTCGCCGACGCGCTGGTCAGCTTCGCCAGCGCCGTGGGCGGCGAATTCGAACGCACGAAGCAAGATATGGTCAACCTGCTGGCCGAGACGCGCGGGGGTGCCGGCGCGCCCGATCAGCCTGATTCAGCCACCAAAGACTAAAGGAGCAACAAGATGAATCTGATTTGCCGAACGTCCGCCCTCGTTACCACCGTTATTCTCGTTCTGGTCTCTCCTGGCAGCGCCCAAGTGGCCTCCAGCGGCGGGGAGTCGGCCCCGACCCCCCCGACGACCCTCAGCATGACTGTCCCGCCCGCCACAGACCGATTGCGCAGCGTCTTCGAGCTGAAGACCCTCGGCTCCACGAACCGCTCCCCGGCGGTGTTCATCGTGCCGGACAGGCAGATGACTACCGACGAACTGACGAACATCACCGAGGACGTCACTGTGATGAGGCGTATCCTGGAGAACAAGCTCCGGCAGGCCAACCTTCTGCCACCCGCCGGCCCGTTCTCCCACCTTGTCGGGTACGCTTACCCGTACTTCGCCGGAGGCGACGGCGACGCAGGGCGGAGCATGTATCTCCAGGGCTACGGCCTTCTGTACGTGATGGACGTCGACTATCCGCTCGCGCCGGGACTGCAGGCCGAACCCAACGAAACACCCGAGCCGAAATTGGAGGGAGATCCGCTATGGGCCAGGACCCGTGACGAGATCTACCAACCGCAGCGGCTGGACCGCAAGAAGGGCGCAGGCGAGTCAAGGCCGACTTACAGCGCAGAAAAGGTCGAGAACCTCACGACGGCGGTCGTCCAGACGCTCGTCCACGCCGCCAACATCCGGTGCCTGGCGCCGGAAGAGTCGGTCATCCTAAGGCTGACAGGAAGCCCTGAATCCGCCGGCGAAACGATCGCGATAACGGGAACAGGCCAGATCGTGGTCAAGAGCAACAACGACGTGCGCATTGTGGAGGGCCCTTTGGCCGAAACGGCGCAGACCGTGCTGACGATCCGAGCCAAACAGGCCGACATCAAGGCTCGCGCGGAAGGCAAACTGACCGACGAGCAGTTCCGCCAGCGCGTCCAGATTCTCTCACAGCCCGTGCTCGGTGCGGCGATGGACATGCTGCCGGTCTCCCCCGGTGCGTCCACGAGTACCGGTCAGCGGCGTACCGGCAGTCGTAGCCGTTGATCCACGCATGGTGCCTGCGACGCCCGCGGCGCGACCGGGCCGTGGGCGTCTTCTTTCGCTACACGTCGAGGTTCTGCACCTCTAACGCGTGGTCCTGGATGAATTTGCGTCGCTTGTCGACGTCGTCGCCCATGAGGATGCTGAAGAGCCGGTCGGCCTCTCCGGCGTCGTCGAGTCGCACGCTCAGCAGCGTCCGCGTCGCCGGGTTCATCGTCGTTTCCCAGAGCTGATCGGCGTTCATCTCGCCCAGGCCTTTGAACCGCTTGATCTCGATGCCCTTGCCGCCGATTTGGCGGATCGCCGGACAGATGCCCGCCAGCGAAGCGATGTCGTAGCCGTCGTCGCCATGCGTGAGCTGGAACTTCGTCGGCAGCGATTCGCCCGATTCGCTTTTCTCTTCGGTCAGCAGGAAATCGTTCAGGTCGAGCTGGAAGTCGCTGCGGAGCTTCTCGCCGATCTGGTTGATTCGGGCGACCTCGTGCAGTTCCTCGGCCATCACACGCGGCTCTTCCCCGTTATCGCCGTTCTCCGGCGTGTGATGCTTGCCGTTGCCAAGCTCGTCGAGGCGCTTCTCGTAATCGGCGGCCTCATAGAACGCCTCCTCGCGCCCCTCATAGCGGATCACAAAGCGCGGCAGCTTCTGGCCGTCGTAGTGCGCCTGGTGGAACTTGCTGAAGCTGATCCCGCGCCGCTCCAGAACACTGACGATGCGCTCGGCGTCGGCAAGGATCTTGACCAGCTCACCGAGCTCGTTGTCCGTCAGCTTGCGAAGCGTGAACGTCGGCGCCTTCTTCGGCGCGCGGTCCCCCGCGTCCCCGACGGACAGTCCTTCGCGGACCGCCAGCGACGTGCCCTCCAGCCCGCGGTCGATCATGCGCCGGCGCATCTCGTTTTCCGTCAGCACGTACTCGGACTTCTTCTTGCCCTTCGAGCGAACCTCGTAGAGCGGCGGCTGCGCGATGTACACCATGCGCCGATCGAACAGCGCCGGCATCTGGCGGAACAGGAACGTCAGCAGCAGCGTGCGAATGTGGGCGCCGTCGACGTCGGCATCGGTCATCAGGATGATCTTGCCGTAGCGGCACTTCTCGACGTCGAATTCATCCGTGCCGATCCCGGTGCCGAACGCGCTGATCATCGTCCGAATCTCCTCGTGACCGAGCATCTTCTCCAGACGGGCCTTCTCCACGTTGAGGATCTTGCCCCGCAGCGGGAGAATGGCCTGGATCGTTCGGTCGCGCCCGCCTTTGGCGGAGCCGCCGGCCGAATCGCCCTCGACGATGAAGATCTCCGTCGTGGCCCTCTCCTTGCTGGCGCAGTCCCAGAGCTTGCCGGGCAGGTTCGCGTTGCCCAGCGCGCCTTTGCGGCGGGTCAGCTCGCGCGCCTTGCGCGCCGCTTCGCGCGCGGCGGCCGCCTGGATGGCCTTGTTCAGGATGCGCTTCGACTCCGGCGGATGCTCTTCGAGGTAATGGCCCAACTGCTCGTTGACCACCATCTCCACGAAGCTGCCGACCTCCGGATTGCTCAGGCGCACCTTCGTCTGCGCCTCGAAGTGCGGGTCGGCCAGCTTGACCGCGACCACCGCGGTCAGCCCCTCGCGCAGGTCGTCGCCGGTGGTCGCCTGGCCCTCTTTCAGAAGACTGTTGTTTCGTGCGTAGGCGTTCATCGTCCGCGTCAGCGCCGTGCGGAAGCCCGACAGATGCGTGCCCCCGTCGATGTTGCGGATGTTGTTCGCGAAGACGAGCACGTTCTCGTTGTACCCGTCGTTGTACTGCATCGCCACCTCGCAGCTCAGGCGCGCCTCCGGATCCTCCTTGCTCATGTAGATGACATCGTTGTGCAGGATGTTCTTGCCGTCGTTGAGATGTCTGACGAAGGCCTTGATCCCTTCGGGGAAGTGGAACTCCTCCTTCTTTTTCGCGCGATCGTCGCGGAAGGTGATCTTGATGTTCGCGTTGAGGTACGCCATCTCGCGAATCCGCTTGAGGAGCGTATCGTAGTTGAATTCGACGTCGCCGAAGATCTCCTCGTCGGCCTTGAAGGTGATCTTGGTTCCACGTTTCGTGGTCGGGCCGATCACCTCGACCGGGCCGCGCCGTTTGCCCCGCTCGCACTCGAAGTGGTAGTGCTGGCCGTCGCGGTAGACATCGGCCTCGAGCCATTCGCTCAGGGCGTTGACGACGCTGACGCCTACGCCGTGCAGCCCGCCGGCGACCTTGTAGCTGTCGCTGTCGAACTTGCCGCCGGCGTGCAGCGTGGTCAGCACAACCTCCAGGGCACTGATGTTCGCCTCTTTGTGCGTCTCGACGGGAATGCCGCGCCCGTTGTCTTCGACTGAGCAGGTGCCGTCCGCCTGGATGCGAACGGTGATCTCGTCGCACGCGCCGGCGAGGGCCTCGTCAATCGAGTTGTCGAGCACCTCATAGACCAGGTGGTGCAAACCTCCGATGCCGCGGTCGCCGATGTACATGTCGGGCCGCTTCCGCACGGCCTCCAGGCCGCCCAGGATCTTGATGTTGCTGGCATCGTACTTATGTGCATCCATATTCGTCCTCGAATGCAAAATCCTTGTGTTTCGTCGCTCGGCTCGTGAAACGAGGCAAGACCTGTTCCCCGGTGGAGTTCGGGTTCATCCCCCCGGTCGGCACGTCTTACCGGTGGCGCTGCGCCATCGCGACGACGATCCGCCGCACCGCCGCACCCGGACACAGACGCTGGAGCTCCGTCAGGAGCTCTGCCTTGCACAATTGCAGCTCGTACATATAGCTGGCCGCATCGACCACGATTCTCAAGGAACCGCCAACGACGCTCTCGATGCGACAGTGCTGGCGCATCGGCGCCGGCAGCACCGTCTCCCACGCCTCGGTCAGCGAACCGCAACGAGCATGCAGCGGCGCGAGGCGTTCCACGAAATCGCCGACCGCGTCCCCCAACCTGCATGGCTCAAGCGCTCGCGAATTCGGGTTCACGTGACCCTCCTGGTCTCAGACCGCGTGGCTAACCAAGGTTGATGGGCATCAGGACATACAGGAAGTCTGCGCCGCTCTTGATGAGCCCCGGCCGATCCGCCTGGCCCAGCTCCAGTTCAAACTCAGGCTCGCGAACGACCTTGAGCACGTCCATCAGGAAGACCGGATTGAAGCCGATGTCGATGGCCTCACCGCTATACTCCACAGGCATGCTGACCTCAGCCGCACCCGCCTCCGGCGAGCTACCGGAAAAGACCACTGTGTTGGGTTTGACCGAGACCTTGATCCCCTTGGACTCCTCGCTCGTCAACAGCGATGCACGGCGCACGGCGCTCAGTGCGATCTCCGTAGAGAGCTTCAGCTTCTTGTCGTAGTCCGTCGGAATGATGTCTTCGTATTTCGGGAAGTTGCCTTCCACCAGATTCGAGCTGATCACCACGTTCGCGCAGCGGATGAGGATCTGGTTGTCGACGAGCTTGACCGACACGCTCTCTTTTTCGCGTGGCGGAAGCTTTTCGAGCAGGCCCATCGTCTTGGCCGGAACGATGATCTTCTGGGTGCCCTTTTCGTCCTTCGGCGCTTTCTCCAGCGAAACGCGGCAGCGCGCCAGGCGCCGTCCATCAGTGGCCACCAACAGCAACTTCTTGCCCTTGACCTCCCAGAGCACGCCGTTGATCGCGTACCGACTGCTCTCCTTGGCGGTCGCGAACAGGCACTGCTGGATCCCCGACTGCAGCTGCTCCAGCGTGATCGTGATATCGACGTCCCCATCGTCGAGCGAAGGGACCTTCGGGTATTGCTTGGGGTCCTGGCCATAGATTGTAAAGCGGCTGTCGGCGCCGCGGATCTCGCAAGTGCTCTCCGCCGCGTCAAGCACCAGGACGTCCTCGGCGCTGGCCCGCACGATGTCGGCAAGGTGACTGGCCTCGACGACCACTTCCCCTTCGCGGGCGATCTCCACCTCGGAGACCAGATAATTCAGGCCCATTTCGAGGTTCGTAGCGCAGATGCGGACCTGCTTGCCGCTGGCAGCGATGCGGACACACTTCAAGACGGGTTTCGGCGTCCGGCTCGGGACGACGGAAATCACCAGTCCGAGGGCTTCGGCCAACGCGGAACGGTTGAATGTAACTCTCATGGCAGACCTCTGCGCTAAGGGTTCCTCAGGCTGCAAAGATGCAGCGGGGTATCACCAAAACAGCCCCACAGTTTAATCGCTGTGCGCCTTGCGGACAATCTTTTTCCGCGAAAACCTCGCCCCCGAGGCGTTTTGGAGAACCACGGGACTTGCACGCCACTACAGACAGACCGCCACCGAATTGCGACATTGCAGGCGATCCCGTTGGAGAACCGGCGTGTGGACAGACAACTCAAATAAGAAGGATAAGAAGGAAATAAGGTAGTAGTATTAGTCATATAGGCGGCCCGATTGTTAGTACTGCCAGATATGGTTTTATAAGCCCTTGTGACTTCGGGAGATGGCGACACGGATAGCCGTCTTGTTTGTGTGGAAAAACTGTTACGTTGAGAGTGGGTGGACTTGACAATACAGCCGGTTTTGAGTAATCAACAGCCTTGCGTGTCTGCTTCTAACAGGAAGGATCATAAGAACTAACAGTCGACGCATCGTTTCTGCAGAGCCAGGCAAAGTGCCTCCCTATTAGGGGGCTGGCGCTGGAGGACTGTGCGATTTGGGCGGCGTCCTGCGTCCGCGCCGATGGTCTGTAAAGCGGCCGGATCGAAGAGCCTCAGCGGCACACGAACATACGGATGGATAAAGATGCAGGTGAACGACAGCGTGCACTCGAACAGGCGGACCGGCAAGGGGAATCTCTTCGCAGGTATTGACATCGGCAGCAGTGCCTTGCACTACATTGTGCTGGACCGGGATGGATCGGTCTTGTATTCGCCCGCGCCGATCATGCACTTCGCCAATCCGCTCGGCGCCATGGCCGAGGCCTGGCGCGACGTGCTGGCGCGGTTTGATCGCAAGACCATTCGCAGCACGGCGCTGACGGGCAGCGCCGCCCAGAGCTTTCCGAGCGTGATGGCGGGCGCCCTCTATGTCTACGACAGCGTTGCCATCCCGAAAGGGGCGGAGGTGCTCGCGCCACAGGCGCGTCACGTCTTCCACATCGGGGCCAAAGACGCGTACTTCTTCACGCTCGGCGCCACCGGCGGCCGCCAGATCATCCGCGAGTGGCGCACGGGCACGAAGTGCGGCGGCGGCTCGGGGATGCTCATCGAGAAGCAATGCCGGCGCTTGTTCCAGGGAGATGTGCCAAGCCCGGAGCTGGAGGACTGCGGGCCGGCCGAGGATGAGCCGCACCGAGCGGCGGTTGCCGCGCGCAACCGGCGGAAGCTCCAGGATCGCGTGGAGGAGATGTTCCGCCGGGCCGAACAGGAAGCCGCCAGGAGCACTGAGCCGAGCGAGTTCCTCGCCCGCTGCGGCGTGGTCGTCCAGTCCGATCTGATCCACAAACAGAACGAGGGGGCCACCCGCGTCGACAACCTCGCGGGCCTGTTCCGCACGGTGGCACGGAACTATGTGATCGACGTGCTCGGCTCCAGCGAGTTCGGCGGCGCCGGCGGCCAGGGCCAGGCCATCTCGACCGGCGGTGTCTTCTCCAACGACCTGATCCGCGCCAACCTCGCGGACCTGCTGGGGATACCGATCGTCCGGCCGGAGCACCACCACAATATCGCCGCCGCCGGCGCAGCGCTCAAGGCTCTCGAAGAAGGCAATGCCTTCGTCCTGGACCTCGATCAACTTGCGAAGGTCGCCGAGCATAGTCGCCAGAAGAGAGCGTTCGCACCTCCGCTGAGCGCTAGTCTGGCGCGCGTGCGCGAGCGAAGTGAAACCCTCGCCGCTGCGATCGCGCCCGGCACGGAGGTCGTGCTCGGCATCGACGGCGGCAGCACCACGACCAAAGGCGCCATCGTTGAACTCCAGACCGGCAAGCTCCTCGACAAGCTGTACATCAAGACGCATGGCAATCCCGAAGAGTCGCTCAAGCGCGTGCTGCGCTACCTGTCGCGCCACAAAGACAATGTCATCATCAAGGGCGTCGGCGCCACGGGATCGGCGCGCAAGCTCTACGAGAAGATCCTGCTGAGCAAGAAGAAGGCTCAGCAGCTCGCTGAGCACGGCGTGACGTTGGCTGATCGCATCACCGATGAGATCACCTGTCACGCGCTGGGCGTCAAGCACTGCAACCCCGAGATCGACACGATCTTCGAGGTCGGCGGCCAGGACATGAAGTTCACCTGCTTCTCGCCCGATGGGACCGTCAAAGAAGCGAAGATGAACTACAGTTGCCAGGCTGGCTCCGGCCAGACGCTCGAGAACATGGCCGACGTGATCAACCTGGATGTCGAGAGCACGCTGCAGGAGGCCGCGCTGCAAGCCAGGCGCGTCCCGATCATCGACTCGACCTGCGGCGTGTTCATGGAAATGGACGAGAACCGGCTGATTGCCGAGGGCTTCGGGCGCGACGAGATCGCCGCCGCCATCCTGCGCGGCACCGCCGGCAGCTATTACTACAAGTTCGTCGGCGGCGCCCAGCACGTCGGCAGCAAGTGCTCCGCGCAGGGCGGGCCCGCGCTGGGCAAGGCGTTTCTGGCCGCGCTGGCCCAGGTCACCGACGGCGTCGTCGAAGCCTACCCGCACCGCGAGATGTTCGGCGCCTGGGGCCAGGCCCTCGATATCATCAGGCACATCCGCCAACTCGAACAGCAAGGCCGGACGCACGGGACGGCGTTCCGTGGCTGGGAAATCGTCGATATGCCGTTCGCGAAACGCAAGGTGGCCTGCCGCGACCTGTTCGGCGAGCGCTCCTGCGGCATTCGCGACTGCCAGCTCGAAGTCTTCCACATCGAGGACGACGAGATCATCACCGGCGGCTTCTGTCCGCTGGGCAATTCCGAAGCCGTCAAGAAGCCCAAGACCAACTACGTCGACCGCTACCATCGCATCTACGAGAAGCACTTCAAGAAGCAGGGTTGCATCCAGACGGAGCTGCGTTCCGCCGAGCCAACAGGGCCGACCGTCGGCATCAAGCGCAGCATGGCGACCCTGGGCGAAAAAGGCATCTGGAGCGCAGCGCTGTTCCGCAAGCTCGGCTTCTACCCGGTGGTGTCGCCGCGCAGCAACAGCGAGATCGCCAAGATCGGCGTCGACAATTCGCGCACCGAGTTCTGCATCGCGCGCAAGCTGGCGACCGGCCACGCCGCCGTGCTCAACGACGACCCGGCCATCGAGTATCTGTTCAACCCCAGCTTCATCGAGCAGCGCAGGCCCGAGCGGCCCGACCTGAAGTACTGCATCTACACCGAGTCCGAAGGCTACGTCCTCAACGACGTGCTCAGCCTCGACAAGATGCGTCAGATCAACCCGATCCTGCACTTCGGCGACCTGCCGCTGCTGGTCGCCGAGATTCGAAAGGAATTCGCCCGCGTCGGCTTCTCGTTCAACGACCGCCAGATCAAGAACGCCATCGCCTACGCCGAGAGCGCCGAGAATCAGTTCAAGAGCGACCTCTATGCCGAAGGCGACCGCTTCCTGCAGCGCGTCGAGCGCGAGGGCGTCAAGGCCTACGTCGGCATCGGACGCGACTACGTCCTGCTCGACCCCGAGGCCAGCTCCAATTCCGGGGCGATGTTCTCGCAGGTGCGCGGGCTGGATTACATCCCGCAGCAGTTCCTCGAACACAAGTTCCTGGGGCTGTCGATCAAGGAGTTTGTCGACAACGAATTCTGGGTGCAGAGCGTCAAGATTCTCAAGGCCAATCTGTTCGTCGCCAACCATCCGAACCTGTTCCCCATCCGCATGATCAATTTCGCCTGCGGGCCCGACAGTCTGAAGATCTACCAGGAGGAGAACATTCAGCAGGCCGCCGCCAAGCCGCTGCTCGTGCTGGTCACCGACGCCCAGACGAACAACGCGCCGTTCGTCACGCGGACCGAGGCCCACGAGCGCGTGGTCAACGAGAGCCGTCCGGTGCCCGTGGACGCCACGAAGCTCAAGGGATATTCGGCGAACAGCTACAACAAGCGGACCTGGCTGATCCCTTACATGGGTGATGCCAGTTACATGGGCGCCGCCGGCCTGAACTACTTCGGGATCAGCAGCCAGGTGCTGCCGACGGACACGCCCCGCGGCTACGAAGTCGCGCGCAAGCACATTTCCACGGAGGTCTGCTATCCGCTCAAGGGTGTCGTCGGTGACGCCATCGGTTTCTTGCAGGAGCAGATCGAGAAGACCAGCCGGCAGGAGGTCGAAGACAACTATCTCGTGATGCTGCCGACGACAAGCGGCCCGTGCCGGTTCGGCAAGTACACCGAGCTGCTCCAGGAGTTCATGCGGCTGGAAGGCCTGGAGAAGATCCCCGTCGTCGGCCCGTCGTCCGAGACCGACTACATCGACATCCCGCTGCCCGAAGACCTGCGCCCGTCCGACCGGATGAAGATGCAGCAGATCCTCTTCAAGGGCATCAACGCCTCCGATCTGCTCGAAGACATCCTGCGTCGCTTCCGCCCGTACGCGGCGGACAAGGCCGAGGCCGACGCCCTGAAAAAAGAGCGGCTCGAAGCGGTCAGCGCGATCGTCGCCGCCGGGGCCGACACTGACAAGATGGTGGGGTGGGGACACGACACGGTCGCCATGTTCCAGGCGCTGCCGCTGGCGCACCGCGAGCGGTTCCCGCTGATCCTCTACATCGGCGAGATCTACATGCGCCAGCACGACCCCTACACGGACCAGGTCGTTCGCCAGCTCGAAGACCGGCAGTTGGAGGTGGTTCGCGATCCGATCACCGACTGGCTGCTGTACGTCAACCGGATGAACGTGCGCAACAACAAGCGCGACGTGCGTCTGGGCCTGCGGTCGCTCGACGTGGGCCGCGCGTGGCGGTCGAGTGGGCAACTGGGCAAGTCGCTCCTGAAGTCGTGGTACATGAACCACGTCGCCGAGAAGCTGGCCGCGCCGTTCCACGAGGTGCTCGCCGGGAGGCACGTGCTGCCGCATCCGATGGAGATCATCGAGAAGCTCGAACGCGAGCACGAAGGCCATGGCAACATCGAGGGCGAGTCGCCTCTGAGCACGGGCATCGCGTACTACTTCATGCACGACCTGATCCGCCCGCACGGCGACGCCTATATCTCCGGCATCTTCCACGTCGGGCCGTTCACCTGCATGCAGGAGGGCGTCGCCACCGCGAAGATCGAGGCGATGATGAAGGAGTTCCGCAAGAAGAACCCCGATCTGGTGTTCCCGATCATCCACGCGTTTTTCGGCGATTCGCCCAACGCCAACCTCGCCGCGGAGATCGCCGTCTTCCGGGAGCAGTGCTACCAGAAGCGCGACCTGCTGCGCGGCCGCCACGGCGGATCACATCCGCACGAGGTCCGCAGCTACACGCCCAGCCGCACATCTGCCGATGCGAAGGCCTCACCTGCCCAGCGCTGATCGTTCAGAGTGGCAGCCTCAAGCGCAGCGCTCGCCTGAGCCTGCCGAACGGCTTGGGGATGGTGCGCGCCGATCACATGCTTTCCCGACAGGGATGCGGCAGATGCATTGCACGTTCGTAGTGGCGTCGTCCGACGCTGCCTGTGCACGTCTCCTGTAGCCCCGTCCCGCGCCCACTATAAGTGGCTGGACAAATCCCGTCGGAGGTGCTATGATTGCTGACAGAGTTGAATGCCGAGATCGCATACGGAGGGAGCACCATGATGCGGAGGATCGTTCGGAGAGTCGCATTCGTCACGGGGGTCTTTCTGCTCATGGCCGGCGCCGCCCCTGTAGCCGCCCAGCGCATCGTCTACGTCGATGACGACGCGGCGGCGAATGGCGACGGCCGGTCCTGGATCACGGCGTATCGGTTCCTCCAGGATGCCCTCGCCGATGCCGAAGCGGTGGGCGAACCCATCGAAATCCGCGTCGCGCAAGGAATCTATAAGCCCGATCGAGATCGTCGGAACCCTGATGGGGGGCGCGATCGGAATGTCTCCTTCCGTCTGAGCGGCGGGATGAGCCTTCTGGGAGGCTACGCCGGGATTGGCGCGGACGATCCCAATCGGCGGGACAGCGAGACGTACCAGACCGTGCTCAGTGGCGATCTGCTGGGCAACGATGCAGAAGTGACCGACGCGGCGATGATGAAAGACGACCCCACGCGTGCGGACAATTCAAGTGTGATGTGCGTCTACGGCGATGGATCGCGATTAGACGGATGCGTCATAACGGGTGGGGGATCGAGCTTCGGAGCGTTGCAGATCCTGGGCAACATGACGATCAGCAACTGCACCTTCTTCGCCAATTGCACCGACGGCCGGCATCCCTACTGTTCGGGGGCAGTTCGTCTCGTGACATGGGGAGCGTCTGCGGTGATCGAGCGATGCCAATTCGTCAGGAATGCAGCGGAAGAAGGAGGGGCTTTAAGAGGTGGCAATGTTGTTCTGAACCACTGTGTGTTTACCGAGAACTATGCGTGGCGGAAGGGAGGTTCCGCCAGCTTGATAGGGGCTGGCGTGGTCGTTGGTTGTACGTTCGCAGACAACCGTGCCAGACAGGGAGGGGCGCTGTACCTGGATGGGATTTCAACGACCAATACGGTGGTCCGCTGTGTCTTCCGAGGAAATGCCGCTACACCCTATGTAGGAGGCGCAATCCTGTGTGAAGGCAGCGCGCGTATTGAGAGCAGTCTGTTTGTGGGGAACACCGGCGTCTCAGGCGGAGGGGTCTGCCACAGCCAGTTTGGCGATGTGACACTGGTCAATTCGCTTCTGGTCGGAAACCAAGCCGGCGGGCGTGGAGGGGCGTGGAGCACGCGGGAAGGCAGTTCCCTGGAGATCATCAATTGCACTATCCTGGAGAATCGCGCGCCGGAGGCCCTATTCCTTGCCGTGGACATCAACAGCGATCCGAGCTCTAGCCATGTCAGCGTAGTGAACTGCGTTGTGTCCAATGGCGGCCCTGAGATATGGAGCAATGACTCACCCGTAGAGATTGCATACAGCTCCTTTGAGCAGGGGATCATTGCCCTGGATGAGCAAGAGGACTGGCTCGTCTTGGGGCCGGGGAACATCAACGGCGATCCGTGTTTTGTCGATCTGGGGCATTGGGACACCAATGGTACGCCCGAGGACTCGAACGACGATTTCTTCGTCGAAGGGGATTATCATCTCAGGAGCCAGGCCGGACGCTGGGACCCGAACAGCGGGAGTTGGGTCCAGGATGACATCACCAGCCCCTGCATCGACGCAGGCGATCCGAACAGTCCCATCGGGTATGAGCCTTTCCCCAATGGCGGGATCATCAACATGGGCGCCTATGGCGGCACCGCTGAGGCGAGCAAGTCCTACTTCGGCGAACCTCCCTGCGAGACGATCATCGCCGGCGACATCAACGGCGACTGCCGCGTAGATATCGCCGACGTCATCATTCTGCTGGACCACTGGCTCGAAAATGGTTTGTAGAACCGTTCGTAGTGATCCCGATGCGCATCGGGATAAGGTGTTACTATGCATGCTCTTACGAGCACACTACAAACAGGATGCTCTCATACGGATTAGGAAAAGTCCTTGCGCGGAAGTGACTTTGTCATCCTGAGCCTCGCGAAGGATCTGGTCATGGCATGAGACGTTCTTCTCATTCGCCGCCCAGATCCTTCACTTCGTTCAGAGCCCGCCCTGAGCTTGTCGAAGGGACGACAAGACGGAGCGCACGAATAAATCCCAATCCGTATTACGAGCAGACTACGAGCGACACCCCGAGCAGTTTCGCCGCAGGTCGTGGGTAGCACACTATGGCTTAGCGTTGGCGTCGGTGATTCGCAGGACGATGGGGTTGGGCCATTTCGAATCGTTGTAGATTCGCTGGGCGCGGACGACGGAGACGTGCAGGCCGTCGGCCTCCTGGCTCCAGCGGGCCTCGGGCCGGGCGTTGACGTTGTACTCCAGCACGCGGCCGGTCTGGCCCAGCACGCTGACGGTCGTCTCGGCTGTCGCCCTGACGCTGCGGAGCGTGAATTCCTTGCGGTCCCCGCGTTTCCAGTCGGGCAGTCTGGTCAGGAAGGCGTAGACCGTGTCGTCGTCTTTCGCTTTGCTGAACCAGATGTTGCCTTCGCGGATCACGTGCCACGGGCGAACGCTGTGGATCGCCTCGCCGTTGATGAACATCCACAACGCCAGCTCGCGAATGCGTCGCTCCTGCTCGAAGGGAATCACGCCGTCGGGCTGCGGTCCGACGTTCAGCAGGAAGTTGCCGCCCTTGGCGCGGATCTCGATGAGCATCTCGATCAGTTGCGTGCCGGACTTGTAGGTTTCGTTGGTCGGCTTGAACTGCCACTGCGTGCCGAGGGTGTAGCAGGCCTCCCACGGGCCGGGCATCGGCTCATCCGGCGTGTTCTGCTCGGGCGTCTCCATCTCGCCCCGCGTGATCACCAGGTCGTCCTGAAGCTCCCACGCCAGCTCCTTCAGCTCGTTGGGCTCGCCGTCGATGAACAGCACGTCGATCGGGCCGTACTGCGTCAGCAGCTCGCGAAGCTGCGCCTTGTTGTGCGCCATCAGCTCCGGATTGTTCTGCGGCAGCGCCTCGAGCCGCCGCCGGCTCACGTCCTTGCCCTGCATGTGCAGCATCCAGAAATCGTCGGGCGAAAAATACACCCCGACCGCGATGCCGTACTTGCGAAGGCTCTCGAAGAGCTTGCGGGTGATGTCCTGGCCATAGGGTGTATTGGCGATGTTGAAGGGCGTCGTCTGCGCGTGGAACATGCAGAAGCCACTGTGGTGCTTGGTCGTGAAGACCACGTACTTCATGCCCGCCAGCTTGGCGAGGCGCGCCCATTCATCGGGGTTGAACCGCTCGGGATAGAACGTCTCCGGCAGGTCGTTGATGAAGCGGCTGAGGTAGTCGTCTGAGGCGCCCACCATCGAGTGGCTGATCACCGAGCCAAGCTGCGAGTCCACGCTCCAATGCACGAACATCCCCAGCCCCTGGTCCATGAACCACTCGACGCGCTCCGGCCGATTCGCCGCACCGGCGCCGGCGGCCATCGAAAGCGACATCACTACCACGACAACCAATCGAAAGGTCATCATAGCGATTCCCCCGGCGGGGCCGAGGCATGCCTCGCCCCTACAACTGTTGTTTGAGTCGTTCCTTGCGCTGCTGCACGCGCACTCTTGCACTCTCGTACCGTCTTCTTTCTTCGTCGGTCTGGGGCACGAGCGGCGGTGCGGCGGTCGGCTTCTTCTCCTTGTCGAGCGCCACGAGCGTCAGATGCGCCGTCGTAGCGATCTGGCGGTCGCCGCTCGTCGGGTTCTCGCGGGTGACGCGGACGCCGACCTCCATCGAGGACCGGCTGACGTAGTTGACCGCCGCTTCGAGCACCACGTGGTCGCCGATGCGGATGGGCGCTTTGAACGACAGCGAGTCGATGCCCGCGGTGACGACCTCCGTGCCGCAATGCCGCTCGGCCGCCATCGCCGCCACCATGTCGATCCACCCCATGATCGCGCCGCCAAACGCGGTCCCCTGGGGATTGGCCTGCTGCGGCATCACCAGATACCGCGTCACGACCGCACTGTCACTCGGCGTCTTGCCGGTCTGGCTCATGGGCGTGTCCTTTCCGCGCTATTGGAGGGCCTCGCGGAGGAGGTCGAGGTAGAGAGTGCCGTAATCGACGTAGTGCTGGCCGCCGGTCAGCGCGGTTCCGCTGTCGGAGTCGTCCTTGGCCGTCGCCGGCTGCGTGCCTGCCGTCGCTTCGATCTGCGTGTCCTCGTACCACTCGTTGAAGCTCGTGACCATCATGATCCGCCCGCACTTGGGGTCGAGGTTCGGCAGCGCCACGTCTGCGATCATCGCGCGGAAGATGTCACCTTCTTGCGAGTCCTCGACGTCGCTGAAGTATCGCGCCCGGCCCGGATGGCCCCGGCGTACGGCCGTGTCGTTGTAGCCCGGTGCGATGGTCGGCATGAACGCGACGCCGACGCTGTTGGCGGCCGCTCTCGCGGTCGCGTAGTTGGTCGCGAGCGCTTCAATCGCCGCGTGCGTGCCGCCGAGCCGGCCGACAGACTGCCCGTAGACGTCGTACGCGGTAACCGCGTCGAAATTCTTCGCCCATTCCGCCTTGTACCCGGCTCCGAAGACGTCGTCGCCGACGAGGTACAGGTTCGGGAACGTCGCGCGCATCTGGCGCAGGGCCTCGTGGCCCTTGTTGCGGAAGTACTCGCGGGTCAGGTAGACGAACAGCACCGGCCGGCCGTCGATGCGCAGGTAGTACGGATGCTCGAAGTAGGTTTTCGCCAGATAGGTCAGGTCGTCGATCCACCGGCTGTAGTCGGGGTTGACGAAAGTGCCCAGGCGGCCCGTCGATTCGTAGAGGATCGCGTACTTGAGCTTGCCGGCGTCGGGGTGCTTGAGGATGACGTCGCGCAGCGTGGTGTCGGTGTAGTCACCCGGCCGCCACCAGCTCGACGCCCAGAACGCGATGCCGCCGCGAACGCTCTGCGCGATGTGGTCGCCCACGACGTTCGGATCGCTCGAATCGTAGCGGCCCAGCTTCGGCGCCTGGGCCGGCACGAGCCGCTGCCGCAGCGCCTGCCGCCAGTTGCTCGCCCGGCTCGTACCCTGGGCGCGGTACCACGGATAGTAATACACGCCCACCATCGGCCTGGCCTGCGGCGCGGAGGCCTCCTGCGCCCGCCCGGTCGCCGGCATCCACACCAGCGCGGCGAGGATCGAAACGAACACCCGCCGGCCCATCACCCCCCACGGCGAGCACGTCTGCACCCTTGCCTCGATGATCCGGTCCCCCATGAGTCTTGGCTTGTGATTTCTCATGCCGACATAGTGTCGCGCGTTGCCGCCCAAGTCAAGCCGCCACAGTCCAATGGGAATGCCGATCGCCCGCCTGATGTGTATCGCGCTCGCAATCTGCGAACGGTCCGTGTGCGTCGTGTTGCGCTGAGTGCAGACCCGCGATGTACATCGAGATCAGGGCCTCAGGCCGGCCTCCGAGCAGGCCCGTCGCCACAGATCGCAGATGCCCAGAGCCTGCGACCATCTGAGCAGGTATTCCTTATCCAGGGAATCGCCCTGGACCTTGACGACACCGAGGATATCGAGCCATTGTCTCTCCGAGACCCTCTGGCCCATCTCGTACCATTGCAGCTTGCTGAGAATGACATCTTCGGGCGACGCCAGGCACACCACCGAATCCGGGTCGTCATCCACCAATCGATCCGTGAGCCTCCGGGCCAGAGCGGCCTGGTGGTAGGCATCCTTCTTCGCCATGAACACGTCAATCTTCACCATCGTTTCCAGGTGGATCAGATTGAAGGAAGACGCGCTGGCGATGGCGTTCGTCATCGCGGCCTCGGCGACGTAGTATTGATCCTGCAACGACGCGACCAGCCCAGAGACCTGAACGATTGCCAGATCGGCAACGAGATCCGCATCCATCGTCGCGCGAGGCATGCCATAGGCCGAACTGGCGATCGACCCGCCGATGTAGTACGGGATCGCCAGGCGGTCGAACGCGTCGATCACCGGCTTGAGTGCGGCGAGCAGATCAGGCTTCTTCACGGCTTCTGTCTTTCAGGTACTCTCGGAAGCGATCCGCCAGTTCGGCTCCGTACAGATGGTGAACCAGCAGCACTTGCAGTTCGGCCTCCCGAAGGTGCCCGTTTCTGCGCGCAATCGCCCTTCGTGACAGGCTCAGCGTCAGCTCCGACAGGGACCGGACCTGCGCGAACTTCCGCGCCGGCGTCGCCTCTTGGAGCAGCGCGATCCACGCCGCTTCTGTTTTGCTGTCGGTATCGGTCGATTGGGTTCTCATGGCAAGTTTCCCATTGGCACCGCCCGGTATAGGGCCAGGACAGGCAAATGTAAAGCACGAAGGGCACGATTTCCCTGCCTCCTGGCATCTTCCCCTCCGCTTTGCCCGATTCTGCCTGCACGAGCGCGCCAATTCTCCTTCGTCTGTTTCGCGGATCAGGTCAGGCCGCTGGGTCAGGCTTCGCGGTTCGTGGGTGGCGGACGGTGCCAAATTGGCAGCGGCGGGTGCGGCGAAGGGCCGCGAAAATGCGCGTTTTCGGCCAGCAAACGGCCTCTCGGCCGGCCCCGCGCCGTCTGGCACGCGATTTGCACAAGGCTATAGTGGACAAACAATGTGGTCGAAAACCGAAAACGAAATGAGTCGTGGTCAAGAGAATGAAAAGGAGGAATGACTATGGCACTGCTATCGTTGAACAAGCGAAACCGAGGCGAACTGGCCAGACTGCATCACGAGATGGACGACCTGTTCGACAGCTTCTTCCGCGGCCTGGATCGGCCGTTCGGCGGCTCCAACGCCTGGCCGGCCATCGACGTGGCCGAGCAGGATGACGCGGTCCTGGTGCGGGCGGAAGTGCCCGGCTGCAAGGCCGACGACATCGACATCAGCGTCTGCAACAACACGCTGACCATCTCCGGCGAGAAGAAGGAGACCCGCGAAGAGAAGGACAAGGGCTACTACTACGCCGAGAGCAGCTATGGCTCGTTCCGCCGGGACGTGAGTCTGCCCGCCGAGGTCGACGCGAACAAGGTCGAGGCGACCTGCAAGGACGGCGTGCTGTCCATCACGCTGCCCAAGGCGGCCAGGAGCAAGGCCGTCAAGGTCCAGATCAAAGACTAAGCATCCACTCGCATCTTCACACGCAGCGCGTAGCCGGGCCGCCATCGAAAGGCCCGGCTACGGTCGTTTCCGGCCCCCGTCTTTTTTTTACTTTTCCTGAAAATTTTGTTGCAGATGCGCCAAACATCGTGTAGTTTGTAAATTGCTTCGCAGCAGCGAGGCGTTTCTCGCCCAGCAGGGCAAGGTGGTGCCGTGGGCGGCCCGGGTGGCCGCCCGAAACCGACGATAGACCCGCACGTCGTAGGGGCGAATCATCATTCGCCCCAATCCACGTGCGCGCGAGAAACGCCGGAGGAACCCATGCGAAGCTGCCGCAACTGTGCCTACGCCCACTGGAACCTCAACCACTGCCGGATCGCCCCGTTCGGCACGTGGACCAGCAACCTGATCTGCGCGAACTGTGCCGAGTGCCCGGGCCACCTGCGCGAGGTGACGATTTCCAAGCCCTGTGCGAACTACCGTCGCCGGCGGGAAGAGCCGGTCTGGACGGAGGTGCCCGATCCGGCCGACGACGAGGTCCGCTACATCCCGCTGACCAAGGGCCTGTTCGCGGTCGTCGACGCGAGCGACTACGATTGGCTCAGCCAGTACAAGTGGACCGCCCAGATGTCGTGCGGCAAGGTCTACGCCGTTCGCAACGACCGGGGCAAGGCGATCCTGATGCACCGCGAGATCATGCAGCCGCCGGACGACATGGTCGTGGACCACATCGACGGTTCCGGCCTGCACAACTGCCGCCGCAACATGCGCGTCTGCACCCGCCAGCAGAACCTCTGCAATACCCGCCCTCGCGGCGGACGATCGCAGTACAAGGGCGTTCGCTGGGAGAAGCGGCGCAACAAGTGGGTCGCCGAGCTCACCTGCAAGGGAAAGAAGTACTACCTCGGCTCCTTTGACGACGAGATCGAAGCCGCCAAGGCCTACGACCGAAAGGCCCGCGAACTCTTCGGCCCCTTCGCCCGCCTCAACTTCCCCGATGCCCCGGCCGCAGCCGGACCGTAGAAGCGTAGAAGCGTACAAGCGTAAATGCGTAGATGCGTCCCGCAGGCCGAGCGGTCCATCCCGATCCCGATCCATCGTAGGGGCGAACCATCATTCGCCCCTACCCCGGCCCGGCCCCGCCGTACGCCAAATCCCGTCCCCCGGTAGGGGCGAGGCATGCCTCGCCCTTGCACACGAACGACGGCCGCATAGCCAGCAATCCTTTTCCGCAGTTTGACAGGGCGTCGGGAACGCCTATCATGGGCACGGTGCGCAGGTTCCCACGCCGGGAAGAAGGGGCGCCGAATCTGTGCGATGACGATACGAGCTCTCGCAGCGCGATGTGAGGCGGACCGTCCATGTCGATCATCAAATGGTTTCGTGTGTGTTCTCGCCCTGAAGGTAGAAACGGGCCCTGGACGTACGGGTGGGTCTTCCCGTCGGACTCCCTGCCGCGCGCCGAAAAGACAATTCAGCAGGTGTGCCATGCCAGGGATAAGGAGCCGTGCGAGTACTGGGTGAAGGAAGTGGACCCCGGCGACTTCGACCATCCCGAATGCAACATAGGTCGAGAATAGTCCGTATGGGTTGCACGCCACCGAAGAAGAGTGGCCGCGCACATCCAGGCGTACCCGGTTTTTGCTGGGCGCATACGCCCTTCTTGCCGATAGTATGAACAGGAACAGCCTGGCGAGAAAGTCTACGTAAGGCTTGCCTTAGCGAATCCCAGGTTGAGATTGTCCCTTTAGGGGTATCTGCGGTCCGCGGTACGATTGCATCGACCTCGTGAAATCTGCCACGAAGACAGATTCTGAAGTGCCGAAGAACCGGGAAGTGCCCATGACTCTTGACGAACGCATTCTGGACACGATTACAGCCAGCCCTGGACAGAAGGCCAAAGATATCGCTGCACAGCTCGGTGTTGATAGGAAGCTTGTGAACTCAATGCTTCATGGCCGACTGAAGGCGAAGGTGCAACAGGACAGGGCGTATCGTTGGTACCTCAAGGGAGCCTCCGGAATCGACACGCGCGAAGAGGAAGGCCCGAAGCGCCTTGAGACTCCTTTAGCTAAGCTCTGTCGCTATTACCTGGATTGTTTGAGTCATGATGATGTCGGTGGCGTGAGTGAGTTCGCTTCGTCAAAGTACGCCCAACCCAGCTACGTCGAATTGCCGTCGCTACCGATGTTTGATGAGTCCTGCAGTGATCCCTTTGATTCCGAGGAGGGACGTCAACTCCTCGCGAAACTTCGGCGTGATCGCAACCGGAAGGCTATCTTCTTGGGCTACCCGGTTCGCCTCAACCTGATCCGCTCGCGCAAGACTAATTGGGAAGGCTTCAAGGTTGAGCCTCTCCTACTCTTCTCGTTCCAGGATGGTGACAGTAGATATGCAAATCCAACCCTGAGTAACGACCTGCCGCAGATCAACTTTCAGGCTTTGCGATCCCTGTCTAACACAAGTGAAGCGAGCCTTATGGACGAGGCCATTCAGCTCGCTGAAGAGCTTGGCTTGGGCACTGGGACGGGTGACCAGCCTGACATCGACGAACTGATTGCGCGCCTACGGGAGGTTCGGGGAGATTGGGATTGGTTGGAGGAGACCGATCCGTATGCCTTGAGCAGTGGCATTTCTCTGGCCGAATTGCAGCAACAGGGCATTTACAATCGTGCCATTCTTGTAGCCGTTGAACGCTCTCCCTACACAAGGGGGCTTGAGTGCGAGCTTGGGATGTTGCAGTCGGTCGAAGAAGGCAAATATCGTGACACTGTCCTCGGTAGATGGCTGACCAGGCAGATCATAGAATCTCCGCCAGCGGACCAGCAGCCCCTTCTTGAAGTCTTGCCGCTCAACACCGAACAGCGACAGGCAGTGAGACAGGCTCTCTCCAATCCCCTGACGGTCATCACGGGCCCGCCCGGGACAGGCAAGTCACAGGTCGTAACGTCGATCCTCATCAACGCTGCTTGGCAAGGTAAGACGGTCCTGCTCGCAAGCAAGAACAATAAGGCTGTGGATGTCGTTGAGGCACGGGTGAACTCGTTGGGACCTCGACCGCTATTGCTCCGCCTCGGCAGAAATGAGTACCAGGCACGCCTCGCAGACTACCTCGTGTCCCTGTTAGCCGCCACCGCTACGGAGGATGATCGCGAGAGATATCGGGAGTGCATGACGGCACACGCTGCGCTTCAGCAACGATCCGATGCCTTGGATGCAGCATTCGAGTCGGTGGTCCAACTGCGTAATGAAGTCGATGCCCTTGAGCAGCGCGTCGAGCGAGCTCGTCACGACATGGGCGAGGAGGTTTTCAGACGGTCTCGGTCGATGGACCTGCGCGAGATTCAACTGGCGGCGGGATGTCTTCAGACATCTGTCGATCAGGCGGACAGAGGCAAACAATCATTTCTGACGCGGCTCATCTGGCCGGTCATTCAAACGAAACGTCTCGCGCGCTTAGCAGAGAGAGTCGGACCATTCCAGGAAATGGCGCAACAGCTTGCGTTGCCGATGCCTAGGGAATCGCCCGATTCGGCAACGATCAGCGAATGGATCGAGTTTGGGCACAAGGTGGCTGACAGGGTTGTGCAGTTGGCTGAGGCTCAGACATATTTCACAAAGCTGGCGTCGCTAACGGACAGTTCTTCTATTGAGCAACTGAGCGGTTCTCGAAAGGAGCTTACGACCGATTTGGCGGCGAACTCTGAGGCATTATGGCAAGCATGGCTGCGACTTCAACCGGCGCGCATGAGCCCTGAACAACGCAGATTGCTGGGTGACTATAGCGCACTGCTTCAGATGATCGTGGCATCCAACGAGCAGAATCGACAGCTCGGACGAGATGTCTTCCGCCGGTATTATCAGCTATTTCCGCAGATCGCTTCGGTCCTTTCGTGTTGGTCTGTTACCTCGCTTTCGGCACGAGGACGCGTGCCTTTTGAGGCCAACTTCTTCGACCTGCTTGTCGTGGATGAGGCAAGCCAGTGTGATATAGCTTCGGCGCTCCCCCTCCTATTCAGGGCGCGGCGTGTGGTTGTGATCGGTGACCCGATGCAATTACGCCACATCAGTACGCTATCGAAGCAGCAAGATCAACAACTGTTGACTAAACACGAGTGCGTGGATGACTATCCTGGATGGGCTTACTCCACGCGATCGCTGTTCGATCTCGCCAGCAGCCTCTGTCGGAATGAGGATATCGTGGCTCTGCGCGATCATCACCGTTCCCACGCGGACATCATCGAATTCTCGAACAAGGAATTCTATGAGGGGCGACTAAGGGTGGCTACCAACTACGACCGCCTGCGACGTCCTTGGGCTGGTCAGGCAGCGGTGCGGTGGGTGCACGTTCAAGGAAAGAGCATTCGCCCAGGAACAGGCGGAGCTGTCAACGAACAAGAAGCACGCGAAGTAGTTGCCGAGATTGAGCGCCTGGTCAGCCAAGGCTATCGCGGCAGCATCGGTGTTGTTAGCCCATTTCGAGCCCAGGCAAATTTGATTCGCGATCTGGTTTATCAGCGAGACGGTCTCTTGGCACACTTGGCGAACGCCGATTTCCTGTCCGACGCCGTACACAGCTTTCAAGGTGACGAACGCGACGTGATCTTCTTCTCCCCTGCGATCGGCAATGATACGCCGCGTGGCGCCCTATGGTTTCTCAACCATTACCCCAACCTTTTCAACGTGGCCATCACTCGGGCACGGGCCGCTTTGATCGTTGTGGGCGACCGCGCGGCAGCGATGAACTGTACCGTGGATTATCTGGCAAGGTTTGCTTCTTACGTCGACAGGATTTGCAGCGCCGGTCAATTGCCTGAGCCAAGAACGTCCAAGGATTACGGCCCTGAATATCCAGCGGTGGCACGTCCAGAACTCGTCTCGGCATGGGAGCGGCTTTTCTATAGGTCGTTGTATGTAGCTGGCATTCGTCCGATGCCCCAGTATCCCGTAGAGAAGTACATATTGGACTTCGCTATCGTCAGTCAAGACAGACGCCTCAACGTCGAGATCGACGGCGAAAGATACCACCGCAACTGGGACGGCGAATTGTGCCGCAGGGACCAGATCAGGAATCAGCGCCTCATGGAGCTTGGTTGGGACATCATGCGCTTTTGGGTCTACCAGGTGCGCGATGACCTGGACTCTTGCGTGTCCAGAGTCGTGGCATGGACGAAGAGGTGATGAGAAGGATGGAGACGCACATCTACGCGGCAGGTGTGCATGTCTATTGGAGCGACCTGGGATCATTCCGGTGGAACTGATGCGAAGGGCCGCCAAAAGCGGCGGGGTGAGTACACGGGATGTGGTGGTCTAGGGCACCGCATGCCTCGCCCGGGATGGGCGCGATATGACCTGCGATCCGACGTAAGGGCGAATGATGATTCGCCCCTACCACGGGGGCGGGTGCAACGGATGGCGATGCGGGTTGAACGGGGTGCGGTGGGGGTGGTATGATGGGACATGGCCGGAGGGGCCGGCCGGGAATGTGCGGGCTAGGGCGACGCATGCGTCGCCCCTACGGAGCGTGCGGGGAGGACTGGTAGGGGTGAGGCATGCCTCGCCCGAGACGGGACGGGAGCGAAATGACCTACGATCCGAGGAAGCACCATCGTCGGTCGATTCGGTGGTTTGCGTATGACTATGCGCAGGCGGGGGTGTGGCTCGAAGGCAGAGAGCTGAAATCGCACATGAACTGTAGGGTCGACCCGCCAGCCAGTTGAAGGAGTGATTCGTAGCGTCCAAAGGCGCTCCATCTGACACCTTACAGAATTTCTCGTACGAGAATTCCTGTAAGCAATTGGCCAGGATCGCCCCTACGGAGCGTGCGGGGAGGATTGGTAGGGGCGAGGCATGCCTCGCCCGGAACACGAGGGGAGAGAACTGATGTACGATCCGAGGAAGCACCATCGGCGGTCGATTCGGTGGTTCGCGTATGACTATGCGCAGGCGGGAGCGTACTTTGTGACGATCTGTACCGCGGATCGGCAGGGGCCGTTGGGACAGGTCGAAGGGATGGAGGTCCGGCTGAGCGCGCTGGGCCAGATCGCGGCCGCATGCTGGCGGGCGATCCCGGACCATTTCGAGGACGTGGAGTTGGATGCGTTTGTGGTGATGCCGAATCACGTGCATGGAATCGTTGTGATTGGCGATGGGAGGGCGAGGCATGCCTCGCCCCTACCAGCTGCGCCGATCGGGTCCCAAAGACAATCGCTTGGGTTGATTGTGGGGGCGTACAAGTCGGCGGTTGCGAGACGAGTCAATGAGACTGGAGGCACGCCGGGCGCAGCGGTCTGGCAACGGAACCACTACGAGCATGTCATTCGCAGCGAGCAGCAGTTGAGCCGGATCCGTCGGTATGTCGAGGCCAATCCGGCGAACTGGATGTTGGATCATGAGAACCCGCAGGGCAACTGCTACGGGCAGAGCGAGAAACAGCAAATCTTCACTTATTGACAGGACTTGGGCGAGGCATGCCTCGCCCCTACCACTCGCACACCACGCTGTCGCGGGGTGAGATCATTCGCCCCTGCCAATACGTTGGCGGGGCGGGGGCACAGCGGATATTCCTTGGCGGGGAGGGGGTTGACGTTGGGTTGGGGGGTGTCGTATGATGGCGGCGGAGGTGGGATAGGACTACGCGCAACGGGTGTGTCGCGGGCCGGTGGGCTTGCGGGCCGCCGGTATGGGGCGGGCGTTGGCGTCCTATAATAATAAGACTCTTAACGTCGTGTGCGGCGTGGCGGCCGGCGAGGCGCTTGGGGCGCTTTGGTGCGCGGTGCCCGCTTGGCGGGCCGAAGGGCGGGGCAAAAAACGGGATTATCAGTGCCGATAAACGGGTCCAATTGTGAAGTTTGCGGGTCTTTTTATGGGCCGGTCCCATAAAAGGATAAAGTTTTCGGCAGATCCTTGCCGAAAAGAGAATATGCGTTACTATCCGACGCATCAGTGCTAATAGGCGGGTTTCTGGAACGCTGGTCGCCGCGGCCCTCGGGTCAAGGACGGCAGTATCGAAGGTCATAGACGGAGACGAAGATGAGAACGATCGCGGTGGTCAATCAGAAGGGCGGTTGCGGCAAGACGACGGTGTCGATCAATCTGGCCAGCGCCCTGGCGGATTTGGGCAAGAAGGTGTTGCTGGTGGACATGGATTCGCAGTCGCACTGTGCGGTGGGGCTGGCGGTGCCGGAGGAGCAGATCGAGCAGAGCATTTATGATGTGCTGATCAGCGAGAGCCGGAACGAGCCGATGCGGTTGAGCGAGATTCTCTGGCAGATCGGCGAGCGGCTGGAGCTGGCGCCGGCGAGCATCGACCTGTCGGCGTTCGAGCAGCAGATGGCGGGGATTCCCGACCGCGAGACGTGCCTGAAGAAGGTGCTCGACGGCGTGACGAACGACTACGATTTCGCGGTGATCGACTGCCCGCCGGCGGTGAGCCTGCTGACGTTCAACGCGCTGCGGGCGGCCACCGACGTCGTCGTGCCCGTCGAGACCGGATATTTCGCGCTGCACGGGCTCAGCAAGCAGCTCGAAACGCTCAGCATCCTGTGCAAGCGCTGCCAGCAGCAGGTCTCCGTCCGCGTCCTCGCCAGCATGTACGACATCCGAACCAAGATGGCCCGCGAGATCCTCGCCGAGCTCCGCTCCCACTTCTCCGACCGCATGTTCAAAACAGTGGTTAACTTCAATACCCGCATAAAAGAAGCGGCGAGTTTTGGGCAGCCGATCAACGAGTACGATCCGGCGAGCAAGGGTCAGCAGGACTTCCGGTCGCTGGCGCAGGAGCTGATCGGTGCCGACGAGCGTCTGGTGACGAAGAGCAAGCGTCTGGTGGACACGCTGGCGGACCAGTTGGAATCGATCGGGGCCAGCGCGACGGAGCTGCTGCGGACGACGCAGCCGCAAGGGCCGGCCCGCCCGGCATCGCCCGCGCCGGCGATAGGGCAGGCAGCGTCGTCGCCGACGCGCACGCCGCCGGCAGAAGCGCCTGCCAGGCCGCCGACCCCCGCGACGGCGCCCGTGCCGCAGGCGATCGCGCCGCCGGTGGTGAAGCCTCCGGTCGAGCCGGTGGCCGCGCCGGCCGCCGAGACGCCGGCGTTCGAGGACGAGCTCATCGAGCTGCCCGAGTCCGCGGCCGCCTCGTCCGTGACGCCCCTCGAGACCTTCGCCGCCGTCCCGGCGACGACCGACACGAAACTCTCCGACTACTACGGCGTCAGCCAGATCCGCGACGCCGTCGTCTTCGTCACGCTCTACCCGCGCGCCACGAACGTCCAGATCGCCGGCGACTTCAACAACTGGCAGCCGGCCGCCACCTCCATGGAGCGCGTCGGCAACAGCGGCGTCTGGCAGGCCAAGCTCAAGCTCCCGCACGGCACCTACCGCTACCGCCTCGTCGTCGACGGCCAGTGGCAGCAGGACCCGTACAACGAACGCACCGAGCTGAACCCCTACGGCGAACTCAACTCCGTCATCGAAATCCAGTAAACATCCCGAACGATACGCATCACGATGCCAACGGCGGCGCAGGCCCCTCGCGACCCGCGCCGCCGTTCGCATTTCGCCCGCAAGCGCATGTCACCGTTCGTAGTGTGCTCGTAAGAACCTGCCCCGAGCGGCGTCGAGGGGGCATATCGCCGTTTGCCGCGCGCAGGGTGGGCGCCGCCCGCCACGCCATCTTCGCTCGCGGACGAAATGCAGCGACAGGCCGGAGGCTGTAGGCGGCAGGACCTGAACAAACGAGATACGAACCCCGAGATACGAGGTACGGCCTCTGGCCGCACCTTTCTCACCCTTCTGCCCTTCGCGCCTTCGTATCTGTCGCGGGTCGCTCGGGACGGCCGCTCTTTTCCCCTTGCCCCCAGGCCCGTTCTTGGTGATAATAACGGTTGGAGCAGCAGCCAGGCGGCGGCAACGAGGCACCGAGACAATACCGCGAGAGGGAGATCATGGCAAAACGACCCAAACGAAGCACCAGCCTTGGCGACGACGCTATCGCAGAGCCCGAAGCGATGTCCATCGTCCCTGTCGAGCACGTTCAGAGCAAGATCCTGATCATTCGCGGCCAGAAGGTGATCCTGGACGCCGACCTGGCCGGACTCTACGGCGTGCAAACACGCGTCCTCGTACAGGCGGTCAAGCGCAATATCGGGAGGTTTCCCCCCGACTTCATGTTCCAACTCGACAAAGAGGAGTTCAACCGTTTGAAATCACAAACTGTGATCTCAAACGGGACCCTGGGACGCGGAGGCCGGCGCTACCGCCCCTACGCCTTCACCGAGCACGGCGCGATCATGGCGGCCGGCGTGTTGAACTCCGAACGAGCCGTGCAGGCCAGTATCTTCGTCGTCCGCGCCTTTGTCCGGCTCAAGCAGATGCTCGGACCCTACAAAGAACTGTCCGCCAAGCTCGACCGCCTGGAACAGAAGGTGCAGGGCCACGACAAAGACATCGTCGCGATCGTGGACGCCATCCGCCTGCTCATGCCTCCGCCGGAGGAACCCCCGCCAGAGCCCTTCGGCTTCCGCCGAGCCAGGAAGCACTGACCCCGATGCGACGACGAAGTCGAAGCCGCCAACGCCCGCCGAAATGAGTGAGCTGTCCCCCGATTCCCACCAGAGAACGTACCGCACTCCGCATTGGCCCCCAAGCTGCCTACCTCTCTCTTGACTGATGCCTACCTCTGCGTTTAGCATCGTGTCGACCATGATAGCTTATGAAAAAGGGAGGCCCATCAATGCGTAACGTACAACTTGTCGGCATGCTTGCAGTCATTGGCGTTCTGGGCTCGGCGGCCTGGGCCGTACCGGCCAACACACTGACCGCTGAGGAACGTGAGGCGGGATTCGTGCAGCTCTTCGATGGCAAGACGCTCACCGGGTGGGACGGGAATCCCAAGTTCTGGTCCGTTGTCGATGGCGCCATCGTGGGACGAACAACGCCAGAGAACCCAACGCAGGGAAACACCTTTCTGATCTGGCGTGAGGGACTGCTCTGCGATTTTGAACTCCGGCTGTCCTGGAAGATCGAAGGCGGCAACTCCGGCGTTCAGTATCGCAGCCGGGATTATGGCAACTGGGTCGTGGGCGGTTACCAGGCCGACATTGACGCCAACCATCGATATACGGGGATCCTCTACGAGGAGCGGGCCCGGGGGATCATGGTCAATCGAGGCGAAAAGGTCGAACGAGGTTCTGGCCAGAGCGTTGTCGTCGACAAGATCAGCAGTGACGCGGCCGTTGCCGAGGCGGTCGATCGGGATGGCTGGAACGAGTACGTCATCACCGCCCGGGGAAACACGTTGACTCAGACGCTGAACGGCGTACCTACCATGATGCTCATCGACAATGAGAAGGCCAAGGCCGCTGACTGTGGCGTTCTGGCGCTTCAGCTTCATGCCGGACCTCCCATGACCGTTCGGTTTCGTTCGATTCGTCTGAAGCGCTTTGCCCCGGAGGCCGGGGAGTCTCTCTTTGACGGCCAGACGCTGACCGGATGGAAGCGGCACGATGGCTTGCCGGACCATGGCGTTAACGGGAAATGGTACGTGGAAGATGGGGCGATTGTCGGTATGCAGGACCCGCCCGGCCAGGGGGGCTTCCTGACCACCTTCCGCACGTTCAAAGACTTTGAGTTCGAGTGTGAAACCCGGGTCGATTGGCCCTTCGACAGTGGAGTCTTTCTGCGTGTGGGACCTGATGGAAAGAGCCACCAGGTGACCATTGACTATCGGGACGGTGGGGACATTGGCGGCATCTATTGCCCCTGGACCCAAGGCTTCGTCCATCAATGTCCTGAAGGGATCAAACACTTCAAGAAAGGGGCCTGGAACCACTTGAAGATCTCTTGCCAGGGAGAGCCAGCCCGGATCCAAGTGTGGATCAATGGGACACAGGTAACGGATTTTCAGCACACGGCCGCATCGACTAAGGGGGTTCCTCCAGAGGGCACGCTGTGTCTTCAAGTCCACCCTGGTGGCGAAGGATACGATCAGAGCAAAGCCAAGTTCCGCAACCTTCGCATTCGCGAACTGCCCACGGGCATAAGATAAACGCCCGCATTCTCGCCGTGGGGAGATCGGTGGCCGGTGTCCACCCCTACGGCTGCTGGACCACCGATGGCGCTATGAGGCAGGCAGAAAAGGGACCTGACCCCGTCTCGCTTCCCGGCGAGCCAGGAAGCACTGACCCGGATGCCACAACGAAGTCGAAGCCGCCCAGGCCCCGAAATGCGTAAGCTGTCCCCCGAATACCGAGTATGCTGTCCCCCGAATACCCCCAACAACGAGCCCCAGCAGATCGGCTGCGCCGTCAGCGACGACGGGATCGCCTGGACCCGACTCTTGCAGCATCCCCTCTTGCCCAACGGCGACGCAGGCCAGTGGAACTCCAGCGAATCGGGCCATCCGGGCGTCTTCGCGGATCGGGATGGACAGATGTACCTGTTCTTCCAGGGCAACGACGACAACGGTGCGACCTGGTACCTGTCCATGATGAAGGTCGCCTGGGACGCGACGGGCCATCCTTACCTGATTCGCCCGGAGGACGGGCAGACCTTCCGGCGGAGGTGATCGGACCAGCGTCTCTGCCTCATCCGGCCTGCGAGGACCTTGCGGATGGAGAGCCAGAGATCGCAGGTCGATTTCTGGCAAAGGGAATCGATTGACGAAGGGCGACGGCGGGGTTAGAGTGTGGGTATGGAACGGTTGGCGGCGAATCGTTGTTGCGCGCGCTGCGCACTGGGTCGCGCAGCGTAGCCATCGGCGGTTGACGACGTTCTTCATCGAAGAGGACTGAAGCCGCGTATGGGGCACTGCGGAGCGAACAGTCTCCACGCTGCGGCGGAGACCTGAGAAACAGATACACTGCCCCCCCGATTTGAAGGGACGACCATGGAACGCAGGGACTTTCTGACGGTTGCAGGTTGCTCTCTCGGCATGTGCTGTTGCACAGGGGCCGCAACGACACAACCGGCTCAGCCTTCTGATAATCCGCAAGTCAGGGAACTCCGCCAGAAGGTGGATTTCATGCAAAAGAGCATGGCCCGTCTGGTCGCAGCATTGGATGAGCCGACCCGCAAACGGGTCCTGGAAACGATGGGACGTGAGTGCGCCAAGGCATCGCAGCGGGAGAGGGAGAAGTTCAAGGGTAAGCCCGCAGAATTCGTGGCGGCCTTGCGCAGACAATGGATTGAGGAGTCGTCTGAATACGACGAGCAGACGGGCCGCATGCGCATCGTGGGTAAGCCGAGTCCGTGCCCCTGCGCGTTCGTCCGCGTGGGACTGACGCCGCCGGAATTCTGCCAATGCTCCGTGGGCTGGTTGAAGGAGGTTTATTCCGACATTCTGGGCCGGCCCGTGGATGCCGAGATCGAAACCTCCACGCTTCGCGGCGGGCGGCAATGTATCTCTCGCATCCAGCCGTCGCAGACCGGCTGAACAGAAGGCGCATAAGTTTGCCGCTCCGCGAAGCACATCGCCGCGCAGTGCGAGTCAGCCCATGCAGTTAGGAAGCGAGTTGCGTCAATGATTCGTAGTTCGAGGTGTGACCCCATGCCCCTGCGAAATGACCGTTATCGAAACAATCAAGATGGGAGACAAGTGAAGATCAAAGCATACTGGAAATGGTTCGGGCTTCTGTCAGCCCTGGCATTGGCAACGAACGTCGCGGCGCAGGAAACGGCGAAGGTCACGCCAACCGATCCGGCTGTTGTAGCGCGTGATGCTGCGAGATACGTGCGCATTGAGAGGCTATCCAAGCGCGTCCTCCTGGCCTACTGGATCGGGACCGGTCGATGCAATCTGACCGCCATTCAGTCGGAGAAGGGCCTGGTGGTCATCGATACCGAGATGTCGCCTCGAATCATGGCGCCGATCAAGAAGCGGATCGAGCAGGTGTTTGGCCGGGATGATTGGCTGTACGTCATCAACACGCACGGCCACATGCATCACGCCAGCGGCAACTGTCTATTCAAGGGTGCGACGATCGTGGGGCACGAGAACCTGGCGCAGGATATGCAATGGCTCGTAGACGAGCAGACGGATCCCGAACTGCATCGTAAAGCCCTGGATCGAGCGGCCGCGAACCTGCGCAACCTGCGAGACGCTCTGCCCCGCGTGGCGGGAAATCGCGCGATGACCGAGACGATCCATGGCGAGACCCGGTTCTGGCAGTTGTACACCCAGGACATGAAAGAAGGCTACGAGGTGGTCAAACCCTCCCTCACGTTCGCGGACAGGCATACGCTGGACCTGGGGGATCTGACGCTGGAACTGGTCTTCTTTGGCAAAGGCGGCCACGCGATATCCGACATCCTCATCTACGTCCCGCAGGAGAGGCTGCTGGTCAGCGGCGCCATCATCTATCAGCGGTATCGATTGCCGTGGATCTTCACGACGGCGCAGGTACAGGATGTGAATCGTTTCATCTCGGTCCTGGATTCCTTTCTTCCTGACGATGTCCGGATCGATCACGTCGTCCCCTCGCACAGCCCGCCGCTGGTCAAGAACGACATCGTTCCGGTCCGTGACTACTACCGCAAGATGCTCACAGGCGTCCGGGCAGCGCGCGAAGAGGGCCTGTCCCTTGAACAGGTCCTGGAACGTTTCTCTCAGAAGACGATGTTTCCGTATTTCTATGAGCCGCCTCGCGGCGAGTGGGAACATGGCACGCATGAGCGCAACATAAGGAATCTCTGGGACATCCTCGACAAACGGGGACAGCCACTCACCACGGATGGCGACATTGGGCATTGATAGCCGGCCGTCCCCTATTATTGGAGGTCGGCCTGAAAAATGGGGCGCACTCCTGCCCCCGTGTTGACCTTGCAATCAAGAACACGGAAGATCGCACCCGGCAAGACAGGACGGAGAGCCGGATCGGGTCAGTGGCCATTGTGAACCGAATCCCAGTCTTTCCACTTCAGCTCTTGCAGCTTTGCCTTCAGCGCATTGGCGCTGGCCTGTCGGCTCTCTCGCAGGGCTTCTTTGATCCAATCAAGGATATCGACGAGAACCGTGTCATGACTTATCACCCGAATGGGACGACCGGCGGACTGCTTGAAATCATCAACGGCCGTCACTACGTTCGGGGGGATACACTCGCGGCTCAAGTCGATCGTGCCAATCCATCTGCCCGCGACATCGTCGATCTCCGCCTCAAGTGGACCGTCGATATACCCGGCGATTTGGTCACGTGCCTCGTTGTACTTCTCTTCGTCTGCGGACTGCGATTGGGCGAGCCGCTCAGACTCAGCTTTCCAAACGGCCATGTCCTGAAGCCCGCTGGTCTTCTTGCGATCCACGATCGAGCAGCCGGCTACGAGGTACACCGCGCTGCTAATGGTTACAAGTCTGAGGAGTTGTTTCAGCATCATCGTCGCACCCTCCTTTCACTCTATGAACGATCAGAGTTACGGTACGTAGAACATGCTTAGCCGATATCTCCCGTACGACCTTGGCAATAGTTGGGCAGGCACTTGTTCTGGCCTTTTCGCCTGTCATTTTCCCGGTTTTCTGTCGCTTCACACCCATTTGCGTTGGGTGTCCGGCCCGCAGACGGTGATATGGTGCATGTCGAAGGTGCGCCGTCGAAGTCTCAGTGTTGGTTATTATGGTTGGGAGGGTCGCGGAAGGCAAGGGAAAAATGCACGGAAGCAGGCCGGAGGCGGGCAGGGGAGCTTCTGACGCATGGTTTGAGAACCCACCCTACGAGCGCCGTCTCGGCTGGCTCCCCAGTAAGAGGTCTACGCAGGAGAACCAGGACAGAGTGGGCTTCGCTTCGACTTCACTCAGAGCTTGCCCCTTCGGCAGTGCTCAGGGCAAGCTCTGAGCATCGCCGAATGGGACAAGCTTGCCGGCGTGGGCGGCGAGCGACGCACGACGCTTCGCGCATTCACGCTCCCACGGCCGCCCCGCGGGGGCTGGAGGTGGCGTTGGTGTGCGGTGCACACCCTACGCGCGACGCACGACGCACGACGCTTCACGAGATACGAGCGACCAGCGACGAGGGACGAGCGACGCGTATTGGTGGCATGCATTCGTTTGGAAAAAAGCGCGGAAGCGGGATTTTGCGCTTGACAAAACGTCGGGTGCGAATACACTGAGAGCCAACAGTGATGCTCATTCGTATTGTGTTCAAACGGTGCGGGGTTTGACAGGGTACGAAGCATGGATGCTGTGCGTGTGCTTAGAACAGGGACTGTTTTCCCCGCTCATTTCCAAGCGGCTGGCCTGTCCTGCGGATGCAAGGATAGGCCGGAACCCGTCCGACTCATGGGTTGCACAAACCCATTCGTGGCGGCTGTCTCAGCGCTGCGCAAGCAAGCCGGCTTTTCGCTCCCGATCTCGCTGCATGGTTCCGGCGGCTCGTTCGCCCGGGAACCGGCCGCGACCGGTCGTCTCGGCGACCGGCGGGAACCGTAGAGGTCCACAATCAGGTATGTCCCGGCCGTCGTGACGGTCCGGGTGGAGGAGACAACTCGCAGGTTGGCGTGGAGGGTGTCTCTTGAGGTGACAACTCCGCGAGAGTGACGCTCTCGCGGCTGGAGGATAGACTCGGCGTGCGCTGAGGCGACGCTTCGAGCGCCGGTGGAACCCTCGCGGAAACGCGGGAAAGGGGTTCGCCGGCAGCGGTTCGAGGGCAAGCCCTCGGACCAGGGTGATGTTCATTGTTGCGCAAAGAGGCCTGTACGGATAAACCAGAGCCTTTGGCTCTCGAATATCCACAGCGTGACCGGGCGGTTTGCGCCGAATACGGAGAGAAGGGAAACGGTTAAGGAGAACGATGATGAAAAGACTCAGTGCCGCATTGATCGCTCTTGTGCTCACCGCTGCGGTTGCCGCCGGCAATACGACGTCGACCGGCAGCTACTACATGAACACGAACGTGCAGGCCAATCCCTCGCAGGTCCAGAACACGCAGGCCATCGGCGGGGGCAACGCCGTTTCGTCATCGACCTCCGACGCGATCGCCTGGGCGGGCGGCGGCTCGGCCTATTCGGAAGGCGCCACGAGCGGGTCGAGCTCGATCCTGGTGTTCAGCCCGACGACCAATTCGAACTACAAGTCGCGTACGCCTCCGCTGACGACGTATCCGCCGTACCTGCCGATGTGGAATCATGGAGGTTGGGGAACCATAAAGGCGTATTTTGCGAACGGCCCGACGAATAACGACAAGGTGTACGAGCGCGTGTACGACCCGACGAACGAGGACGACATACGTGAGGTGCGCGGGATCCTGCGGTCGCTGCCGTACACCGGTCCGATCAAGTTTCTGGGCGGTCTGTGGAACGGCGTGCAGACGCTGTTCGGCGGCCCGAACCAGTACCATCACGGTCGCGGGTTCGACATCGCCAACGGCCTGGTTCGCGACCGTCGGCCGGAGGGCAAACCGCTGCTGGTGTTCATCGACAGCTACATCGATCCGCTGCGGCTGGAACAGGAGGGCTATGCTTACGTCGGACGCATCAGCCTCGAAGGCAGCCCCGACCGCAACTGGGACCAGGTGTACAACGCGGCGGTCGCCGAAGCGCTGCCCTGGGACGTGGACATCCTGCTGATCTCGGGCGGCATGAAGGGCGTCACCGTCGGCGCGACCACGAGCATCAGCGGCGGCGGCGGGTACAGCCAGACGAACTACTCGCTCTCGCTGCTGGGCGGCAAGAGCAAGGGCGTCACGGAAGGCAAGGGCGAGGCCGTCATGAGCGTCACGGGCTACCGTTACTGTCCCGAGATGATCGAGCGGCGGCGGATTCCGGCGTCGCTGTACGATCGCATCCGCGTGCGTCCGCAGGTGGCCGCGACGGTGACCACGACCACGCCGATTCCTGCGGGTGGGGAAACCGTTCTGACGACGGTCACGACCACGCCGAGTCAAGGCACCACCGTGCTGACGTTGGAAGAGGAACACGTTCCGGTGTCCGAGACGGCGCCGCAAGGAGCAACCGGCGTCGACGTCAGTCAGGATATGTATCGAATGGCGTTCCCGTAGGCGACCGGCTGCGGGCAACGAATGGATGTCTCCGGAGAAGTAGTGTGGACAGGAAGTCAAGGTTGAGAGGGTCCGGGGGGGGGAAAGGAGGTGGTGGGCCCAGAGCAGGGCCAACGTGTCGGCAGCAAGACGGTGTTGTGATCGCAGACGCGGTGTCCGCGGTCCAAAAGGAGTGAACAACACAAAAGAGAAGGAGTCTACAACATGTTGAGAGCAACTGCAGTTTCAATGGTGTTCGTTCTGTTGATCGGTTCCGGGGCTTTCGCCAGCCTGCTCCACGAGCAGATGACGGGGATCGGCCTGACCAACGCGCTGGAGTTCATCCAGGGCGAGCAGCAAGCCAGTTCGTTGCAGAACCTGATCGTGGACAATTCGCAGTGCGCCACGGGGATGTGCGGCAGTCTGGCCAGCGAGAACTTCTTCGCCTCGATCGGCGAGGCCGCGAATGCGTGGGGCATGTGCGGCACGGTGGGCGTGCTTCAGGCCCTCGGCATCAACGGAACGCAAATGCAGGCGGTGGCCGAAGGCGTCGGACCCAAGGTCCAGGGCCAGTCGCTGGGCGTTGAGGTCGGCCAGAGCATTTCCAAGATGAACGGCGCCGGCTATGGCGACGCGCTGCACACGGTGGTGGCCAACGAAGGGCAGAGCGCCAACAACGCGGCCGGCTACATGGACGAGAGCGCCACGGTCATGGGGATGCAGACCTCGACCCTGTACGGCGAGCCCGGCGCCGCCGGCATGGTGACCGGCACGATGACCGTGCAGACGGTCCAGACGCAGAGCGCCATGTAATCGAGTGGGCCTTCCGGGCAGATCGGAAGACGCGTCTCTTCGAGGATTGGGCGGGGAGCCCTGAAGCGACCCTCGGGCCGTGACAGGGCACTGGGCCCCGGGGCTCCCCCTTGCACTGCGGCTACCGTGCCAGAGCCGCTGGTCAGGCCGGACCACTATGGAACGGCCGCCCCAGCCGCCTGGCAGACACGTGACAATGAAGTGACTGAGAAAAGGAGTTCGCAAAATGTTCAAAGGATTCGCAGTATCGCTAACGCTGCTGTTGTTCGTGGCGACTGCTGGGACGAGCGCCGGACTGTTTCAGGATCAGGGCGGCATGCTGATCGGAAACAACGGCGTGGCAGTTCTGGGCGACGGCGCTGCGGGCAACATCAATGCGTTGACCATGGATATCTCGCAGTTCGGCGTGGACGCCATGACGCACACGACCGCGTTCCAGGGCACGACCGGTGCGCTGCTTCAGAGCGCCGGCGCCGTGGGGATGGTCGGGCTCTTCAACGTCGATCAACACGGCATTGCGTGTGCCGACCAGACGCAGATCCCAGCCGTTGGTTACCAGAACCAGGATCTCAACGCCCTGCTGAATCAGGACGTCACCAAGGTCGGTGGCCAGGGCTCGGCGTTGGGTCTGCAGACCTTCCTGGGCGTCCAGACGCAGTTGACGTTCACCCCCTGGGGCGGCAGCGCCAACGTGCAGGGGATCGGCGTGAGCCTGTACGATGCCGTCGGTGGCGGCCCCGGTGGCAGCACGCAGGTGGCTGGTGGCGCCAATTTCAGCGCCGGCCAGCTGTAGTCTCATGGAACGACAGGTGGGCTTTCATCGGCAGCCGGGCGGACGAGGAGGCGTCGCAGGCCCGGCTGTCGGAGGGCCCCCGGCAGGTGGTTCGTGTCACAGCCGGTCCGCCCCAGGCGGACAAGGGAATCGGCAATCGCTCTTTGACAGAGGGCCTATCGGACGGTTTTTCCGAGGACGCTGATGTGTGACTTCTTAGCTTCTGGGTTCGTTAAGCGACAACCTCGTTCTTGTCCACAGGATGACCTAAGAGCCCTCTGGTCAGGCTTGCCGCAGTAGACCGCATTGTGGTTCAGGCTCCTTTGGGACACGGCGTGCCTGCACCAGAGGGCTTTTTCTTGCGAAACGGCGTCGGCCTCCGGCCCGGTCGGAGGGCGAGGCGTTCCCTGGAGAAGCGGCGTGAAAACAGTTTCAGATGCAGGAGGAGGGGAAGAGAAGGGAGGTTCAACCTCGGCCAGGTGAAGGGTGATCTTTCGTCGTGTGTACGATCGATCCGCCGGCGGCGGACCGGTCCGCAAAGGAGTGAACAACACGTAGCAGAAGGAGTCTGAATTATGTTCAAAGCAGTTGTGTCTTCCATGATCGTCGTCGGAGTCATCGCCAGCGGGGCGGTGGCCGCTTCGTTGCACGAGCAGCTCACCGGCATCGGGGCGACCAATACGATTCAGTTGCAGCAGGGCGACCAGACGGCCCAGTCGCTTCAGAACCTCGTGGTGGACAATCAACAGGCCATCGTCGGCGCCGCCAGCGAGAACTTCTTCGGTTCGATCGGCCAGGCGGTCAACGCGATCGGCTGCTGCGGTCTGATCGGGGCGACCCAGAACCTCAGCATCATCGGCAACCAGATGCAGAACATCGGGGATTGCGTGGCGGCCAAGGCGCAGGGCGCGAGCCTGAACCTGACCGCGTTGCAGGGGCTCAGCCGGGCCAACGGCCAGGGCGCGGCCGATGCGCTGCATACGATCGTGCTCAACGGCAGCCAGAGCGGCATCAATGCCGGCGGCTCGCTCGATGAAGCCACGACCGTGATGGGCATGCAGACCTCGGATATCTCCGGCCTGCCCGGCTCGGCCGGTGCGGTTCAGGCGGGGATGACGGTGACCGGCACGCAGTTGCAGAGCGCGCAGCCGCAGGTAGCCCAGTAGCAAATGCCGCTGTCACGGGTCCGCCGTGAGCGGATGCCGCGAAGCCCTCTGGTCAGGCCTGCCGCAAACACCTACGGTGATCAGGCTCTTCTCGACGCGGCGGGCCTGGATCAGAGGGCTTCTTCTGTAACGCACGAGGCCGCCGGGCCGAGGCACGCCTCGCCCGCCGCCCGTGCGGACGTAGGAGGGTGTGTTGGGAACGGTCGGCACGTGGCCGGCCGTCCTAAGGGATTGGACAACACACACAGGAAGGAGTCTCACAATGCATACGAAATGGATGGCGTGTTCGGCAGTCCTGGTCTTGTTGGCTGGCTCCGGCGCATTCGGGATCACCATTCAGAACCAGGTGTTCAACGTCGGGTCGGCCAACACCATCGACCTGACGCAGGGGATCCAGAGCGCCTCATCGGCCCAGAATCTCACGATCGACCTGTCGCAGGTCGGCAACGGTTCCGGGCTGAGCATGGCCAACGTCAGCCTGCACAGCGTCAGCGGCCAGATGGGCGCCCTGTTTGGCACCCCGAGCCTCCTGGGAACCTCGGGCCTGCTCGGAACCCCGAGCCTGCTCGGGAGTGGACTGATCGGCCTGAACCCCATCGTGGGGACCGGCGGACTGACCATGCCCCTCGGGGCCCTCGGTTCCCTCCAGATGGCGCAACTCCGAGCCCAACTGCTTGGACAGCTCCTGGCCAACTGAGCCCGAACAGCCCGACAACACCAAAACCCGGAGCCGGGCAACTGTCTCTTGGGTACTTCAGGTTTCTTTGGTCCTTCAGGCGCAAGAAGGGCCTGAAGGACCAAAGAGACCGAAAAGCGAGCCGGCCCCGCCTGTGCCGGATGACAGCCGCAAACCGCACCACAGCCCCGAATAGCCCGATAATATAGGCAACAATGCCAAGAATGTCTTGATCCCCCCATCCTTTACTGGTACAATCCTGCTTCTTGAGACTTTCTTCGTGAGAGACGCGGTGCGGCACAGCTCGAGGAGGGTGGTGATGAGGACACGAACGGCATGGGTATTTGCTCTGGGCGCTTCGATTCTGCTGGTGGTCGCTGTCTGGCCGGGCGCGGTCCACGCTGACCCGGTGGTCTCCTATGGGGGCCCCTTCGATCTGCCCATCCCCGCCGACTCCGACGCCACCAAGGGATCGATGGCGGACGCCATCATCGATGTCTCCGACCACTGCATCATCCTGGATCTCGACGTGGTCGTGAGCGTCTCTCACACGCAAGTCTTCGACCTGCAACTGCGGATTACCAGTCCATCGGGCACGACCGTGGTGCTGAACATGTACGACCCGTTCAACGACTACTTCGAGGGCGCCGACTACAGCAACACTGTGTTCGACGATGAAGCGTCTGTCTCCATCTCGGAGGGCCAGCCGCCCTTCGAGGGCCGATTCCGCCCGATCGATATCGAGGGCCTTTCGGCCTTCGACGGGGAGGACGCCTTCGGGCAATGGCATCTCCAGATCTACGATGCGTACTACATGGACACCGGGTCGCTGACGTTCTGCGAGCTGGTCATTACCGCGCCGGAACCGTCGGCGGCGCTGCTACTGCTGCTCGGCGCCGGTCTGCTGAGGCGGCGGCGTCAGCGTGACAGTGCCTCGTCCTTCTGACGGACGGTCTGTTCCTGTTTGCGTCGGAAGTCGGCGAGTTTCTGTCGCAGATCGGAGTCGTGGAGGGCGAGAATCTGCACGGCGAGGACGGCGGCGTTTTTGGCGCCGGGCTTTCCCATCGCCATGGTGGCGACGGGTACGCCGGGCGGCATCTGTACGGTGCTGAGCAGGGCGTCGAGCCCGCCGAGGCCGGTCTCGGCGACGAGGGGCACTCCAATGACGGGGAGCATCGTGCGGCTGGCGAGGGCTCCGGCCAAGTGGGCGGCCATTCCCGCGGCGGCGATCACCACCTTGATCCCGGCGGCCTCAGCGCCCTCGGCAAACTCGCAGGCCGCCGCAGGCGTCCGATGCGCCGACAGAATCCGAACCAAAGGCTCGATCCCGAACTGACGAAGCTGCTCGACGCAGCTTTCCATCACGCCAAGATCGCTGTCGGAACCCATGACCACCGCCACCAGGGGCTTTTTTCCGGATACCATTTGTCTTTCCCACCAGGCAAAATAGAATAGGACATGTTCCGCCTTTCCGCCTGCGGTGGACCGCAGGCGGAGCCCGATCATAGCGGCTCAGGGGAGCGAAGGCAAGGAATAAGGGGGTTCACATGCCCACGCGGAAACCGATCGTGGCAGGTCAATTCTACCCTGGCGATCGCGACGAGTGCCTCGCGGAGCTGCGGGCGTCTCTGGAAGAAGCAAATGGTCTTTCGCCGGTGCCGCCCGGCGCGCCGGGCTCTGTGCCGGCGTCGATCGTGGCCGGCATCGTGCCGCACGCGGGCTGGATGTTCAGCGGCGCGGTGGCGGCGTTGGCCTTTCGAGCGATCCGGAGCGCCGCTGCGACGGTCGAGACCTTCGTGCTGTGCGGGACAGCGCACGGGTATTTCGGGTCCGAGCCGGCCGACGACGACAGCGATGCGTGGGAGTGCCCGCTGGGCAGCGTGGCGGTCGATCTGTCGCTGCGCGAGCAGCTTGTCCAGCGCGGTGTAGTCCGGCTCGACCGGGCCGCCCATCGGCGCGAGCACAGCATCGAGGTGCAGGTCCCGTTCGTGGCGCATCTGTTCCCGCAGGCGAAGATCCTGCCGGTGACGGTTCCGCCGACGCACGCGGCGATCGCGCTGGGCGAGGCGCTGGCGGAGGCGATGGCCGAGAGGCCTGCGGCGGGCGGGCGGATGGTGTGCATCGCGTCGACGGACCTGACGCACTACGGGCCGCGGTACGGGTTCACACCCATGGGGAACGGCTCGGAGGGGTTGCATTGGGCCAGCGAGGTGAACGACCGTGCGTTCATCGACCTGGCTGTGGACCTGGACGCGGAAGGTGTGCTGGCGACGGGGATTGAGAACGGCAATGCCTGCGGGCCAGGGGCGGCGGCGGCGGCGGTCGCTGCGGCCAGACGGCTCGGCGTTCAGCGCGGATGCCTTCTGGCGCACACCACCAGCAACGAAGTGATGCTCCGCAAGATGGGCTCGGCCGGCCGCGACAGTGTCGGCTACGCCGCCATCGTGTTCTGATATTCTCGGGGATACACCGCATGCGGCGCATAAATTGCCCAAATTACCAACGCCGCTAAGCGGCCCAAGGTCCGATATTTATGATCCGTCTCCGGACTTCCTGCCGGGATATTTTCATTGACAGAGGCCTGCTTGGCCGATATCAACACCGGGCGGGGGTCGTTGCGTGCGCAAGGTAAGCCGAATCCAATTTGATTGGAGACATGAAGGATGGAGCACAAGATTCTGTTGAGAGAAAGCGAGATCCCTCGCCAGTGGTATAACCTGGCTGCGGACCTGCCGACCCCGCCGCTTCCGCCGCTCGGCCCGAACGGCAAGCCGATCACGCCGGACATGCTGGCGCCGGTGTTCCCGATGAACCTCATCGAGCAGGAAGCCAGCACGCAGCGCTGGATCGATATTCCCGAGCCGATTCTCGACATCCTGTACCGGTGGCGTCCGGCCCCCCTGCGCCGGGCGGTCTACCTCGAAAAACACCTCAAGACGCCCGCACGCATCTACTACAAGGACGAGAGCCTCAGCCCGGCGGGAAGCCACAAGCCCAACACCGCCGTCGCCCAGGCCTACTACAACAAGGTCGCCGGCATCACGCGCCTGACCACCGAAACCGGCGCCGGCCAGTGGGGCTGCGCCCTGGCCTTTGCCTGCGCCCTGCTGGGCCTGGAGTGCAAAGTGTACATGGTGCGAATCAGCTTCGACCAGAAGCCGTTCCGCAAGCTGATGATGCAGGTCTGGGGCGCCAACTGCGTCGCCAGCCCGAGCACGGAGACCAACGCGGGCCGCACGATCCTGGCCGAGATGCCGGACACGCCGGGCAGCCTGGGCATCGCCATCAGCGAAGCTATTGAGGCCGCCGTCACCGACCCGACCGGCAAAACCCGGTACTCCCTCGGCAGTGTGCTCAACCACGTCCTGCTGCACCAGACGATCATCGGCCTGGAGGCCAAGCAGCAGTTGAAGGTCGCCGGGGAGAAGCTGCCCGACGTCGTGATCGGCTGTGCCGGCGGCGGCAGCAATTTCGCCGGACTCGCCTTCCCCTTTACCGCCGACAAGATCAACGGCGCCAATATCGACATCATCCCGGTCGAGCCGACCGCCTGCCCGACGATGACCCGCGCGCCGTTCGCCTACGACCACGGCGACACCGCCTGTATGACGCCGCTGCTGGCCATGCACACGCTCGGCCACGCGTTCGTCCCGCCGCCCATTCACGCCGGCGGACTGCGGTACCACGGCATGGCGCCGCTGGTGTGCCAGGCCATCGTCGAGGGCCTGTTCGCGCCGCGGTCCTACCACCAGAGCAAGTGCTACGAGTCGGCGCTGACTTGGGCCAAGACGGAAGGGGCGATCTGCGCCCCGGAGACCAGCCACGCGATCGCGGCGACCATCGATGAGGCGGTCAAGGCCCGCGAGGAGGGCAAGGAGAAGGTGATCCTGTTCAGCTATAGCGGGCATGGACTGATGGACCTGGCCGGCTACGACAAGTACATGTCCGGCCAGCTCAGCGATTACGAGCTGCCCGAAGAGGTCCTCCAGAAGAGCACCAAGGTCCTGGAGAATCTGCCGAAGGCCCCGGCCAGGAAGACCGGGCGCTGGTAAGACGGAGCGACCCGCACGGCGCCAGAGACAATTCAGCGTTCGTCGTCCGATGGAATGGGAATGAGTAAGGAGAGATCGAAATGAGGCATTTACTGTTGTTGACAGCCGTCTTGTTCGTGGCGGCAACGGCAGGAGCCCAGGACTGGGAAGGGGATCTCCTGGGGATGGAGGCAGGCCAGCTCCACGCCACGCTGGGCGCCACCTTCGACAGCGAGTACGTCTGGCGCGGCTTCAAGGTGTTCGGCAGCAAGAGCGCCACGCACGTGCTGGGCGACGTGGACCTGTTCGAAACCGGCTTTGGGATCGGTGTGGCCGGCCACTACGCCAATGGCAGCGGCTATACCAATTGGACCCGATATGACTACACGCTGTACTACCAGAACGGCGTGTTCTCGGAGGAGCCGTACGCCACCAACTTCCGCGTCGGCTGGATGATGTACGACTATATCGACACCCCCAGCGACTTCGCCGATTTGCAGGAAGGCCACGTCGTTCTCTCCTGGCCGAACCTGCTGCCCATCAAAGGCCTGTGTCCGTCCTACGTGGCCGCGAAGATGTGGCCGTCCAAGGGCGGCTCATGGGTCGGTGGCAACGCCTCCGGCTGGTTCCACATCTTCATGCTCGACTACGGTTTCATCGTTCCGGGCGTCATCCCGCAGATTCCCGAGCACGTGATCAAGCTGCACGGCGAGGTCGTCTACAACGACGGCGTCCACCCGTATGGCTTCGATGCGGACCATGAACTGTCTCACTTCGTGCTCGGCGCCTCGACCGACCTGGACCTCGGCAGCGGCCTGGTGCTCACGCCGGCGGTCTACTACCAGCGCGCGCTGGACACCGGCATCGAGTGGTTCAACGACGGCGCCGACGAGCTCTGGGCCAGTGCGACCCTGAAGTACTCGTTCTGAGCCGCCCGTTTTCGTGCCAACCACCAGGGCCGCCCCATGCAGGCGGCCCTTTCTATTGACCTGCTTGGTCCGCCAGAGGCGGATCAGACGCTACATCCTCACCCCCCTGTATGCCCCTTCGGCTTCGCTCAGAGCCCGCCCTGAACACCGTTGAAGGGGCAAGCTCTGACGGGCCCACTGCGAACGGTTTTTTCGGCGGCTGTCGCGAGATTCTCTTGCATCAAACGGGCGAATCTGGTAAGAATGGGCAATCGGGTGTGGATGCTCACACCGGCACACGCATGTGTGCATGCTCTTGAAAGCTGCCTTATATGCGGGCCGTATCCTCGTACGGCCACGCTTTCGCGGCGGAATCGAGAGGCCCTGAGGCGGTGAAACCTGCCTGTACCCTAAGCCGCCGAGGGGAGATGACAGCGATGTTGCTGCTCACAGTTGCGCCCGGGGTGTGTCCACAGATGGATCGCGAGACTTCCTGGGCGAAAAAGGCGTTTTGGGGGGCGGTCGGGACGGCCGCTCGTCGGTGTTCACGTATGCCCCTTTCGGCAGGGGCAAGGCATGCCTCGCCCTTGAGGCCAGGCTCCTCGGCTGCACTTCGTTTCCCTCGGGTTGATAACAGCGTCGCGGGTCTCTTCGTGCACCGATTGTGGACCTGCCTGTCGGCAGTGAATTGCCTGTTCTCGCGACCGGCTCCACAGCCATACCGAGGTCTCAGGCCCACCCAGCCTCAAAACGGGGAATCGCGTCGCGTGGGGGATTGACCCGGACGCGGTAATTCTGGTAGACTGACTCTTGTGGGGTGTGGAAGCAATGGTCGGGCAACGGTCTGGAGCGCGTGATATCGTGAAGCATCGTGCCTACATTGGCGTCATCTTTCCTTCTGTCCGCATGCATGGTAGCTGTCCGTACGCACACCCAGGTGTCGGTCATGGGAGTCTTTCTGATCAATGGCAGTGAGGAGTGAATATCATGAGAATGTACAGAGTCTTGTTGTGCGCCGTCGTGATGGTCGCGTTTTGGGGATGGGGTCCGGGTTATGGACAGGACGTTGAGAACCTCCTGGAAAACGGGGGGTTTGAAGATGGCGTCCTGGCCCCCTGGTCTGTGTACGGCGACGTCACGGCCGAGGTGGTGGACGAAGGTGTTATCGAGGGGAGGTACTGCCTGCATCTGGTCGTGGGATCGGCGGGCGCCAATTTCTGGGACAGCGGTCTGAAACACGGCAACCACGTCTTTGAGCAAGGCAAACGCTACACGCTGTCGGCCTTTGTCAAGTGCCGCTCGGGCGAGGTCCAGATCAACTTCAAACCCGAACATGACGGCGATCCGTACACGGGCTACGGGGAACAAGCCTTCACCATGACGGAGGAGTGGCAGGAGTTCAGCATTACGACGCCCGATATGAGCGCCGACGTCGATCCGGCGGCCATCACGTTTCATATCGGTTATGCAGCGGCCGAATTCTGGATGGACTGTATACGTTTTTATGAAGGCGACTATGTGGCGCCGGTGTTTCGGGCCGAGACCCTGGCGACCGAGCCCCGTCCCGAGCACGGCGCGACGGACGTCCCGCGCGACGTGGTGTTGAGCTGGACGGCGGGTGAGTTCGCCGCGACGCACGATGTATACTTCGGGACTTCGTTCGACGATGTCAACGCCGCCAGCCGGAGCAATCCGCTCGGCGTGCTGGTCAGCCAGAACCAGTCGGGCACCACGTTCGATTCGCCCGATTTGCTCGATTTCGGGACCACCTACTATTGGCGCGTCGACGAGGTCAACGCCGCGCCCGACAACACGATCTATAAAGGCGGGGTTTGGAGCTTTACCGCCGAGCCGTTCGCCTATCCGGTCGCGAACATCATCGCTACCACCAACGCGACCTCGGACCCGGGGGCAGGGCCCGAGAACACGATCAACGGTTCCGGCCTCAACGCGGACGATCAGCACTCGATCGACGCCGGCGATATGTGGCTGGCCTCGCCCGGCGCCGAGCCTCTGTACATTCAGTACGAGTTCGATAGGGTCTACAAGCTCTACGAGATGCTCGTCTGGAACTACAACGTCCAGTTCGAACTGCTGCTGGGCTTCGGTGTCAAAGACGTGACCGTCGAGCACTCCGAGAACGGCGCCGACTGGACTGCCCTGGGCGACGTGCAACTGGCCCAGGCCCCGGCCCAATCGACCTACGCCGCCAACACGACGGTGGACCTCCAGGGCGTGGCCGCCCGGTTTGTCCGCCTGACCGTCAACAGCGGCTATGGGCTCATGCCCCAGTACGGGCTGAGCGAAGTCCGCTTCCTGTACATTCCCGCCCACCCGCGCGAGCCGCAGCCGGCCGACGGCACGATCGGCGTGAGCCCGGCAACCACGCTGAGCTGGCGCGCCGGACGTGAGGCCGCCTCGCACGAGGTGTATCTGGGCACGGACCCGGACGCCCTGGCTCTGGCCGGCACGGTAGACTCGGCCACCTTTGCCCCGGCGCTGGAGTTCGGCAGCACTTACTATTGGCAGGTGGTGGAGGTCAACGAGGCCGACGCCGTGACGGCGTGGGCCGGTGACGTCTGGAGCTTATCGACTCAGGAGTATACGCTGATCGACGGGTTCGAGACCTACAACGACGACCTCGATGCCGGGACTGCGATCTTCGACACCTGGCTGGACGGCTGGGTCAACGACACCGGCTCGACGGTCGGCTACCTCGATGCGCCGTTTGCGGAGAAGACCATCGTCCGCAGCGGCGTGCAGTCGATGCCACTGGCGTACGACAACGCGGCCTCGCCGTTCTATTCCGAGGCGTGGCGCGAGTTTGAGACCGCGCAGAACTGGACGGGCAACGGCGCCGATCGGCTCGTGCTGTACGTGCGAGGCAACGCGCCGTCCTTCAAGGAAACCGCCGACGGGGGCGTCATCATGAGCGCCATCGGCACGGACATCTGGAACACGACGGATCAGTTCCGCTTTGCGTACAAGAACCTCAGCGGGGACGGCTCGATGACGGTTCGCGTCGACAGCCTGGTCCGCAGCAACGAATGGGCCAAGGCGGGCGTAATGATCCGCGAGACACTGGAGCCCGGCTCGAAGCATGCGTTCATGTGTGTGACGCCGGACCACGGCACCACGTTCCAGCGTCGGCCGGTGGCCGGACAGGACAGCGCCAGCACCGACGTGGGCGGCTCGCCGGCGCCGCGCTGGGTGAAGCTGACCCGCACGGGCAACGTCTTCACCGCGCACGACTCGATGGATGGTGTCACCTGGACCGAGGTGGCGGTGAGCCCGGCGCTGGAGATCCAGATGGCCGCCAGCGTGTACATTGGCCTGGCGGCGACCAGCCACGACGCCGCGATTGTCACGGCGGCCGAGTTCTCGAACCTCTCGATGACCGGCAACGTGACGGGCGCCTGGCAGACGGCGGAAATCGGCGTGGCCCAGCCTCTGGGCAACTCGGTGGCCGAGCCGATGTACGTGCGGATCGAAGACGCGGCGGGCAAGAGCGTGACGGTGGTGAACGCGGATGAGTCGATCAACCTGCGTCCGTCGTGGCAGGAATGGGCGATTCCGTACAGCGATCTGGCCGGCGTGAATCTGAGCCGGGTCGAAAAGATGGTCATCGGCGTCGGCAGCGCCACCAGCCCGACCGCGGGCGGCACCGGAACGGTGTATGTCGATGACATCGGCTTCGGCCGTCCGGCGGCTCAATAGCAGTTTTGACGCGGCGGAACGCCCGCCGCTCAATCAGCATCGTACAGGGCCTGCCCCAACAGCCAGCGGGGCAGGCCCTTTTCGGCAAGATTCGCCCGTGCCCGTAGCGATGAGGCAGGCCGTGGCCTGGAGATTGCGGTTGAATTGCAGCGGCGGAATCTGCTATAACTATGGGCAAAGGGTTCTGCGGTTAAGACTGGCAATTGGCCTTAGAAGCGCGATGTCTTGAGTTGACTGAGGAGCGGACATGGCCGAGAACGCTGCTGCACGCCGAAACGCATCCACTGCATCGCAGGTCGTCCTGCGCCCTTGCTGCGCGCCCTGAGAATCGCTCTTCCGCCAGGGGTCTGAACGGACCCGACCCCGAGACGTCCTGCGTCTTCCGGAAGGGGTCGAGCCAGCCGGTGCTGTGCCGCCGTGTGCGCGGGCGAGCTCGCCGACACGGCGTGGGGAGAGAGTGTATTCGGTGTGTGGCCGGAGCATGGTCCACGTGAATCTCTTTCGAAGGAGGACAGCGATGTGCACGAGACGACTCTATTTGTTCCCTCTGCTGCTGTTGCTCGGTCTGACTGTGGCGACGCAGGCGCAGACCGACGACCCTACCCTCGCGGCCTACTGGCGCCTGGATGAAGGAGGCGGAACCAAAGCAACCGATTCCAGCCGCAACGGCAATGACGGAACCCTGAACGCCGGCGCCGCCTGGACCGCAGGAGCAAGCAAGACCGGTGTCCATCTGGACGGCGTCGATGACTTCATCGAAGTGCCCAACGTCCTGACCGAAAACTGCACCGTCGCGTTCTGGTTCAAGCCCGATTGGGACGGCTCGGATCCGGAAGACTACCGGCTTTTCGATGCGAGTCTGGGCGGCATCTACTTCTTCATCTCCAAGGGCGCCAACCATACCGACATCAGCCCCGATTACTTCGGCTTCTACCTGGAGGACGCCGCCGATACCGATTACCAGGCCATCGAGTTCGACCCTGACGGCGTCATCTTCGCCGACACGTGGTTTCACGTCGCGGTGACGTGGGAGTTTGACGGTGGCCCCGCCGTCCTGTACATGGATGGCAAGGAGATGGCGCGGGCGGCCAGTCTGGGGGGCTTTCCGGCCCTGAGTGCGAATCTCCGCTTCGGGCATGAGACGCTCACGTACATCCCGATGCGGCATGGCGCCATGGGCGTGATCGACGAGATCATGATCTACAGCCGGGCGCTGGCGGCCGAGGAGATTCCGTCCTTGATGGTGTCGACGCCGCCCGAGATTGCCTCCGACCCCCGACCCGCGGACGAAGCGACCGATGTTCCGCGCGACGTGGTTCTCGCCTGGAAGCCGGGAGCGTTCGCCGCTGCGCACGATGTCTATTTCGGGCCATCGTTCGACGACGTGAACGCGGCCGGCAGAGCCAATCCGATGGGTGTGCTTCTCAGTCAGGGTCAAACCGCTGCCAGTTACGATCCCGCTCCCGGCGCGCCGGGACTCGATTTCGAGACGGCCTACTACTGGCGTGTCGATGAGGTCAATGCTCCGCCGGACGGCACGATCTTTCGAGGATCGGTCTGGAGCTTCACCGCCGAACCGCTGGCCTATCCCGTCGCGAGCATCACCGCCACAAGCAACGGCGCCTCGGAACCTGATTGCGGCCCGGAGAACACGATCAACGGCTCGGGCCTCAATGCCGCCGGACAGCACTCGGCCCAGGACGCAGACATGTGGGCGGCCGCGCCCGGCGCCGAGCCCCTCTACATCCAATACGAGTTCGATCGCGTCTACAAGCTCCACGAGATGCTCGTCTGGAACTACAACTCGATGTTCGAGCTGGTCCTCGGCTTCGGGATCAAGAACGCTACGATCGAATACTCTGAGAATGGCGCGGACTGGACGGCCTTGGGCGATTTTGAGTTCGCGCGGGCCACGGCCAAGGCCACGTACACGGCGAACACGACGATCGATTTCGCGGGTGTTCCGGCCCGGTTCGTCCGGCTGAATGTCAACAGCGGCTATGGCATGATGGGCCAGTTCGGACTCAGTGAAGTGCGCTTCCTGTTCATCCCCGCCCACGCTCGTGAGCCGCAGCCGTCCAGCGGCGCCACCGAGGTGGAAGTCGGCACGCTCCTGGCGTGGCGCAGCGGCCGCGAGGCGGCCTCGCACCAGGTGTACCTCGCCACGGACCCCACAACCTTGACGCTGGCCGGCACGGTCGAGTCGGCCAGCTTCGCGCCGGCGCTGGAATTCGGCAGCACGTACTACTGGCGGGTGGACGAGGTCAACGAGGCCGAGGTCAATGCGGTCTGGGGCGGTGACGTGTGGACGTTCTCCACACAGGAATATGCGTGGATCGACGGGTTCGAGACCTACAACGACGACCTCGAAGCCGGGACCGCGATCTTCGACACCTGGCTCGACGGCTGGGTCAACGATACCGGTTCGACCGTGGGCTACCTCAATGCCCCGTTTGCCGAGCAGACCATCGTCCACGGCGGCCGGCAGTCGCTGCCTCTGGCATACGACAACAGCGGTTCGCCGTTCTACTCGGAGGCCTGGCGGCAGTTCGACACCGCGCAGGACTGGAGCGGCCACGACGCCGACCGGCTGGTGCTCTATGTGCGCGGCAACGCACCGGACTTCGTTGAGACCGCCGACGGAGGCGTCATCATGAGCGGCGTCGGCACGGACATCTGGGACACGGCGGACCAGTTCCGCTTCGCGTACAAGAGCCTCAGCGGCAACGGCTCGGTCACGGTCCGCGTCGACAGCCTGGTCCGCAGCAACGAATGGGCGAAGGCCGGCGTGATGATCCGCGAAACGCTGGAGGCCGGTGCCAAGCACGCATTCGTCGCGGTGACTCCGGAACCGGCGCATGGAGTTTCCTTCCAGCGTCGTCCCACGGCCGGACAGGCCAGCGCCAATACCGACGTCGCGGACGTCGCGATTCCCTGCTGGGTGAGGCTGACCCGCACGGGCAGCACGTTCACCGCGCAGCAGTCGGCGGACGGCGCCACCTGGACCGAGATCGTGGTCAGTCCGGCGCTGGAAATCGTGATGGCCTCCAACGTGTACGTCGGCCTGGCGGTGTGCAGCCACGATGCGGCGATGGTGACGGCGGCCGAGTTCTCGAATCTGTCGATGAGCGGCAACGTGACAGGCGCCTGGCAGACGGCGGAGATCGGCGTCGCCCAGCCTCAGGGCAATTCGGCGGAGTCGATGTACGTGCGGATTGAGGACAGCGCCGGCAAGAGCGCCACGGTTGTGAACGGCGACAGCGCCATCACGCAGCGTCCGACGTGGCAGGCATGGTCGATCCCGTACGCTGATCTGTCCGGCGTGAACCTCAGCCGGGTCGAGAAGATGGTTATTGGCGTCGGCAGCGAGACTGCCCCGACGGCCGGTGGCGCCGGCACGGTCTACGTCGACGACATCGGGTTCGGTCGCCCGGCCGCTCCATAGGACAGAACGGCCGGACACCTGCCGTTTCAACAGCATCAAACAGGGCCTGCCCCGACGAACCGCGGGGCAGGCCCGTTTGGGCGAGGCATGCCTCGCCCCTACCCACCACAAACGAGCCGGGCACACCCCGGACGCCGTGTCTGTGAAAATATCCTGGCAGCTGTGTGGCAGCGGCAAGCGCAGGCTTGCCGATGGTGATACGCATGCCGTCGAAGCCATCGGCAAACTCCGCCTTGCTCCGTTTGCCGCTGCCACACAGGGCGCTCCGTGGTGGAAAACGGGCCTTGC